>Ga0070739_10007261_pt1 | contig 11841 bp, 14 predicted proteins | sample Coa_R1_7_FD_66445 | JGI IMG/M metagenome (GOLD analysis project Ga0070739, IMG submission 66445) | Surface soil microbial communities from Centralia Pennsylvania, which are recovering from an underground coalmine fire - Coalmine... | ecosystem: Environmental > Terrestrial > Soil > Unclassified ... | reverse complement strand
GGGGCAAGCAGGGCAAACCGCAGCAGGCCCCCCTCTTCTCACTTGGCTACATCGTCATGCTGCTGGTCGCGGTGGCGATCGCCTTCACCGGCGTGGACCCGATCAAGGTCACGGTCGTGACGCTGGCGGTGGCGGCGGCGACGCTGCCCTTCACCTTCCTGCCGCTCCTGATCGTCGCCAACGACCGCGACTACGTCGGCGACCAGAAGAACACGCCGGCGATCAACGCCGTCGCCCTCGTCGTCCTGGCGCTGCTCTTGCTGGTGACGGTGGCGGCCATTCCGCTCCTCGTCATCACGGGCGGCGGCTCGTAGCGCGCCGGAGGCCGCAATGGAGCTCGGCAAGCACGTCGTTGACAAGGAGATCCTCGACCGCGCCGGGTTGCGCGCCGGCAAGGTGGACGACCTCATCCTGGAGCTCCCGGACGTCGCGCGGCCGGCGGCAGCCGCCAACCCGGAGGTGGTGGCGATCCTGACCGGCCCGCTGGCGCTGGCCCAGAGCATGTCGCGGCCAACCCGCTGGCTGGCCCGCCAGCTTTACCGCCTGCTCGGGCTGCGCGATCCGCACCCGGCGGCGCTTCCGTGGCAGTGCGTGACGGCGATTGACGTCGTCGTCCATGCGGACGTGGATCGCGCCGAGGCCGGCTGGTCGGCGCTGGGCAGGGCCGTCAATCGCCGGTTCATCGGGCGGATGCCGGGTGCGTGAGCCGCAAAGGAGCCACCACATGCGCCTGCGCTATCACCAACTCGTCGGCATGCGCGTGGTGGCGGCGGACGGCAAGGAGGTCGGGCGGGTCGCCGACCTGGAAGCCGAGCCGCGCGGGGGGCGCCTGCAGGTGACCGGGCTGCTGGTCGGTCCGGTCGCCCTCTTGCAGCGCATCGCCTTTCGCCACTGGCCCGGGCTCGCGGTGCTGCCGGCACGGACGATCCCTTGGGAGTGGGTGGCCCGGGTAGACGACCGCATCCACCTGCGCGTCGAGAGCGCGGAGATCGCCCAAAGCGAGGCGTCGGCGGCGATCCCGCTGCCCGCGAAGGAAGCGGCCGAGGAGACCGGGCGGTGAGCGAGCTGCTGAGCTGGGCGATCACGGGGTTGGTGGCGATCCTGGTCGTCACCTTCGCCCTATCGGTCGTCAGCCTGCGCCGGGTGCCGCTCGGGGAGCGCCCCGAAACGCGCACCTTCGACCGCTTCGGTCGATACCTCGGCCGCAGCGAGAACCCGGACTACCACGAGAACCCAGGCGAAGCGACGTCGCAGGAACCGGACGTGGAGCGGTGGAATCGCGGCAGCGGCGCCAGCCCCACCACCCACGCCGCGGACCGTCCGCGCTCCGTCGAGCGGACCACCGGGCCGGACTGAGCGGCTCAGCGGCGGCTCCGCCGCCACTCGCTCAGAGGGGTGAGTGAACGCGGGCACTCAGCTATGGAGGACCGGCTCCTCCGCCGACCGTTTCCGACTCGATGACTTCTACCACAGCACCGCGGTGGGGCAATTGCCGCACCTTGCCTCCGCTGTCATGCCGCATTTGGTACGATGCGTCGGGAACGAAGGGAGTGTTACCCGATGACGCGGAACGGGCCTGCCTGGCACGGGCGGATCGCCGTTGATCCCAACATCCTGGTCGGCAAGCCGGTGATCGCCGGCACGCGCATTCCCGTGTCGCTGGTGCTCAACCTGCTGGCCCACGGCTACGACGTGGCGCGGATCCTGCACGCCTACCCAAGCCTCACCGAAGAGGACGTGCAGGCCGCCCTCGCCTATGCCGCCGTCGCGGATTCGAGCGACATGGCCCGTTCGTAGCAGGTGATCGAGCCGCACCGCGTTCACATCAGCTCCTCATCGCCCCGTCGCTTCCCCAAGCAGCCGCGTCCGTCGTCCCCGTGACCTTGTGCCGGGACCGCTATGATGGCGCACGCAGGAGGATGAATATGACCGTCGAACAGCCAACCTATATGGATCGCATTGTTCAGGATCCGAATATTCTCTCCGGGAAGCCGGTGGTCAAAGGCACCCGGATTTCGGTGGAGCCGATCCTGGACCACCTGGCCGCCAATCCCGATCTGGACGAGCTCGTCGCCGCCTACCCACACCTGACGGTCGAGGACGTGAAGTCTGCCCTCGCCTACGCCCACGAGGCCGTCGTAGCGAAAGGCCGGAGCGCTGCGCGTCGCGGCCATGTTCAGCATGCCCTCTATCCGGCGGCGCCGTTCAACTGGCCGGACATGACGACGGGCGAGGTCGGCTGCTTGCTGCCGCTGTGTGGCTCGGCCGTGAGCGCGACTTGGTTGTAGGTTGCCACGTCGGTCTCCGTGATCGCGACCGTGCCCTGGCCTTGCGCATTCACCGTGAACGTCGGGCCAGGGACGGCCTGACCGCTCCGCAGGTACCAGATCTGGTACGCCTTGTCGGGTGGCAGCGGCGCCAGCCCGGTCACGTAGAGCACCGTGACCCGCGCCTGCAGGGAGTAGAGGAGCTGCCCCTTAGCCGTCGCCGGTCCGTTCTGGGTCGGGGCGAGGGTCCAGTCGAAGGCGTTGGCGCGGCTGCGCAGCACCATCAATTGCTCGTTGAGTTGGGTGTTTTGCGACCTGGCATCGTTGAGACGGGTGTGCAGCGACAGCGCCCAGACGACGGCGCCGACCGCCACCACCGCCAGCACGGCGGCGGCCAGCCACTCCCGTCGTCCGGCGGCGCGGGCCAGGAGCGGCGTTGGAGTCACTGGCGCCGCCGAGCCGCGGGACGCGGTTCCAGGAATGATGCGGCCAGGCGGGCGACCGACGGCGCCGCCGTCGGCTGCCGACGCACGCTGCGGCGCGCCGGGCGGGCGCCCCGCCGCCGGCGGTTGTCCGGCATCGGCCTGCGCCGCGGCCAGGATCCGTGCTCGCAGATCGGGCGACGGCTCGGGGAACGCGCCCGCCGACTCCTGCGCGAGGAGGCGCGGCAAGAGACCGACCACCGGTGCCAGCTCGGCCACCTCGCGCTGGCAGGCGGGGCAGGTGGCGAGGTGCTGCTCGAATCGCCGGCGCTCGTCCTCTGGCAGCGCGTCGAGGACATACGCCCCCACCGCGTCGTGCGGCGAGGCCGCGGCGCCATCTCGTAGCTGCCCGCCGTCGCCCCGATTGTCGAGCGCGTCGTTCGTGTTCTCGGTCACCGCGCGTTCCCGTTCATCTGCGGTCGCTCACGCCTGATCGGCGAGCACGCCGCGCAGTTTGTGCAAGCCCAGCCGCATGCGGCTCTTGATCGTCCCCAGCGGGGCGCCAGTACGCTCCGCGATCTCCTGATGCGTCAGCCCGCCGAAATAGGCCAGCTCGATCGTCTCCCGCTGCTCGGCCGGAAGCTGGTTCACCGCCAGCCGTACCTGCTCCGCCTCGATCCGGTCCGCGACCGCGACGAAGGGGTCGGCGGCGTCGGCTGCGAGCTCGTAGGCGACGTTGTCGAGCGGCAGGTCGGCCGCCTCACGCCGGAACCGGCCGCGCCGCCGGTCAATGGCGGCGTTGTGGACGATCGTCATCAGCCACGTTTGGGCGCGCCCCCGGTCTGGAAGATAGCTGCCAGCGCGCCGCCAGACGGTCAGAAAGGCCTCCTGCACGACGTCCTCCGCCGCCGCCCGATCTTGCAGCAGGCGGTCGGCAAGCGCCAGCGCGAGGCGGCCGTGCCGGTCGTAGAGCTCCGCCAGCGCCGCCGCGTCGCCCTGCTTGATGGCCGCCAGCAGATCTTCGTCGGCGCGACCGGAGGTCTGCGGATCCGCCTGTCCCGGCTCCACGGCTCAGAGCGCCCTCATTGACGGTACGACGAAGAGCCCGGCGAGGATCAATCCGCCACGTCCGAGTCGGTTAGGCACGCTTGGCCGCCACGGGCGCCGCGGCCGCCGGTGCTCGGCGCGCTCGCCCGCTGTGCTTGGCGATCCGCTCGGACGGCGTCTGCTGCCCGTCGGCGGCATAGCGGTCGGCGACCATCAGGTCGAAGCCGTGGACGCTGCTCTCGATCGCGGAGTAGCGGCCGGCAGTGTAGGCACGGGAGCGGGTACCGGCCTGCTGCAGCTCGCAGACCTCCCAATCCTGACGATTGGTCAGATCCCAGAACTCGATCGCGTCGCTCGGGTCGAAGTCGGGTTGGGCAAGCGCCTGCGGCGCGAAGTACCACTCGCAGACGATGTGCGTCCGCCCCGGCGCCAGCGGGACCAGGAAATGGGCCATCAGGTAGTCGGGGTGGAGACTGAGGAGGAGATTGGGCCAGACGACGAAGTAGTAGATGCGCCGGTGATCCTCGGTGCGGGTGCCCGGCACGTCGGGACGACCGTGCGTCGCGCCGTCCATCGAGAGCGTTTCGTAGTCGCCGACGACCTCCATCCAGCTTCCCAGCCACGGGCCGCAGGAGGGAAGGTAATCGCCGAGGTTGTAGGGCGTGATGCGGTTGAGCTGGGGGTGAACGGCGGGGCAGTGGTAGCACTCCTCGTAGTTCTCGACGATCGCCTTCCAGTTGGCGCGCACGTCGTACTCGATGCGCCGCGCGCGCCGCAGCGCGGCCAGGCCGTAGCGGGCGAGCGTTGCCGGCAAATCGTCGAGGACGTCGAGCAGCGGCGGTGCCTCGTCTGCCAGGGAGAGGAAGACGAAGCCCTGCCAGGTGGCAAGCCGCGCCGGGACAAGCCCGTTCTCGTCCAGGCAGAAGTCCACGAGCGACTCGGTGTGGCGCGGCTGGCGGAGCTTCCCGGCCAGGTCGTAGACCCAGGCGTGGTAGGGGCACTGGAAGCGGACGAGCCGGCCGCGCGGCTCGGTCACGACGCGGGCGCCGCGGTGGCGGCAAACGTTGAAGAAGGCGCGCAGCTCGCCGTCGGCGCCGCGGACGACGATCACGCTCTCGTCCGCGATCTCGACCAGGAAGTAGTCGCCCGGCTCTGCCGCGTCCTCCTCCCGCCCGACGCAGAGCCAGTCCCGCGCGAACCAGGCCTCCTGCTCCCAGGCGAAGACGGCGGGGTCGTGGAAGACACGCGGCGGCAGCAGGTGCGCTTGCAGCGTCGGCCGACGCACGGCGGACAGCTCGTCGGCGCTGATCGGGCACGGCGGCAGGCGTCGGGTCGCGGATTCGGCCATAGTTGGCTCTCCCTCCTAGTACGGTCCCAAGAAACGCTCGCCATCGAAATGGATCAGGCGGTCAGGTGCACCGGCCACCCAGACTTCCGTCTTCCATGCCAGCTCCGGCAGGTACCTGGTCATGGCCCTGCGATCGAGAAAGGCGGTGACAAACACGAGCGGCGCCGTCGATCCTTTGAAGACCTCCTCCTCCAACTCAATCCGCCGCTTCGGGTTCACGGGGCCGTGGCTAATCACCGCCTCGATGAGGACGAGCCAATTTTCCTTGACATGATGAATGATGACGTCAGGCATTTTGCCGTGCGCGTCGACCGTCACGCCGAGAGCCGCGAGATACGGCTCGTCGAAATAGGCAAACTTCTCGTCGGTGTCCCCAACATAGATGACCTTGCCTCCGGGAGTGAACCGAGACCCGAACTCGTCGATGATTTGTTTGATAAGAACATTCTGTCCACCGGGCGATAGGGCGAGCGTATGCTCCGGTCCAATCGTAACAGGGATCCGCCTCATCGACCGGATCTGGGCATATCGCGCTTTCAGGGTCTCCGTCGAAGCGAGGATCGTCTGTAGAGCCGCGTCCCACTCCGGGGTCCCGTAGGTGCGCAGGAGCCCAAGCGTGCTCGGCTCGATCTGGTAGACGTAGTCGGGGCTGTTGGGTGGGCGGGTGGGATTGTCCGGGTTGGCAACGACCCGACCTGCATCCTCAAACTGGTGAACGGTGAACCGCCGAACCGTCTCGCGCGTGTTTGGGGCTCGCCGTTCGCCGTAATAACGCTCGAAGAACTGCATCATCGGGGTGATACCGCGCAGCGGATCGCTTGCTTCGGTCCACGGTTGGTCCGGCTTGAGATCAACCAACGCGAGCAGCGTCAGCGCCGAGCGATCGTTCTGCTGCGCCCGCGGAAGCCCGAGCGCCTTCAGGATGTCAAGGGCTTCCTCGATGCGCGCCCGGGCCTTCGTCGAATCGACCTCGGAGTTGTCCTCCGCCATTCCGAACAGCTCCGTGTCAACGAGTCGATCCAATGTAACCTGATCGGGAAGTTCGCCGCAGACCATGGCCCCCAGGCGCTCAAGGTGTTGCGGAGCAGGATACCGCAGACTTCGCAGATCGGTCGCGTTCACCTGGGTGTGCCCATTGAACTGGCGGAAATACTCATCCACCACCGACGAGTTGAGAAATGCAGCGAGACCCCACGCCAACTCGCGCGGCAGGCCAGAGCCACGGCGATGATAGTAGTTCAGGTGGTTCTCGAAACCGATTCGATCCCCGGGCACGTGCTCGGGGTCACATACGGTGGCGACGACGCGCCGGCGCTCCTCCTTGGCTGAGAATCGCCGCACCAGCACGTACGTGCCGGCCGGCACAAGCAGGGCGTCCATTTCCGGTCGCATCAATAGGGCATTCGGCTTCTTGCTCCCCGCCTTCGGCCATTCAACGACTCCGTCGCGACAATGTCCTGGATAGATGAGCGGCGCCGTGTCGGGACCAGGCTCGGGCCGAAGATACGGCTTGGCGCGGAAATCGACAACCCGCCCCGTCGACACCGCCACGTCCAGATCGCCAAGTGAATGTCCGAGCCCCTCCATCCGCTCCGCCGCCTGATGGCCGAGTTCGTGCGGAACGATATGGATGAAGCGGTGCGGATCGTCCGGTCGCACCACGTGATCGTAGGCGACCAGGCGCGATTGGCGAGACGACACATCGGCGCTCTCGCTGGACGAGACGGTAATCTGCCGCCCTCGACTTCCGCCCTTGATCGCGTGAACAATGATATTCTCCTGAAGCACTCGGTCGTCTCGAAACGTACTATCGCGCGAATCGAAGACATGGATGTGGCGCAGGGTCATTGTCTCCAGGAACGAAACGCGAAACGGGCGGAAATAAGGACCGTTACAGAAGCTGCGCGGGGTAATGGCTACGAGCTCACCTTCCGGAGAAAGAAGCATCGCTACGATTGCCAAAAAGGCCGTGTAGAGATTAGTTGTTTCGATACCGACAGCCCGTAACAGCCGCCGCGTCCTGGAGTCGGAATTGATCTTGCGATAGGGCGGGTTCAGGAGCGCACAGTTGAACCAGGTGCGCGGAGGAGCAAACAGGTCCTGCCGCAGCATCGCAGCACCCGCCTCGATGAAGTCCACCTCGACGATCTCGCACTCGAACTGGATTCCTGCCAGCTCGCACGTCCGTCTGCATCCATCCAGCGTTTTCCGTAAATGGGGGATAAGGTTCGTGTCGATCTCATAGGCCGCGACGGAAATCTTGCCGGGTCGCTGAGAACGGGAGCAGAGTTCGGCGACCCCGGCAGCCGTCAGCGTTCCGATGCCGGCGCCGGGATCGATCAGGCGAACGTTGGATGCGTTAGCATCGAGCATTGAAGCCATCAGGCGTGCGGTCGGCGCCGGTGTGAAAAACTGCCCCAATGCCGTCTGCCGGTCTGGAGCCAACTTGGATGACACGCCCAGCCTGACGAGATCCACCCAGTCAAGCAGCCGCCGTTCTAGTCCAGCAGAGGCGGTGAGAGCGGCCACCGGCGACCTCCACGCGCAGGGAATGGATCAGGCGTTCTATACGTACGCCTGGGATCAGTATAGTTGAGCAGCTCGGATACGCAATAGGCTGACGATGATCGTCGTGGGATGGTTCAGGAGCGCTCGGGGGCGCCGCGCGGGGGTAGCGCCGGCTAGGAATGATGGGCCACGCATTTCGGGGCCCGATCCGCCGTCCTGGGCGGTCAGGCGGCGAGTCACGTCCCTGACTCCGCCCTTGAATCGAGAACCTGGGCACGCCGAAAGCGCCACCCGGCCAGATCATCACCTCGACGCAGCAGAACTCCGAGTCACACTCGGCTCCTGGCGTGGGCCACCGGTCTGATCGCTACCGAGACTGATCGGCCAACCAGGCGCGGATCGCCGGCTCGTGCTCCTCGTGCAGGTGGCCGAAGGAGCCTTCGAGAACCGCGCTCAGTGGCGCGCCGCCCAGCCACGGAAAGCGGCCGGGATTCACCAACGCGTCCTCGGCGATCGCCGCGACCGCCGCCCGCATCCGCCCGAACTGGTCGCGCGCCTCGGCGAGGATGTCGGCCGCCGGCCGGTCGCGGTTGCGCTCGTAGATCCAGCGATTGATCGCCTCGAGGCCCTCGTCGGTCTCGTCGCTGAGATCGCCCGGCCAGGGTGGAGGCGATGGCAGTTCGCCGCGGGCGGCCGCCTCCAGCCGGGCGACCGTCAGCACGCGCCAGCCATTGAGGTGGCCGGCGACGTCTTTGAACGTCCAATCCCCGGCCGCGCCGGGCTGCTCCATGCCCGCGTCGCCGGCCTCGGCGACGATCGCCTCCCACGCTTCCCGCTCGCGCTCGATCCGATCGAGCCAGTCCGCCTTGCTAAGTGTTGCCTCGCTCATCGCCCCTCCTCCCGATCGGCCGTCCTCCTGCGCCGCTCCGGCTCCCGATCCCGCTGCCACCTACGGCTTGATCTCCAGCGTCGCCACCGTGTTTGCGTCGAGGTCGCAGACGCGGATGGCGTGGTTGTTGGTGTCGGCGACGTAGATGAGGTGGTCCGTGTAGCTGAGGCCGCCCGGCTCCCAGAATTGCGCCTGTGCGGCCGGGCCATCGGCGTGGCCGTCGTCGCTCCCGAAGCAGGTCTCGACCGTGCGCGTCTCAGGGTTGAGCCGCTTGATCTTGCTGTTGTAGGTATCGGCGATGTAGACCGCCGGGCCAGACGCCTCGCGCACGGCGCAGACGCCGAGCGGGTGCTGCAGGCGCACCTGGTCCCCCTTGCCGTCCACGTCGCCGAACTCGAAGAGGCCGCGCCCGACGAGGCGGCGCACGCGGTCCGCCATCGGATCGATCAGGCGGACGGCGCTCGCCTCGCTGCACGCGACGTAGAGCAGCCCGTCGAGGGCAGTGATGCCGCTCGGCTGCGCGAAGTTGGCATCGCTCAGCGTGCCGTCGTGCAGCGCCTCGGCCCCGGTGCCGGCAGCTACCGCGATCCAGCCCTGGCCCGGGTCGAGGCGCCAGATCTCGTGCAGCCCCGCCATCGCGATCCAGAGCGCGCCGTCGCGGACGGCGACGTCCCATGGCGACGAGAGCGGCGTCGCCGTCGCCTGGCCGCCGCCGCTGCGCACGTAGCCCTGCGCTCCGGTGCCGGCGACGGTCGCGACGCGGCCGTCGGCCAGGTCAATCGTGCGGATGGCGTTGCTGTCGGTGTCGGCGACGTAGAGGGTGCGGCCGGGGTCATCGAGCGCCATCCCCTGCGGATTGTTGAAGCGGGCAATGGTGGGACCGCCGTCGAGCAGACCGCGCTCGCCGCTACCGACGACCATGCGGATGCGGCCGTCGAAGCCGGCGACGACGATCTGGTTGTGGCCGCTATCCGCGATGAAGAGGCGATCGCCCGCCTGGTCGGCCAGCACCTTGCCGGGAAAGCGCAGCACCCCCTGCGGCTCGGGAATCGGCGTCAGCGGCAGCGGCTCGCGGTTGATGTGGCCGGCCGCCTCGAAGCGGGCGATGGCGTCGCGCAGGTAGAGCCGGATCGGATCGAGCGGAAACTCGCCCTCGTGCTTCGACATCACGCGACCGGTCGGGTCAACGAAGATCAGCGTCGGCCAGGCGCGGACGGCGTACTCCTGCCAGATGCGGAACTCGGCGTCGTTGACGACCGGGTGGTGCAATGCGAGGCGCTGCACGGCCGCCCGCAGGTTGGCCGGCGCCCGCTCCTCTGGGAACTTCGGCGAGTGGACGCCGATCACGACCAACTCGCGCGTGAACTCCTGCTCCAACTCCCGCAACTGCGGGATGATATGGATGCAGTTGATTCAGCAATACGTCCAGAAGTCGAGGATGACCAGCTTGCCCCGCAGCCCGGCCATCGTCAGCGGCGGCGTGTTGAACCATTCGAGCCCGGTCGGGAACTCCGGGGCGCGAACCGTGCCGGCGTACGGATTCGCCATCGCAATCGCATCCTTCCGAATCGAGACCGCGGCAGCGCCAGCGCGCCGCGCATGTGCCGGTACTCTACCGCAGGCAACGCGCCAGGATTCGTGACCGCATGCACGGGCGACCGGCGCCGGGCCGTGCGGACGCCGGCAAACGGGGTAGAATAGCGGGCGGCGCGCCGATCCCACCGGCGCCGCGCTGCCATCGGCCACACGACACAACGCCCGCCGCCCACGTACGGCTCTAGCCGAAGAAGAGGACCGATGCCCCGGCTCGAACAGCACGCGCTCGCGACCACGTCCGATTCCCCTGCCGCCATCGGTCTCCGCCGCGTCGCTCGCACCGTTTCCGACTACGTCGAGCTCACCAAGCCGGGCATCCTCACGCTGCTGCTGGCGACGACCCTCGGCGCCATGCTCGTCGCCGCCGCCGGGGTGCCGCCGCTCGGGCTCGTGCTGGCGACGATGCTGGGCGGCGTGCTGGCGGCCGGCGGCGCCAACGTCCTCAACTGCTACATCGACCGCGACATCGACGCGGTGATGGGGCGCACCCGCCACCGCGCCACGGCGGCCGGCCGCATCTCGCCGCGGGCGGCGCTCGTCTTCGGGCTGACGCTGACGGCGCTGGCGGTCGTCGAGTTCGGCTTCCTGGTGAACTGGCTCGCCGCCGGGCTTGCCCTGGCCGGGAACGTCTACTACGTCCTCGTCTACACGAAGTGGCTCAAGCGCCGCACACCGAACAACATCGTCATCGGTGGCGCCGCCGGCGCCATGCCGCCGCTCGTCGGCTGGGCCGCGGCGACCGGCCACCTCTCGGTCGCCGCCGTCATCCTCTTCGCGATCATCTACTACTGGACGCCGCCGCACTTCTGGGCACTCGCCTTGCTTAAGCAGGGGCAATATGGCCGCGCCGACGTGCCGATGCTGCCCGTCGTCGCCGGCCCGGAGGAGACGCGGCGGCAGATGGTGCTCTACTCGGTGCTGCTGATGGCGGTCTGTCTGCTCCTGGTGCCGTTCGGGTTGGGACCGATCTACCTGGTCGCGGCGCTGGTGCTGAATGCCGTGTTCGTCGCGTTGGCGCTGCGGCTCTACCAAGCGCCGAGCCAGCGGCTCGCGCGGCACGTCTTCATGTACTCCCTCTGGTACCTGGCCCTCCTCTTCGCCGCCATGGTGGTCGATCGACTGGTGCTCGCCTAACACATGGCTGACACGCGGACGCTCCCCGTCGCGAGCGATCTCCTCAACTTCCTGCGCTCCCTGCGCGCGGTGCGCCAGTTTCGGCCGGAGGCGATCCCGCCGCGCGTCCTCGACCAAATCCTCGAAGTCGCGCGGTGGACCGGGAGCTCGATGAACCGCCAACCGTGGGAGTTGCTCGTCGTGCGCGACCGGGCGACGCTGGAGGCGCTGGCGGCAGCGGGGGGCTACGTGCAGCACCTGGCCGGCGCCACGCTCGCGATCGTCATCGTCATGGCCGGGGAGCATCCGGTGGAGGAGACCTTCGACGAGGGGCGGCTCAGCGAGCGGATCATGCTCGCCGCCAAGGCGCAGGGGCTCGGCGCCGCGCTCGGCTGGTTCCAACCGCAGGCGGCGGAGACGCGCGCCAAGGAGATCCTCGGCGTCCCCCTCGAGCGCACGCTGCGCTCGGCCATCTCGCTCGGCTACCCGAACCTCGAGGCGCAGCGGGGCCGCCCGAAGCCGCCCCAGCCGCGCAAGCCGCTCGCCGACTTCGTCTACGAGGAGCACTTCGGCCACCGCCCCGGCGACGCCCCGAGCAATGCGCCGCCACAATAGACCATCTTCCAGCGGCGACTCGCGCTAGGGGCGCCC
>Ga0070739_10007260_pt1 | contig 11841 bp, 12 predicted proteins | sample Coa_R1_7_FD_66445 | JGI IMG/M metagenome (GOLD analysis project Ga0070739, IMG submission 66445) | Surface soil microbial communities from Centralia Pennsylvania, which are recovering from an underground coalmine fire - Coalmine... | ecosystem: Environmental > Terrestrial > Soil > Unclassified ... | reverse complement strand
GCGGCCGCGCGGCCCGGCTGATCGTCGACGACGCCGACATCGATGTGAAGCCTGAGAGCATCGTGGCGCTCGACCATAATTCGCTCGACCGTTTCACTGGCGGCGTGCGCAATCGTCTTCTCTTCTCTGAGGAAGTCGCGTTCGGGGGCGAGATTGCGGTGACGATCACGATTCTTCCGCCGCGTGGCGGCAAGGACGAGTTGCGGGCGCCCAGCGACTGGCCGCCGGACCTGCGCCGCGCGTTCTGCCATGCGCTGCGCGACCTTTGCGAAGGCCGCCTCGCCCTCGGCGCCAAGAGCCTCGGCTTTTGCACGGCCACAGCGGCGCCTGCATTTCAGGGCGGTGCTGCGCAGGAGTGGAAGACAGCCTGGGATGAGACGGACGCCCCCGCACGACAGGGAGGAGAGGCCCCATGAATGCGACCCGGCAGACTGATATCGTCACCCGCCTCGCCGCGCGCTACGACGCGCTGCGCAAAAGCTGCAGTGACCTTCCCAGGCTGGAGCTGGTGGCTGTTCGCGTCAAGAACGAAGCGCCGATTGCGGCCGGCGCAACGCCGGAGGAAGGCGCGTGGGCGCGTGCGCGCGATCTGGCCGGCACGCATGCGCACGCCTGGATACGCCGCCGCTCCGCGGTCTGGGTGAGCGACGTCGATGCAAAGGCAGACCTCGACGATGGCAGCGGCGGACCGCCGCTGTGGGGCGAGTGGGCGTCAAAGGATGACAGCGTGCATCTGCGGCCCGACGGAAGCGGCCAGTTCCGCTTCCACCGGATCGCGGAGACAGCCCACGCCGGCGGACAGGACGTTCCGGCCGGCGCACGCCTTCTGCTCCGCCAGGAGATCGCCGTGATCCGGAAAATGAAAGAGACGGCGGAGGAAGAGGAGGCGGGAGGCGCGCGGTTCCGGCACGAGCGCATCAAGTCCGTTCTTCTCTATCACGTGTACTGGGGGGGAACGGAAGGCGATCTCTACGGCATCCGCCGCCTGTTCAGCCGCTTCGCCGGCTTCGACAGGCGCAACGTCGCCATCAATTCATAGGCCCTGCCATTTTTCCCTCGCCTGATTTCAAGGATGAAGCATCATGAGCGTCAGTGCGCCGTTCCGTTTTGCCCCGATTCATCGCTGGGTCCACTTCCCGGAATGGGGGCCGCTCGTCACCCATGACGTGCCGTTCAAGGACGGCTGGTCGGGCGAGATCGAACTTGAGATCAGGGCCATTACGCCGCTCCTTGTCGGCGGCGCGCGGCGCGGCCCGAAGGAGACGCTGGAAGTCGAGGTGTGGCCCGTCCAGCTCCCCGATGGCCGATGGGCGATCCCACCGTCGTCGCTGCAAGGCATGGTGCGCTCGATGCTCGAAATCGCGACCTTCGCGCAGCTCGGCCCGTGGATCGACGACAAGCGCTTCGGCATCCGGGATCTGACGCCCCCGGCGATGCCCTACTATCAGAAGCGCCTGAACGATATATCGGGATCAAATCCGATCCGGGTGAACCCGCGGGTGAAGGCCGGCTGGCTGCGTCGGAACGAAGACGGGAAGTTCGAGCTGAAGCGCTGCGTCTTCGCCAGGATCGAATACAGCGATCTTGAGCAACTGACAGGCATCGCACGAAACCAGTGGAGCCAAAAATCCAACGCGGACGAGCGTTACCGCTGGGTCCAGCCTGCCGCGGCGCTCCGGCAGAGTCTGGAGGTCCAGCGGGCGATGCCGCCACCGCGGCATCCCCACGGCAACGGCAGGCTCAGCATCGCCTACCGCAAGGTCACCGGCCTCAAGGGAACGACGCAGGGCAAGATCGTGCTCACCGGTAATCCATCGAATCCGCCAAGAAGACCGGGCCCGCCGTCGAAGCATCTCGAATTCTTCTTCTTTGACGAACAGCCGCCGGTCGAACTGAAGCAGTTCGAGGAGCGATGGCAAGAATTCCGATCCATCCACGAGCCGGACGACGGCCGCCCCCACAATCGGAACTGGGAGTTTTTTCGGGATGAGGGCTATCCGGGCGAAGCGCCGTTCAACAGCGGCGGCTGGATGCCGATCTTCTACCTTGAGGACGCCAACGATAAGGACCGCATCGAATCGTTCGGCCTTGCGTTCATGTTCAAGCTCGCGCACGAACAGCGCACGCTGGACCTTCTCTGTAACAGCAATCCCCGTCACCTCACACTTGCACAGCGCGCCGCCAGGGGCATCGAGGATAGTACGGAAGACGGCGCGGATCTGCCGTCGCTGATCTTCGGCTCCGTCGCGGACGGCGAGGGCGGCGGCCTGAAGCGCCGCGCGGCGTTCGACGTGGCGACCGGCACCTTGCCGCCGGGCGAGGGCCTCCGGAACGACCGGGAGCCGACCGTGCTGCTCGGCCCGAAACCCAGCTATTTCCCGGTCTACGTCCGGCAACCGAACTGGTCGAAGGGGCAGCTCGCAAAGGGCGAGCCATATGCGACGTACACGCCGCTCGACGAAGAGCGCTATCCGAAAGCCTCGGGCGTGAGGAAGCCCGAACACGAGCGTCCGGAGCTTGCGGGGGTAAAGATTTGGCCGGCTGCCGACGTCAAGGACGTGCGTTTCCCCCGATTGCCAGACGCGATACAGGATAATCGCAATGTTCAGACGCGCCTGCGCGCGCTTCCGGCCGGCACGTTCTTCGAAGGCATTAAGCTGCGCGTTCATAACCTGCTCCCGGTCGAACTCGGCGCGCTCGTCTGGGCGCTCACCTTCGGCGACACGGCGGCCGTCCATGGACGGGACAGCGGCAAGCGGCACCGGCTTGGCATGGGCAAGCCGTATGGACTTGGCCAGATCTCGATCATTATCAAGGGAGCGAACCTTTGGCCGAATGATCCGAAGGCCCCCCATCTGACCCTTGATGACGCTCTCAGGGCATTCGAAGATCACATGACCACCGTCTATCGCGACAGCGGCGACAGCGGTGCATGGCGCGACAGCGTTCAGGTCCGGTCGCTCCTCAAGGCGGCGGAGCCGCAGCCCGGCGAAAAGCTCGAATACATGCAGCTTCAGGCGGACAGACGCGACCATTACTATGAGGACACCTATGTCGGCGCGCGCGCCAATGGCTGGTTCATGCCGCTCTATGCCGCGGGAGGCGAGGCGCCCCGCGACGGGACTGCGGCACCCCAGGGTATTGGCCCGCTACGCGGCCCGACTTCGCCGTCTCCGGCCGCGCCCCGCGTGGGCGCCCGGATCAAGATGAAGAACATCGGCACGCTGGGCGAGATCGTCGAGAAGCTAGCGAACGACCAGTGGCTCGTTCAGCTCGATGGGCAACCCAAGCCGGTCCGTTACAAGCAAAATCTTTTCACCGTCATCGGCTGACGGCCGGAGCATCGATGACCCGCCGTGTGCTCATGATGACGACCGGGGAAACGCCCCAGCTCGTCACCGAAACGCTGCATCATCTCGGCGCTCAGTCAAACTGGTGGCCGGACGAGGTGGTGCTGGCGACCACCCGGCGCGGCGACGATCTCTGCATGAAGGGAGACGGCGCGAGGATCGCGCCGCTGCTGGGCGAGCGCGGCCGGCTGGCGGCGCTAGCCGCCGCGCTCGGCCGTCCGCGGCCGAAGGTCAAGGTGGCTGTCGCCTGCCATCGTTCCGGAATGCCGATCGACGACATTCGCAGCGAGGAAGAAGTGAACGCGATCGCCGATGCGCTGCTCACGGAGGTGCGCCGCGTGACCGAGGGCGATACGGAACTGCACCTTTCGCTTTCCGGGGGGCGCAAGACGATGAGCTATCTCGCCGGCGCGGTCCTGTCCCTCTACGGGCGGCCGCAGGACGTGCTGTCGCACGTTCTTCTCGAACCGAAGGAGATGGAGTTTCTGCCGGAATTCTGGTGGCCGGGTCAGACCGACCCGGCGTCAGGCGAGGATGACCGTGGGCGGCGCTGGTCGGCGGCGGCGGCGCGCACCCGTCTGCACCGCGTGCCGTTCCTGCGGCTGCGGGCCTACGTGCCGGTGAACAAGGTGGTCGTCGCTGGGGAAATATCCTTCGCCGAGGCGGTGAAGCGGGCGAACGACGCGCTGGCCATCGACCGGCTCACCGTGGACACGCCGAGAATGACCATCTCGGCCGGCGGCAGCGATGTCGCGATCAGCGAGCCGGTGCAGTTTGCGATCTATCGCCTTCTCGCGGAAGTCAGGATGGAAGGCCTGTCGGTCGGCGGCCGGGAGGCGGGCGCGCTGCGCTATGCGGACTTGCTGGTCGAGAAGGACGCCCACGGACGACGGCTTCTCGACCGGCTCGGCGATATCATCAAGGACGTGTGGATACGGGGCAAGGACGTGGATATGTTGATGGCGGACCAGCGGCGGGAGGAATTCGTGTCGCTCAGGACACGCGAGTCCGTGAGCCTGTCAGGCTCTGCGGACATCACTGAAACCGAGATTATCGAAAGGAAGCTGCGATCCCCCGTTTCCGATCTCCGCCGTATCATCCGCGAGGGGATGCCCGAAGCGGTCGGCGAACGCGCCGCTCCCGCTGGACGGGGTTTCATCATCCTTCGCTGGGACGCCGGCCGGATCGACGTTGTCTGAACGGGTGACCGCATGGAGCATCGCGACATACGCGCCGCGCAGCCGCCTGAGGCTGGCACCCAGGGCTTTCGCTGGGCGGTCGACGGAGACAGCCCCTCCATCACCGCCGCAATCCGTGTCGGCGAGGCGGTGCGCGCCGCCGTCTTCCGGCGTGCCGAGCGGCACGGCCTGATGCCGCTGCCGGACTGGTTTCACCGCAGCGGCGGCCCGCGCCACTCTCATGCCGTCTGGCTCAGCGAAGACGCCGACCAGGACGGACGCATCGACCATGTGGCGCTGTTCTGCGAAAACGGCCTCCCGCCCGGCCTGATGCCTGTGCTCAGCGGCGGCATCGATGTGTGGCTCGGCGCTCATGGCCGCTTCCGCCTCGCACCGGTCTGGCTGGGCCGCCGGGACGGGAGCGCCTGGTTCGGCCCCGCCCGCGCCTGGGAGTCGGTCACCCCCTATGTCGCACCGCGCTGGCGCAAAGCGCGAAAGAGCGGGCGCGAACGGGCGGCGGAGCGCCCCGAACGACAGATCAGCGACGAGCTTGCCCGCCGCGGCCTCTCAGGCCTGCTCGAGATCTATGCCGGCGCCGGTGTGCGTTGCGGCGACGGCTTCATCCCGGCGGCGCAGTTCAGGCGGGATCTGTCGATGCACAGGCCGCCCGCCGACGCGACGCCGCTCGCCCTGCGCCTGCTGTTCGACCGCCCGGTGTGGGGACCCTTGACGCTCGGCTTCGGCGCCCATTTCGGGCTCGGCCTGCTCGCGCCGGCGGATCGCCTGCTCGATACGGGACTGTGGGGATGAGAAGCCAGCCACGCAAGATTGCTTGCGCGCAAACCAGGACGGCTTCTGCAAGTCTGGGCGTTGAACCCGATGAAGCGAGACGTGAAGTGAGGATGTGATGAGCGAGGCAGAGGGGGAGACGAAGGTCGCGCGGCTCGTAACCTTTTTGGGCCTGGGGCGGCATGACAAGACTCTTGATCGGCGCGTCTACGATACCGCCGAATACGAATTCCTGGAGCAGAAGGCGGCGAAGACGCCTTATGTCTGCCGAGCGCTGGCTGAGCTGATCCATCCTTCAGACATCGCGGTGCTCGCGACGGACAAAGCTGAGGAGCTTCATGGGGCGGCTCTGCAGGATGCGCTCCGGGCCGGCAATTGTCCGGCGCCTCGTTTCGTCCGAATTCTCGCTGGGCAGACGCCGGCCGAGCTTTGGCGTCAGTTCGATCTCATCAAGGCCGAGTTGCGCGGCGCCGAGGGTCCGGTGATGCTCGACATTACCCATGGCTTTCGCTCTCAGCCGTTCTTCGCAGCCGCGGTGACGGCATTCGTTCACGCGGTCGATAAGCATCCGCCGCCGCTCCGCATCTGCTACGCCGCTTACGACGCGAGGAACCGCGAAACCGGCGTCACCCCGATCTGGGAATTGACGGAATTCCTCGCTCTGCTCGACTGGTCTCGGGCGCTCGCGATGTTTCTTCAGACCGGCCGCGGGGAAGAGGCAGGAACGGCGACGAAGCGCCTCGGCAACGACTTGAGAAATGCCTGGTTCCACGGCGGAAGGCTGGGCAAGGAGCCAAACCTGAAAGAACTGGGAGAAGCGATCATCCGGTTTAGCGAGGATTTGGAGACGCTCAGAACAGGCGACCTGCTGATCGGCGGCGGTAAGACCAAATCATCAGCGTTGCGGCTCCTGGAAGCTGCAAAGGATGCGAAACACCAGGTCGAGCAGCATGCTCCGCCGTTAGCCGATGTTCTTGATCGCATAACGGAGATAGTTCAGCCTCTTGCCGGAGCGAACGAAGATCTTTCCGGGAAAAATGGTCGCGAGGTGATCGCGTCGCTTGCAAAGACGTATCTCGGATTTGGACGGTACTTGGAGGCGGCAGCAACTGTGCGCGAGGGACATGTCAACTTCTATGCGCCCAAGGCGGCCCTTCGCCCCGGATCGCCAGATTTCGACATCCAGCAGCGCGCCGCTTCGGAGGAGCGAGCGCGTTGGCGCGATCCGGCCGGATCGTCCAGGAGGGATCTGGTGACGGCGGACGAGCCGGATCACAGCTTCAACAATGTTGCGAAGCCTCGAAATGATTTGTTGCACGCACAATATAAAAACAAAAAGGATACACAAACCAGCCATGCCATTATTAGAACCGTCAAGGAACTGGTGGAAGATTTCGATCGCGCTTCGCGCGCGGCCGTGGGCGCTTGCTTCATCAATCTCAGCAATCATCCGATCGACAAGTGGGATGACGCACAAATGCAGGCCGCACGTGATCTCGCCGAGCGCGTTGAAGACGTCATGTTCCCGCTCGTGCCGCCGGATGCTGACGAAAAGGTAATCGGGACACTTGCGGACGAATGCCTCGCGAAAATCCCGCGGGAGACGACGCACGCCCTCGTTCAGGGCGAATTCACGCTCACGTTCGAACTTGTCCGCCGCCTCCAGGCGCGCGGAATTACGTGCCTCGCGGCAACTACTGCACGCAACGTCGAGGAGGAAGCCAACGGCCGGAAGATCTCGTCCTTCACATTCGTGCGCTTCCGTGCCTACCCTGACCTGGGATCTGCATAACGCCGAGTCGACTCTGGCGATGGGAGACCTCGTTCGCAGACCCCCGAGCGCGCATTGCGCGCGCTTGAAGAGAAGGGCCAGTCCCGTCGGCGGTCGGAGTGTGCGCTTGCGCCCGGAGCGGCCAGGGCGAGCGGCCAGGGGCTGCTACGGCCGGGCATGAAGATCGAGCGGTTGGGCTCGTGATGGCCTGTTGGCGAGGGCGTCGGGGAGATCGTGCGCGGTGCGGGGCGAAGCGAAGAATGGCCCGCGGCCGGGCAACGAAGAGCTGGAATCAGATGTCGGCAGTCTTGCGCTTGCGGCCGTTTCGACCGTGCTGTTTGCCGAACGGATCGCGTTGGCGGGGTCCGGCGTCGGGTGTTGGCGTGGTGGATTGGTAGTAGCGGCGTATCTGGGCGAAGTGGGTCGCCTCGAATTGCAAGGCGAGCTCCATCAGGGCGTCTGCAATGTAAGCGGCGGCTGCGTCGGAGGCGGCGTCATCGGATGATCTGGCTTTGGGCTTGCGCGTCATGGCGGCCCGCTCGATCTATTCGTCGATCTCATCCTTCATGCGGAAGCTCTTGCCTTCGATGATGACGGTCTCGGCATGATGGAGGACGCGGTCGAGGATGGCGGAGGTCAGGGTGCTGTCGTTGTTGAAGATCTGCGACCAGTGTTTGTAGGCGCGGTTGGTGGTGATCACCATCGGGGCGCGCTCGTAGCGCTGGCTGATGATCTGGAACAAGAGATCGGCGCCGTGCTTGTCGATGGGCAGGTAGCCGAGTTCGTCGACGATGAGGAGGGCGGGTTTGAGGTAGCGGTTAAGTTCGCGCTTGAGCCGGCCGGCGGCCTGGGCGGCGGCCAGAGTGTTGACGATGTCTATGGCGGTGGTGAAGAGCACCGTGTGTCCATTCAGGCAGGCGGCGTGGCCGAGCGCGATCGACAGATGCGTCTTGCCGAGGCCGACATTGCCGATCAGCACGACGTTGGTATGGGTTGCGATGAAGGCGAGGCGGAACAGGTTCTGGATTTGCGGACGGTTGATCTTTTTGGGCCAGCTCCACTGGAACTCTTCGAGGGTCTTGAGGACGGGGAAGCGCGCATTCCTGATGCGGCGCTCGATGCTGCGGCTGTCGCGCAGCGCGGTCTCGCCGTCGACGAGCTGGGCGAGGTAATCCACGTAGGAGCGCTGCTGCTCGGCCGCCTTGTCGGCTGCGATCTGGTAGTGGCTTTTGAAGTGGTGCAGCTGCAGCCGCTGCAGCTGGGTCTCCAATCGCGTCTGGTCACTCGGGGTCATGATCGTTTACCTCGTAGGCGTTGAGGTCCGGCGGAGCGATATCGATGTCGAGCAGGTCGTGGCGGCGGGTGAGCTGCAAGGGACCGGGTTCCGGCAGCGCGCGGGCGCGGGCCTCCAGGATGTTGGTGATGTACTCGGCGCTGAAGGCCTGGAAGGCGAGGCCGTCGGAGATGGCGCGCGCCACGGCGTCGGCGGGATAGATCTCGGCGAGGGCGAGGATCTTGCGGACGTGGTGGCGGGCATTGAGCCTGCGCTGTTCCAGGCCGTCGGGCGGCCGGATGCGGCGGACGTAATCGCGCAGGATCGTCAAGCCGCCGCCGTAGCCCTCTTCGCGCAGGCGCTGGAAAATCTGCTGCGCGCTGTAGGGATGGGTGTCCAGCAGCCGCGTGATGCGCGTCTTGAAGGGATCGAGGATGCTGCCGCGCGGCCGCGAGCGCCGCTGCTCGAAGCGCGCGCGGGCCGACCACGTCGCCACCGTCTGCGGATGCAGGCCCAGCGCCCGGGCGGTCTGCGCGATCGTCAGGCCCTGGCGGTCACGGCAGTCGCGGATCTTGGCGAAGGTCTCGTAGTCGATCACCACCGGCTCCACAGCCCGGCATCAGCGGCGCTGCCCCTGCCGCGGATGTCGCGAGAATGTCCTGGCCCAGCCGTAGCAGGCGGCCGGTGGTGCGCACGATGTCATCTTGTAACGGCGTCCCCACCAGATGGGCGATTAGGCCAATCAAAACAGCAGGTTGCGCCGCCAAGACCTCTTGTAACGGCGCCCTCGCGACAGCGTCCGTTTTGTCAGCGGAACCAATGGGTTGCGCCGTTGAGACATCTTGTAACGCAGGATCGGCAGACCGCCCCTTGCGCCAATACCCCGGATGGCGCGACCGCCACGCCTGGACCCGCGCGACGTTCACGGGGCCGCGGAAGTAGCTCTGGTTCTCAGGCTTCGCGAGCCAGCGCGCCTGGCTGGCGGCCTTGCTGGCCGCTCTGCAGGCCGGCGCCGAACAGTAATGCTGGCGGGCGCGGTTACGCCGGTCGGGACGAAATAACTTGCGACAGCATTTGCACTTGCGGCGCCCCCCACAGCCCATCGCGTCCCCTCCGCCGGGGACGCATCATCCGCAAACCCGATAAACGATCCGCTCGCGACGCCACAATGAGCCGACGCCCGCGCCATCTCCGGGCGCAAGTGCACACCCCGACCGCGAGGCGGCGGCCCGCAAACAGGCCCATGCGGCCGGGCGGGTGTTCCTGGCGGAACATCACATCCCGGCTGGGGCCATGGAGCGCACGCCATCTCGCGACGCGGCGCTCCAAAGTCCGCCGCACGCCCACGGCGAGATCAGGATGCCGGCGGCAGATCTCCTCGAAGATCGAGACCGCGCGGACGCCGGGCGCAGCCTCAAGCATCGGCACGATCTCGCACTCCCACACTCCAGCAAGCGGGTCGGGCCGGCGGCGTCCGCGCGGCTTCTGCTTCTGCGATGGCAACCGCGGATCGGCTTCAATCCGATACGCGGTGGCGATAGAAAACCCCGCCTTCGCGGCTGCGACGGCAGGGCCATGGCTTTGACGGGACTTCATGTACAACCTCGTCTGGCAATCGGTGATGTGTCGGCCAGGCAAGCGCTGATCCTTCTTGGTGGGAAGAATCACATGCTGCGCCCAACTGCTCCGACCGCCAGACGACGATTACCATCCTTGGGGAAAACACGCGCCCCTGGGGAAAACGCGCCGCGTCGGGGATGGCCTGACTACGGTCGGGCTACGCCCTCCCTCCGTCACGCCATCCGCGGCGCCTTTCTCATCCTGATTGTCGCTCAGTTCTCACCTTGATTGTCGCGCCCCAAACCACGCGCTTTATCAGGCAGCTTCCGGCGTGCATCGCTCCCTACATCGCCATGCGCAATGCGGTCGAGCATCCCAAGGGCCACTCCGGCGAACTCAAGATCGAGAACATCGCGCTCGGCGCGGATGGGAAGCTCGTCGATGCCCGGTGGCGCCGCGAGGAGGATGGGAAGATCGTTTACGGGCCGCTCGACGTCATTCAGGAGCTAAGCGTTGGCGTAAACAATCTTCTCGTCCTGGCCGAGGATATTCTGGTGATGGTGGTGCAAACGCATCTGGCCATGCCGGATGCGACCGTGATCGTGGCTATCCCTGAGAGGGCGCGCAACCCCGAATGTCCGATCAAGTATCGCATCGGGCCAAACACGCGCTTGATTGCGGCCATTGCGACCGCGCCTTAAGCATCGCAAAGCCCTTCCCCGTGCGCTACGGGCCGATGCTCAATGCCCTTGGGCACGACAACACCTCGCCGGCATTGAGGGTGAACGTGCGATCCCGGAGCTCGATGTCGAGCGAACCCTTGAGCACAAGGAAGAAATCGTCAGTCTCGTCATGCTTGTGCCAGTGGAATAGCCCTTCGAGCTTGGCCACCATGATGTCGTTGTTGTTGTAGGTCGCAATCGTACGCGGGGAGAAAAGGTCTGTGAACGTCGCGAGCTTTTCATCAAGATTGGCGGGTGCCTTCATTGCTTTTTCTTCCCTGGCCGGAGAACTCCTCAGTGAGATTCGACTGCGTCGATCGGTGGCGGGGCTCGCACTGTCCCTGCCCTAGCGGAGAGCAGTTGCGTCGGAAAGGTGGCGCCCGGGTGAGACATCGCGCTTTCGCGTAAAGTGGCGCGCCCGGCGCGATTCGAACAAGCAACCTCTACATTCGGAAATCAATGCTCAGGACAAAATACTCTGCTGGCGTTGCGCTCAGCTTCACGACCAGTTTCTTGGGCAATTTCTTGGGCGCGATTTTTTCGGGGCCAGCTAAGTGCTTGATAAGCTGGTCGGAGTGGCAGGATTTGAACCTGCGACCCCCTCGTCCCGAACGAGGTGACTAAATATTGAGCCCTTGAATTTTCAGCGTTTTTTGTCGCGTTCGGAGGCGTTTATCGCGTTTTGTTCCGCTGCACCTGTCCCACACCTGTCCCCCTAACCACGTCTGTTCCGGGTAAGCGCGCGATGGCCGGTGGCGAGTTCTTCGGCGGCGCCGAGCTGGATGTCGGGATGATGGTGACCGTAAGTTTCGATCAGGACCCTCTCGCTCATGCCCAGGAAGCCGGCGGCCTTCCAGGTGTTGACGCCGTTGCGCATCATCCAGGTCGCCGCGGTGTGGCGCAGGACGTGGGGCGTGATTCTGTCTGGCCCTTCGCTCGGCAGCCCGGCCGCTTTTACGGCGGCGGCGAATGATTTCTTCACCGACTTGACCGCTTCGCCATTCCATTCGACGACGGCATGCACACCGATGCCCAACCGCTCTCCTGCGTCGGTGCCGCCGAGCCGTTTCCAGCGGCGTAAGTGAGCGAGCAACCGGTCCGAGATCGGTGCAGCAATTCTCATTTTGACCTTTCCGCGTGTCGGGCCGGGTTGGCGAGGCGATTTTGGTGCGGCAAGTTGACTCGGGGGACGGTTAGC
>Ga0070739_10007259_pt1 | contig 11843 bp, 9 predicted proteins | sample Coa_R1_7_FD_66445 | JGI IMG/M metagenome (GOLD analysis project Ga0070739, IMG submission 66445) | Surface soil microbial communities from Centralia Pennsylvania, which are recovering from an underground coalmine fire - Coalmine... | ecosystem: Environmental > Terrestrial > Soil > Unclassified ... | reverse complement strand
CGCGCTCGGCAATTGGCCTTTCTGCTGCACCGGCCATTCTTTGTCGATCACCCTTTCGGCGTATTCCTTGAGCGTCTGCCGCATTGGCCGGCCGACGGAATCGGGGAAACCCTGGGTACCGCGGTACAGATTGCCGATATAGCCGGCTCCGCCTGCACGATCGCTTCCGCCGACGAAAAGGCCTCTCAGGTGGCGACCGCGATGAACGCCAACAGGACCGCTCGAGGAAGGCGACGGCGGGGCCGGCATCGGGTCGCAACCTCCGACATGGCGCGAAACGCCGCTCTGCGCCGTCCCGGTCGCGGGGGATCGGTTTTCAGTGGAGTTCGCAGTCGCGCAATTCAATATAGTCTTGAGTTATTCTTTCGATTTTTCCAATCACTGCGATATTTTGCCCTTTTTGTAACGATTCGATTTGATTGTTCCATTGATTGCCGAAATGAAGTACTATGGACGGTAATTGATTTATTGTGATTTCATCAAAAACCGATTGCTCTAGCAACTCTGCCTCATCACCCCAAATCGTCCCCTCGTCATCGCCACTGACAGCGTCATCGATCGTCACGGTAATATCCAGCCATTTTCCAATAAAAGGTTGGGTTATTCTATCACGCTCATGGAGCGTCCTGCCCTTTACCATCTCCCGCAATTCTTCCGGCGTCATTTCCAGAAATGCCCGTTCGGTGCGGGCGCCGTGCGCGTTTGACGGTGCCGGGCCGGCGGTCGACGGCGGCGGAGGTGTCGCTATGGGCGGGCCGGCAATCGCCGATTTGTGCTCCCGCTCCCATTTCATCAGAATCCCGATGACGCCGAGGAAGAAAATCCCCAAGCCGATGGCCACCCATACCTCGATCGGCACACCCGTGTCCTTCACAGCGTAGGCGTGCAGCAGCAGACTTCCTATCGCGATCAGGGGGCCGATCAACAACAGGGGGCCGGCCCATCTATGCCCTCGAAAGAGGTCCACGTCGGCGGCTGTCCGGTTTCCGGCGTCGCCGGGGGCACCGGCCCCGACGCGCCGCGGCCCATCCTAACACAAGCTTTGCCGAAGGGACGATCGCAAAAGCCGGGAGCGCCGCCTCAGGCGCCGGCCGCCGCCGGCTTCAACCGGTGCAGTTCCGGCAGCAATTCTTCGCCGATGAGGCGCATGCTGCTGAGCGCGTGCGCCAGCGGCATGCCGCTCCAATGCGTGCGGAAGATCAGGAAATTGGCCCCGACCTCCTCCCAGCACGGGCGCAACTGCTCCCAGCACTCTTCGGGGCTGCCGAGCACGAAACGGTCCTGCCGCAGGGCGTCCAACGACTGGCGGAAGGATTCGTTGCCGGGCAGGACCGCGTCCTGACCCCAGGCGGCATAGGTCCGGTACTTCTCGGCAAGATAAGGACCGGCCAGTTCGAGCGCGGCGGCGCTGTCCTTGGCGCAGAAGATCTCGCGCACCATCGGCAGGGTTTGCGGGAACGGTTTGCCGAGGCGCTCGCGCTCGGCCCGATAGAGCGCCATTTGCCGCCGGATCGTCGCCGCCGTCGCATGCGGGTTGATGAACCAGGTGTCGCCGAGCCGCGCCGCGCGCCTGACCGCCGCGTCGCTGTTGGCGGCGACCCAGATCGGCGGGTGCGGCTTCTGCACCGGCAACGCCGTCGCGGTGACGTCGTCGAGCTTGCAGACCTCGTTCTCGAAGCTGACCGGCTCGCCGCTCCACAGCCGCTTGACCACCTCGATGCATTGTTCGTAGCGGCGCGCGCGCCCTCCTTTCGGCACGCCGAAGGCGTCGAACTCGACGTCGCGATAGCCGAGACCGATGCCGAACACGAAATTGCCGCGCCAGATCATGTCGAGCGAGGCGATGCACTCGGCCACCTCGACCGGATTGTGCAGAGCGGCGAGCAGGACCCCGGCAATGCCGGTCATGTGTCCGGCTTCGGCGGCGAGTCGCGCCAGGAACGGGATCAATTGCGGCTGGCTGAACCCTTCGCCCAGATAATGCTGGCCGGTCCCGACCGCATCCCAGCCCTGGTCGCGCGCAAAGCGCGTCATCACGTATTGGGCCTCGAGCGCGGCCGTCATGTCGCTGCCCGGCGGGTACTGGCAGGTCAGGAAGATGCCGACTTTCATGACCGGCCTCACGCCGCGAAATTGGGGCGCAGCCCCGCCTCGGGCCACGCCATCGCGGCCAGTTGGCCTTTGCCCGACAAGGTGATGTAGGCGGTTTTCAAGTCGGGTCCGCCAAAGCAGATGTTGGTCGGATAGACGTCCGGCATTTTGACCTGGCGCATCACCCGGCCGTCCGGGGCGATGACGGTGATGTGGCCGCTCAACAGCGTCGCGACGCAAATATTGCCCGCGGCATCGACGGCGAGGCTGTCGAAGCGCTGGAACCCCGGCAAGCCGCAGACGAGGCGGCCGCCGTAAGGAGCGGGGAACGGGTCCTGCTTCAGGTTTCCGGGAGAGAGAATGTCGTAGGCGAAAAGGCGCGAGGCTTCGGTGTCGGCGACATAGAGCACCGTCTCGTCGGGCGACAGGCCGACGCCATTCGGGCTCAGCATCGGATGCACCAGTTCGACGATCTTCGAGCCGTCGGGCAGCGCGTAATAAAGCGCGCCGTGGTCGCGGTCGCGCGCCCGCCTCTTGCCGAGATCGGTGAAATAGAAGCCGCCCGCGCGATCGAAGACGATGTCGTTCGGCGCCGACAGGCGGTGCGGCCCGCAATGGGTATAGAGCGTCGTCGCGGCGCCGGTTCCGGGATCGATGCGCTGGATCGAGCCGCCCTTGTAGTCCTTCGCCGGCCCGGTCGACAGAAACCCGCCCTCGGCGTATTCGTTGCCGCCGTTGTTGCACAGATAGAGGGCGCCGTCGGGGCCCGGCGCCAGCCCGTTGGGTCCGCCGCCCGTCTGCGCGAGGACGGTCTTCGCGCCGTCCGGGGCGATCCGCGTCACCGCGCCGCCGGCGATCTCGCCGAGCACAATCGAGCCGTCGGCCATCGCTACCGGTCCTTCCGGAAATCTGAGACCGCTCGCCACGATGCGGATATCGGCCATCTGAGGCTCCTGTTCTGACGGTCGGCCATTGTGTCGCCCGATCTTCGCCGGCGTCAACCCGGCCTCGGACCCGGCGCTTCGCCGCGGCGGCGCGCGGGTTTTTACCACTCCTCAATCTTTTCGCGAGAGTCGGAAGCGGGAGATCGAGCATTTCGGCCGATCTCCCGGAGCAGGGCATGGGTTATACGGCGAACCTTACAAGCGCCGCAGCGGGGATCGGGAGACGCCTGCGCGCGGTCCCGCTCGCCCGGCGCATCATTCTGCTGACCGCCATTCTGCTCGCGGCGGTCTATGCCAGCAGCGCGCTCATTCTCGAGCGTTATTACACCGCCCTCGGCGAGCGCGAACGCGACGCCCGCGACGCCAGAGCGCAATTGCTGGCCGAGCACGCCGGTCGGGCATTGGCCGCGGTCGATCTGTCGCTCGAGACCATTGCCGAGACCTTGAAACCCCGCCTGCCGCTCCAGCGGCCCACAATAGCCACGCAGCGCCTCCTCGATGAATACGTCAGAAGCCTGCCGCAGGTGCGCGCTCTCGTCGTGACCGACGCGAACGGCGTCAACCTCAACAATTCGCGCGCATTTCCTCCGCCGGAGCTCAATGCCGCCGATCGGTCGTTCTTCATTGCCCAGAAAAAGTCCGGCGGCGCCGGGCTCTATCTCGGCCGCATTGCGATATCGCGGGTCGATCGCCAACCCTTTTTCGCGATGAGCCGGCCGCTGCTCGACCATAACGGCAAGTTCCGGGGAATTGTCGCAGCGATTACCGATCCTCGATATTTCGCCTATTTTTATACGCCGCAGGCCGAGCAGGCGACCGAGGCGGTGCTGCTCGAACGCGACGACGGCGCCGTTCTGGCGAGCGCGGGGGTGCCCTATGACGCTCTCGCGGCATGGGAGCGCCATCCCGTGCCCGCGCACGATCGGGCAAGGGTGGCAATCGGCGAGGTCCGCGGTTTTCCGGTCAAGGTCGTGCTGATCGGCAAGCCCGTCATCGCCCTGCCGCAGTTCACGATCCTCGTGGCGACGGATCTGGGATTGCTGATCGTCATGACGGCGATGGGCATCTATCTCGCGGCCACGGCGGCGCGCGAAGCCGCCATGGTCGACCGCGAAGCGCAGGCCCGCCGCACCGCCGAGGCGCGGCTGTTGAGCGCGATCGAGGGCGCGCCCGCGGGCTTTGCCCTCTACGATCGGAACGGCCGACTCGTCTTGGCGAACGACCTCTACCGCTCGTTTCGCACGGCGCTCGACGAAACGGCGGAATCCGCGCCGGCGCCGGAGCGCCGGGCGGAGAACGGCGAACCGGCCTTCCGGCTTCCCGACGGGCGCTGGCTGATGGCCCGCCAGCGTCGCACCAAAGAGGGCGACACCGTCGTATTCTATTCCGACATCACCTCCCTGAAACGGCTCGACCGGCTCACCGAGGTGCAGCGCCTGTTTGTCGATGCCCTCGAACACATCCCGTCGGGGCTGATGTTGTGCGACGCCGAGGATCGCATCGTCTTCTGCAACAGCGCGACGCGGCAATATTTTCCCCATGTGACGGAGCTGTTGGTGCCCGGCACGCCTTTCGAGACCCTGGTGCGGGCGCAGGTGGCGAGCCTATACCTGCCGGCGGCGATGGCGGATCCGGAAGGATGGATCGCGGAACGCATGGCGCAGCACCGCGCCGGCACCACCTATGCCGTGCGCGCCTATGCCGACGGGCGGTGGGCGCAGATCGTCGAACGGCGCACCGAAAACGGCTGCACGATCGGCATTCGCACCGACATCACCGAGATCAAACTCAAAGAGGAAGCGCTGCGCCGGAGCGAAGAGGCCGAACGGGCCGCGCGTCAGACCGCCGAACAGGCCAATCAGGCCAAGAACGCCTTTCTCGCCAATATGAGCCACGAATTGCGCACGCCGCTCAATGCGATCATCGGGTTCTCCGAGATGATTGCGCTCGGGATGCGGGGGCCGTTGCCGGAAACCTATCGCCACTACGGCGAACTCGTGTGCGCCAGCGGGCTGCATCTGCTGTCGCTGATCAGCGACATACTCGACATCGCCAAGCTGAATTCGGGCAAGGCCGAACTCCGCCTGGAGCCGGTCGATGTCGCGGCGATCGTCGGCGAAACGGTGGCGATGATGTCCGAAAAGGCCGCCGGCGCCGGGGTGCGGATCACGACCGACCTCGCGGCGCAATGTCCGCGGATCGAAGCGGACCCGCTGCGCCTGCGACAGGTCCTGCTCAACCTGCTCGGTAACGCCGTCAAGTTCACCCCTGCCGGCGGACATGTCGAGATCGCGACCGCGGTCCTCGCGCGCGAATTGCGCATCACCGTCGCCGATACCGGCATCGGCATGGCTGCCGAGGACATCCCGCGGGCTCTGGAACCGTTCACGCAAGTCGGAGCCCATCCGCGGCGCGGTCGGGAGGGCACCGGCCTCGGATTGCCGATTTCGAAAACCCTGGTCGAATTGCACGGCGGACGGTTCGAGATCGCCAGCGCGCCCGAGCGGGGCACGACAGTGACGATCGCTCTGCCCCTGCATCGCTGCGACGAGCCGACGATCCGCGCGTGGGAATTGGACGTGGCTGTTTAGATCCAGGCTACGCGCAATCGCCGAGGACAGCGAGGCCGATCCGTCTGGCCGCCGCGATCAATGCGGCATCGATCGAGGCGAGCGGTTGGCCTCGACGGATCGCCAGTTCGAGATAGGCTGCATCGTAGAGCGTCAGGTCGTGCTCGCCGGACAATTGCCGAGTCCTGCCCCAGGCGTGCATGTCGTTTCCGGATCGATCGTGATCGCAAGCCGGCCGAGCCGCTGAAGACACCGCGTCGCATAGCCTTCATCGCACCGCCGCCGAACGGCGTTTCGCAGCACATTGGCGACCTCCAATCGCCAGAGCGAGGGGACCAGACCGCCTTCCCTTGCGACCCTGCGCAATATGGTCTGCGGCATGTCGGTCCGCTCGCTGCGGAAAAGCCATGCGATCGTCATCGAGGCGTCGACGACGATCACCCGCGCCGGCCTTCGTCGAACAATTCTCGGATCGTGACCCTACCCAGCGAATGAGTGCGGCTCTCGTCGATGATTTCCTCGGCTGCCGCTTCGGCATCGGCTCGCGTCCGAGCGGCCGGACGGCGGATCACGATGTCTCCGTCCCGTATCTCGATTTCGACCCGCTCGCCTTCGCTCGGCTCCGCCGCCCTGGCGATTTCGGAAGGCATCCGGACAGCCAAGTTTCTTCCCCACCTGCCGACCGTCGCCTCGGCCATGGAAATCTCCGCTTCAGGAAGGATATCCTAGAATACCCCGATATTCTCGGGCAAGATGGTGAACTCCGGCGCGCAACGTTGTCGGCGGGCGCGAAACCGAATAGCGTGGCGGTTCGACGGCGGCGGAGCGGACGGAGGAGATGTCATTCGATCTCGTCGAGCCGGGATCGTTGGAGGAGGCGCTCGCCTGGCTCGACCCCGAAGATCCCGGGGTGCGCGCCATCGCCGGCGGCACGGCGCTGATGCTGATGCTGAAATCGGGCTTCTTCCGACCGCGCCGGCTCGTTGGCCTGCGCCGTCTCGGCGATCGGCTCTCCGCCGTTCGAGCGACGGCGGAAGGCGGGCTCGTCTTGGGGGCGATGGCGCGGCTGCGCGACATCGAGCGCGCGCCCGCGGTACGGCAGCGGACGCCGGTCATCGCCGAAGCCTTGCTGACCCACTCCAACATTCGCGTGCGCAATGTCGCGACATTGGGCGGCAACCTCGCGCATGGCGATCCGCACATGGACCTGCCGCCGGTATTGATCGCTCTCGGCGCCACGGTGACGGCGACGGGAGCTTGCGGCAGCCGCGAGATTGCGGTCGAAGATCTCGTCACCGGCTATTTCGAGACCGCGCTCGGCAATGACGAGCTGATCACCGAAATCGCGATCCCGCCGCAGGGCGCGCGGCGCGCCGTCTATCTGAAATGCACGACGCGCGCGGCCGACGACTGGCCGGCGCTCGGCGTCGCGGTGTCGCTCGATTTTGCCGACTCCGTGATCCGCGACGCGCGGATTGCGATCGGCGCGGCAACCGACAGAGCTGCCCGGCTGCCGGTCAGCGAGCGGCTGCTTGCCGGCGCCACCGTCGATGCGGCCCTGTTTCGCGAGGCCGGCGCGGTCGCGGCGGGCGAGATCGAGCCGGTCGGCGACGATCGCGGCTCCGCCCCCTACAAAAGGCAGCTCGTGCGCGTCACCGTCGCGCGCGCGCTCAGCCGGGCCGCGGGAATGGTCCTGTGACGGCGGCGGCGCATACGAACCAGGTCGGGCGTTCGGTGCCGCGTCTCGAAGCGCGCGCCAAGGTCACCGGCGCCGCCGAATATATCCACAATCTGCGCCTCCCCGGCATGCTGATCGGCAAGATCTGCAGGAGCGCCGTGCCGCATGCCCGGATCCGCGCGATCGAGGTGGAGAAGGCGCGGGCGATCCCCGGCGTCTTCGGCGTCGCCACCGCCGCCGAGATCCGCACGATCATGCCCGATCCCTATTACGGCCCGGCCTTTCACGATCAGCCGATCCTCGCCGAGGGCAAGGTGCGGCATGTCGGCGAGCCGGTCGCCGTCGTCCTCGCCGAGGACCCGAAGACGGCGGAAGAAGGCTGCCATGCGATCGCCGCCCAATACGACGAATTGCCCGCCGTTTATGACGAGGTCGAGGCGGCCGCTGCGGCGGTGCACGTCCACGATGCGCTGAAACCCGCCGGAGCCTTTCCCGATCTGCAGCATCTGGCCGGCAGGCGCGACACCAATATCGCGCTCGATTTCCATCTGCGGCGCGGCGATCCGGAGCGCGCCTTTGCCGCGGCCGAGCGGGTGTTCGAGCATACTTTCCGCACCCAGCCGGTCATGCACACGCCATTGGAACCGCACGTCTCGCTCGCCGAAGCGGGTCCCGCCGGGGTCACGATCCACACCTCGTCGCAGAGCCCGTCCTTTGTGCGCAGCGAGATCGCGCGGCTCTTGCGCTGGCCGGAGAACCGCGTGCGGGTCAGGACCGCTTATTTGGGCGGCGGCTTCGGCGCCAAGGTCTATGTCAAGCTCGAAGCGCTGGTGGCGGCCCTCGCCCTGTGGGCGGGACGGCCGGTCAAGATCGCGCTCGCAATGGACGAAGCGTTCTTCACGATTACCCGGCACGCGACGACCTGCCGGATCAAAAGCGCGGTCGATCGCGACGGGCATATCACGGCGCGACATTGCACGGTCTACTGGAACGGCGGCGCCTACGCCGATATCGGTCCGCGCGTCGCTCAGAAGACCGGCTTCACCGCGGCCGGGCCTTACGACATCGACAATGTCGCGATCGATTCCTACGAGGTCTACACCAACCGCCCGCCGGCCGGGGCGTTGCGCGGGTTCGGTGTGCCGCAGCTCGTCTGGGCCTATGAGAGCCACACCGACCTCGTCGCCCGCGCGCTCGGCCTCGACCCGGTCGCGTTTCGCCGCCGCAATCTGCTCTCCGAGGGCCGGCCGCAGGCGACCGGCACGCCGATGCGCGACGCCGCGTTGGACAAGGTGCTGGAGCGCACGGCGGCGCGCCTCGGCTGGGACCGACCCTTCGACCGCGGGCGTCCGCCCTGGCGGCGCGGGCGCGGCATCGCGATCGGCTTCAAGGCCAGCATTGCGCCGACCGCCTCGGTCGCGCTCCTCACGCTGGCTGCCGACGGCAGCTACACGCTCGCTTGCGGCACGGTCGATATGGGGCAGGGCTCGGACACGGCGCTGGCGCAGATCGCCGGCGCGGTGCTCGACATCCCGGCCGAAGAGATCCGCATCGTCCATCCCGATACCGAGACGACGCCCTACGATATGGGCACGCTCGGCTCGCGCTCGCTCTATCACATGGGGCACGCCGTCCGCCATGCCGCAGAGGAGGTGCGCGACAAGCTCGCCGCGCTTGGCCGGGAGTTGGGCCTGCCGCCCGGCGCCAATCTGCCGATCCCGGAATTGTTCCGCCGCAAATACGGCATGCAGGCCGGCACGATCGTCGGCAGCGGCAGCTTCGTGCCGAGCTATATCCCGCCCGATCCGACGACCGGACAGAGCGCCGATGCGACGCCCTATTGGATGAGCGCCGCCGCCGGCGCCGAAGTCGCGGTCGATACCGAGACCGGCCGGGTCAGGGTCGAGCGGCTGGTCCTCGTCGCCGACGCCGGCACGCCGATCAATCCGCGGATCGTCGAGACGCAGCTTTCGGGCGCGGCGATCATGCAGCTCGGCTTTACGATGCAGGAAGAAATGGTGTTCGAGGGCGGGCAGCTCACCAACCCGTCCCTGGCCGATTACAAGATCCCCGGACTCCGCGACCTGCCGCGGCGGATCGAGGTCGAAACCGTCGCGGCGGTCGAACGGAACGGCCCGTTCGGGGCAAAGGGGGTCGGCGAGAGCGGCACCTACGCCGTCTCGCCGGCGATCGCCAATGCCGTTGACGACGCCGTCGGAGTGCGCCTTTACGAACTGCCGCTGAAGCCGGAAGCGGTCTGGCAGGCCCTCGCCGCCGCCGGCGAAGGGCCGGGCGGGGGCTGACATGCCGCGCATCCGCTTCACGCTGAACGGCCGGCCCGCTGCGGCCCAAGTCGCGCCGAACGAGAGTTTGATCGACATGTTGCGCGAGCGCTTTGCGCTCTACGGCGCGCGCGAGAGCTGCGGGCAGGGTCTGTGCGGCTGCTGTACCGTGTTGGTCGACGGGCGCGCCGTGTCGAGCTGCCTTTATCTCGCCGCTTTCGCCGCAGGCAGCGATATCGTCACGGTCGAGCATCTCGCCGCGGGCGGCGCACTCGATCCGGTGCAGGAGGCTTTTATCGCGGCCGGCGCCTTGCAATGCGGCTTCTGCACGCCGGGCTTTGTGCTGATGGCGAAGCAACTGCTCGACGAGAATCCGGACCCGAGCGAAGCGGACATTCGGCATTATCTCGGCGGCAATCTGTGCCGCTGCGGCAGCTACCCGCAGATCGTCGCGGCGGTCAAGCTCGCCGCCGGCAAGCGCCGGAGCGCTTCCTCCGGGCCCTGAAGGCCGGTGCGGCGCGGTCGCGCGGAGGCCGCCCGGCCAGGGAGGTGAGGATGAACAAGCCTGCCGACCCGCTCTTTCCACAGCCTTCCTGCGAAGAACTCCGGGCCGACGAACCGTATTTGCGGCTGGCGATGATCGCGGGCAAGCTCGCGACCTGGGAGATCGATCTCGCGCGGCGGCTGGCCCGGTGGTCGCCGCGGGCGGCCGAGATGCACTTCTATCCGCCGCACACGCCGGAAATCGGTCTCGATGAATGGCTGCGCCTGATCGATCCCGAAGATCGGGAGGTATGCGAGAAGCGCTTTGCCGCCGCATTGCTGCGGCCCGGCGATTACCGCGCCGAGTATCGCGTCGCGCAGGGCGGCGAGGTGCGCTGGATTGCGGTGCAGGGCAGCGTCGTTCTCGACGCGGCAGGCCGGCCCGCCCGCGTCGTCGGCGTGGCGCAGGACGTCAGCGAGCGCAAGCGGGCGGAAGCGGCCTTGCGCGACAGCGAGCGGCGGCTGCGCGAATTGAACGAAAGCCTGGAACGGCTCGCCGAAGAACGGACCCGCCAACGCGACGCCAGCCGCGCCCGGCTGCAGGCGGTGTTCGACACCTCGCCCGATTGGCTGGTGCTGTTCCGCGCCGCCGAGGACGGCCGCTTCATCTACGAGGACGTCAATCGGGCGACCCTCGAGGCCTATGGTCTGCGGCGCGACCAGGTGATCGGACGCAGCATCGAGGAGGTCCTCGGGGCCGAGGCGGCTCAATTGCCGGTTCAGAAATTGCGGGAATGCGCGCGCACCGGCAAGACCCAGCGCTATACGGCCCGCCGCACATTCCTGGGCGCGACCCGCACCCTCGACGCGATGTTCGCGCTGGTGTCGGAAAGCCGGGACGGCCGCCCGTTGCTTGTCGTCAATGCGCGCGACATCTCGGAATTGGAGGCGGTGCAGGAGCAGTTGCGCCAGGCGCAAAAGATGGAGACCCTGGGGCAGTTGACCGGCGGGGTCGCGCACGATTTCAACAACCTGTTGACCGCGATCGTCGGCAATCTGGAACTGCTCGGGCCGCGGGTCACCGCCGATCCGCTCGCCGCCAAATATGTCGGCGCGGCGGAGCGGGCGGCGGAGAACGGGGCGCGTCTGATCGAGCAATTGCTGGCCTTCTCCCGCCGGCAACATCTGCGTCCACAGACGGTCGATCTCAACGCCGTCGTCGGCGGGATGCTCGATCTGTTGACCCGCACGATCGGCGCGACCGTCGCGGTCGAAACCCGGCTGGCGCCGGAATTGTGGCCGGTGCTGATCGATCCGACGCAGATCGAAATCGCCATCCTCAACCTTGCCGTCAATGCGCGCGACGCCATGCCGTTGGGCGGCACCCTGTTGATCGAGACCCGAAACGTTCCGGCGGGGGAAGGCGGCGTGCCGATCGAGATCGGAGGCGGCGATTGCATCTGCCTCGCGGTGCACGACACCGGGACGGGAATGAGCGAGGAGGTGTTGCGCTCTGCGGTCGAGCCGTTCTTCACGACAAAGGAGGTCGGCAAAGGCAGCGGCCTCGGCCTCAGCCAGGTCTACGGCGTGGTCCGGCAATCCAATGGCGGTCTCGACATCGCCAGCAAGATCGGCAGAGGGACGAGCGTGTCGATCTATCTGCCGCGCGCGGCCGGCGCGGTCGGCGCAGCGCAGAGGCGTCCCGACGCGGCGATGCCGGAGCCGGAACTCGGGCGCGTTCTCGTCGTCGACGACAATGCCGCGGTGCGCGACATCGCGGTTCAGATGCTGCGGC
>Ga0070739_10007256_pt1 | contig 11849 bp, 10 predicted proteins | sample Coa_R1_7_FD_66445 | JGI IMG/M metagenome (GOLD analysis project Ga0070739, IMG submission 66445) | Surface soil microbial communities from Centralia Pennsylvania, which are recovering from an underground coalmine fire - Coalmine... | ecosystem: Environmental > Terrestrial > Soil > Unclassified ... | reverse complement strand
GCGGCAAGGTCGTCAACGGCGATGTCGATGTGCGTCTGCAGCTGCTGCCGCCCCTCGACGGAAGGCCAGACCGGCGGTACGTATCCGGCTTCGTATTCGAAGTTGAGCGTCGGTCCGGGCTGCCCCTCGGCCGGGCGGATCTGCGCCCATCCATCCTTGGGCGGGAAACCCGGGCGCGGACCTTCGGAGCTGGTCACCGGCACGCCGAGCAGACGGCTGTAGAAGGCGGCGAGCTCGCGGGGATCAGGCGCCGCAATGCTCACCGAGGTCACTCGCAAGGTTGGCTGCCCCATGGACCGACCATATCCGCCGCACCGGCAGCGGGCTCGCGACAAGGCGCGACAACAGCCCGAATGCCCTCTCGGGCCGAGCTACTCGAGCCACGCGCGCAGCGCCCACCACCATCGCACCGAATGTTCCAGCGTGTCGCCGGGCTCGGGCGCCTCGTCGAAGTCGGTGAGCGCGCCGAAGCGGCGCAGCCGGTGCTTGACCGTGTTCGGATGCACGTGCAGGGCCGCGGCCGTGCTCTCGACCCGCCGGCCGTGTTCCAGATAGGCCAGCGCGGTCTCGGCCAGGAGCCGGTGGAACTGCTCGGCCGGGTCGAGCCGGGCGAGGCGCTGCTCGGCGAGGAACTGGCCGATCCGCGGCTGGGCGTGCACCGCAGCCGGCACCGCCATGTCGGTCACCGATCGCAGGCCTCGAAGCCCCTTCGCGCGCGCCGCCGCCATCGCCGCCGCGGCCGCCCGGTACGCGTCAGCGAGCTGCGTTATTCGCACCGCCGGGGTTGCGATCACGAGCAGGTCTCCGACGCGCTCGGGCGCGGGAAGCCGCGGTGTGGCCGAGCAGAGCTGGCCGTCGACGAAGCCTGACACTCCCCCGCCGGAAACGAGCACCGCCTCGGTGGGCGCCGCGCGGTGCGGATCGGTGACGTCCGCGATCAGGCAGTGGTAACGCAGCCCGGGCTCGAGCAAGGCCTCGGGCGGCGCGGCGGTCGGCTCGCCGAGCAGCAGTTCACGCAGGGCCCGCGCACGCGCCGAGTAGCCGCTGCGGCCGAGTTCCTCCTCCCGTACCCGGTAGGCGTCGATCAGGCGGTTGCGCAACTCGTGGCTGTACGCGTCGAGTTCGCCGAGCGCGTCGAACAGCTCCTCGGTCGCGTGCGCGGCGCGCGCCTCGTCGATCAGCCGGGAGAGTGCGTAAACGCGGCCGGCCTGGAAGCCGTCGAGCAGCGCGGCGAGCGGCACGCCCTGGATGGCGCGGTCGAAGGCGAGGCGGTCGGCCACGGCGGCGCTCGGCCCGAGTTCGCCCTCGCCCGCCCCGGCCCCGCCTCCAGAGACCGGGCCTTCCTCGGCGCCGCCGTGCGCTGCCGGGCTGTGCGCGAAAGCGCTGGCGACCACGTCCAGCAGCGCGGCCACATGCCGGCGCACCTGGTGCTCGGGCAGCCTTCCGACGAGAGGCGACTGGCGGCGCACCGCGGCGACCGCGCCGTCCAGCGTGGCCGGATCGGCGCGCATCTTCTCGATCAGGGTCCGCACGACCGGCCTGCCCGCCGACTCGCCCACGCGCCGTGCCTCCTTCGAAGCCGCGGCGCCGCGCGCGAGCGCGGCGCTCGATGACCACTCGGAGAAGAACTCTGGCACAACAGGGCGAACTTGGCGTCAATCCGGGCCTGTCCGTGCGGGAACGCGCCACGTCGCGGCGGCCGCACGCGGTGCGCGGACAGCGCGAACGCCGCGCTTCGTCCGGGTCGGCGGGCGAAGCGCGGCGTTCACGGACCGGGCCGGGGCCGTGCCTCGGCGGGCTGGATTAACCCCGCCCGCCGAGGCACCAGAGCTGCACCTGGCTCCCGGAGGAGCTTCGTCCCCGGCCCGGGGTCGGTCAGCCCGCCGAGCTGGCGAGCCCGGCGAGGGCGGCGCTGGTGACCTGCGCGAGCCGGCCGCGCTGCGGGAAGTTGCCCACCGGGATGCGGGTGACTTCCTGGCCGGTGGCGTAGCTGATCACGGAGACCGCGTTGCCCGCGCTCAGCGGAACGAAGCAGTAGTTGCCGTCCACGCTGGTAGCGGCCCAGTACGGGATGCTGCCGGTCGGGTAGGTGACGGTGGCCTGGGTGGTCAGCGTCGAGACGTCCACGATCTTCGCATAGTCGTCGATGGTGCCGACGTCGCACAGCTTGGTTCCGTCGCCGGACAGCGCGATGCCGTGGTGCGCGGAGTTCTGCGGGTAGCTGTCAGGGCTCTCCGACGCCGCGTTGGCGCTGAACGGCTGATTGACCGTGGTGATGGTGGTGCTGGTGTTCAGGTCGTACTTGATGAAGCCGTTGAGGTAGGACAGGTCGGCGTACATCGTGGTGCCGTCAGGCGCGATCACGAACGGCCGCAGCCCGTACGGGAACGTCCAGGCCTTGACGACCTTCAGCGTGCTGGCGTCGACCTTCTCCAGCTGCAGCGCGCCCTTGAGCCCGTTGAGCGCCTTGGGCAGCAGCGTGACGCCGATGCTCTCGTTGTAGATGTACTTGCCGTCGGCGGTGAAGTTGTTCTGGTGCGGGTAGCTGCCGGTCGGGAAGGTGCCGACCAGCGCACCGTTGGCCGCGTTGTAGACCTCCGCCTCGGTGGAGGTGGTCGCGGAGACCACCACGCGGGTGCCGTCCGGCGAGAGCGCCATGTGGTCGGCGTGGATGCCGTCGACCGGGGAGCGCCACAGCATCTGATGCGTCGCCAAGTCGAAGGCGGCCACGTCGTCGAGGTTGGCCCGCGAGACGTACAGCGTGGTGCCGTCCGGCGAGACGGTCATGTCGTCGACATACCGGGTTCCGCCGACGGCCGGGTCGACGGTCGCCTCGTCGGCGTTGGCCAGCTGGTAGTTGATCCACTGGATCGGGGTCATCGTGTTGAGGCGCTCTTGCAGGTCGGGCACGATGTTGAAGGAGCCGAGGCTCTGGAAGGTGCGCCCGTCGATGAAGCTGACGGTGCCGGACACGGCGTTGCCGATCATCAGCACGTCGTGCAGGCCCGAGGAGTCGGAAGCGGTGGCCGAGTGCGCGGGCAGCGCGCCGCCGAGGCTCAGCAGCGAGCCGACGGCGAGGGCGCACCACACCGGGCGGCGCGCACGTCGGATAGCGGAGGTGGGCATCATCGTCCCCTGATTGTTACCGGTGGGTAAGAGTCTTTGCCCGCAGTTTGTTCCTCCGCCCCGGCGCCGCCAAGTCGCCGAACGCCAACGTTCGCGGGGCTCGTTGTCCACGGCGGACAGCGCATCCGCGCCCGCGACCCGCGAAGAATCCGTTCCGCGCACCGAATCAGTGCCCTCGGCTGACGCAGTGGGTAGACCCACGGCATACGCAGGGTGAGAGGGCACCGCCGTGACGATCCAGATCCCGGCGGGCTTGACAGGCAAAAGCTAATGGCACTAGCTTTCAAGCTATCGAGCACAGCTTACGGAGGCCGCAATGACCGCGCAGAGCTTGACCACCCGATTCCTGCAGATCGCGGGCGGCCGGATCGCTTACGACGACTCCGCCGACCTGAGCCCGGCCGACCAGGGCGCCGACGCGGCCGCCGAGGACCGGCCCGCGGCGCGGCGCCCGGTCGTCATCTGCACCCCCGGCCTCGGCGACCACCGCGCCTCGTTCCGCCACCTGCGGCCGCTGCTGATCGACGCGGGCTACCGGGTGGTGACCATGGACCTGCGCGGCCAGGGCGAGTCAAGCGCCGGATGGAGCGACTACTCCACAACCGCCATCGCGGGCGACATCGTGGCGCTGGCTCGGCACCTGGACGCGGGCCCGGTCGTGCTGATCAGCAACTCCTACACCGGCGGCCCCTCCTTCCTGGCCGCGGCCGAGGCGCCCGAGCTGTTCGCGGCGCTCGTGCTGACCTCGCCCTTCGCCCGGCTCCAGCCGCCGCTGTCGGCACCGCTGCGCGCCGCGCAGTTCGCCGTCAGCCGGGTCACCGCGGGCTGGATGGGCTACTGGTCCACGCTGTTCAAGACCCGCAAGCCGGCCGACTTCGCCGAGTCGCGCAAGGCATTGGCCGCGAACCTGCGCGAGCCGGGCCGGATGGCGGCGCTGCGCGGCATGCTCGCCTCAGACCAGGCGCCCGGCGAGGCAGCCGCCGCACGGGTCGACTGCCCGGTGCTGGTGGTGATGGGCAGCCTGGACCCCGACTTCAAGGACCCGGCGGCCGAGGGCGCGCTCGTGGCCAATCTGGTGCGCAACGGCCGGGTGCACATGGTCGAGGGCGCGGGCCACTACCCGCAGGTCGAGTTCCCGCGCGAGACCGCGGATGCGGTCATCCCCTTCATGAAGGACGCGCTGGCTGCGGCGTAGCGCGCCTGCGGGCGTGAATGTGGAGCCACTGGCGGTTCATTTCGCGCCGCCAGTGTTCGTACACGTCAAAACCCGACGCCTCGAGTAGAGCGCTTAGATCGGCGAACCGGTGCAGCACGTAATAACGTCGCAGTTCGTCCTGCCCAGGGACGTTGTAGGGCACGGTTTCCCAGTGCTCACCGTCTCCTTCGGCGACCGCGAGCACGAGTTCGCCTCCGGGACGCAGCGTCCTGGCGAACTCGGCCAGCGCCGCCGGCACCGAGGAGCGCGGGATGTGCAGCAGCGCGGCCGAACTCCAGACGCCGTCGAGTGCGCCGGTCGAGATCGGGAGCGCCAGCATGTCGGCGCGCACGAGTCCGGGAATGCCGCACGCGGTCAGCATCTCGGTCGAGAGATCGAATCCGGTGGCTTGCAGGCCGTGCTCACGCAGCACTCGCGTATGGTGGCCGGGCCCGCAGCCGATGTCCGCGACCCGGGCGCCCTCGCCCAGCAACCGCGCGAGCCGGTCGACTTCCTCTACCATCCAGGCCGGCGCCCCGCCCCACTTGCGCGCGTACTGAGCAGCGATCGAGCTGTACGCCGCCTGGGTCCCCGCCACCTCGGTCACCGCGCCAGTTTAGACGCGCTCTTTGTGACGGCGCCCGTGCATTACCAGTCGCCGTCGGTCTCCATCCCCACGAGCACGAGGCTTTCGCCGCTCACCGCGTAATGGCGCATCAGATCCAGGTCGGGGGCGTACACGTGCACCGAGTACGCGATCTGCGTCCCTTCGTTGACGACTTCGTGAATGTGCCGCCCGCCGAACGCGCGTCCGTTCCCGGCTGGCAGTGGCCGCACCGAGCCGACCCCTCCGGGCAGCGCGATCGCCTGGCCGTACCCGTGATCGGCCGGAGCCTCGACGGAGCGCTCGGTCAGTTCTCCGGCGAGCGCGACCATCGCTCCGGCGGCGCCGCCGTGGTCGTGCCAGCCGGTTCCGGTGCCCGGCGGCCAGGCGATCAGCCACGCGCGCGTGCCGGGCCCGGCGTCAAGGGGCAGCCACGTGCGCTGGTCAGGCTCGGTGAGGAGGCGGTCCGCGAGGCCGGGTTCGGCTGCCAGCCGAGTCGCGCGGGCGAGCAGTTCCGGCAGCGAGAGCTCGGTGGTGAGCGCGGGCGCGGGCTCCGCCGCCGCGGCCGCCGGCTGCGGTCCCGGCACGGGCGGCTGGATGGCCGGGAGCAGGGCGGAATCAGTCGGATTCGCGGTCATGCGGCTCACCTTCCGTATTCATGAAAAAAGGCGTGACGAAATCGACGCGCGGCGTTCGGGCGCCGTGCGCGGTGGTACGTCAAATAGACGCGCCCTGATTCAGGGCACGCTGAAATGGGTAACTGCGAGCTTGCGGAGAGTATGCGCGGCGCGGGGCCACGTGGTCGGCGCGCCTGACTCAGTCGACGTCAGGCCGTGCGGGCCGACGTCAGACGGTACAGATGGCGCTGGCGTATCGGACGAGGTCCCGATAGGCGCAAGCGAAGAGGATCTGAGTACCGCTATTCACGAAGCTCACGTTACCCAGGCCGATATTCCGGAGTCAATTCACCGCGGGCCGGCGGCGAGCATCAAACTTGAAACAATTGGCCAGGTGTACCGCGCTCGGCGGTCCGCGCGGGCCGCGACAAGTGGCGCGGGCCGGCGCGAGCCCCGATCCTGATGCGCATGGCCGGTTACTCCGCGACGCCGCTGGCGCGCAAGCTTGGGATCAAGTCCGGGCACGTCATCGCGCTGCTTGACGCGCCGCCGGGGTTCGTGGACCTGCTCGCGCCGCTGCCGGACGAGACAGACGTGCGCATGTCACTGGATGACGGACCATTCGACGTCGTGGTCTGCTTCACGACCCGGCGCGACGAGTTGGCACACCGGGTCGCCCAAGTGCAGCCGGTGCTCGCCATGGCGGGCGGCCTGTGGATCGCGTTTCCGAAGAAGGCCGCGAAGCTGCCGACCGAGGTGACCGACCACACGGTGCGTGAGATCGCACTGCCGGTGGGTCTGGTCGACAACAAGGTGTGCGCGATCGACGAGACCTGGACCGGGCTGCGACTCGTGCTGCGCCGCGAATTGAGGAACCGGTGACGGTCGGCTGAGCGGCCCGGCGAAGCGCCGCCTCCCGGCCGGTGTCGGTGCGGTCCGCTAGCGTGCTGCTGATGTCCGCACACCATGTGATCGCCGGCTCGGAACACAGCAGCGTAGTGCTGCACGTTCCACACGGCTCTCGGCACATCCCGGCGGACGCGCGCGCCGGGATGCTGCTCGACGACGCCGAGCTTGAGGCCGAGCTCGATCGGATGACTGACACGGACACCGGCGTGATCGCGGCCGGAGCGGCGCGGACCGCGGCGCTGCGACCGTGGATCTTCGAGAACCTGGCCTCGCGCCTGCTGATCGATCCGGAGCGGTTCCCCGACGAGCGCGAGGAGATGCGCGCGGTCGGCATGGGCGCGGTCTACACGAAGACCTCGCACGGCGATCCGCTGCGCCGCGAGGACGCGGAGCAGGAGCGCCGCCTGCTCGACGAGTACTTTCATCCATACGCGCGGTCGATGGCAAAGCTCGTCGACGACCGGCTCGACGCCGCCGGCAACGCCGTGATCCTCGATGTGCACTCGTACCCCAGCAAGCCGCTCCCCTATGAACTGCACGCAGACGGGACGCGCCCCGCGGTCTGCTTGGGTACCGACGCGTTCCACACACCACAGTGGCTGCTCGACGCGGCGCACACGGCCTTCGCATCCTGCGGTGAGATCGAGCTCAACTCGCCCTTCGCGGGCTGCTACGTGCCGCTGCGTCACTACGGCGCGACACCGGCCGTGTCAGCCCTCATGGTGGAGCTCCGCCGCGACACCTACCTGACCGAGCCGGCCGGGCCGCCGACCGAGGGACTGCCCCGGCTCACCGCCGCCCTGGCCCGGCTCGTCGACCTCTGTGACCGAAGACTTCCCCGATCGGAGCACCGGTGACCGCACCCCAACGATTAGCCGATCTGCCGTTCGCCGACACGCTTCAGCCGTTCGAGGGCGAGCTGGGCCGGGACGGCGCGGACGACTACGACGCAGTGCACTTCGACGGCACGGTCCTCGACGAGGTCGCCGCCGGCGGCACCAGGTTCATGGACTGCGCCTTCGAATCCGTGCGGTTCGACGGAGGGAAGCTGCGCGGCTCCCGGTTCAGCGACGTGTGGTTCCATGACTCGCGGCTGATCGCCACCGATCTGGCGCAGACCGAGTGGACGGACTCCTCCTTCGTCGCGGTGAGCGTCGCGGGAGTGCAGGCCTACGAGGCGCAGCTGCGGCGGGTCGTGTTCGAGCGCTGCAAGTTCGACTCGCTGAACCTGCGCGCCGCGAAGCTCTTCGACGTGACCTTCGACAACTGCATGCTGCGCGACGTCGACTTCGGCGGGGCCTCACTCACCCGGGTGTCGTTTCCGAACTCCCGGCTGGTGGACACGGACTTCACCAAGGTGACCTGCGAGCACCTGGACCTGCGCGGGGCGCAGCTAGGTATCACGGCCGGCTACGACGCGCTGCGCGGGGCGATCATCGACAGCGGGCAACTGGTCGACCTCGCCCCCGCCCTCGCGCAGGCGCTCGGCATCACGGTCGCGGACTTCTGAACCCCGGCCGGATCGGCCGGCCGCAGCTCAAGACTCAACGCCGAACGCGTCGCGGAAGGCGCCCAGGTTGCGCTGCTGCGCCGAACGGTCGAGCACGGCGAAGGTGACGTGCTCGAAGACGTCGCGGTACGCGCCGTCGCCGGTCAGGTGCGTGCGGAAGGCTGCGGCGACCTGCCGTGGATCGTTGCGGAAGACGCCGCATCCCCACGCGCCGAGCACGAGCCGCCGTGCGCCGTGTCGCGCGGCTGCCTCGAGGACAGCTGCGGAACGTTCGGTGAGCGCTGCGGGGATTCGGCCGACCAGTTCGGGCCGGTAGCGCTCGATGACTCCGGCGTTGGGCGCGGCGCAGGTGATCACGTCCATGGTGATCATCGGGGCGGTGGGCCGATTGTGGTTGTCGCGGATGACGGGAACCGCAGGCGAGTAGATGAGCCGATGACTGTAGAACGGATCCCGCGCCCGCTCGTGGGCCGCGTAGTAGTCGGGAGCCGCGAGCAGGCACCAGTAGAGCAGGGTCTTGCGGCAGAGGTCTTCCTCCTGCGCCTTCGCCCCGGTCAGATATCCGCCGCCGGGATGGCGCGCGGACGCGAAGTTGAGCACCGCGACGCGGCCGCCAAGTCCGGGGAGCGAGGTTGAGTCCGAGTTCGAAGTCGAGGCCGAGGCCGAGGCCGAGCCGGCGGCCGAGTTCTCAGCCGAAGTCACAAGGCGCCGCGCGGCTGTAACCGTGTCTTCCCCAGTGACCTCGATCGTCGTCTTGACTTCCTCGATCGGACTGTCCTTCTCTTGTGGGCGTGTTAATTCGGTGGCCTCGTAGTACCGCGTCCCGGCCACCGCCGCCGCCAGGACCGACCCGACCTCGATCTCCTCGCCGCCGGCCGTCCGATACCGGCCGGCGTCCACGATCGCCTGATTCTCCACGGCGACCTGCCTGAGCTGCGCGCTCATCACACCTGCCATTCCACTTAACGTCACCATGACGATAATCCCTGCCGCAGACCGGCCGCCACCCGATTTCCCCGCCCGCGAATCGGCACGCGTACCTACGATGTGAGGAGACGGCCCTTGACCCGCCCGACCGGATGGATGGCGAAGTGGTTGACGAAGCGATCCGCGCGGCGGTGTCCGCGACCAACCGGCTGACCGCGCGGTGGGCGGCGACCTGCGACGGCCGCGGCACGGTCCTGTCCGGGCTGGGGGTCTGGCCGCTGCTGGCCGCGATCGCGGATCCGGCGAGCGGCGCCGCTCGCGCGGAACTGGCCCGGGCGACCGGCCTGCCCGCCGACGAAGGACTCGACGCCACCAGGCGCCTGCTGGCCGCCGTCGACGACAACGGCGCGGTGCACACCGCGCTGGGCTTATGGACTGCGGCCTCGCTGCCCGTCAACCCGGATTGGGTCGCGCGCCTGCCGGGAGTCGCGCACGGCGTGCTCGATCACGTCCCGGCGCGCGCGCAGGCGGCGCTGGACGCCTGGGTCGAGAAGGAAACTGACGGGTTGCTGCGGCGCATGCCGATCCAAGTCGACGCGGCGACCTTGCTGGTCCTCGCCAGTGCGCTGACGGTGCGGACGCAGTGGGAACAGCGATTCCAGTCCAAGCCGTGGACCGTCACGGGACCCTGGGCCGGACGCGAGATCACAGGGCTCTCCCGCGCCACGTCCGTCGATGACCTGAGCATCGCAGCATCCGATGACGGGCCGGTCACACTCGCGACCGTGCGCGGACGCGACGAGATCAACGTCGTGCTCGCACTCGGGGCCCGGGACGCACGTCCAGGCACCGTGCTTTCGACGGCGGTGCGCGCGTGCGGCCCGGCCGCCGAGGTGACGACCGAACCCGTCGACCTCGAACGCGCGCAGCCGGGCCCCGGACTGACGGTGCGCGAGATCCGCGCGCACGGTGCGCAGCCCACGGCGCGCCTGCAAACGGTCGCGTTCACCGTCGGCGGCCAGCACAACCTGCTCGCACACGCCGAACTGTTCGGGCTCGGCGCCGCCGCCGATCGCTCAACCGGCCACTTCCCGGGCATCAGCAGCGAGGTGCCGCTGCGCGTCCAGGCCGCGGCTCAAGACGCGACGGCCACCTTCTCGGCGGAGGGGTTCGTCGCGGCGGCGGTCACGGCGATGGGGATGACGGCGGCGGCCGTCATGTCGTCGCGCACCGTCAGGCAGCTGACAGCCTCCTTCGACCGGCCGTTCGGATTCGTCGCGGTGGACCGTTCGACAGGGCTGGTGCTGGTCTGCGGCTGGGTAGCCGAACCGCAGCGCTACCCGCGATAGTCATCCGATTTCGAACACTCCGTACGAGAAGCCGTCCGCCTCAACCTCCCGCCCGGCGACCCGCACACCGTGCCCAGCCAGCGTGCGCAGCTGCGGCGCCGAATCGGCCGCGGCCCCGGCGAGACCGGAGATGTCGAACCTGGCCGGCTCGCGCCGCGGGTTCGTCACGATCAGGTGGTTGCCGCCACGGGTGTACACGAACGGGTATCCGGTGTGCAGGACGTCCACCGTGCCGCCGGCGCCGAGGGCCGGATGCGCGGCGCGCAGTGCGATCAGCTTTCTGACTTGGCTGAGCAGCGAGTTCTCGTCCTCGCGCTGGGCGGCGACCGTCGGCCGGTCCTCGTCCGGATCAATGGGCAGATACAACCGCTCCGGCGGCGCGGTGGAGAACCCGGCGTTGGGCGTATCGTCCCACTGCATCGGCGTACGCGAGCCCTGCCGCGCCTGGTCGTCGAGTTGGCTGCCTTCCTTGTCCGGCACCCCCGGCACGTATCGCATGCCGATCTCGTCGCCGAAATAGATGACCGGGAGCGTGGGCCAGGTCAGCATGAAGGCGAAGGCCGGGGCGGTCATCTCGCGGGTGCGGGTTCCGCAGGCCAGCCGGGAGAAGTCGTGGTTGGCGGTCGGCAGCGCGATGTGTCCGGAGCCGCTGATCGCCGCGTCCGCCTCGCGCCACGCGGCCAGGAACTCCTTCATCGAGCCCTCGCCCTCAGGGGCGAAGTAGCACGGGTCGGTGCCCCATTGCGCCGCGTGGCTGCCCTGCGCGTTGTCCCACAGCGAGCGCAGCGCCCGGCCGACGAAGTGCAGGAAGAAGTCGACGTGGATTCCGGCCGGCACGGAGGTCTTCGGGTCGCCCCACTCGGAAAGCAGCGCGCGATCCGGGTACTCGCGGTCGATCCAGGTGCGCATCTCGCCCCACAGCGCGGCCGTGGCCGAGCGGTCCGGATCGTCCTTGACCAGCGAGTACGCCATGTCGACGCGGAAGCCGGAGACGCCGCGGTCGAACCAGTACGCCATGATCTCGCGCAGCGCCGCGCGGTTGGCCCGCGGCCCCGGCGCGTCGACCGGCTGGCGCCAGGGCTCGGCCGGGTCCAGCCGCGCGTAGCCGTAGTTGAGCGCGGGCTGGATCGGATAGAAGTTGGCGAGGTAGTAGCCCGGCCTGCGGCCCGGTGAGGGGATCCAGTTGCGCACCGGGGCGTGCACCGATTCCGACCAGATGAACCGATCGTCGGACGGATCGTCGGCGGACTGCTTGAACCAGGGGTGCAGATGCGAGGTGTGGCCGGCGACCAGGTCCAGCATGATCCGGATGCCGCGGGATCGAGCGGCGTCGATGAGCCGTTCGAAGTCCTCATTGCTGCCGTAGCGCGGCGCGATGGTCAGATAGTCGGCGACGTCGTATCCCGCGTCGCCGAACTCGGAGACGAAGCAGGGGTTGAGCCACACCGTGTTGACGCCCAGCCAGCTGAGATAGTCGAGCCGGTCGGCGATCCCGGCCAGGTCGCCGATCCCGTCGCCGTCGGAGTCGGCGAAGCTTTGCGGGTAGATCTGGTAGATCACCGCGTCGGCGAGCCATCCGGGCAGCTTGCGGGCCGGATGCGGGGCCGGGTAC
>Ga0070739_10007255_pt1 | contig 11852 bp, 10 predicted proteins | sample Coa_R1_7_FD_66445 | JGI IMG/M metagenome (GOLD analysis project Ga0070739, IMG submission 66445) | Surface soil microbial communities from Centralia Pennsylvania, which are recovering from an underground coalmine fire - Coalmine... | ecosystem: Environmental > Terrestrial > Soil > Unclassified ... | reverse complement strand
ACAATGCGCTCCGGCGCATACTGCGCCGGCATCACCTCCCCATCGACCAGCGCCACCGCGATCAGGTACGGCAGACTGTGGTCCGCCTCTTCTTTGGTGCGAACGGTGCGCTTATCGCCCTCTCCGCCGCCGATAATCCGGAACGCGACATCGAAGATCTCAACATCCACCCGCTCCACTTCCCGCCCCGTCAGCTTCATCTGCCGCCGCAGCTCGAGCACCGCGTCGATCGCGGACTGCGAATGGATCTCCGCGTTGTATTTCTTCAAGATCGTCTGCCCGATCCGGTCGAGCCCTTCCCTCGACCAATCGATCTCAAACGGACCCGCGATGCTCTGCTGGAATCCCCGATCGCCTTCGAAAACCTCCAGCGGCCCGGTGATCCCGTGCATCGCCAGAAACGCGGCGTGCGTGCAGCCGAACGCCGTGTTCGCGTACGCCAGGCCCTTCCAGTTCGAGAGCGCGCCCGTGCGCGTCACGCGCAGCGCGTTGAACGCCGTTCCGCAAATCGCGATGGCGTGCGCCGTCCGCTGCGCATCGAGCCCCAGGGCCTTCGCCACACCCGCCGCCAGCGCGTACGAGCCCTGCACCGTATGATCGAACCCCTTCGCGCGCACCGGCGCCACATCGCTCAAGCGGCATTGCACCTGATACGCGACCGCCAGCGCCGTGAGGAAATCCGCCCCGGACCGTCCCGCATACTCGCACGCCGCGAGCACCGCGCCCAGATTGTCGCTCGGGTGGCAGGTCTCGCCCTTCGCCAGATAACTATCGCTGAAATCCAGATATCGCACCAGAGCGCTGTTGAAGAATGCCGCTCGATCGGGCGCGCTCCTGCCGCCGCCGATCAGCGTGCAGGCCCCATCGGCGCCGAACTCCTTCATATGATTGCGCAACGGCGCGGCGATCGGGCTGCCCAGCGCGCCGATCGCGCACCCGAGAGCATCCAGCACCCGGATCTTCAGTTGCAGCCGAACGTCGTCCCCCAGATCGCTGCTGCGGATTCGAACGGCAAAGTCCGCCAGCTTCTCTGCCTCGGTCATGCGGAGTCCTACTCTCCCATTATTCGTTGCGCGCCGGGAATCGGAGCCGCTGCCGAAACGCGATCCGTGAGCGTTTTTACGCGGGCCATTCCTGTGATCGCCGCTTCGTGCGAAATCCCCCGGAGTCCCGCGCCGCGAGTGCGCTGAAATTGAAGTTGGGCCCGCGGCGGGCGAGGCCTACCGAACCGGCGATGTGGACTCTGGCTCTCTACTTCGGCCTTGTGCTGGCGCTCGTCGCCGGAATGCTCGCCGTCTCCTATCTCCTGGGGCAGCGCCATTCGCAGCCCGCCACCGGCGAACCGTACGAATCCGGCATCGTCTCCGAAGGCTCCGCGCACGTGCGGCTCTCCGCCAAGTTTTACCTCGTGGCCGTCTTCTTCGTCGTCTTCGATATCGAAGCCGTATTCCTCTTCGCCTGGGCCGTCTCGGCCCTCGCGCTCGGCTGGCCGGCATTCGTGGAAGCCGCGGTGTTTACCGGCATTCTCGTCGCCGCGCTCATCTATCTCTGGCGCATCGGCGCGCTCGACTGGATCGAAGCCCCGCGCCATACCTCGTGATGCTGATCTCGATCACCAGGCCGCGTTCGAGGACTCCGCCCGAAACCGGCGCGGATGCGTTCGAGCACGAAGTGCGCCGCAGCGTGATCCTCTCCCGCCTCCAGGATCTCGTCGCCTGGGCTCGCAAGAGCTCCATCTGGCCGTTCAATTTCGGCCTCTCCTGCTGCTATGTCGAGATGGCCACCAGCATCACCAGCAAGTACGACCTCGCGCGTTTCGGCGCGGAAGTGATCCGCGGCACACCGCGCGAGGCCGACCTGATGGTGATCGCCGGCACCGTATTCATCAAAATGGCGCCCGTCATCCAGCGCCTCTACGAGCAGATGATGGAGCCGCGCTGGGTCATCTCCATGGGCTCCTGCGCCAACTCCGGCGGCATGTACGACATCTACAGCGTCGTCCAGGGCGTCGATAAGTTCCTTCCCGTCGACGTCTATGTCCCCGGCTGTCCACCGCGCCCGGACGCTTTTCTCGAAGGCGTCACGCTATTACAGAAGCGGGTGGGCTCCGAGCGCCGCCCGCTGAGCTGGGTCGTCGGGCCGCAAGGCGTCGAGCGCCCGCCCATGCCGTCCCTCCGCGACCTCAAGCGCCCGGAGCGCCAGCGCGCCTCGGCATTGCGCACGCCGGATCGGGTCTGAACATGATGGCTCCTGCCGCTGCCGAGGCGACCGCCAGGGATGGCATCGAGACCGTCTGGGTCACCCGCGATCGCCTGCACGCGAAACTCGACGAGCTTAAGACCGCGGTCGATCGCCCCTACCGCATGCTCTACGACCTCACCGCGATCGATGAGCGCGACCGCGTCCACCGCGCGGGCGAGCCCGCCGCCGATTTCACTCTCGTCTATCACCTCTACTCCTTCGACCGTAACCAATACATCCGCATCAAAGCCCCGCTCGAAGACGCGAGCCTCACCATCGCCACCGCGACCGATCTGTGGCCTGCCGCCAACTGGTACGAGCGCGAAGTCTGGGACATGTTCGGCATCCGCTTCGCGGGCCATCCGCACCTCGAACGCATCCTCATGCCGCGCACCTGGGAGGGACATCCGCTGCGCAAGGAGCACCCCGCGCGCGCCACCGAAATGGGGCCGTTCCGCCTTTCGCCGCAGAAGGAAAAGGAAGAGCAGGACGCCCTGCGCTTCCGACCCGAGGAATGGGGCCTTCGCCGTTCGCGCGAGGAATCCGATTTCCTGTTCCTCAACGTCGGCCCGCAGCATCCCGGCACGCACGGCGTGCTGCGCATCGTCCTCCAACTGGATGGCGAAGAGATCGTCGACGCCGTGCCCGAGATCGGCTTCCACCATCGCGGCGCGGAGAAGATGGGCGAGCGCCAGTCCTGGCACACCTACATTCCCTACACCGACCGCATCGATTATCTCGGCGGCGTCATGAACAACCTGGCCTATCTCATCGCGCTCGAGAAACTGGCCGGCGTTCCCGTCCCGCCGCGCGCGCAGACGATCCGCGTCATGCTGGCGGAACTCTTCCGCATCATCAGCCACCTCGTCTGGTACGGCACCTTCGCGCAGGATCTCGGCCAGCTCTCGCCGGTCTTCTACACGTTCAACGACCGCGAACGCGCCTTCGGAATCATCGAAGCCATCTGCGGCGCGCGCATGCACCCCAACTGGTTTCGCCTGGGCGGCGTGGCCGCGGACCTGCCGGAAGGCTGGGACCGCCTCATCCTCGATTTCCTCGCGTACCTCCCCAAGCGCCTCGCCGAATACGACCGCGAAATCCTGCACAACCGCATCTTCCAGAAGCGCACCAAGGGCGTCGGTGTCCTGGCCGTGGCAGACGCGATCGACTGGGGCGTCACCGGCCCCAACCTGCGCGCGTGCGGCCTCGATTGGGATTTCCGCAAACAGCGGCCCTATTCCGGCTACGAGCACTTCACCTTCGACATCCCCACCGCCACCCACGGCGATTGCTACGACCGCGCCGTAGTGCGCGTCGAAGAGATGCGCCAGAGCATGCGCATCATCGAGCAGTGCGTGCGCCAGATGCCCGCCGGCCCCTATCAATCCGAACACCCGCTCGCCACGCCGCCGCTCAAAGCGCGCACCATGCAGGACATCGAAACGTTAATCACCCATTTCCTCAACGTAAGCTGGGGCCCCGTGATCCCGCCGGGCGAGGCTCTGGGCGCCATCGAAGCCACCAAGGGGAATAACGGCTACTACCTGGTCAGCGACGGCAGCACCGTCTCCTACCGCACGCGCATTCGCACTCCGTCATTTGCGCACATGCAGATTCTCCCGCTGCTCTGCCGCGGCGGAACCATCCCCGACCTGCTGGCGATCCTCGGCTCCCTGGATTACGTCCTGGCGGATGTCGACCGATAGAGGCCCTATGCTGAGCGAAGACGAACGCCGCGAAATCGAAAATGAGCTTCCCCACTACGCCACCCGCCACTCCGTCTGCATCGACGCCATGCGCATCGTGCAGAAGCATCGCGGCTGGGTCTCGGACGAAGCCCTGCAGGACATCGGCGCCTTCCTCGCGATGTCCCCCGCCGAGCTCGATTCCGTCGCCACCTTCTACAACCTGATCTTCCGCCGGCCCGTGGGCAGGCACGTCATCTGCGTCTGCGATAGCGTGAGCTGCTGGATCATGAACGGCGAGCGCCAGCTCCGCCACATCGCCGAACACCTCGGTATCCGCCCCGGCGAAACCACCGCCGACAGCCGTTTCACCCTGCTGCCGATCGTCTGCCTCGGCGCCTGTGATCACGCCCCCGTCATGATGGTCGACGACGACCTCCACCACGACCTCGAACCAGCGAAGATCGACCGCATTCTGGAGAGCTACCCCTAAGCCATGGAAACGCCGCTGACACAGAACATCCGGCCAGGGGCCGCGCCGCCGGACCGCGCCGCGTACGAGCGCGCCGGCGGCTACCAGGCGCTCCGCAAGGCCCTGCGCGATCTCACGCCGGACACCATCATCGAAGAGGTCAAGAACGCCAATCTGCGCGGCCGCGGCGGCGCGGGGTTCTCGACCGGCCTCAAGTGGTCCCTGGTCCCCAGGAACGCGCCGCATCCGCGCTACCTCGTCGTCAATGCCGATGAAATGGAGCCCGGCACGTTCAAGGACCGCCTGCTGCTCGAAGGCGATCCCCACCAGTTGATCGAAGGCGCCATCATCGCGAGCTACGCCACCGGCGCGGACGTCGCCTACATCTTCCTCCGCGCCGAGTACAAACTCGCCGCGCGCCTCGTCGCCGCCGCCATCGCGGAGGCCTACACCGCCAACCTCCTCGGCCGCAACATCCTCGGCTCCGGTTACAGCCTCGATCTCCACCTCCACGTCAGCGCCGGCCGCTACATGTGCGGCGAAGAGACCGGCATGCTCAACGCGCTCGAAGGCAAGCGCGCCAACCCGCGCGCCAAGCCGCCCTACCCCGCCGTCGCCGGGCTATGGGGCAAGCCGACCACCGTCAACAACGTCGAGACGCTCTGCAACGTCCCCCACATCGTCAACCACGGCGCATCCTGGTTCCGCAAGCTCAGCCGCACCTCCGATGGCGGCACCAAGCTCTACGGCGCGAGCGGCCGCGTCAACCGCCCCGGCCTTTGGGAGCTGCCGATGGGCACCACCGCCCGCGAGATCCTGCAGGAACACGCCGGCGGCATGCGCCAGGGCTACCGGTTCCGCGGCCTTCTTCCCGGCGGCGCCTCCACCGACTTCCTCACCGAAGAGCACCTGGACGTGCCCATGGACTTCAACGAGGTGCAGAAGGCCGGCAGCCGCCTCGGCACCGGCACCATGATCGTGCTCGACGACCGCACGTGCCCTGTCGGCATGCTGTGGAACCTCGAGCACTTCTTCGCTCAGGAATCCTGCGGATGGTGCACGCCCTGCTGGAGCGGCCTCGCGTGGACCGAGCGCATCCTCCAGGCAATAGAAGAAGGCCGCGGCCGGCCCGGCGATCTCGAAAAGCTCGAATTCCAGACCCGCTTCCTCAAGCCCGGCCATACCTACTGCGCGCTCGCCCCCGGCGCCGCCGAGCCGCTCGAAAGCGGGCTCAAATACTTCCGCGCCGATTTCGAGCGCCACATTCGCGAACACCGCTGCCCCTGGCGCGGCAACGGGCATCCGGGAGCGATCTGAGATGGCCACCGTCTACGTCGATAACCGGCTGTTCCCGATGAGCGACAAGCACAATCTCCTCGCCGCCTGCCTCGAAGCCGGCTTCGACCTGCCGTACTTTTGCTGGCACCCCGCGCTCGGCTCGGTCGGCGCGTGCCGGCAATGCGCCGTCAAGCAATTCAAGGATGAGTCGGACCACAAGGGCAAGCTCGTCATGGCCTGCATGACCCCGGTCAGCGACGGCACGCGCATCTCGATCCACGATCCAGAAGCCGTGGAATTCCGCAAAGGCGTCATCGAAGGCCTCATGCTCAACCACCCGCACGACTGCCCGGTCTGCGACGAAGGCGGCGAGTGCCATCTCCAGGACATGACCGTGATGACCGGCCACGACTACCGCCGCTACGCCTTCGAAAAGCGCACCTTCCGCAATCAATACCTGGGCCCCTTCGTCAACCACGAAATGAACCGCTGCATCCAGTGCTACCGCTGCGAGCGCTTCTATCGCGACTACGCCGGCGGCACGGACCTCCGCGCCTTCGGTCTGCGCAACACCGTCTTCTTCGGCCGCGAGCGCGATGGCGTGCTCGAAAGCGAGTTCGCCGGCAACCTCGTCGAGGTCTGCCCCACCGGCGTCTTCACCGACGCCACCCTCAAGCGCCACTACACGCGCAAATGGGACCTGCAGATGTCGCCCTCCGTCTGCGTGCATTGCGGCCTCGGCTGCAACACGTCCGCCGGTGAGCGCTACGGCGCCGTGCGCCGCATCGTGAACCGCTACCACCACGCCGTCAACAGCTACTTCCTCTGCGACCGCGGCCGCTACGGCTACGAATTCGTCAACAGCGGGCAGCGCATCCGCCAGCCGCGTCTGCGCGGCGAGCCAGTCTCGAAATCCGAAGCGCTCGACCGCCTGCGGCATCTCTCCGCCGAACAGGCCATCGGCATCGGCTCACCCCGCGCGTCGCTCGAAAGCAACCTCGCCCTCCGCCGCCTCGTTGGCCCGCAGCGTTTCTACGCCGGAATGCCCGCCTCGGAGGCGCGCCTGCTCGCCCTGATGATCGAGATTCTCCGCCGCGGTCCTGCGCGCACGCCGTCGCTGCGCGAAATCGAAGAGGCCGACGCGGTCTTCATCCTCGGCGAGGATCTCACCAACTCGGCGCCGCGCATGGCGCTCAGCATCCGCCAGTCCGTCCGCCAGCAACCCATGGCCATCGCCGATCGCCTGCGCATTCCGCGCTGGCTCGACCAGGCCGTGCGCGAGGCCGTGCAGGATGCCAAGGGTCCGCTGTTCATCGCCTCCATCGGCGCGACGCGGCTCGACGACGCCGCCACCCGCACCTTTCACGGCGCACCCGGCGACCTCGCACGCCTCGCCTTCGCCGTCGCCCATGCTCTCGATCCCCGCGCGCCCGCCTCGCCCGCCATTCCCGGAGGCGCGCGCGAGATCGCTCCCGAAATCGCTGATGCCCTGCGCCGCGCGGAACGCCCCGCCGTCATCGCGGGCGCGACGCTGCGAAGTCCCGCGCTGATCCAGGCCGCCGCCAATATCGCCTGGGCGCGGCCCGGAACGGCGCTCGCCTTCGTCGCCCCCGAATGTAACAGCTTCGGTCTCGCCACGATGGACGCGCCGCCGCTCGATGCCGCGCTCGAAACCGCCGCTGATACCGCCATCCTTCTGGAAAACGACCTCTTCCGCCGCATTCCCGCCGCCGAAGCCGAAAGTTTCCTCGCACGCTTTTCCCACGTCGTCGCGATCGATTCCATCGAAACCGCGACCACCGCCAAAGCCGAGCTCGTCCTCCCCGCCGCAACCTTCGCCGAAGGCAGCGGAACGTATGTCAGCAGCGAAGCCCGCGCGCAGCGTGCTTTCCGCGCCTTCGCCCCGCCCGAGCCGATCCAGGACGCCTGGCGCTGGCTCGCCGATTGGCAAACCCTCGACGAAGCCGCCGGCGAGCTGGCCCGTGGACTCCCGCAGCTCGCCGATGCCGCGCGCGCCGCGCCATCGTCCGCCTTCCGCATGGCCGGTCAGCGCGTCCCCCGCGAGCCGCACCGCTACAGCGGCCGCACCGCCATGCTCGCGCAGATCACCGTACACGAGCCCAAGCCGCCCGCGGACCCCGATTCGCCGCTCGCCTTCTCCATGGAAGGCACGCCCGATCAGCCGCCCCCCGCGCTCATCCCGTTCTTCTGGTCTCCTTCCTGGAACTCGATGCAGGCCGTGAACCGCTACCAAAGCGAAATCGGCGCGGCCCTCCGCGGCGGCGATGCCGGCATCCGCCTGATCGAGCCGCAGAACGCATCCCCGGAGTTCTTCCCCTGCGCCTCCTGCTCGCCCGCCGGCCGCCGCGCGCTCGGCGAGTGGCTGCTCGCTCCGATGCCTCACATCTTCGGCTCCGAAGAGTTGAGCCGCCTGGCGCCCGGAATCGCCCAGCTCGCGCCCGCCCCGTACATCGCGCTGAATCGCACGGATCTCTCGCTGTTCGGCGCGGAGGTCGAATGCCTCGGCCATCGCCTGCCCACACGGCTTGCGCCGGAGCTCCCGGACGGGGTCGCGGGCATTCCGCTCGGCATCCCCCCCTTCCTCGGCCTCGATCTGCCGATGCATGCCCCACTGCGAAAGGTTTCATGAGCAGCCCCTATCCCCTCGTCGCGATCTTCGCCATCCTCATCGCCGCCCTCTCGCTCGCCGCCGGCCTCATCTGGTTCGAGCGCCGCCTCCTCGCCCTCTTTCAGGACCGCTACGGCCCCAACCGCGTCGGCCCCTTCGGGTTGCTGCAGGTCCTCGCCGACATGATCAAAATCTTCGCCAAGGAGGACTGGATCCCGCCCTTCGCCGATCGCGCCGTCTTCATCCTCGCGCCCGCCATCGTCGTCGTCACGGTCCTGATGTCGTTCGCCGTCCTGCCCTTCGCGCCCGGCGCCATCGTCGCCGACCTCAACATCGGCCTGCTCTTCGTCCTCGCCATGTCGTCGCTCGGCGTCTACAGCATCGTGCTCGGCGGCTGGGCCTCGGACAACAAGTACTCCCTCCTCGGCGCGCTGCGCGCTTCCGCGCAAATGCTCAGCTACGAAGTCTTCATGGGGCTCTCGCTCATGGGCGTCGTGATCCTGGCGGGCTCCTTCGACCTCACCCGCATCGTGGAAGCGCAGCGCCACCTCTGGTTCGTCATCCCGCAATTCCTCGGATTCGTCCTCTTCCTGATCGCCGGAGTCGCGGAAACCCGCCGCCTGCCGTTTGATTTGCCCGAGGCCGAAAGCGAGTTGATCGCCGGCTTCCACTCCGAATACTCCGGCATGAAATTCGGCATGTTCTTCGTCGGCGAATATCTCGGCATCATCCTCATCTCATCACTCATCGCGATCCTTTTCTTTGGGGGCTGGCTCGGCCCGGTGCTGCCGCCGATCGTCTGGTTCCTCATCAAAATGTTCTTCTTCATCTCGTTTTTCATCCTGCTGCGCGCCGCCCTGCCCCGCCCCCGTTTCGACCAGTTGATGGCCTGGGGCTGGAAGGCGATGCTCCCGCTCGCGCTTGCCAACATGCTGGTCACCGGCGCCGTGGCGCTGGCCTGGAGGAAGTGAATGCTCAGCCTCATCGAAACTCTCTGGCGCGTCTTCCTGCACGCCTTCCGCAAACGCGTGACCATCCAGTACCCGGACGAGAAGCCCTACCTTCCGCCGCGATGGCGCGGCCGCATCATTCTCTCGCGCGATCCCGATGGCGGCGAGCGCTGCGTTGCCTGCTATCTCTGCGCCGTCGCCTGCCCCGTCGATTGCATCGCCCTCCAGGCCACCGAGGACGAAACCGGCCGCCGCTACCCCGAGTTCTTTCGCATCAATTTTTCGCGCTGCATCTTCTGCGGCTACTGCGAGGAAGCCTGCCCGACCTACGCCATCCAGCTCACCCCCGATTTCGAAATGGGCGAATACAGCCGCCCGAACCTCGTCTACGAAAAGGAAGACCTGCTCATCGACGGTCAGGGCAAGTATCCCGGCTACAACTTCTGGCGCGTCGCCGGCGTCAAGATCGGCGGCAAGGACAAAGGCGAGGCGCAGCACGAGGCCGCGCCCGTCGACCTGCGCACGCTGCTTCCCTGACCGGCTATGGAATGACCCTATGGAAACCGTCTTCTACATCTCAGCCGCGGTGGCCGTTGCGGCAACCGTCATGACCATCACGCGCCTCAACGCCGTGCACGCGCTGCTGTACCTCATCGTTTCTCTGCTCGCGGTAGCGATCGCGTTCTATACGCTCGGCGCGCCGTTCGCCGCCGCGCTCGAGGTCATCACCTACGCGGGCGCGATCATGGTCCTGTTCGTCTTCGTCGTCATGCTGCTCAACCTCGGCCGCGCCGCGATCCGCACCGAACGCACGTGGCTGAGCCCCGCATCCTGGACCGGCCCGTCGATCCTGGCCGCGATTCTCGCCGCACTGCTCGTGTACCTGCTGGGCCAGAGCGGCGCCCCGCCGGCCCCCGCCGCCATCGGCCCCGAGCAGGTCGGCATGGCGCTCTTCGGACCCTACATGCTCGGCGCGGAGCTCGCCTCCATGGTGCTGCTCGGCGGACTCGTCGCCGCCTACCACTTGGGCTGGCGACGCCCGCGCCGCCCGGAGGCCGCATGATGCCATCCCCACTCACCCGCGCCCTTTCACCCAACGCCGGCGCCCGCCCGCCGCGCCGATTCGGACGCCGCGCGGCGCCATCCCCCGTCACGCCCGACGCCCTCATCCTCACGTCATCCCGTTCGCCAGACGCCGCCGCATGCTCACCGCGTCGATTCGGAGCCCGCACGACGCCTGATACCCGCCGCTACCCGACGCTCGCATCCTCTTCGCCCAATCCTGACGCCACGCAGGTCCCGCACCGGTTCGGAGCCCGCACGACGCCATCCCCGGGCACCCCCGACGCCCTCGTCCGCACATCATCGCGTTCACCAAACGCCGCCGGCGCACGCTCGCCGCGCCGATTCGGAAGCCGTCTGACGCCGCGCCCTCTCTCCCGCGATGCCCTCACCCTGGCGTCATTCCCTTCGCCGAACCACGCCGCCGCGCCCCCGCCGCGCCAATCGGAGGCCCACTAATGCCCTCCCCCGTCACCCGCGACGCCCTCATCCTCGCCGCGGTCCTCTTCGCTCTCGGCCTCGCCGGCGTGCTCGTCCGCCGCAACGTGATCTTCGTCCTCATGTCCCTCGAGATCATGCTGAACGCCGCCGGCCTCGCCTTCATCTCCGCCGGCGCGCGCTGGCATCAGCCCGATGGCCAGGTCGTTTTCCTCTTCATCCTCGCGATGGCCGGCGCCGAAGTCGCCGTCGGCCTCGCGCTCGTGCTCGCCCTCTACCACCAGAACCGCTCGCTCGATGCCGACGCCGCCAGCCGCATGAAAGGATGACATGCTCGATTGGCTCTGGCTCATTCCCGCTCTCCCATTCGCCGGCGCGGCCCTGCTCCTGCTCGCCGGCCGGCGTCTCCCGCGCGCGGCGGTCGCGGTCATCGGCGTCGCGTCCGTCGGAGTCTCCGCCGCGCTCGCGGCCGCCATTGCCGCTTCGTTCCTCATGCACCCGCCGGCCGGCGCCTTCGAGCAGCACCTCTGGACCTGGATCGCCGTCGCGGGCTTTCAACCGGAAATCGCGTTCTACCTCGACCCGCTCGCGCTCGTCATGATCCTGGTCGTAACGTTCGTCGCCTTCTGGATTCATCTCTATTCCGCCGGCTTCATGGCGGGCGACGAGGGCTATAGCCGCTTCTTCGGCTACATGAACCTGTTCGTCGCCTCCATGCTCGTCCTGGTCCTCGCGGACAATCTCCTGCTCCTCTACCTCGGATGGGAAGGCGTCGGGCTGTGCAGCTATCTCCTGATCGGCTTCTGGTATCGCGACCCGGCCAATGGCCGCGCCGGACAAAAGGCATTCATCGTCACCCGCGCGGGCGATGTCGCGATGGCCATCGGCCTCTTTCTGCTGTTCCACAGTCTCGGCACGCTGCGCATCCCGGAGCTGCTCGCCCGCGCCTCCGCCGAATGGGCCGCCGGATCGCCGCTCGCGATCGCCGCGGCCGCGCTGCTCCTCGCGGGCGCCGCCGGCAAATCCGCGCAGCTCCCGCTCCAGATCTGGCTGCCGGACGCCATGGCCGGTCCCACGCCCACCAGCGCCCTCATCCA
>Ga0070739_10007252_pt1 | contig 11853 bp, 10 predicted proteins | sample Coa_R1_7_FD_66445 | JGI IMG/M metagenome (GOLD analysis project Ga0070739, IMG submission 66445) | Surface soil microbial communities from Centralia Pennsylvania, which are recovering from an underground coalmine fire - Coalmine... | ecosystem: Environmental > Terrestrial > Soil > Unclassified ... | reverse complement strand
ATAATGTGATGGCTCTCGAGCGAGCGCTTTAGTTCGTCGGGTGCGCCGAGGGCGATGACTTTGCCGGCGTCCATGAGTGCGACGCGGTGGCAGTATTCCGCTTCGTCCATGTAGTGCGTCGTGACGAAGACGGTGTGGCCGGAGGCGGACAACTCGTAAATAAGGTCCCAGAACGCGCGGCGGGCGATCGGGTCGACGCCGGAGGTGGGTTCGTCGAGAAACAGAATCGGCGGATCGTGGAGGATCGCGCAGCCCAGCGCGAGGCGCTGCTTCCAGCCGCCGGAAAGCAGGTGCGTCATGGTGGTCCGGCGGTCCTCGAGGCCGGCCATTTTCAGCACGTACTCGCGCCGTTCGGCGAGCCTGCCGTTCTCGACGCCATACACGCCGCCGAAAAAGTCGATGTTCTCTGCGACGGTGAGGTCGTCATAAAGCGAGAATTTCTGGGACATGTAGCCGATGTGGCGCTTGATCTCTTCGGCCTGGGTGCGCACGTCGAGGCCGCCGACGCGCGCTTCGCCCTCAGTGGGCGCCAGCAGCCCGCAGAGGATGCGAATGGTGGTGGACTTGCCTGCGCCGTTAGGGCCGAGAAAGCCGAAGATCTCGCCGCGGGCGACTTCGAGTGTGACGTGGTCGACGGCTATGAACTCACCGAAGCGCTTCACAAGATCGCGGAGTTGGACGGCGTGCTCAGGCATGGCCGGTCTCCGCTTTGCGGACCAGGGCGATGAAGACGTCTTCGAGCGAGGGGACGATGCGCTCGAACTCGCGGACTTGTACGCCGGCGCCGGTCAGTGCGCCGCGGAGGTCTTCCGGCTTGGCGTCAGGGGAAACGAATACGTGAAGATACGCGCCCGATGGCGCCACGGCCAGAGCTTTTGATTGCAGAACTTCACGCGCGCGGCGCTGGTCGGTGGTGGAGACGCGATAACAGGCATCCTCGAGGTGTTCGCGCAGGCTTCGCGGCGCGTCACAGCGGATCAGCCGGCCCTGGTTCATCAGGCCGACTCGGTTGCAGCGCTCCGCTTCATCGAGGTAAGCGGTGGTCACGAACAGAGTGAGGCCGTCTCGGACGAGCTGATAGAGAATGGCCCAGAAATCGCGCCGGGAGACGGGATCCACGCCGTTGGTGGGCTCGTCCAGAAACAGGATGCGCGGGTGATGCAGGAGCGTACACATGAGCGCGAGCTTCTGTTTCATGCCGCCGGACAGCTTGCCGGCCGCGCGGCGGCGAAAAGGCTCCATGCGGGTCATGGCGAGAAGCTGGCGCAGGAGGCGGTCGCGCTCGGCGCCCGCGACGCCGAACAGGTCGGCGTAGAAGGCCATGTTCTCGTCAACGGTGAGGTCGCTGTAGAGACCGAAGCGCTGGGCCATGTAGCCGATTTGATCTTTTACCTTGTCGGGCTCGCGGGCGACGTCGTGTCCGGCGACGGTGGCGCTGCCTTCGGTAGCATCCATGAGGCCGCACAGCAGGCGAAGGGTTGTGGTTTTGCCGGCGCCGTCGGGACCGACGAGGCCGAAGATTTCGCCTGCGGCGATGTCCAGGTTGAGGTGGTCGACGGCAGTGAGTGCGCCGAAACGGCGGGTGAGGTTGGCGGCGCGGATGATCATTGGCTTAGCGCCAGGGTCGCATCGACCGGCATGTTGGATTTCAGCGCGCGGCCGGGATTCTCGGTGTCGATCTTGATGCGGTAGACGAGCTTGACGCGCTCTTCCGGCGTCTGAATCTGCCGTGGCGTGAACTCCGCCTGCGAGGAAATGAAGGAGACTCGTCCCTGGAAAGAGCGCCCGCCGTCGGTATGCACGACAGCGTTCTCGCCGATGTGCACGCGCGGGAGATCGGGCTCGTTAATGTAGGCGCGAACCCATGGGTGGTCGATATCGCCGACCGTTACCACCGTTGTGCCCGCGGCCAGTACTTCGCCCAGCTCCGCCGACTTCACCAGCACCACGCCGTCGATCGGCGACCGCAGGACCATGTCCGAGAGCTGCACGTCGGTGATGCCCAGCTGTGCGCGGGCCTGTTCGATCTGGGCGCGACGCGCGGTCAGGTCTTCCTGTTTGCGGCGCAGCTCCAGCTGGTTCGACTCACTCAGCTTCAGGGCCGCCTCGGCGCGGGCGACGCCGGCGCGCGCTTGATCGATATCCTCCGTTCGCGGCCCCTCCTTTACCAGGTCCAATCGTTTTTCAGCCTGCTGCAGCTGCGCCACGGCGCTGTTGTGGCGGGTCCGATACTGCTCGTACTGGGCGCGGGAGATGTCGTCGGTTTTCATAAGCTGATCGGCGCGGTTCAGATCGTCCTTCGCCAGTTGCGCCTGGGTGCGCGCGTCGGCGACGGCCGCGGCGGCTTGTTCGATCTCCTGCGGACGCGAGCCCGCCAGCATCTCGGCGAGGTGGGCCTGCGCCTGCGCCAGATCGGCCCGGCGCGCGGCAACCTCGTCGCGCAGGGTGGCGCGCTGCAACTCGACAGCGGTCTGGCCCTGCTGGAGCTGCGATTGCGCGCTGGTCACCTGAGCTTCGTTGAGGCGCTTCTGCTCCAGCGTCTGATCCTGATCGAGGCGCGCCACGACCTGGCCTTTGTGGACGAAATCGCCTTCCGCCACGGTGAGCGCCACCAGCCGTCCAGGCACTTTGAAGGAGAGGTCGGCTTCCGTCAGCTCGATGTTGCCGAAGACGTGAAGCCGGTTGGGATCGGCGCGGTTGGCGCGCATCGACCACAGCACGCCGGCGCCGATGAGGACCGCCGCCACGAGCAAGATGGGGATCACGATTTTCCGTTTCATGAATGCCTCAGGGGATGTAACTCTGGACGTCGCCGGTGGCAGTGCCCAGCTCGATGCGCGCCAGATTGTAGTCGTAAAGCGCGGTGATGCGGTTGTCGTGCGCGCGGGTAAGGCGCGTCTGCGCGTCCGTCACTTCGATGCTGTTGGTGACCCCCGCCTTGTAACGCCGCTCCGCATGGGCCACCTCGTCCTCGGCGAGCTTCACGCCCTCTTCGGCCGCCTGGACCTCAGCCGCGGCGGAGTGCAGGGAGTCGATCGCCTGGCGTACTTCGAGCTCCACCTGCTCGCGGAGGTCGGCGGTGCGAATGCGCTCCTGCCGGAGCTGCGAGGCGCGTTCCGCCCGCTCGGCGTCGCGCCGGCCGCCGTTGTAGATGGGGATGCGCAACGTGGCGCCATAGGTCCTGGTCGGAAGAGTGTCGCTCAGGCTGAGCCCGATATCGCCAGCATCGGCGAAGGCCGTGAGCGATGGCAGACGCTCGTACTTCTTCGCATCGTAATTCAGGCGCGCCACCTGCTCGTGCTGCTGTTGTCCGCGCAGATCGGGCCGGTTCTTTTTTGCCGCCGCGACCGCATCGGCTTCGTTCACGTCGGGGATGGGCATGAAAGACAACTTGTCGGTGAGGACGAACGCCGTATCGAGCCGAAGCCCGAGTGTCCTCAGCAACTGAAGGTGGGCGAGGTCACGCTGGTTCTGCGCCTGAATGAGCCGCTGGCGATCGTTGGCGAGCTGCACCTGCTGCCGGGTGATCTCGATGGCGGTCCCGGTCCCTGCGTTTTTCTGACTTTGCGCGAGGCGCACCAGGTCTTCCGAGAGCCGGACATCCGCGTGCGTGCTCTCCACGGCGGCGTCGGCGCGGATGGCGTTGAGATACGCGCGCGCTACCTGATCGGTGACCTGATTGCGCGTGCCGTCGCGATCGGAGCGGGCGGCCTCGGTGTTCACTTTGGAAGCGCGGTACTGCGTAATCGCGCTCAGATCCAGAATGCTTTGCGTACCGGTGGCGCGCGCGTCCCAGTTGTTCAGCGGACCGACGACGGCCGGGAGATTGAGGTGAAGCCCGGGCACGTTCACCAGCGTGACGCCGAAAGCCTGAAGGTTGCGGGTGAAGTTCTCGCCGGTGAAATAGCCGTCGACGTTCGGAAGCAGAGCAGCGCGGGCTTCGCCGCGGCGCGCTTCGGCCTGTTTCACGGCCTCGTCGGCGAGCTGCGCGGGGGTGCTGCCTTCGGGTGAAAGAGCGATCTCGACAGCCTTGCGCAGGCTCAGGTCGAGCACGGTGGGGCGGGGCTGAAGGTGGTCCGGCGTTTGGGCGAGTGCGGCGGTGACGACAGCCATGCAAGCCAAAGGCCTGCGCCATAAAAAGCCGTACATCATGTGTGCTCCTTTGGAACTGGGGCGGAGAAGCCGGCCAGCACGTAAGGCATGAGTTGTCGGCGGACAGTGGCCGTGTCGCTCGGCTCGCACATGCCGCCGGAGATGGCGCGAATCAGGGGCGAGCCGGCCATCACGTGTGAGACCGCGCCGATGGTGAACTGAATGCGCCACATCAGCTCGATGGGCGACAGGTGCGGCAGCGCCCGTTGGAGGACGGGAACGAATCGTTCGGAGACGGGTTTCATATGCTCCCGAATCACCAGCTCCACGAGGGCGCCGGGTGCCGTGTAGACGCGGCCCATGATGGGCACGAAGTTCGGAGCGTGTGCGTGAAGCTCCAGGACGGGAACGATCAGGGCCTCGAAAATGGTTTCGAGAGTCAGCTGTCCGGTGCGTTCGATTTCGTCGAGCAGCGACAGGCGGCGCTCATTCAATGGCGTCAGACGGCGGCCGACGACCGCCTTTAGTAGGGCTTCCTTCGATTGGAAGTGGTAGTTAACGGCGGCGAGGTTAACACCGGCGGCGCTCGTGATCTCCCTGAGGGAAGTAGCGTCAAACCCCTGATGAGCAAAGAGTTCCTCGGCAGCGTCCAGAATGCGTTCACGCGTCGTTAGCTGCTCGTTCATACGTTTGTTTAAAATATACGATTGATTGGCAGTGGGATGCAAGAGTTTTGTTGTATCCTCGGTCAATCTCACTCGTGGAACTCGCCCGACGTTTGTCGCTGTTCGACTCCATTGCCATCGTGATCGGGGTCATGATCGGCGGCGGCATTTTTGTGGTGCCGAATCTGGTGGCGCGAAGCGTTCCGTCAGCGCCGATGATCATGGCCATCTGGGTGACGGCCGGCGTGGTTTCATTCATTGGCGCGCTGGGGTGCGCCGAACTGGGTGCGGCGCTTCCCGCAACCGGCGGCCAGTATGTGTTCCTGCGCGAGGCTTATGGACCCGGCGTGGCCTTTCTTTGTGGCTGGTCGCTGTTCACGGTGGCCCGCAGCGCGCAGGTGGCGTGGTTGTCGGTGGTTTTTTCGATATACGTTTCGTATTTCACGCCGCTCCCGGCGCTTGTCTCGAAGCTCCTCAGCCTCGCCCTACTGGGTCTCTTCACGTGGGTCAATTATCGTGGCGTGAAACTCGGCGCCCTCGTGCAGAACAGCTTCACTGTGGCGAAGCTGGCGGGAATTGCAGTGATCATCTCGGCCGCGCTGCTGCTTGGCTCGCCCGTGACGCATGCAGCAGCCTCCCAGGGCGCGCCGGCAATTTCGCTGAGTAGTTTTGGCGTCGCGCTGATTGCGGTTCTCGTGGGCTATGACGGTTGGGTGCAGCTGACGTTTGTCGCCGGCGAGATCCGCGATCCAAAGCGCAACATCGTACGCGCGCTGTTGATCGGGACCCTGGTGGTGATGGCGATCTACCTTCTGGCCAATGTTGGTTTTCTGCGGGTCATGACAGTTTCGGAGATCGCAGCCACTCCCCACGTTGGGGCGGATGCAGCCGCGCGAGTCCTCGGGCCCGCCGGCGCGTCGGGGATTTCGATTATTATTCTGCTGTCGCTGGTGGGCACGCTGAACGGCTGCTTCCTGACCATTCCGCGCGTGTATTTCGCGCAGGCGGCGGACGGGCTCTTCTTTCGCCGGTTCGCGAAAGTCCATCCCCGGTATGGCACGCCGGGGTTCGCGATTACAGCCCAGGGCATTTGGGCGGCGGTGCTGGTGCTGACAGGGTCGTACGAATCGCTCATCGATTATGCGCTGTTCGGAATCTGGGTGTTTTACGGCCTGATGATGGCGGCCGTGATCGTTTTGCGCAGGACGCGTCCCGAGCTGCCTCGCCCGTATCGCATGCCTGGATATCCGGCCACACCGCTGGTGTTCCTGGCGGTGACGGTCTGGTTCCTCGGGAACATGCTGGTTACGCGCCCGGGTCCCGCGTTGGCCGGGCTGGCCCTGATGCTGACGGGCGTTCCGGCTTATCTGCTGTGGCGGCGGTATGGATCTTCGACCGCCGTCTCGAGCGTGTCAGCGCCGGGCCACCGGCGCGCCTGATAGAGTAGTGAGTTAATTCTCTTCCCGCGGAGTTTTTCCCCCCGATGCCGACTACCAGACGTCATTTTCTTGGGACCGCTGCCGGCGCCACTCTCGCCGGTCCGCTTCTCGCCCAGCAGGCCGCGCCCGCCAGATCGCCCAACGACCACATCCAGGTGGCTCTGATCGGGGCCGGCGGGCAGGGCATGGGCGATGCCGATAATGCCGCACGCGTTCCCGGCGTGAAGCTGGTAGCAGTTTCCGATTGCTACGACGGGCGGCTTGCGCGTTCGAAAGAGCTGTGGGGGAACCAGCTGTTCACGACGCGGCGGTACGAGGAGATCCTCGCACGGCCGGACATCGACGCGGTCATCGTCGGCACGCCCGATCACTGGCATCAGAAGATCAGCATCGACGCCATGAACGCCGGCAAAGACGTGTACTGCGAAAAGCCGATGGTGCAGCACATCGACGACGGCGCGCCGGTGGTGGAGACGCAGCGCAAAACCGGCCGCATCATGCAGGTGGGCAGCCAGCGGGTGAGCTCGATCGTGTATGAAAAGGCGCGCGAGCTGTTCCGGCAGGGTGCGATTGGACAGCTCAATATGGTGGAAGCCTGGTGGGATCGCAACTCGGCGATTGGCGCCTGGGAATACTCGATCGCACCAGACGCGTCGCCGCAGACCATCGACTGGGACCGCTTCGTGGGGCGCGCGCCGAAGCGGTCGTTTGATGCGGAGCGTTTCTTCCGCTGGCGTTGTTATCGCGACTACGGCACCGGCGTCGCCGGCGATCTTTTCGTTCACCTCTTTTCGGGCATGCACTACGTGACCGGCGCGATCGGTCCCGAGCGGGTCTACGCCGTGGGCGGCCTGCGCTTCTGGAAGGACGGCCGCGACGTTCCCGACGTTCTGGTTGGCCTCTACGACTATCCCGAAACCAGCGCGCATCCGCCGTTCAACCTGATGCTGCGCGTCAACTTCGTGGATGGCGGCGCCGAGAATTCCGGGTTTCACTTCATCGGCAGCGAGGGCATCATGACCATCGGCGACGGCGTCAGAGTCGCGCGGCACCCGCGTGAGACCGAGCCGGGCTACACCATCGACACCTTCCCCAAAGCCATTCAGGAGAAGTTTTTGGCGGAATACCACGCCAAATACCCGCCCCCGCATATCACCGCGGAAGGCATTCAGCCAGACGTCAAAGATCAGTACCGCGCTCCCGACGATTACAGCGACCACTACGACCACATCTCCCGCTTTTTCACCAGCGTGCGCAGCCGCAAACCGGTGGTGGAAAATCCGGTATTCGGCTTCCGCGCGGCCGGGCCGGCGCTGCTCTCGAATGTGAGCTATTTCGAAGAGCGCATTGTCGAGTGGGACCCGGCGAACATGACGGTGAAGCAGAGCTGAGGCAGCCATGACCAACGACAATATCCAAATCGCACTGATCGGGGCGGGCGGCATGGGCCAGGGCGATGCGCATTACGCCAGTTCGCTTCCGGGCGTAAAGCTGATCGCCGTTTCCGATATTTACGATGGCCGGCTGGAACGCTGCCGCGAGAAATGGGGGCGCGACCTTTTCACCACGCGCGACTATCGCGCGGTTCTGCAGCGGCCCGACGTGGACGCCATCATCATCGGCACGCCCGACCACTGGCACTCGCGCATCAGTATCGATGCGTTGAATGCCGGGAAGCACGTTTACTGCGAGAAGCCCATGGTCCACTCGCTCGACGAAGGACACGCCGTCATCGATGCCCATGCGAAGAGTGGGCGCGTGATGCAGGTGGGCAGCCAGTATGTTTCGTCGCTCGGCTATAAGAAAGCGCGTGCACTGCTGACGGACGGCGCAATCGGCGAGCTGAACATGGTAGAGGCGTGGCTGAATCGCAACTCGGCCATCGGCGCGTGGCAGTACTCCATTCCGCCGGACGCTTCGCCTTCGACCATCGACTGGGATCAGTTTCTCGGCAGCGCTCCGAAGCGGCCTTTCGAACCGATCCGCCTGTTCCGCTGGCGGAATTATCGCGACTACGGCACAGGAGTGGCCGGCGACTTGTTCGTCCATCTGCTTTCCGGTCTGCATTTCGCCACGCAGTCGCTCGGTCCGACGAAGGTGTACGCCACTGGGGGCCTGCGGTTCTGGAAAGACGGTCGCGACGTGCCCGACGTGATGCTGGCCGTGCTGGATTACGGCACATTCACCGCGACGCTGAAAGTGAACTTCGCCAGCGGCGATGCGGGCGAATCGTTTGGCGTGCGATTCGTGGGCAGCGAGGGGCTGATGACCGCCAGCATGGACGATGTCACCATCAGCCGCCATCCGCGCGAGACCGAGCCGGGGTACACCATCGACACCTTTCCCAAAGCGATTCAGGAGCAGTTCGTCAGGCAGTACGAAGCGAAGTATCCGCCACAGAAGCCCACCGCCGATGGGATGCGCCCGGACAACGAGAAGGTGTTCCAGAAGCCGCCGGAATTCAATACGCATCTCGAGCATCATCGTGCGTTTTACGAGTCGATCCGCAATAACAAGCCCTCGGTCGAGGATCCGACGTTCGGCTTCCGCGCGGCGGGGCCGGCGCTGCTGACCAACGTGAGCTACTTCGAGCGGCGGCAGTGCCGCTGGGATCCGCGCAGCATGCAGGCCGGGTGACTTGCTGATCTCATTTAGCCGCAGTTGACGCTGAATCAGCTTTGTCGGCGTTCTCCTCATCCACTACAATGCGCAGTGTATGATGCGCGTATTTTTTGCTTTCCTTTTGTGCATTACCGCCTTCGCGGCGGAGCAGCAGTTCGCCCATCTTGGAAATTTCAGGCTGTCGAGCGGCGAGGTGATTCGGGACTGCCGCATCGGCTACCGCACGTGGGGAACGCTGAACGCCGATAAATCGAACGCCATTCTTTTTCCGACCTGGGCCGGAGGACGCACGGAGCAGCTCGAGGACACGGTGAAAGGCATGCCGCTGAAGGATTACTTCGTGATTGGCGCGGATGCCTTCAGCAACGGCGTTTCTTCGTCGCCATCGAACAGCCGCCTGCAGCCCCGCATGCAGTTCCCGAAAGTGGCGATCCGCGACATGGCCACCGCCGAGCACGACCTGCTCACGCACGTTCTGCACATCGGACATTTGAAGGCGGTGATGGGCATCTCCATGGGCGGCATGCAGACCTTTCAGTGGATGGTGCAGTATCCGGACTTCATGGACAAAGCCATTCCCATCGTGGGCTCGCCGCGGCTGGCGCCTTACGATCTGATGGACTGGCAGGCGCAGATTGACGCCCTCACCGACAGCGTGGCGTGGAACGGAGGCAATTACAAGGAGAATCCGGCGCCGGTGAGCGAGGCCGAATACTGGGCGCTGGTGCTGACCACGCCGGAGCATTACAACGCGCACACTACGCGCCAGCAGGCCCTGGAATCGATCGCGAAAGCACGGCACGAGCACGGCGGCGTCGACGCCAACGACAAAATCCGGCAGTGCCAGGCGATGATGTCAATGGATGTGAGCGAGGAGTTCGGTGGGCAGCTGGACAAAGCGGCCGCGGCGGTGAAGGCGAAGGCTCTGATCATTGTCGCCAGGCAGGACCATGTCGTGACGCCGGGTCCCGCGTTGGAGTTTGCGCGATACCTGCATGCGCAAACGGTGGAGCTGGAGGACGACTGCGGGCACCTGGCCTCGAGCTGCGAGGCGGACAAGGTGGCCGCGGCGGTGGGCCGGTTTCTTAGCGAATGATCCTACAGGGCCGCTTCGTTTTCGAGCGACCGCCACAGATACCAGCTGGCCACCGAACTGTAGGGCTTCCAGCGACGGGCAATCTTTTCCATGCGCTCGGGCTTCGGCAGCGCGCGCATGCGATAGGCCTTCTTCATGGCCGAGCGCACGCCGAGGTCCCCCGTAGGCAGCACGTCGGGGCGGCCGAGGGCGAAAATCAGGAACATGTGCGCGGTCCACACGCCAACGCCCTTAACGCGCGTGAGGTGTTCGATAACCTCGTCGTCGGCCAGCGAGGGAAGGGCGGGGAAATCCACATCTCCGGAGATAGTTTTTTCGGCGAGATCGCGAAGGTACGCCGATTTCTGACCCGAGAGGCCGACGGCGCGCATCTGCTCCGGCGAAAGCGCGAGGATTCCTTCGGCGGTCAGGCGGCCCTCGGGCATGGCCCCGATCAGGCGTTCCAGGATCTTCGAAGCTACGCGCCCGCTTAGCTGCTGGTACACGATGGAGCGGACCAGGGTTCCGAATTCGGGCTCACGCAATTGCAGGCGAAAGGGACCGACGCGCTCAATAATCGCCGCCATTACCGGGTCGGCGGCGCGAAGATGAGAGATGGCCTGAAAATGGAACGCAGGGTGTTCGGAATGCATCTACGTCATTAATTCTATGCGTATCGCCGCGGCAGCCCTGCTGGTGTGTTCTCTCGGCGTCCTGCCTGCAACCGGGCAGCAGGACCAATCGGCCAAGGTCAGCGAACCCGCCCAGACCGACGACACGTTGAAGGTGGAAGTCTCGCTGGTTCAGGTCTTCTTCTCCGTGCACGACCGCCATAACGGTCTGGTCGGCAACCTGAATAAGAACGATTTCACCGTCTTTGAAGACGGGAAACAGCAGGAGATCAAGGCCTTTGAAAGAGAGACGGATCTGCCCATCACCATGGGCCTGCTGATCGATGTCTCGAAGAGCCAGGAGAACCTGCTGGACATCACCAAAGAGGCGGCTTCGCAGTTTTTCGGGGCGGTGCTGCGGCAGAAGGACCAGGCGTTTCTGATCGCTTTCGGTCCCGAGGCTGACCTGTTGCAGGATTACACGAACTCGCCCAAACTGCTGCGCGCCGGCCTGAAAGGGCTGAAGGTGGATACGGATTTCGGCGGCGGCGTAATGGCGTCCGGTCCGGTGCCGACGATTTCGCAGCCGCGCGGCACGATCCTGTACGACGCGGTTTACCTCGCCGCTCACGACCAACTGCGGAACCAGGTTGGACGGAAAGCGCTGGTGCTCATTACCGACGGCGATGACCAGGGGAGCCGGTACAAGATCACGGATGCGATCGAGGCGGCGCAGAAAGCCGACGCGATCATCTTCAGCATTCAGTACACCGACCCGCGATACCACGGGTTTTTCGGCGGCGGCGATGGCGCGCTGAAGCGCATGTCGGAAGAGACCGGCGGGCGCGTGTTTCACGTCAGCCACAAGGAGCCGCTGTCGGCCGTGTTCCAGGAGATTCAGGACGAGCTGCGCACGCAGTATCAGATCGCGTACGCTTCGACGAACACGGCGAAGGACGGCACGTTCCGGCGCATCGAAATCAAGGTGGACAACAAGGACGACAAGGTCCAGGCGCGCAAAGGGTACTACGCGATGGCGACGGCGGAGTAGCTTCTGCCGCGGGCGTGCTACGAACACCGGGCCTCGGAGAGGTCAGTACGGCGGCTACGCTCGGGGCCTGCTGCGCGCGTCGAGGTACATTCGGACCGCGTCGGCCAGTGGCGGCATGGGTTCCAGGCCTTGCGCCGCGAGACGCGTATTGGCCAGTGCCGAAAATCGCGGGCGGCGCGCCGAGGTCCGGTATTCTTTGTCGCTGGCCGGGAGTAACTCGGGGCTCACGCCGGCCGAGTCGAAGATCAGCCGCGCGTAGTGGAACCAGGAGATCGGTGTGCCTCCGCCGATGTGAAAC
>Ga0070739_10007247_pt1 | contig 11861 bp, 8 predicted proteins | sample Coa_R1_7_FD_66445 | JGI IMG/M metagenome (GOLD analysis project Ga0070739, IMG submission 66445) | Surface soil microbial communities from Centralia Pennsylvania, which are recovering from an underground coalmine fire - Coalmine... | ecosystem: Environmental > Terrestrial > Soil > Unclassified ... | reverse complement strand
TATTGATGGAAATTAGTGAGGAGTGGGAAACTGAGAAAACTTACCTGAGGATGGATAGCTTGAACTCGCCAGAATGAGACTAACTGAATTTACAGAAAAACTGTTGCTTTATCCTGGTAATAGTTATGGCGTTCCTTATATCTGGGTACAAACATACGGATACGACAATGAAGAACCCTACGGCGTACCAGGATACGACGAAGCTACGTGTGACGGGAGGGACTACGTCTCACCTCCCGGAAACTATTACTGCGCGTAGCGATATTCTGGGTGCAACGATGGTACAAACTGATCGGGAATAGAAGTGTTAATTAGTTCGGCTCGCACATTTCGGGCTAACAGTTAGACGCTTTTTTGCATGCCTAAATGAGCTGGATTCTTCGGCAAAGCATTTTTGAGGGCAGAGGGCTGATTGGTGCAGCCGAAGCCGGTCACTATTTGAGGGCTTCGTGCTCCGAGTAGTATATGTTCTCTAAAACGTCAGTTTCCCGGCCAGACTGATAATGCGCGCTCCACTGGCGCTGGTGACCAATCCGAAGCTGGAGCTGCCAAGCGTCGTATTTGGATTGGCAAACTGGGGCGTGTTCGTGGCGTGAAACCATTCCGACCGCAGCTCCAGACCCAATCGCTCGGTCAGACGGATTCTACGGAAAATCGACGCATCCAAATTGAAGAAATCCGGACCGGAGGAAACGTAATTCCCCACGTTGCCCTGTGTTCCGGCTGCCGGCACGGAAAACAGCCCCGTGTTGAACCAGGGTTTTGTCTCGATTCCATACAGCCTTTGGAACGGGCCGTTGATGTTGGGAAACGCCTGGCTGGCTGGAGTATTAAAGCCCGGACAGGTACACGAGAAGTTCAAAGGGAATCCGGTGGCGAATTCCCAAACGCCAACCAACTGCCAGCCGCCCAGCAGTGCGCTTGCGAATCCGGTGTTCACAAACCGCTGGCCTTTGCCGAAGGGAAGCTGCCATGTGAAGCTCTCGTTAAAAATGTGCGTCTGGTTGAAATCCGTCGGAGCCCAGTTACGGCGCTGATTGACATAATCGAGCAGGCCGTTCGGGTAAGCAGAGTTATTCGCCAAGTAGCCAAGCGCCCGGCTCCAGGTATAAGAGGTCGTGACGCCAAAATTGTTGGCGAACCGGTGATCGAGCTTCACCTGCAGCGAGTTATATCGGGAGCTGTAGCCGGCAAAGAACTCATTCGTGGTAGCGGTGCGGCCGAATGCACGATACGCGGGCTGGCCTGCTGCGCCGGCGCCGTACACTTGTGCGGCGTTCAGGTTGTAATCGATGGGCGTGTCGACGCCGCGGTTCCCGACGTAGGCGACATCCAGCACCCACTTACCCGGCAGATCGCGCTGATAGGCCAGATTCCAGCTCATCAGGTACGGATTCTTCCAGTTGGTATTGACTGTGTAGTAAGTCTGATTGAGGAGCGAAGGCGTGCTTGCCGAGATGATGCCGTTGGAGGGCAGCGTATAAGGCGGCAGCGGCGGAAAACCAAGCGCGAGAGAAGCAGCGGTTGTACTGGAAAGCACGGCAGGGCCGAAACTGCTCAGGCTGCTGAACTGCTGTATGGGTTCGAGTGGATAGTTGTAGGCGTAGAGATCGATGGGGAAAGTCATGTAGCTCATCCCAAAACCGACGCGCAAGACGCTATTCGAGGTAAGGCGCTCCGCCACGCCGATGCGCGGTCCAAAGTTGTGGTAATTGGCTTTCATGCCCAAATCGCGCGGCACCGATCCGATGCCTGCCAGTTCGAGCGTGTTGTTGTCCTGGTTGTAATTGGAAAATCCGCCGGCGAAGCGGGGGGTCGGCGAACCGTAATACTCCCATCGCAATCCAAGATTCAGTGTCAGTTTCGGGTTGACCTGCCACTTATCGCCTACATAAAGAAATAACTGGTTCTGCCGGTAGGCGGGAAAGACATTGGCGTATCCGCGATTGATCGAACTCGGGACGCCCAGCAGGAAGCTGGCAAAGTTATTGGCAAAGCCGGAAGTTCCGCCGCCATTCAGCGCCGTAGGTCCGGCTGCAAAGTTGAAAGCGCCGGAAGGTTGGTTCACGAGCAGCAAGTCGTCCCGTACCCGATGATAATCGCCGCCCCACTCGATGGTGTGATTTCCCGCGATTTTCGTCCAGTTATCCACGCCCTCAATAATGGTTCCCGCGCGCACCCAGGGGAGACTACCCGAAACTCCGAGCAGCGGATCCGAGAAACCCTCGCCGGTGATAGCGCTGATGCCGCTGGTGAAGTCATTGAGATTCGCGCCGGGAATGCCCACCTGCGTCGACAGATCCTTGCCGTAGCCCGCTCCGAAAGCGACATTTTTGAAACGGCTCACGCCGGCACGTGCCTCGGAAAGCAACGTTGGCCGGACGCTATGTACCCAGTTGATCCCCGTCGAATACGTTCTGTCGCTACCGGTTCCCTCCACTCCGCCCAGGCCGCCGCTTGGAAGCGGCCCGCCAACCTCGCCGAAAATTCCAGGCTGGCTCAGAGTCGGATCGGTGAAGCTGAACCGGCCAGAGAGATGATCGCTTTGGCCGAAGAACTGATCGATTTTGACGTCCAGGTCCGGCGTATCCTGATCGAAAACGCTGCTGGTGAGTAGATTGTTTTGATAGGACTGCGTTCCCGCTAAATTCTGGTTGTTATTGGGCAGTGGAACGAACGAGAGCATTTTGAGAGCAATCGGACTGAGGCGATTGGCGGGAATGATGTTGCCCGGAAACTGCGTGCGGCCAGTTCCGCAGAGTTTGGCGTTTCCGCCAGGCAGGCAATCGGCAGAATCCCCTGTCGCCGGATCGTAGATGCGCGTGAGCGCAGGATTGCTGAAATTCCCGCCGCGGATATCGGGCGTGGGCACGTTCAATTGATATGACTCGCCCGTGCGCTGCCGGTGCTCCATGAAATCGACGAAGAAGAATGTCTTATCTTTGCGGATGGGACCGCCCACGTTCGCCCCGAAATAGTTATCCACAATATGAGGGAAATGGAACGGCTGGCCGTTGGTCCCACGCTGAAAGAAGTTCTGTGCATCGAGCGCATTGCCTTGGTAAAACTCGTAGGCTTCGCCGTGAAACTGATTTGTTCCAGACTTGAGAATCACATTGGTAACGGCGCCCAGCGCCGAACCTTGCTGGGGATCGTAATTGCTGGTCGAGATATCCACTTCCTGGATGGCTTCCGCAGGAGGGATATAGATCTGCAGCAGATTGGTGCGCTGATTGTCGTTGATCCCTTCAATCTCGAAATCGTTGTAGAGGCTGGAGTTCCCGTTCACGGTGGACGCCATGCTGTTTTGCGGATTGAAAAATGTGGAGTGATACCGTACGGCCACTCCCGCGCCGGGAACAAGATTCAATAGGTTTTGGAAGTTGCGTCCGGTGCTGAGCGGCAATTGGGTTACCTGCGCCGTATCGACTTTGCGGCCCGTATCGGCGGTTTCGGTTTGAAGCATCGGAGTCGCTTCGCTGCTGACATCCACGGTCTGCTTCACGACACCGGGGTTCAGCGTCACATCCACGCGAACCGTGCTGTTCACGAACAGAGTTACGCCGGTACGTTCGGCTATGGCGAATCCGGTCTTTTGGAACGAAACGCGATACGTCCCAGGGGGCAGGTCCGGGACCGAATAATAGCCGCTGTCGTCTGTTTGCAGCGTGCGGCTGACATTCGTGTTTACTTCCGTAATGGTGACCGTGGCCGCAGGCACGCTCGCACCGGAATTGTCTGTCACGGTGCCGACGAGACTTCCGTTCACCTTCTGGGCGTTTGCACGGAATGCTGAAAACAAGAGCGCTAATACGAGAACCTTCTGAATTCGACGTAAGGAATACACAGCGGTAGGATGATAAGTCACAGACAGCGATTTGTCCAGACGAAATGTTCCGTGTCTTTTGAAAGCAGGAATTGACGGCCCTCGCTGTAGGATCGATAAAGGAATGTATCAGTCTCCTGTACTCCGCCGACAATTTCTGCAGACCTTGACTGCTGCGAGCGTTGCATCAGACCTGCCCAACTTTGCCGCACTCGGCGCCACGCCGATAAACGAGGATTCCGTACAGCAGGAAGTAGTGCCTCCTTCAGAACCGATCGCCCCACGCTACTCCATTCGCTTCGCGGTTTGCGGCATCAGCCACGGACACATCTACGGTATGGTCGAGGCCATTAAGCGCGGTGGGGGCATCCTGGTCAAGGCTTGGGGACAGGAATCGGAGCTCCTGGCCGCTTTTCGGAAGCGTTATCCGGACGTGCCCATCGCAAGGACTCAGGAGGAGATCGTTCACGACTCCTCGATTCAGCTCGTCCTCAGTTCGCAGATCGCCAATGAACGGGCGCCGCTGGGGATCCGCTGCATGCAGGCAGGCAAAGATTTCCTGTCAGATAAACCCGGCGTGACGACGCTAGAGCAGCTCAGTGAGGTTCGAAACACGATTGCAGCGACTGGCCGCATGTACGCCATCATGTACTCCGAGCGCCTGGAAGTGAAAGCGGCCGTAAAAGCCGGTGAACTGGTGCGAGCAGGTGCTATCGGGCAGGTGATCCAGACGATCAATATCGCTCCCCACCAAATTATTCAGCGGCCCGGTGGTGATGCCGCGAGCGTAGGCAGAAGCGGGGGAAGACCCGATTGGTTCTGGAATGAAGTTCAGTTCGGCGGAATTCTGTGCGACATCGGATCGCACCAGGTGGACCAGTTTCTCTACTACACAGGCTCAACGCAAGCAGAAGTAGTCGCTTCTCAAGTCGCAAACGTTCGGCATCCGGATCATCCCCATTTCCAGGATTTCGGCGACATGATGCTGCGCGGGAACAACGGTTTCGGCTATGTCCGGCTGGATTGGTTTACGCCTTACGGGCTTGGCACCTGGGGCGATGGCAGGCTGTTCATCCTGGGCACCGAGGGATACATGGAAGCACGCAAGTACACGAATGTGGCCGTAAGTAAACAAGGCAATCACCTATTCGTGGTTGACCAGAAGCAAGCACGGTACATTGACTGCAATAACCTGGAGCTCCCCTTTGGTCCGCAGTTTGTGAGCGACATTGTCAATCGCACGCACACCGCCCAAGACCAAACGCAATGCTTGCTCGCTGCCGAACTCGTGATTAAAGCACAAGCGATGGCGAAGCATGCTCATCTGGACTGGGAAAGCAAAGCGTGACATTTTCGGAGTCACTTCCGGATGGCGTACGTGCAATTACAGACGTCAACGAAGATTGACGTTTCCACGACTGCGGAGTCTTACTTCTGGAGTCCGTCCCACGACCAACGTGGGATTTCGAGACCGCTAGGTACATCATCCGCGGAGCGGTGATAGCGGGACATCGTTGTCGTGGTCGCCCAAGCGAAATAGTCGTGCAGCACTTGCCGGAGCGCCGTATCGCCGGCTAGTCCGACATCAACCAGAGCCTGGTCGAAGCAAGCGATGGCGCGGCGATCCATTTCGTCGTGCTCGCCGTGTCCGCTATGCATCTTGATTACGCTGGTCTCATCACCATAGGATTCGGAATACGTGTTCGGTCCACCGAGGGCCTCCGCCCAATAGGCGGCTAATCGCTCGACATGCTCGGGATGGAAACCGTGGCTGAATGCATGGCTGACTATCTCGTCCGCCATTACCCGGCGATGCCAGGCTTCAGCAAGACGCTGCAGGCCCTCGCTGCCGCCCGCCGCTTCGAAAACACTCTGCATACTTTTCATAATGATAATGCCGATGCCAGTCAGCGTTCCTCTGGGCTTCGAGAGTATCGGACCAAAGGGCCGGGGTGGACGTGGGCCTCGGCGCCGCGCAGACTCAGACGCTAGTAATGGATCCGAAATGACTTTTGAAACCATTCTGTTCGAAGTAGCCCGCAGTATTGCGCGGCTGACACTGAACCGGCCGGAGAAGCTGAACAGCTTTACGCGCCGGATGCACGCGGAAATCCGCCAGGCGCTTTATCTGATGGAGGAGACCCGAACGGCTCGCGTGCTGATCATCACAGGCGAGGGACGGGGGTTTTGCGCAGGACAGGACTTGTCTGAGGATGAGGCGGATTTAGGCGCTGCGATTGAACGCGATTATGCTCCGCTGGTCCGGCGATTGCGTGCGCTTCCCATACCGGTTGTGGCGGCAGTCAATGGAGTCGCGGCAGGAGCGGGCGCAAATCTGGCGCTCGCTTGCGACGTGGTGATTGCGACGAAATCGGCCAGCTTCATCCAATCTTTCTCGAAGGTCGGACTGATGCCGGATACCGGCGGCACTTACTTTCTCCCGCGGCTCGCCGGGACCGCACGCGCCATGGGCTTGGCGCTGTTTGCCGAGCGAATTTCCGCCCAGCAGGCAGCCGATTGGGGTTTAATCTGGCGTTGCGTTGACGATGATTGCTTCGCCAAAACAGTGGAAGACGTGCTGAACGAGCTTGCCTATGGGCCAACCAAGGCATTTGCACGGATCAAGCAGGCGATGTACGCCTCGACTCAAAACTCGTTAGAGAAGCAACTGATGCTGGAGCGAGACTTCATGCGCAAACTGGGGCACAGCCGGGATTACCGCGAGGGAGTAGCGGCATTTCTGGGAAAGCGGGCGCCGCAATTCCGCGGCGAGTAGCGAAGAGCCTCAAATTTCGAGGCGGCTCGTCCGATAAGAGTCCCGTGAGCTTTCTTAGCCTCGAAAAGTATTTGTACGCAGCCCAGCAGAAGTCGTCAGCAGCTATTGTTGCCGAAGCCGAACCGGCGCTCGGTTATTTCGACCTGAGCCGGAAGATTCTGACCAGCGTCGGCAGCTCGTTTTTTATCGGGGAGGCGCTCGCCGATCTGTCGCAGGAGCTGGATACGCTGCGAGAAGGGCTCCACCCCGACTCCGGCGCCGACACTCTGGCAGCTGCGGCAAAGCACTTCTCCGGTCTTCTGCACGCATTTCGAGAACGGTTGCGGCAGGCGGACCAGGAACGGGCCGAAGACTTCCGGAAAGTGCTCGCAATTCTCAATGAGGCGTTTGCAAACCTGAACACGGGGGGCGACCGGTCGGATGTACGGCTCCGGAAATTGGAGTCGTCGCTGCAAGATGCTACGCGGATCGATGACCTAAGGAGGCTCAAGACACACCTGTCGCAGACGCTTCAATTTGTTCGGAAGGAAGCCGAAAAGGAGCGCGAGGAACGAAAAGAGGCTCTCCAGGCGCTGGGAAATCGGATCACGGAGGCTCACAAGTCCGCAGCGCGGTTTCGAGTGGGACTGGCGGGCAGAGACGAGGCGCTCAGCGAGCTGGCCTCCTCTTTAAACCAGAAGCAGCCGGATACCAATCTTTATGTGGCTCTGTTCGTAGCGGACGCAGTGCCCGCACTGCGCGCGCGTCACGGTAACGAAATCGCCGATGGTTTGCTGGATGAACTGGGGCGAAAAGAGATTCAGGCGCTCGCACCCGAGGGCAAAGTGTTCTGCTGGGCGCCGCACGCGCTGTTGCTGGTTTGGCGCAGCAGCGAGGACCGAGATAAGGTTCGCAAGCTGGGGAACCAGCTCAAGACTCCATTCCAATATGGAGCGTCGGTGGGAACGCGAGTAGCCACCTTCAGCATCGCTCTACGATCGCTCATTATGCAGGCCGGGGAAGCGCTCGAGCAGATCACGGCTCACTTGGACCAGTTTGCGCAATGCTGAATCTGGAGGTGCTTGCATCTGACTCGGGCCGTGCAGCGTGCGGCGCGCCCAGTATGCCTGTGGACCGAGCGCTGGAGGGGATTGCCACGATGGCGGCCCGGCTGCAAGCGCACCTCCGTTGCGCCATTCTGGTTCTGGAAAATTGCCGGTTCCAGATCGCCGCGGAACATGGCCTCAGCGCCGAGGACCGGCAATGGGTTAAAACCATCTGTCTTGCGGGGCTCTCGATTCCTCCGGAACTGATTGCGCAGTGCCAAGCGCACCTCAAGCCCCTCATCACGCAGACGGCCGAGATGATTGGGGCAGTGGTGCTCTTCGGTATCGAGCACAGCTTTGAAGACTCACAGCTTGCAAGGCAAGTGGAGGATATCTGCTGGATTACAACGCTCGCCATCGAACAAAAGCACCTTTCTGACGAACTAGCGTATCGCGCTCATCACGACCCTCTGACGCACTTGTGGAACCGTGTGTGGATGGAGCAGGAGATCGAGTCCACGCTACACCGGGCGCACCAGGCAGAGCGGGCTGTAGGTCTTCTAGCAATCGGGGTCGATCGTTTTCGGATCATTAACGACGTGCTTGGACATGAGGTGGGCGACGATCTTCTGCGGCAGATCGCGCATCGTATGGGCCGTGCACTCGATCCGGCTTGCGCGCTCGCGCGCGGCGAGGGAGACGAATTCCTGATGTTGGTGCCGGATGTCCTTTCGCCGGCGCAACTCGGCGCGAACGCCGAAGCAGCGCTCCGGTGTTTTTCCGACACATTCCGAATCGGAGACCACGAACTAACGGCGCAGGCTACGATCGGCGGCGCGGTGGCGGTGCCGGCGCTTTGTAACAGTCAGGAGCTGCTGAGTCAAGCTCACATTGCGCTGCGATACGCCAAAAAGCAGGCGCGCGGCCGCTTCGCCCGGTTCGAGCCGGCCATGATTACCGTGCCTCCGGAACGCCTGGTCATGGAGCAGCATCTGCGTTTCGCGCTGCAAAAACGCGAATTCGAGGTCTACTACCAGCCGCAAATCGATCTGGCGAGCGGAGAGCTGGTGGGGGTGGAAGCGCTGCTTCGTTGGAAGCATCCTTCCCTCGGATTTATTTCGCCGGGAACCTTCATCCCGATGGCCGAAGAGATCGGGGCCATCGAAGAGATCGGCGATTGGGTGATCGACGAAGCATTGGATGATTTGCAGCAATGGCGGGCAGCAGGGCTGGGGAAACTCCGCGTGGCTGTGAATGTGTCTGCGCTCCAGTTTTCGAGGAGCGATTTCGGCAGTATCATCGCGGGCAAGTTGAGGAGGAGCCGGATTGCTCCCGAAGAGTTCGAGTTGGAACTGACTGAGAGCACCGTGATGGCGAAATTCGAGCAAGGACTCCGACAGCTTAAAACCCTTCGCAGTTTGGGAATTCGGATTGCGGTCGACGATTTCGGAACCGGACACTCTTCCCTGGCCTATTTGCAACAGCTCCCGATACACCGTTTGAAGGTGGACCGGATGTTTATCCGCGGGATTCTCGCGCGCGAAGAGCGGCCTCCTCTGCTGGTGAGCATTATTCAGATGGCGCACGCGCTCGGGTTGTCCGTAATTGCCGAAGGAATCGAGACGCCGGAGCAGGCGCTCGCGCTCGCGGCGATGGGCTGCGAGGAAGCTCAGGGATTTCTGTTCTCCAAGCCGTTGCCGTTTCAAGAGCTGCAGGCGTGGGCGAAGGAACGGATGTGCCGCGAGGAAGCACGGGCATTTCAGAGTGCGTGACCCGTTCACCCCAATCACACCGCCCCAATTACTAGTTAGTGAATTTACGCGTAGATTCGCCCCGGCGTATCTTCAACACCTTCCTGTTCTGGAGATCCGATGAATACTGGACGATAATGGTTTACAACATGAAGGCAGAGATGCACGGACAGGAATCGAGTGTAGCGAAAGGAGAGGTGTTCGAATCGCGATTCACCGCGAAACCGACGTCGTATTTCGATTATCTCAGGCGATCAATAGCTCCCGTTATGTGCGCCTGGATGATTTGCGCCATTTTGGCTACGCTCGTTCTGCAGATCTCGCAAATCAGTGCCCCGTTTACGTATGCACGTGGATTTGTCAGCGCAGATGTGAGCGTGATAGCGCGCGCTTTTGAGGAACACGGAATTTTGAAACTCGGCGGTGTACCGGTCAGAAACAACGGACAAATTGGCCCGATCGTTGCGGCCTACACTCATTGGCCGCCGTTGTCTTATATCGTGCTTAGCTTTTGTTTTCGCCTGTTCGGGGATTCCGAGGCAACCGGGCACGCTGTGATGCTGGCGATATTACTCTTGACGGCCGTGGGCCTCTTTCTGGTGGCACGTACCTGTTTGCCAAAGCCTGGTCCGTACGTGGTTGTCTTTTCCTGGCTGACATTCGAGTTGATCATCACGTTTAGCCATCTCATATCTCAGCAATCGTTCGCTATGCTCTTTGCGGTGTTTGCCGTATTTGCCTTCTGCCGGGCGGTAGGAAGCGAACAGCATAGCCGAGCATGGATGTTTGTCGCCGGTATTTTGGCGTGCCTCGCCGTGCTGAGTTCGTGGGAAGCGATGTTCGTTCCCCTCGGCCTCCTGGGTTCTACCTGGTGGAGCGGGGATCGTAAGGCACAGCGCGTAGCAAAAGCTGTGGCTCTATCCGCAGCGGCAACTTTGGTTTTCGTACTGCTTCTGTATACGGTTCAATATCCCGAAATTGTGATGGATACACTCCGAACCGCTTCTTTCCGAATGGGACTGTCCGCTCAATACACACACGCACGCCTCTACCGGGACGCGGCAGTAAATGCCTGGCGACCAAGCGCGCATCAAATGCTCGTCATGATTGCGCAGCACTATCGCGCGATGCTCGGAGTAATGGGAATCAGCGCGGTCGGGTTTCTTATTTTGGCGAGCTTGGATAAATATCTCAGATCGCGAATTCCGGCTATCTCCCACCCGTATCTGGCGCTGATAGCACCCTGGGTGTTCTGGTACAGCGTAATGTGGGAACACGTTGCCGATCACAACTTTGAGTTGCTAATTGCTGCTCCGCTGTTTGCTCTCGCGATGGGTTGTTGCTTCTGCCGCCTGCTGTCCTGGCTGGAGAGGCAGGAAGAGCGCAATGCTTTCCGTTTATTCGGCTTAACGCTCGTTCTACCCTTTATTCTATTCGTGCCTTTAGCCAAGGCCGCCTGGCATTCGTTTGAATATAACCGCCATGCCCCGCCGCCAAGTCAGGAAGCCCTCGATCAACAAGGCCGATGGATTGGAGCGGTCACACCGAAGAATGCAATCATTATTCAACCGGATGAATCGATGGTGCCTGTTTACTATTCGCGGCGCCACACGGTTCGCAATATCATCAATGACAAGGACTTGGCGAATACGCTTCCTTTGGCCGTCGGCAACTTCCCCGGAGCCCCGATTTACTTAGCTCTGACCAAAGAATATGCGGCCGCTTTTCGTGGGAGCGCCGCGCGGTATCCGCTGGTTGCTTCGAATAGCGCCGTAAAGCTGTACTGTTTGACCAGGTGTCCAAGTAGCCCTTCGCGCTAACCCGACGTCTGGAGCTGCAATCATTGGCGCCGGAAAATCACGACGGTGTAAACGTTTGGCTGCTCCACCTGTCCCGTGAATCCGGCTTGCCCCATGCGAGCCATCATCCATGGCACCCATACACTAAAGTTGGCCTGATGAGTGATGAAGATCACTTCTCTCGCATGAGTGAGTTGCGATTCGATCGCGTTGGAAACGTATTGCTTGGCATCATTGGCGGGAAGGTATGGCAGAGGTAAGAACCGGTTAGGTATCGGATAAACAACAAACGGAGCATATAGATACGTTTTGGCCACGCCGGCCTTCCAGTTAAGGAAATTCGATTCCGGCAAAGGGCTGGAAAAGAACACCGGCGGCAGGTTCCCCCGCGAAGATTCCGCCCGGATGATGTTCAGCATAGGCGCAAGATCGTCCTGTCCGGAATGGAAACCGGCGGCCATGGCCAGCGGACTGGCGGTTGAAAGGAACGCCGCTAACAGGACCCAGACTCGGGCCGCTTCTGATTGGAACACCGACCATCCAGCGTAGGCGAGCACCAATGCCTGCCCTAGGAGCGCATAGCCAAAATATCTGTCGAAGAAGAAATTTCCGGATACGGCGAGCGAGAGGGCAAACAGAAGCGCCGGCCCGAATAGCCAAAGTAACAGCGCCAAAACGGTATCC
>Ga0070739_10007246_pt1 | contig 11862 bp, 10 predicted proteins | sample Coa_R1_7_FD_66445 | JGI IMG/M metagenome (GOLD analysis project Ga0070739, IMG submission 66445) | Surface soil microbial communities from Centralia Pennsylvania, which are recovering from an underground coalmine fire - Coalmine... | ecosystem: Environmental > Terrestrial > Soil > Unclassified ... | reverse complement strand
AGTTGCCGCCAAAGATAGCGGGCAGACTCGCGTTCGTTACTGGCAGGATCAACCTTTGGCTTAAAATCCATAATGGGTTCTGTATGCTCTTTAACCCAATCCTTCAGTACTGCTTCTATACCAAATCCATACTCTAATGAAGACCCCGGATTTGGCCGGGACGCAACGCGAAGAATTTGGAAATCAGTAAAATTCTCGTCGCCAAATTTCTTGTATTCGGCTTCAACATATTCCACGAACTGCGACGTATTTTTATCAACTTTCCCTGGGACAAGGAGGTCATATTTAGCTACGAGTACACGGATGGGACATTGGGATGAGAGCACTTTTGCTTGTAACAAAGCTTTCAGGAGCAAAAGACCTCGGCGAAATGCATCTTGGCGGAATTCCTTTGAGGCCAGTCGCTCGCCATCAAGCAGCAAAACAAAGGCATCAGCTCTCTTTATAAAACCTAAATTGAGAGCGTCCTCTTGATTATTAAGTGCTCGACGATACGCCTCTCCAGAAACGTCCGTTACAAGCAAATCAGAGAAAATACCTGATTCGTTGCTCTGGAGTTGCAGGTGAAAAAACCTTGGTGACAGCCCCTTGGTCCTTACCGTGTCGGCCTTTTCAGCTTCAGAGCTAATTCGGGAACGATAACAGATTCTTTCAAATGCAAGAACCGTGTCGGACCACGCGACTTTGTGCTCCGCATACATTCCTTCACTGAATTGCTCAAAAACACAAGATATAAGCGTAGTCTTTCCTGCATCTGCCTCCCCTGCCAGTACAATTAACCTGGCATTCGATGCCCTTGTGATTTCGAAAGTGGACTCCAGGCTCAGCTCATAACCATCGGGAAGTGAAATCCATTTTTCTGCAGTTCCGAGTGACTCTTCAGCAGACTCCGTGTCTCCTTCGGCGATCCCTCGGATTCTATGAGGGCAGTCTTTACCTGCAGGAAGCCCTTCCAGGCAGACGCCATCCACGTCGAATGTGCAACCGGGTTGTGAGCATCGAAGTAAGCTAGTATTGCCGGCATCGCTCACGTTGGTTCCTCATTTTCGAGAAGCTGCTTTAAGAGAAAGACTTTCGGTATACATCTGCAGGCCGATTGTAAAAGTGTCCACAGCCCCAGAACTAACATTAAGATTTTTCTTCGCTAGCTGCACGGCTGCTCGAGCATCAAGACCGTCAGCAACACTAGACAAAAGAAAACTAATTGGCGCAAGGTCCAACATGTCTTTTGCCGGTTTAAACTTTACGATCCACTCCTGAGAAATTTGCTCGATAAACTCGTTTAATGTTAATTTTTTGTTTCTGTGCACTTCCAGTTGTTTGTCCAAATAGGCTGGAGCCGCTCTATGCCCCGGTATAATGCGCGTCAGATCAGCCAGCTCTTTACCAGCAAGAGCCGCTGCAAATCCGGGGAGTAGCTCCGAAAAACGTGTGCTAACATCTCTACTAAATCCACCAAAAACCCACCAGACTACGTTCGATTCTTCTAGAAGGACTCCGTCTGCTCGCTCAAGCATTTGCACAGCATTTTCCGTAAATGTAGCAACATTGTTGATTGTTTCCGACAGCCCTTTTAAAACTGCTTCGAGCGGTTGTTGCATTTGAGTGGCTGAATTCGTAGCCGCAGCACTCTTAGCGCTTTCGATCAGTTTGTCGAGGTTCGCTCCCACGACTTTGCGCCGGGTTTCAATACTACGCAAAGTCCTTGAACGATTAAACAAATACTCACGAGCTAGTTGCACTATATCTGGTACAACTGGTGCTTTGCGAAAACCTTGTGCAGCAGCAGAAATCAGAAGCAGGGCTGCAAAATCAGCACTGGTCGATGGCTGCTCAAAAAGAGTGGCTAATGCAGACCCTGACAAGACCTGCATTTCTATATCGTTGTTCTCGGCCTGAAATGCTGCATCCATCGCCAGCAGTTCTTTCGTAAGGCCATTCATTACGTCATTGTCTTTGGACGGAAGATTTACAAAACGCCGGACCAATTCAGCAATCTTCTTTTCATCGACTTTCTTCATGAAAACTTCAATTGCTTTTGTCCTGGCGACCAAGTCTTCATTGCGAGGCTGTATTTTTGCTTTGCGATACCATTCACCAAATGACGCGTTCATCAAGCAGCTCCAGTGCTGTCATGCCCTGTCTCCAGTTCTGCAGAGACTTTCTCAACAGCATTCCAAAACTCTTCAAGTTTATGTTCTTCTTGGGCCCTGCTGAAATATCTCCTGTAAAGCTCGTTGTCTCTGGCACCTTCATCTTCATCTCGAACCAGACCCAGTTGCTGAGCAATCGCTAGCTGGCGATGGTGGGGAAGACTGAGAAATCTGTAAGTAAGTTTTCGGGCTGACCTCATATTGGCACCTCTTGGATTTACAAGGGCCGCTTCTGTAATTGGTACACTATTCGACACAGTTGCGGGCTTTGCCATTGATTTTGGGGACTGCCACACAGGAAGGGGCAAGGCGAATTCACGGAACTCGCCGCCACCATCTTGTGCTTCTTTCATGAACTTTCCTCCTTCGTCTTCCCGAAGTACTCTCGGGTGAACATGCAACAACATCGTTCGCTGTCCATCTCGCTTGATGCATATCTGGATGAAGTTATATCGCGGCTGCCAATTGGGTTCTCGTATATCGGGGTGCATTGCGCCCGACGCAATCCGCACACCGTCATCTATCCGCGTGAGTCGTTGCCTGTGCTTATGCCCAAATAGCTGAAGCCTCGCTCGTTTCACAAACAAGTCTTCAGCCGTATCCTGGTCAAACAGCCATTGTGGCGGGTGATGGCACAAGACGAGGTACTCGACTCCATCCTGCCGGGTCATCTCCATTTGTCGTTTTCCCAGGACAAGCTTATGAGATGCATCGTTGTCTTGCTCATCAGAGACAATGGTTGAATTGAGGCCACGGATGCGGAGCAAAGAACCATCATTTAGAGTCACATCATCTTCCCAAAAGGGTTTTTCAGGCGAGAGATCGCATCCGAATCGGGCAGCAAAGTCGTTATAGCCCTGTAATGGCTTCAAAATGAGCTTTTTTGCTTCTTCATCCTTAACCATGTAAGCAGCGAGCTTTTCATCGATCATCGAAGCATCGGCTCTAAGATCTTTATGGATATTCTGAATAAGCAAACTTTTCTCAATGGATTGTCTGTCGATATCATGATTTCCGGGTACAACCCAAATGCGCTCTGCCGGATCAACACCAATTTGAATCGCAAATCCCCTCAACCATTGATTCGCTAATTCGTATTCCTCAGGTTTGCCCGAGAACGCAATATCGCCCCCCACCACAATCCCATAGACTCCTCCCAAAGCATTGGCGCGGTCTTTAGCATCGAGTTCAAGCTCATTCCGTATATCCTTGAATGCATCGTAAGGAGTGTTCGCATTCTTCCGGAAATGAATATCTGATAAATGAACAAACGTAATTGGATTGATCTGCTGCACCGTATCCTATTGTAACTGTTGCACATAATTTGCGTCAGTAGCTCCATCGAGATGTATTCTGAGGGTCTGAATTTGTGCAATTTGTGTTTCCACTACGAGTCCCGTTTGGGATTCACTTTGGGATAATTGTGACAAGAGTTTACAGCTTACCCGCCGCGTTCACACGGTATTCTTCAAGAAAACTTTTGGAAAGAAAACCAGCGAGGTCAACACTGTCGCATTTTTACCTACGGCGGGAATTTTTCAGGACTCAAAAGGCGTGTAACTGCTTGAAAATAAATGGTCGGGGAGAGAGGATTTGAACCTCCGACCCCCTGGTCCCGAACCAGGTGCTCTACCAGGCTGAGCCACTCCCCGATTTGACGTGAATCGCCTGTGCATAGGCGATAAAGGTAGATGCTCATTATAACAGAGGTTGCTTTTTATAAAGAACAAAAGGCATCCTACGTAGGGAAGTCATCACATAGGGAAGTCATCAGAGGTGAAAGCCCATCAATTAAAAGGTCATCAGAGTCACCAAATCATCTCATCGAGTCACCAAAATCATTTCATCGAGGCATCCTGATTAGCGCGTACCGCATAAAACGTCACTCGCGAGACGGGAGAAATGGGGTAATGACGGCGATGTCGTGTGATGCCGGCGATCACCCCCATTTCTGTGTGCACAGGCACTCCTGCCTGACCTTTCAAAAATTGTAACTATCGAACGCAATAATCAAAGAGCTTGTCGAGCGCAGGCGCCTCGTCTGCGGCTTCTCTCTATTTCTTCATCTGCGTCCTTTGTGTCCCTCTGCGGTAAAAGCGGTAAAAAAGGTTTGATTTGCGTATGAAATTCATTAATTTATGAGTTTGGTTTGTGAAATGAATGGATAAGTTAACGCGGATGTATAAGAAGCTCGAATGCCTCTTCAAATGAATCTCTATTCTTCGATAAATTTCCTATTTCTCAAGGTGTATGGAATGGGGTATTGCTAAAAGTGTCGCGAATTCCCTCTGTTCCCGGAATTCAAAAGTTAAAGCTTCAAAATGCCAGCCCTGCGTTGAGCGCACCCATGAATAATGTGAGAAATACCGAACGCGGTAGCCCCCGCATATCCCCATTGATCTGTTTGCGCCGGCAAAATGCACCGCATGGCCATGGCCGAATGTCTTTCCAGAGCAGGTATTTACCTGATTGTTGAATAGGATGCAGCCGCCGAAAATAACAATATCCCCCTTCGTCTATGCTCTCACTTGAATTGTGCAAAAGGCCTTTGTCCACGGAACTGCCCACCGCAGAAGCAGAACCTGAGCTTCAGACGAAAATGTTCCCTGAGCGGAAGGCGGTACTCGAAGAGCACTCGCGGGCGGCTGCCGAATCCTCAGCCAATGATTCATCTTCATCTGTGCCGCCAGCGGGCGCGAAGATGCCGCAGGGGCAAGCAGTAGCGAAAATGCCACAGAGGCAAGCGGAAATGAACATGACGCAAGGGCATGCAGGAGTAAATGGACTGCAAGTGGAAGCCGGAGCAAATATTCCGCAAGCAACGGGCACGGATGCTGTTGCCAAGGCCGCGCCGGCTGTTCCAGTGCGCGGGTTCCTGCGCTACTCAACACGTCGGCTCATATTGCTGGCATGCATTGTTCTTTGCATAAGAATTTTTGTAGGAGAGGCTTCAGTGGTCCCCACGGCTTCCATGGAAGGCACTATTCTGGTGGGCGATCATCTCTTCATGGATAAGCTGCTTTATGGTCCGGAGATTCCTCTCGTCCACTGGCGCCTGCCTGCGGTAAAAGGTGTTCACCGTGGCGATATCATTGTTTTCCGCTATCCCAAAGATGTTTCTGAAACTTTTTTAAAGCGCGTGGCTGCCGTAGGCGGCGACCGTTTGGAAATCCGCAACGGTCTTCTTTATGTGAATTCTCAACCGGTGCTGGAACCTTATGCGGTGCACATTGCCCGGCTGCACAACCCAGAGGAGAACTGGGGGCCCATTGTGGTGCCTGAAGGCAAGCTGTTTGTAATGGGTGACAATCGTGACAACTCCAGTGACAGCCGGGATTGGGGATTTGTGCCGATCGGCAACGTAATTGGCGAGCCCCTGTTTGTCTATTGGTCTTATGATGCGCCTACCTCGCGCTGGCTGGATGAAAATCCGGGCCACAGAATTTCTTTTTACGCGTCCATCGCAGAAAACTTCTTCTCCAACACCCGCTGGAACCGCACAGGAATGCTGCTGTAACAAGCGATCATTGCACATCTATTGACTAGACTCTGCTTTATAAAACACATTTTCAATCTTTGTAAGTACACTTACCTGACAATCCAGAGATAAAGGATCGGGTTACGTAAACGCTTCCTAAGCACAAGAACTTTATCTGTTGCGATTGGTATGTCTCTTATTATGAGAATTTTAACGTTACTATTTGCTGCCCTGACGTTAACGAGTTGGGCAGGAGCGCAGCACTACCCATCGATTAAAGCCCAAAGTGGTCTCTTTGAAGTCCCTGACGTTAAATATGCTGACGTCTTGTTCGATATCAAGTCGCTCGAAGGCACGCCTGTTTACAGGCTGCAATGCCACTCTGCTGAGTACAGTGGCGACGACCACGATTTCGCTTACAGCGGTGATTTTGAGTGCAGGCTTAGCTCTGTAGGTCATCCAGACATCGTGGCTAGTACTCTGCTAACAGAAGATGCGCATCAGTCCAGAGACTGGGAGAGCAGAGGGCGTTTCTTTGCTAAAAATCTTCGGGGGAGTTGTGCGTCCATTCCTGATTTTGGCGCAGTCAGGAGGTTCAAACTGAGAGGCATAGATCTCACGTTGGAAATCATTGATCCAAGGTTTACACCAGATGGTACTCTGCAATCTCTAAAGTTAAGCGTCAAAGTACATCCTGATGCTTCCGCGAACCGCGCTATTGCTGCTGTGGTGCCCCTCCCCAAAACTCCGGCGGCGAGAAAATGCAAGATAAAAGAAGATTTTATTGATCCCGTCTTAATCAATAAAGAAGGTCATGATCAATATTAAGGCAAGACGGCGTCCCGCAAATTCGGTATGCGGAGAATCGCACTTTAGAAAAGCTTTCACTAGAGTGGCTTTAATTTTGGCGTAGGCCAAAGGCTTCGCAGGCGAAGGCGCCTGCGGTCCATGATCATTCAGGATAAAGGTGTGGCACAGCCGAGGGCGGGGTGCACAAGGCCACATTAGTCCTAAACTGCTCTAATCTGTTTTTATTCTCTTCTCAGCCGTTATTCTTCACAGACTGATCCAGATACGGCCCAAATAAACTGGCTCTCGCCAACCAAGAGCCAGTTGAAAATAATTTCGTCTAGCAGTTTACAACCACTGCAGATCAGGGCGGAAGCGCCGGTGGCAGCTCTGGCAGGTGCTATCCAGATGCATAAAAAAGTTCACCACCTCTTGTGAATCGTGCTTTTGCGCCGCGTGGTTCAGTTCTTCCGCCACGCGGGAAAGCTGAAGGCGCTTTTCGTTAAAGTACTTTACATCGTCGTTCGTCCAGCCCTGGTCTTTGTAAACAGCTTCATAGTCGCTGAGTTGTTTTGCCATGTCCATCATCTTTGCGGTGGATGCGGTGATGGAGTCCATTTTTGCTGGTGTAAGCGGCTTATCATGCCAGATGGTAAAACTCAGGAAGGTATATTCCTGGTGCACCCTGGACTGCATAAACCGGCGAAGATCTTCATTCATCTGCTTTGGCTTTGCGGAATGCTCCGCAGAGACAGAAGCAGCTGCGTGTCCGCTGCGGAATCTGTAACCGGCAAAAATAGCCCCGCCGGTAATTAAAAAGACAAGTACGGCAATTCGAATTCTGCTCATCTATTGGCCCTGTTCTCCCTTGTGGGCCAAGTCAGCAGATGCTGAATTGGCATCGGGGTGCATTTTGGGCCGCTCCACCTGCGGAATATTTCCGGTAAGCGTCTTTAAAAATGCCAGCAGGTCAGCCTTGTCCTGGGCCGTGAGGTTCAGTTTATAGATCAGCTTGGATTTGTTTGGGCCTTCGCCGCCGCCGCGATCATACAGATCAATCACTTCTTCCAGCGTGGCGCTTGATCCATCATGCATGTAAGGCGCGGTCAATGCCACATTACGAAGTCCGGGAGTTTTGAAAGCATTGCGGTCTTCTTCTTTCTTGCTAATGCTGTAACGCCCAGCGTCTTCTGGCGATCCGTGCGCGGGAACAAGACCAAGGTTGTGATATTTGTTGTCAGTAAAATTGGGGCCGTTGTGGCATTCAGAGCAAGTTCCCTTGCCAATAAACACAATCAGCCCGCGCTTTTCCTGCTCTGTAAGAGCGCTTTTGTCTCCGCTTGCATATCGGTCAAAGCGGGATTGCGGTGTGACCAGAGTGCGTTCAAAGGCCGCAACAGCATGCGCCACGTTATCAAGAGATGGCCCCTGATTGAACACAGCCTGAAAATCCTGCCGGTAGCCGGGAATGGAGTTCAATCGGTCAACAAGATGTTTTTCATCCAGCATGTTCATCTCTGCCACGGCCAAAAGCGGACCTTTGCATTGCTCGTCCAGCGTGGCGGCGCGGCCGTCCCAGAACTGTGCCGTGTTGTATGCGGCATTCAAGACGGTTAGCGAGTTACGCGGAAGCAGCGCGCCCTGGAACCCTTTGGAGCGTGGCAATCCGTCAGTAAACGCTTTCTCAGGAGCATGGCAGGTAGCGCAACTGCTGGCCCGGTCAAGTGAAAGCCGGGTGTCAAAGAAAAGTTTTTTGCCCAGCTCAATCTTTGCCTGCGTCTGCGGATTTTCTGGTGGAACCGGCACCGCAGGCAGTGCGGCAAGCCCGCCGGGCAGCACGTTCATAGAATCGATCATTGCAGGTGTAATGGCCGGTGGCTGCATGCGTCCTTCATCCGCCGTAAAGGCAAGGCTGGTGAAGAACACAACAGCGCCAAGCATGATCACTGCAAAATAAAACCGATACCCTGTTTCTTTCCGGGTCATCGTCTCTCCCTCTTGCTTTTTACGTTTAGCGTTTTGCCGTAGTTGTGGTTTGTGCGCCGTTGTCCAGCGTAATGTCCGCTGTTACTGATCCATTGGCCGGCACAACAATCATTTTTTCCATCATGCGTGAACGCTCATGCCATGCTTTCAACATATATTTACCTGGAGGAACACCGGTCAGCGTGAACGTGTGGCCGGGCAGGCTGTTGGCATAAAATTTTGTCGGCACAACAAAAACACGGGCGTGCATTTGGTGATGGATGGAGCAAAAGACATCCACAATGCCGGTCTGGTCCAGTGAAACAGAGCGTGATTCGCCCTTGGAATACAGGCCCAGATTGAACTGGCTGGTTCCGGTAAACGAGTAAACGTTGTGGACAACGTTGTCATCGTTCGGCATTTCAATCTTCTGCCCCTTTACGGCAATGGCAAACTCCGGGGCAAATTGCAGGTTATGCTGCGAAATAACAACGGGCGTCTCTGGCGGTTTGGAGTCGGGTGTGCCTTCCAGCCAGACAACTACGGTCTCTTTTCCGCCGGCTGCCTGGTTATCCGCGGCATTGGAAATATTGGCCAGACGGATTTTTCCAGACACGCTGCCGGCAAAAGCTGAGGCAGTCAACAAGGTTGCAAGCAATACAATGATGGGAAGCCTTTTCACAAAATCCCCGCTTTCTGATTTGAATACAAAGCTGTAGAAGCTGGCTCAAGGCATTACAGCTTGACTTGCTAAGAATTCCTTTAGGAATCGATGAGATGAAAATACTCTAGCGGGCAGGAGAGTGAATCTTACGAAGGTAACAAGAACAAAGCAGGGTTGGGGCAGGACAGTAACTTAAAATATGAATATTATGCTGTTTGCAGCCATATTCCCGAAATGGAACCCCTCAAATAGATATTAAAACCGGCTAATTACTTCAAGTTTGAAGGATTAAGTAGTAAACAGCCCCGCAGAGAGCCAATAGGAGTAGCACCTAAGGATTGATCACGGCCCCTGTCAATAGCCCTGTATTTCTGCGGACATGAGCCCGGGAGGCAGTCTGCGTAATGGGGCGGTATTCAAGGTCTTTTGCGTCCATCACGTATTTGCCTTTAAAGCGGACATTTGCCACGGCATGCGTGGCAATGCGCAGCCACATGCCATCCACTTCAGCAAAATTCATCAGGATATAAAGGTCGTGAATCCACCAGGAAGGATTTTTTGCCGGGCTGCCTTCAAGCTTATGGATGTTGTAATTTTCAGCGTCCACCCAAACCTTGCCGCGCAGCAGGTCTTTATCTTCACGCTTTGGATCCATGCCGAGAATGTAGCAGCGCCGGCCATTCACCGTATCTTCCCCAAGTAGCTGAAAGCTGTAATTGTCTGGCGTAAGTTCTTTTTTTTGCGCGTCTTTTCCGTTCTCAGTTTCCTTGGTCAGGACGTCGCGCAGCACCTTTTCTCCCATGCCGCCGCTGCTTCTCTCAATCTCATATTGCTTGCTGTCTGGAGGAAGCACGGTAATGTTGGCCACAACCTGGGCTTTCTGCTGGTCCTGTTTATCAAGGAGAAGGTAATCCCGTTTTACGGTAAAAGGACGGACACGCGCCTTATTTTCCTGCTGTGCCGCCATCATGCGGGCAACAATGTCCTTTACGTCAGGCGACGGACCGTTCGCCTGGGCCGCAGCCACGGTCGCCAGCAGGCAAAGCAGAAACCCCCAACATGTAAATCGCAGTACCACCACGCGCACCCTATAAGTTCACTGGCTTATTTAGAAGCAGCTTATTGGCAAAAGGAGGGCAGGACTAAGGTGATTAAAGTTCCGCAATTTAATGACTGGGAAGCAGCACGGAAGCAGGAAGCATCCTAATCTGGGGCCCTGCTGCAAGGAATATTCATGACGCAAGTTCTACTTCGAAAGCAATGGAAGCTGGCGTTTGCGGGCTTTGCGGGAATCTTATTTCTGATTGCCGGATGTGGCTCAGTCCGCCAAAGCAGCCCGCCCGCTTCGTCTATCTCCATCAGCACGCAGGTAGTTACTTCCGGTCTGAATTCACCTCTGGATCTTGAGCAGCCGAACGATGGCACAGGCAGGCTCTTTGTTGTGGAACAGGGCGGGACCATCAGGATCATTCAGAATGGCGCGTTGCTGCCTCAGCCATTTCTGGATATCAGCAGCAAAGTCATTGTTCAGGGAGAGATGGGGCTTCTGGGCGTCACGTTTCATCCCGGCTTTTCAACCAACCGCAAGTTTTACGTGAATTATGTTCGCAACCAGGGCGGACAGTTCCAGTCGGTCATCGCCGAATACCAGGCCTCGGCCACAGATCCTAATCATTCTGATCCAGCAACCGAGCGGATTTTGCTGACAGCGAACCAGGTGAATAACTTCACCAATCACAAAGCCGGGCAGCTTGCGTTTGGCCCGGATGGTTTTCTCTATTTTGGCCTGGGCGATGGCGGCGGCAGTGGAGACCCGTTTGGCCACGGCCAGAATACCCAAGTCCTGCTGGGAAAGATGATGCGCATTGACGTAAATGCCACCAGCGCAGGCAGGCAATACGCGATTCCTCCAGATAATCCTTTTGCCGCCGGTGGAGGACTGCCGGAAATTTATGCCTCCGGCTTCCGCAATCCATGGCGCTTTTCCTTCGATGCTCCTTCCGGTCGACTGTTTGTGGCAGACGTAGGCGAGAGCAGCTTTGAAGAGATTGATATTGTGCAAAAAGGCGGCAATTACGGTTGGAACACAATGGAGGGCGACCATTGTTTTAATCCGCCCAGCAACTGCAATATGACAGGGCTGAGTTTGCCGATCGTTGAAATCAGCCATTCTGACGCTGAAGCCGTGATCGGCGGCTTTATCTATCACGGCTCGGCAATTCCAGCTCTGGATGGAATGTATGTTTTTGGCGATTTGAATGGAAAAATCCGGGCGTTGACGGAAAATCCAGCCAATACTTTTACACTCTCACAACTGATGGACACGGGATTTAACATCAGCTCGTTTGGGCGCGACTCTTCCGGTGAGTTGTACGTAGTGGATATCTCCGGCGGCAGAGTTTTAAAGATCGTGCCAATGTAACGCTGCAACGCAGCCCTCATACATAGGCCGGCGAAAGCAGCTTACGCTGCTCCCACCATGTTGCGTAGCTCCGGATAGAGTGGAAACGCATCCGCCAGTTCCAAGACCTGCCTGCGGATGCGGCTGAGCACCTGCGCATCTTTATGATTGTTGAGCGCCTCGGCAATCCATGCTCCCGTTTGCGCCATTTCTTTTTCTTTCATGCCGCGAGTTGTAAGCGCAGGCGTCCCCAGGCGGATTCCGCTTGGCTTGAGCGGCGGGTTCACGTCAAAGGGAATCGCATTTTTGTTCACGGTAATGCCGGCCTCCCCCAGCGCTTTTTCGGCTTCACTGCCCAACATGCCTTTGGCAAAAACATCAACCAGCATCAGGTGCGTATCCGTGCCGCCTG
>Ga0070739_10007245_pt1 | contig 11864 bp, 8 predicted proteins | sample Coa_R1_7_FD_66445 | JGI IMG/M metagenome (GOLD analysis project Ga0070739, IMG submission 66445) | Surface soil microbial communities from Centralia Pennsylvania, which are recovering from an underground coalmine fire - Coalmine... | ecosystem: Environmental > Terrestrial > Soil > Unclassified ... | reverse complement strand
CGGCGAGCCATATTGCATCCTGCTCTGGTTCGCCTTTGCGTAGGCAATGAAATCGGCCAAGTTGTCGCCAGGAATGCCGGACCGCGTCGTCAGGATCAGCGGCTGAATCGCCATCAACGCCACCGGCGCGAAATCGGTGGCCATGTTGTAGAGCGGCTGTTTGCTCAACAGCGGGCTCTGCGAATTCGGCGACTCGCCGCCGAAAAGAAACTCGTAGCCGTCAGGATTGGCGCGGGCGACGCGCGCCGCGCCGGTCATGCCGCCGGCGCCCGGCACGTTTTCGACGATCACCTGCTGATGCAGAATATCTGTCAAACTGCTCGCATAGATGCGGCCGAAGGTGTCGTACACACCGCCGGGAGCGAACGGCACCACCATCGTCAGCGTCCGGGTCGGCCAATCCTGTGCGCAAGCCGCACTACACGCTCCGGCGGCGATCCAGCCGGCCGCCAGCAATCGCTTCCAGTCCATATGGTCGCTCCGCGATTCGATCAGCGCCGCCCGAACAGCCGCTCGATATCGGCGAGCTTGAGCTCGATGTAAGTCGGACGGCCATGATTACATTGGCCCGAATTCGGAGTCGTTTCCATCGCGCGTAACAGCGCATTCATCTCTTCGGGCTTAAGTCTCCGCCCGGCGCGCACCGAGCCGTGGCAAGCCATGGTGGATGCGACCGCCATCAACCGGCGTTCCAGCGGCAGGGTCTCATCCCACTCGCTCATGTGCTCGGCCAGATCGCGTACCAACCCGACACCGTCGATCTCGCCAAGCAGCGCTGGCGTTTCGCGCAGCGCGACCGCGCCAGGGCCGAATGCTTCAAGAACTATGCCGTAGCGGGCGAGCTCGTCGGCTCTGGCGACCAGCCGCTCCACATCGGCTTCGTCGAGCTCCACGATTTCGGGAATAAGCAGGATTTGCCGCGCCACGCCGCTTTTCTCCAGCGCCGCCTTCAGCCGCTCATAGAAAATCCGTTCGTGCGCGGCGTGCTGATCGACGACGACGAGCCCATCGCGGGTCTGCGCCACGATGTAGGTGTCATGCACTTGAGCCCGCGCCGCACCGAGGGGATGATCGAGCGCATCTGCCTGCGGCATGCCATTGTCGCCGGCTAGCCCATCGGAGGCGGTTCGCACGTCGGCAGCCGGCACCCCGACATCGAAGCTTTCCTGACCGGGTTCGGCAAAACCGCTATGCCGCGCTAGCGCGCCAGCTGGAAGCGCGGCCCTAGGCCGCTGCGGCGACTGCCGCCAATCCCAGCCGCCGCGCGCGGCAGCGCTCACCGCGCGAAAGGCGGCGATGGTCGCGCTGCCGCTGGTGGTCGCGGACCGGCGAGCCTCGCGCGCCAGCGCCTGTTTCAGCGCCCCGACGATCAGGCCGCGCACCAGTCCGGCATTGCGAAAGCGCACCTCGGCCTTGGCCGGATGCACGTTCACATCCACCTCTGCCGGCGGCAGTGCAACGAACAGTCCCAGCACCGGGTGACGATCGCGCGGCAGATAATCGGCGTAAGCCGCGCGCACGGCGCCGAGCAAAAGCTTGTCGCGGACGGGCCTGCCGTTGACGAACAGGTATTGGCCAAGGGCATTGGCCCGCGTGAGTGTCGGCAGACCCGCAAAACCCTCGACGACAACGCCCTCGCGTTCGGCGGCTACGGCGACCGCATTGGCGCGGAAATCGGCCCCGAGCACATCGCCAAGCCGCGTCAGCCGCCCGGTTGCACCCGGCAAGGTCGCCGCGAAGGTCACTGGCGCCCGCTCCTCGCCGGCGAGCGTGAACGCCACGTCCGGACGGCTCATGGCCAGGCGGCGCACCACGTCACGCGCCGCCTCGGCCTCGGTGCGGTCGAGCTTGAGGAATTTCAAACGAGCCGGCGTCGCAAAGAACAGATCGCGCACTTCGACCACAGTGCCAATGCCAAGCGCCGCGGGCTTTATGGCAGATTTTGCACCCGCTTCGACCGCGATGGTCCAGGCATGCGGCTCGTTGACATGCCGCGTAGCAATCGACAACCGCGCGACCGCGCCGATGGACGGCAACGCCTCGCCGCGAAAGCCGAGGGTGCGGATCGACACGAGATCATCGTCGACAAGCTTTGAGGTAGCGTGGCGCTCAACCGCCAGCGCCAGATCGTCCTGGGTCATGCCCTCGCCGTCATCGGCCACGCGAATAAGCCGTCGGCCACCGCCATCGGTGAGCACATCGATACGGCGCGCGCCCGCATCGAGCGCGTTTTCGATCAATTCTTTGACCACGCTTGCCGGACGCTCGACCACCTCGCCCGCGGCGATGCGATTGACGACGGCTTCGGAGAGCTGGCGGACCGGCATGGGCGACTCGTGCACCGCGACGGTAGCGCGGATGCGGGCGAGCGGAAACCGGCCGCGGCCGCAACGACCTCGCCGGGCCTTATGCCGCGTCGTGAAATATAATGCCGAGGGTGTGCCGATGGCCGGAGCGCAGCCGGCTGACGCCATGGCGCATGGTGACGCGATAGACGCCACGGGTGCCGCGCACCGGCCGGTGATGAACCGGAAAGATAACGCCCTCCCCTTGCCGCAGCGGCACCACTTCGGCCCGTGACTGCATGCGCGGCCGCTGCTCGGTGAGCACGAATTCGCCGCCGGTGAAATCAGCGCCCGGACGCGACAGCAAGAACGCGACCTGAAGCGGAAACACATTGGCGCCGTAAATGTCCTGGTGCAGGCAATTGAAGTCGCCGGTGCCATACTGCAGCAACAAGGGGGTCGGCCTGCTCTGGCCGGCCTTATGACAGCGCGTCAGATAAGCGGCGTGGTCATTGGGATAAGAGATCGCGATACCCATGGCCGCGTTCCACCGATTGGCGATCCCGGCCAAAGGCGGATAAAGCGCCCGGCGCAGCGCGGCAACGAGTTCGGGCAATGGATAGGCAAAGTATTTGTATTCGCCGCGGCCAAAGCCGTGCCGCGCCATGATGATGCGGCTGCGGAACGGCTCATCGTTTGGATAGCTGCGTGCCAGCGCGGCGCATTCGTCCGCGGTCAGCAATGGTCCGGTGGGCGCGCAACCGTTATTGTCGAGATCAGTCCCGATCCGGTTCCAATCCAGCGCGGCGACGCGATCGCTGGCCGATGAGGCCGCGGGCAGTGCGGCCAATCCTTTTGCTCGCATTGGAGACACTCCATCGCGGGGTTAACGGGGCTTCTCCCTGGCGCCGTGCCTCGCATAACCCAGATAGCCGCGCGACCCGAATTCTGCAGCGGTCAAAAACTCAGTCGAGCGCCGGCTTGGAGCGCCGCAGCCCTTTAATGACCGCGCGGCGCTTCTTGCTCTCGATCCGCCGTTCGCGAGACGCCGCGGTCGGCTTGGTCGAACGTCGTTTTACCGGCACGACGGCGGCGCGGCGGATCAGCTCAATGAGCCGCTCAAGCGCATCCTCGCGATTACGTGCCTGGGTACGGTGCCGTTGCGCGGTGATGACAAGCATGCCGTCGCGCGTGAGCCGCGCCCCGGCGAGGCGCTCAAGTCGCATCCGCACGTCGGCCGGCAGCGCCGGCGAGCGGCGCACGTCGAAGCGGACTTGGACAGCGGTGGATACCTTGTTGACGTTCTGCCCACCCGGGCCGGAGGACCGCACGAAGCGTTCCTCGATCTCGCGCTCGTCAACGACGATCGCTTGCGTTATCCGGATCATGACGGAGCGTATCCCGGATTGCGGCTCGGCAAAATCCAGGCACCGCCGTTCGCCAGCGAGACAGGATCTGCCTAGGGCTTCGCCGGCTTGGGATCGTCAGTTGGCGTTTGTCGACGCGACACCCGCCGGCTTGCCGACGACCGTCTCTAGAATGCCGCCGTCGTACAACCGCTTGGCAACGCGGCGCGCATCGGCAAGCGTAATGCCCGCGATCATCGCCGGTCGGCGCGTCACGTAATCGATGCCGAGATCATCCACCTGCAGCTGCACCAAGAGCGAAGCGATCTTATTGGACGTGTCGAGATTGAGCGCAAACGAGCTGCTGAGATACGCCTTGGCTTTCGCTAATTCGTCGGCGGTTGGGCCCTCCTCGGCCAAGCGGTGAATTTCTTTTTCGATCAGGTCGAGGGTCTGCCCGGTACGATCGTCGCGCGTGGCCGTCGAGCCGAGATAGAGCGCGGTATGATCGAGCCACACCAGGTTGTCGTTGACCGAGTAAACCAATCCGCGCTTTTCGCGCACCTCCTGATAAAGCCGTGCGAAGAACTCGCCGCCGCCCAGAATGGTGTTAACCAGGTAAGCGGTCATGAAATCGGGGTCTTTGCGCGCGATCCCGGCGCCGCCAAAGTCGATCACTGTCTGCGGCACGTCAAGGTTCACCATGACGCGCCGGCCGATGCCCTGCGGCGACACCGCCGCGATCGGCGTCAGCTCGGATTTGGCCGGAAGGCTTCCGAATACTTTGTCGAGCATGCCTTTCACCGCGTCGGCATCGATATCGCCGACCACCGCGATCTTGAGGTTGTCCCGCGCCAATACCCGCCTGACGTAAGCCTTCAAATCCGGAATGGTGATGCTCGACATCGTGTCCAGCGTGCCGTTTATCGGGCGCCCGTAAGGGTGGCCGGCAAAGGCAGTCTCCCACCAGCGAAGGTTCGCGATGTCACCCGGACTGGTGCTCTGCCGCCGCAACAGCGACATGATCTGCGCGCGATTGAGCTCGACATCCGGCGCGTCGAAGCGCGGCGCCGTGAGCGCCAGGCGCAGATCGTCGAACGCCTCATCCCGATTCTCGGCGAGCGTGCGCAACGAGCCGCGGATCGCCTCGCGATCGGCGTTGAAGTTCAGCTCGATCGCTTTGCGCTCCAGCCGTTCGTGGAAGGTCTTGGAATCGAAATCGCCGACACCGTCGTTGAGCAGCGAGGCGACCAGACCGGCGGTGCCGGACTTACCGAGCGGGTCCTGCACGGCGCCGCCGGCAAAGGCGAAGTCGACGACCACAAGCGGCACCGCAGTCTCATGCACCAGCCAGGCTTCAATGCCGCCGGGACTGACAACCCGCTCGATCGTGGTGGCATGCGCCGGCAGGAGGCAGGTGGCAATCAAGGCCCACAGTGCCGCCGCCAGGGCCAGCGTGGAACGCCACAGCACAGGAACTGCAGCCGTTGCCGTAGCCGTGCGTACCCTGGCGCTCACGAGCGTTTCTCCTCGGACTGTAGGCCCTTGACAAGATAGCCGGTAACCGACCTGCGGATGTCGAGCCATTGGCGCGCGGCTTGCTGCACCTGGTCGACGGTAACGGCACGAATATGGTCGGGCCACTGCTCGACCATGGCGACGGTCTCGCCGCAGGCCAGCGCCGCACCATACCAGCGCGCCAGTTGCGCCTGGTTGTCTTGGGCATAGGCGGCGTCGGCGATCAGCCGGTTTTTGGCGCTGTCCAACTCGTCCGCGGTGACGCCGTGCGACGCCACATCGGCAAGCACGGCATCGATAGCCGTTTCCACTTGCTGCAAGCTGACACCCGGCTTCGGCGTGCCGTAGACGCCGAACTTCGCGTAATCGAGCGCGGTGCCGGAATAGTAGGCGCCAGCATTGAGCGCCATGCCCTTGTCGACCACCAGCGTCCGGTACAGGCGGCTGTCGGCGCCGGTGCCGAGCACATGCGCAAGCACGTCGAGCACTTCGCTTTCGCCCGGCTTGGCGGAGGTCTCCGACGGCACGAGATAATTGCGTGTGAGGTTTGGCTGCTCGACGCGCGGATCGGCGAGCGTCACGGTACGCGGTCCCTCCGGTGCCGGCTCCTTCGGCCGCACGCGCGGGCCGATTTCGGCGCGCTGGGTGACTTTGGCGTAGGTCTCCTCGGCATCAGACCTGACTTCGTCGGCAGTGACATCGCCGGCAATGACCACAATGGCATTATTTGGCGTGTAGAAGCGGCGGTAGAACGCCAGCGCATCGTCGCGAGTGAGCGTCTCGATCTCATGACGCCAGCCGATCACTGGCCGCCCGTAAGGGTGATTGAGATAGAGGGCTGCATCCATCTGAATGCCGAGCCGAGCCGAGGGGTTGTTCGCGACCCGCATGTTCTGCTCTTCAAGCACGACATTCAGCTCGGGGCGCACGACGTCGTCGGTCAGCACGAGCCCAGTCATGCGGTCGGCCTCGAACGCCATCATTTCCTTGAGGTGCTCGCGCGGTACGCGCTGATAGAAGCCGGTGTAATCGCTGGCGGTGAAAGCGTTCTCCTGCCCGCCGATTTCATCGACCTCCTGGGAGAATGTCGAACCGGGATTCTTGGTCGTGCCTTTGAACATCAGGTGCTCGAGGAAGTGCGCCAAGCCGGACTTGCCGGGCGTCTCGTCGGCGGCGCCGACTTTGTACCAGACCATGTGCGTGACGACCGGAGCGCGGTGGTCGGGGATCACCACCATCTCAAGCCCATTGGCAAGGGTAAAGTCCGAAACGTTCGGTGCCGCCGCCGCAGGCAACGCGCCGGCGACTGTCGCGGCGAGCGCGGCAGCGGCGATCGAGATTTTTGTCACGTATATGGTCTCCGCGGGCCGAATCAGACGGTATCCCTGTGTCGTTCTGCCCGGCCCGGCAGAACGACGCTGCGAGGCAAATCCGAGCTCGTTGAGTAAGCACCCGGCGTGCCGCCGCCCTATCGCGTCGGCTCGACACGCTCACCGAGAGTCTGAACGTGGTACGGCTGCGGCTTCTGGTTGAGGCCGTAAGGCTGGTCAGGCGACGGCGTCAGATAGCCGGGGGGCGGATCGGTCAGACTCTCCCGCGGCGGCTCTCCGGTGAACGTGGCATATTGCTGCTTGTGAAACAGATTGTCGAACGTATCGAAAAACGATTTCTTGATGCCTCGATCGCGCGGATCAGCCATCGTCGAATCCGCAGTCGACTGGCCGTCGTTCGGATTGCTCGAACTCGATCGCTGGTTCAACTCGCTCGGACTCAACGGGCGCGACGACTCGACGATGTAGTCTCGCTGATAATGGGCCTTATTGTCTTTCTTAGCCTCGCGTTTGCGTGCGATGTCCGGGTCTTTGGGCCAATCCGGCGTGGGCGGCGCCGCATCCGAGACGGGGGGCGGCAGATCGCGCGTCGGCGGGACCACTAGCGGCGAGCGTTCACTGTACTGATCGCCCCGGCCCATAACGGTCTCATCGGGGTTCTTCAGGCCCAGCCCGTGCATGAGCCGGCTGATCACCGACGCGCCGTCGTCGTCGTCATCGCCGGCACGCGCGGGCGCAGCCCCGGCGGCGATCAATGCAGCCAATAGCGCGGCGGCGACCGCGGCGCGCGCCAAGACGCGGCGGCCATCCTGATGGCTGCAAATCGGCAGACGCGGCATGCCCTCACCCAGAGGAATCAAGCTGCAGGCTACCGGCCGAACCGGCACCCAGAGCAGGGTTTTTATACCAGATCAGGGCGCTTTTGCGGCACCCCCGCCACGGAGCGATTCGTATAAAAGGCCAATGACCCCGGCCACGATCGCCACATCGGCTACATTAAAGACATACCAGCGAAAGCTCCAGGTCGCCGTATCGACGTGAAACAGCACGAAATCCAGCACGCCCGGCCAGTGCAAGCGGTCAATGGCATTGCCGACAGCGCCGCCGATAATGAGGCCGAGCGCCGCGGCGGTCAGCCGCGATGGTGCGCGGCTAAGCCACACCCACAGGAAGGCCACCGCCGCGACCTTGAAGGCCAACAAGGCCCACTGGCCGATCGGCCCCTGTTGCTGGAAGAGCCCGTAGCTGATGCCGGTATTCCAGGTCAGGACCAGATCGAGAAATGGCGAGATCGTGATATGCGCCCGGCTGTCGAGGTGCAAGCCGGACAGCAGCCAGAGCTTGCTCGCCTGATCGGCTAAGCAAGCCAAAGCCGCGGCGGCGAGCCCGAATGCGCTCAGCGGGCCCCAGGCGTAGCTAGGCTCAACATCGCGATGCGCTGCGTCCGCCACGGTACTACTCGGCCGCCCGGCGCATGGCTTCCCACTCGCGCAGCGCTTGGGCATCGCGCGGCGTGACGTCGGGAAATTGCGGGTCGAGCCCGACCGATTCGGTGATTTTCCAGGACCGCGCGCATTTGCGCCCGCGGGCGCGCCGCGGATCGACGGCAACGCCGCGAACCTCGTCGAGCCGGAACGCCTCAGGTGGGCCTTCGCCTTCCACCAGGGTTGCCGCCGAAGTGATGCACAGCTCGGCCAGATCGACATCGACCGCCGCCGCAAACAGCTCCCCATCGGCGACATAGACGATCGGCGCCGCCTCCAGCGACGAGCCGATGCGCTTTTGCGCCCGCTCGATCTCGAGCGCGCCGGTGACGACGCGGCGCAGGCTGCGCAACTTGCGCCATTTCTCGGCAAGCGCATCGTCGCGCCAGCTTTGCGGCACCTCCGCGAACGCCTCGAGATGCACCGATGTCGCGCTCGGCTCGCGGGCAAGCCAGGCTTCTTCGGCGGTGAAGCAAAGCATCGGCGCAAGCCATGTGACTGTCGCGCGGAACAGGTGATCGAGCACGGTCAGGCAGGACTTGCGGGTCATCGACGAATACGGGTCGCAGTACAGCGTGTCCTTGCGGATATCGAAATAGAATGCCGACAAATCGACTGTCATGAAGGCATTCAGCGCCGCAAAGATGCGCTTGAAATCGAAATCGGCGTAGGCATCGCGCACCAGCGGATCGAGATCGGCGAGCCGATGCAGCATCAAGCGCTCGAGCTCGGGCATTTTGGCAGAGGCGACCTTATCGGCCGGCTCGAAATGCGCCAGGTTGCCGAGCATCCAGCGCAGCGTGTTGCGCAGCTTGCGATAGGTGTCGACGGTGGTCTTCAGGATTTCCGGGCCGATGCGCAGATCGTCGGCATAATCCGCAGCGCAGACCCACATGCGCAAAATGTCGGCGCCCGATTGTTTGATGACATCCTGCGGGGCGGTCACGTTGCCGAGCGATTTCGACATCTTATGTCCGTCCTCGTCGAGCACGAAGCCGTGCGTCAGCACGATGTCGAACGGCGCGCGGCCGCGGGTGCCGCAGCTCTCCAGGAGCGACGACTGGAACCAGCCGCGGTGCTGATCGGAACCCTCGAGATACATCACCGTCTCGGCGCCGCCGTCCACCCTGCGCTTCACGCCCACGAGCGCCGGAAACTGTTTGGAATTTTCGAGCACAAAGGCGTGGGTCGAACCGGAATCAAACCAGACGTCGAGAATGTCGTCGACCTTTTGCCACCCCTGCGCGACGCGCTGGCCCAAGAATCGCTCGGGCGCACCGGGCGCGTACCACGCATCGGCACCTTCGGTCGCAAAGGCTTCGATGATTCTCACATTCACGTCCGGATCGTCGAGAATATCGACTGAACCATCCGGCATTTCTTTGATGAAGAGCGGGATCGGCACGCCCCAGGCGCGTTGGCGCGAGATGACCCAATCGGGACGATTCTCGATCATACCGGCGATGCGGTTCTCACCTTGTGCCGGCACCCAGCGCGTTGCGCTAATGGCGGCCAGCGCGCGCGCGCGCAAAGTGTCGCCGTCGCGCTCGATGTCCTTGTCCATCGCAATGAACCATTGCGGGGTGTTGCGGAAAATGATCGGCTTCTTCGAACGCCAGGAATGCGGATATTGATGCTTCAGGCGGCCGCGCGCGATGAGCATGCCTGCATCAACCAATGCCTTGATGACCGCGTCGTTGGCGTCTCCTTTCTCGCCCGTGTCGGTCAATATCCGTTTGCCGGTGAAGCCCGGAGCCTGCTCGGTGAATCGGCCGTCGGCATCGACCGTGTAGGGAATGGTGGTATTGATGCCGCGGGCAGCGAGCGCGCGGGCGTTGGCGGTCCAGACGTCAAAATCCTCGCGCCCATGTCCGGGCGCGGTGTGCACGAAACCCGTTCCGGCATCTTCGGTCACGTGCTCGGCCGCGAGCAGCGGCACTGTAAAATCGTAATCTCCGGCAAAGCCTTTGAGCGGATGAGCGCATAACAGCTCAGGCAGGCTGTCTCTGATCTGCTTGAGCCTCTTGAAGGCGGTCACTCGGGCTTGGCGAAAAACTTCCACCGCGAGCTTATCGGCCAGCACGAACTGATCGCCCGGCTTGGCCCAGTTGTCGGTCGGCGCATCGACGACCTTGTAGAGCCCATATTCGATTTTTTGCGAGAAACTGATCGCGCGGTTTCCGGGCAACGTCCATGGCGTGGTGGTCCAGATCACCACAAACGAGCCGCGAAGGTCCTGCAAGCCTTCGATCGCGTTCACAATCGGAAATTTCACCCAGACCGTATCGGACACGTAATCCTCGTATTCGACCTCGGCCTCGGCCAGCGCGGTCTTCTCCACGACCGACCACATCACCGGCTTGGAGCCGCGGTACAACGTGCCGTTGGCGGCGAATTTCATCAGTTCGCGCGCAATCTGCGCCTCGGCGGCGAAATCCATTGTCGTATACGGATGCGCCCAGTCGCCGATGACGCCGAGACGCTCGAACTCGTCGCGCTGGATCTTGATCCAGTGTTCGGCAAAGGCGCGGCACTCGCGGCGAAACTCGACCAGCGCAGCGGGGTCGGTGAAATCCGGTTTGGCCTGCCCCTTGGAGCGATAGTTCTCTTCCTCAATGCGCCATTCAATGGGCAGGCCGTGGCAATCCCATCCGGGAACGTAGTTTGAATCGAAGCCGAGCATCTGCTGGCTTTTGGTCACGACGTCTTTCAGGATTTTGTTCAGCGCATGGCCGATATGGATGTTGCCGTTGGCGTAAGGCGGTCCATCGTGGAGGATGAAACGCGGGCGATGCATCGCGGCTGCCCGTAACCGCGCGTAGAGGCTGAGCTTCTTCCAGCGGGCGAGCAACTCCGGCTCTTTCTGCGGCAACCCGGCGCGCATGGGAAAGTCGGTCTTGGGCAGAAACAGCGTTTCCGAGTAATCGCGCGCTTTGGTCGGCGTCTCGCTCATGGTGCCGGCCTTCTAACAAGCCGTTTGCACTGCGGAAAGGGGCGTTGCCGTTGCATGCGGAACGCCGCGCCGGATTTTGCGTTAATGACGTGGCATTTGGCGGGCGGACAGGGCCGACGGAGGGTGTAGTGGACTATTTTCGTGCCAAGCGCGAAGTCCCTCACGCGCTGGTGATCACGGACCCGCAGCCGGTGGACAACGTCCGCAGTGTTTGGGCTTCCCTCGGCCAGATCGCCACTGTGGGCATTTTTTTGCTGCTGTTCGGAGCATTCCTTTATTTCGGCCGCACCATCCTGCTGCCGATCACCGCCGCGGCTGTGATCTCGCTGACCTTGGCGCCGCTCATTCAGGCGGCCAAGCAGTACGGCATCTCGCCCTGGCTGTCTGGATTGATCATTGTCGTGCTAGGCTTGGCGCTTCTCGGAGCAGCCGCCACGGCGCTGGCCGGTCCGATCAGCGAGTGGATCGCGCGCGCGCCAGAGATCGGCGCGACCATCAAGGAACGCTTGGCGGTGCTCGACCAGCCGCTGTCCTCGCTGCAGCAATTGCAGACGGCCTTGTTTGGCAGTGAGAGCGGCAGCGTCAGTATCTCGACCCCGTCTTCGGCCATCGTACTGCCGGTGATGGCCTATGTAACGCCCGCGGCGGGCGAAGTGCTGCTGTTTTTCGGCACGCTGCTATTCTTCCTGGTCGGGCAGATCGAGCTGCGGGCACACCTGGTCGCCATGTTCGGCCGGCGCGAGGTCAAGCTGCGCTTCCTGAAAATCATGCACGACATCGAGCGCAACCTGGCTGGCTATCTAACCGTGGTCACGATCATCAATGCCGTCCTCGGCAGCATTGTCGCGCTTGGCGTCTGGCTGATCGGCTATCCCAATGCGCCGATCTTTGGCGTGCTGGCGGCCGTTCTCAATTACGTGCCCTATGTCGGACCCGCCGTCACGGTG
>Ga0070739_10007244_pt1 | contig 11868 bp, 13 predicted proteins | sample Coa_R1_7_FD_66445 | JGI IMG/M metagenome (GOLD analysis project Ga0070739, IMG submission 66445) | Surface soil microbial communities from Centralia Pennsylvania, which are recovering from an underground coalmine fire - Coalmine... | ecosystem: Environmental > Terrestrial > Soil > Unclassified ... | reverse complement strand
TGTAGGGGGCCACGGCCCAGGGCTCGAGCGGGGCGCCGGCCTCGAGAGCGTTGATCGCCTTGTGTTCGGCGCCGTGGTAGGCGAACACCCGCTGCACGTCCGGCAGCCGGCTGATCGCCACGATGTAGCCGACCATCAGCGCCAGGCGCAGGCCCCCCTCGAGCCCGTTGCTGGCCGCGGCGGAGGGGATCGCGTGGTCGAGCAGCGCGGCCACCAGCGCGGGCAGGGCGAGGAAGAGACCAAGAGCGAGCAGCGCGCCACCACCGATGAGCGCCCAGGCGCCGGGGCCCTCGAGCTGGACGGCGGGCTCCTTGCCCTTGAGGGCGATGTTCGTAGAGTGGAGCATCGCCTTCATGCCGATGCCGAGGGCATCCCAGAGCATCACCAGGCCGCGCAGGAAGGGGATCTTGGTCCAGCGGCTATAGAGCGAGGCGGGCAGCGGCTCGGTCTCGACGACGATGCTGCCCCAGGGGTCGCGCACGGCGATAGCCAGGACCCGCTCGCCGCGCATCATCACGCCTTCCATCACGGCCTGGCCGCCATAGGAAGGCATCCGCAATTGCTCGGGCATTCGACCCCCGAGGACGTCGATTGGGGAGACGGCGCGCCGGCGTTCCCACGTCACTCGATGGAAAGGATACCCGAAGCGGGCTAAAAGAAGACAGAGTCGACAGGGAATTTTGAGTAGTACTTTGGTACTACCGAGGACAGGAGAAGGGTGGGGGACACCCCCACTCCCCCGTTTACCTTGAAGGCCGGGAAAGGGTGGAGGACACCCCCACTCCCCCGTTTGCTTTGCGGGCCACGAAAGAGCGGGGGGCCACCCCCGGTGGGCTAGGCTTTGCGGCCCATGCGGCGCATGAACTTCTGGACCTGGCCGCCGGTGTCGACGAGGCGCTGCTCGCCGGTGAAGAACGGATGGCACTTGGAGCAGATGTCCAGGCGCAGCTCGCTCTTCGTCGAGCGGGTCTTCCAGGTGTTGCCGCACGCGCAGCGCACGGACGCCTCGGTGTAAGCAGGGTGGATGTTAGCACGCATCTCGTAAATCCAAACTGAAGGCCGCGGGCCACGCAGCCCGCGGCCGGGGTACTGGCGGGGGCTAGCGCTCCCCGCCCGCGATCGGCGCGTAGACGCTGACCTTCTTGCGCTCGCGCGTCGCCTGCTCGAACTTCACGTGGCCGTCGACCAGGGCGAATAGCGTGTGGTCGCGGCCCACGCCCACGTTGGCGCCCGGCCGCACCACCGTCCCCCGCTGGCGGATGATGATGCTGCCGGCGCGCAGGAACTGGCCGTCGCCGACCTTGACGCCGAGCCGTTGTCCGGGGCTGTCCCGCCCGTTGCGGGAGCTGCCCATTCCTTTCTTATGAGCCATCTCGGTCTCCTGCCGCGACGCGGACGCATCTCCGGCCAGACGATAGCGGACGGCGCGTCCGCAGTACTCTATTGTACCAGGCCGCCGCCGCGCCGCTGACACATCCTGCCTTCCCGGCTGGCACGCTTCGGGCTGCCGTCCGGGAAACCGCTTGCATCCGCTAGCGCGCGATCTCCTTGATCCGCAGCCGGGTGAGCTGCTGGCGGTGGCCGGTCTTGCGGCGGTAGCGCACCTTGCGCTTGTAGCGGAAGACGATGATCTTGTCGCCCTTCTCCTGGGCGATCACCTCGGCGATGACGCGCGCCCCGGCCACGGTGGGCTGGCCCACCTCCACGGCGTCGCCGTCCCCGACCAGCAGCACCCGGTCCAGCTCGACCGTGGCGCCGACCTCCGCCGGCAGGCGCTCGACCTGGAGCGTCTCGTCCGGCTGGACCTTGTACTGCTTGCCGCCGGTCTCCACCACTGCGTACATCGTACTCACTACCTCGCGTCGCCCCAGCGCGTGGGCAGGGGCATCCTGAGCGCCGAACGTCCGGCCCGCGAGCGTCGCCGCGGCCGCGCCCCGCACCGGGCAACGAAAAACCGCTCCGCGGAGCGGTTCTCCCGACAGTGTAGCGCAGCGGCCGTACGCCACGCCAGCAGCACGACGCTGCCGCCGCGGGCCACCGCGAGATCGCTGGCATGGGTGGGGAAAGGGTCGGGGCGCCCAGATTTGAACTGGGGACCTCAGCGTCCCGAACGCTGCGCGCTAACCAGGCTGCGCTACGCCCCGAAGGAACATCAGATTGTAGCAGAGCTCCCCGCCGGCCGGCAACCGCGCGTGCTCGTTCGCTCCTTGCCTGGCTCCGCTCCCTTCCCTGCCCGCCAAGGTCGAGACCACGGCGCGCTTGCCGGGCCGTGACACCTCGTACCCTGGTGCTATGGCATAATGCGGCCGCCGGCACTGTGGCGCCAGGACGGGGAGGGATGAGCATGGACAGGAAGCGGCTGCTGGGTGCGCTCAGCGTCGGCCACATGATCGAGCACTGGTACGAGGGCGCGTTCTGGATCTTCCTCGCCGTCGCCAGCAAGGAGCTCGGGCTCTCGTTTGCCGAGGCGGGCCTGCTCGCCTCCGCCCGCTCGCTGCTCGGCGCCTTCGGCCACCTCGGCGCCGGCGCGGTGAGCGACGTGCTCGGCCGGCCGATGCTGCTGCTCACCGGCTGCCTGGCCTGGCTGGGGCTGAGCTTCTGCCTGCTGGGCATTGCCCCCGGCTATCTGGTGCTGATCGTCCTCGCCGGCGCGCTCGGCATGGGCGCCGGCCTCTGGCATCCGCCGGCGATGGCGATCCTGTCCCGCGAGTTCCCCGAGCGACGGGGCTTCGTGCTCTCCGCCCACGAGCTGGCCGGCAACATCGGCACCTCGCTCACCCCGACGATCATCGGCGTCGCGCTCACGCTGTTCGCCTGGCGGACCGTCCTGCTGGCGCAGCTCATCCCCGGCGCGGTGATGGCGGTCATCTTCTGGGTGGCCGCGCCACGCCTGGCCGAGAGCGGCGACCTGCGCCCGAACCTCAAGCGCTACCGCGCCGGCCTCGCCGAGCTGCTGCGCAACCGGACGGTGATCGCCATGTCGGCCGTCTCCGCGCTGCGCTCGTCCACCCAGACCACCCTGATGACCTTCCTCCCTCTGTTCCTCGCTTACCAGTACGGCCTGGACGCGGCCGGGATGGGCCTGTACTTATCGGTGCTCTCGATCCTGGGCGTGTTCTCGCCGATGATCGGCGGGCCGATCTCCGACCGCGTCGGCCGGCGGCCGGTGCTGCTGGTGGGCCTGTTCGCGGTCGGCCTGCTCGGCCTGCTGGTGCCGCTCGCGCCGCTCGGCCTGCCGCTCGCCGCTACCCTGGCCGGCACGGGGCTGTTCCTGTTCTCCCTGCGCGCGGTGGTGTTCGCCCACGCCCTCGACGTGGCGCCCGGCGAGCTGGGCGCCAGCACCGTCGGCGTGCTGTTTGGCGCGCAGCAGGTCGTGACCGCCTTCGCCCCCGCCCTCGTCGGCGTGCTGGCCGATCACCTGGGACTGGGCCTGGCCCTCGTCCTGGCGGCGGCGTTCTCGCTGGTCGGCGGCCTGCTCGTCGCCGTGCTGCCGCTGCTCGACCGCGGCGCCACGGCCGCCCCGGCCCGCGCCTCGACCTGAGAAGTACCTTACTCGTAGCTGAGGGAGGAGCCGATGAGCGCCCGACGCCAGCGCCCGAGCATCGATGAGCGCGACGCGTTCATTCTCAAGCTGATCGCCTTCCGCCGCCAGCTCTCGCCAGGCGAGCAGCGCATGCTCGACGCGATGGCCGTGGCGGCGTTCCGCGAGGTGCCGGCTGGCGACGTGCGGGGCTACGCGCTGCGGACGGCCGCCGACCTGCAGCCGCTCGCCGAAGACACGCCCTGGATGGCCTGCCACGACCTGCTGCCGACGGCGGTCGGCTAGGTTCGCCCCTCGAAATGCCGACGGCGGAGGCAGTTCTGGCGGTAGACTGGGGAGAGAGACAGAGGTGTCATGCTCCCGTCTACTGCCGACCACGATTTCGCGGCCAGGCCCGAGTGTAGCGCGGCCGAGGTCGAGCTGGCCGGGCCGGCCAGCGTGGCCTGGAAGATCAACGCCGAGCGGGTGGCCCTGCTGGGCTGGGGCCGCGCGATCCTGCTCCAGTTCGCCCATCCACTAGTTGCCGCCGGCGTGGCCGAGCACAGCCACTTCGCGCGGGAGCCCCTCGGCCGCCTACGCCGCTTCGAGCGGACGCTGGGTGCCATGCTCGCCCTCACCTTCGGGACTCCCGAGGAGGTGCTGGCGACGGGCCGGCACATCGACGGCATCCACGGCCGCGTCCGCGGCACGCTGAAGGCGGCCGTTGGGCCGTTCGCGGCGGGAACGCCCTACTTCGCGCGCGACCCGCGCCTGCTGCGCTGGGTCCACGCCACGACGATCGACTCGTTGCTGCGCGTCTATCAGCTCTACATCGGGCCGCTGTCGGCGGCCGAGCAGGACCGCTACTGTGCCGAGGCAACGGGGATGGCGCCGCTGCTGCGCATCCCGGATGGCTACCTGCCCAGCACGGTCGCCGACCTGCGGCGCTACCTGACCGAGATGCTCGCCAGCGGCGAGATCGTCGTCGGCGACACCGCGCGCGGCCTGGCCGCGGAGCTACTGCGCCCGCTCGGGCCACCCTTCCTGCGCCCGCTGGAGGGGCTGCTCCAGCTACCGATGATTGGCTTGCTGCCGCCTGCCGTGCGCGCCGGGTACGGCTTCCGCTGGACGCCGCGCCAGGCTGCCGCCCTGCGGCGCTCGGCGGCCCTCTCGCGGCGGGTGCTGCCACGGCTGCCGGCGCGCCTGCGCCACTGGCCGGCGGCGCGCGCGGCCCGGCGGCGCTACCGTTGCACGCCTTAGCGCTTCTGTCTCGCGGCGCTCGGGGCGTTACAGGGATCCGCTTCCGTGGTCCGGCGAGGTCGTCTCGCCGCCGTTCGAGGCCCGCGGCGGTTGACCACTCCGGGGCGGCCCCGGTATAGTCCTGGCCGCTGGCGGACCCTGGCAGCGCACGGGGCGGGGTGGACACGACCGCGATGGCAAGAGGCCTCTCCGGGAATGGCGGGCGGCACCGCTTCGGCGCTGGTCGCTCCCGTCGCACGCTGGACCGCGAGCCGCCGCCGCTGTCGTTCGGTGAGACGCTGCGCCAGGCGCGGCGCGGTCGCGAGCTGACGCTCGAGGACGCCGAGCGCGAGACGCGCATTCCCCTGAAGTACCTCGCGGCGCTCGAAGACCAGGACTACGACCCGCTCCCGTCGTCGGTGTACGCCCGCGGCGTGCTGCGCGCCTACGCGACCTTTCTCGGCCTCGAGCCGGAGCCGCTGCTCGAGCAGTTCCGACCGCCGCGGGCGCGCGACGAGCGCAACCCGATCCGGCCGGCGATGTCGCTCACGGGCGCCGGCTCGCTCGTCCCCTGGTCCACGGTCGGCGGCCTGCTGCTAGCCGTGCTGGTGCTGGTCGGCGTCACCGCCCTCGGCGTCTACCTCTACGGCCAGTACGTGGCACTGAGCGACAGCCTCCAGGCGCCCGAGCCGCGCACTGCCCGCGGCGGCCTAGACATCCCGGAGCCGCTGGTAGAGCCCTGGACGCCGCTGCCGCGCCCGACCGCCAGTGCGCTGCCCACCGTCGCGCCGGCGGCCGAGGAGCCCGCCGCGGAGGCGCCACCGCCGGGGCCGGGGACGCCGGCGGCGAGTCCCACCGCGCCCAGCGCGACAGCCACGCCGCGGCCGAGCGCCGCGGTGACCGTGGAGGCGCGCGTGGTCGAGCGGAGTTGGGTACAGGTCTGGTCGGACGGGCGGCAGGTCTTCGCCGAGACCGTCGCGCCGGGCACGACGCGCACCTTCACGGCGAACGACTCGCTGCAGATGCGCGTGGGCAACGCGGGCGGGGTGCAGGTGGTGGTGAACGGCGAGCCGCAGGGCCGCCTGGGGGCCTCGGGCCAGGCCGTCGACGTGAGCTGGGGCCGCCGCTAGCGGTCGTCTCCTAGCGCCTGGGAAGACCCGGCCTCGCTGCTGTGAGCCGGCCGGCTCACAGCAGCGAGGGATAGCTGCTGCTAGAACAGGTGTGCTATAATTCGGGGCGTGGCGCCCGCCTCGGACCAGGCGGCGCTCCATAGCGCAGGCTCGACGTGCAGGGATGGGATAGGGAGCGGAGTAGGATGGACAAGGATCGAGAGAAGGCGTTGGAGCTCGCGCTAACTCAGATCGAGCGCAGCTTCGGCAAGGGCACGATCATGCGCCTGGGCGAGGTGAGCGCGCGGATGGCGGTCGACGTCATCCCCACCGGCTCGATCGCGCTCGACCTGGCGCTCGGCGTCGGCGGCATCCCCCGTGGCCGCGTGACCGAGATCTTCGGGCCCGAGTCGTCGGGCAAGACCACGCTGGTGCAGCACATCATCGCCGAGGCGCAGCGCGCGGGCGGCATCGCGGCGCTGATCGACGCCGAGCACGCGCTCGATCCGGACTATGCCCAGCGCTGCGGCGTCCAGGTCGAGGACCTGCTCGTGTCACAGCCGGACACCGGCGAGCAGGCCCTGGAGATCTGCGAGGCGCTGGTGCGCAGCGGCGCGGTCGACGTCGTGGCGGTGGACTCGGTGGCGGCGCTGGTGCCCCGGGCCGAGCTGGAAGGCGACATGGGCGACTCGCACGTCGGCCTGCAGGCCCGCCTGATGTCGCAGGCGCTGCGCAAGCTCACCGGCGCGATCAGCCGCTCGAAGACCAGCGTCATCTTCACCAACCAGCTCCGCGAGAAGGTCGGCGTCATGTTCGGCAACCCGGAGACGCAGCCGGGCGGCCGCGCGCTGAAGTTCTACTCGTCGGTGCGCCTGGACATCCGCCGCACCGAGTCGCTCAAGCAGGGCACCGAGGTGATCGGCAGCCGGGCGAAGGTGCGCGTGGTCAAGAACAAGGTCGCGCCGCCGTTCCGCCAGGCCGAGTTCGACATCATGTACAGCGAGGGCATCTCCAAGGAAGGCAATCTGCTCGACGTCGGGATCGAGCTGGGCATCGTCAAGAAGTCCGGCGCCTTCCACTCCTTCGGCGACACTCGCCTGGGCCAGGGCCGCGAGAACGCGCGCGAGTACCTGCGCCAGAACCCCGAGCTGGCGGCCGAGATCGAGCGCCAGATCCGCCAGCAGACGAGCGCGGCCCGCACCGCCCCCGAGCCGGCCGAGGCCGAGGAGCCGCTGCCGGCCAGCGTGGCCGAGCTGGTCGAGCAGCCGGCGTTCTGAGCGACCGGGGCGAGCGGGTAGGCCGCGCCAGGCGCGGCCTACCCGCCCCTTGTCGCCTGGGAGCAGCTAGCCGATGGCTGGCCTCATTACGGCCCTGGAGCCCCAGCGTCGACGGGGCGGCGAGCGCGTCAACGTCTACGTCGACGGGCGCTTCGCCCTCAGCCTGGACGCCACGATCGCCGCGACGCTCCACGTCGACCAGGAGGTCAACGCGGCGACGCTGGCGCGCCTGGCCGACGACGACGAGCGCCAGCGCGCGCTGAACGCGGCCTGCCTCTTCCTCTCCTATCGGCCGCGCAGCGCCCAGGAGATCGAGACCCGCCTCCGCCAGCGCGGCTACTCGACCGACGCGATCGCCGCCGCACGAGCGCGCCTCGACGACTGGGGCCTCGTCGACGACGACGCTTTCGCCCGCTACTGGGTGGAGCAGCGCCAGACCTTCCGCCCCCGCGGCGCGGCCGCGCTGCGCGCCGAGCTGCGTGCCCGCGGCGTGAAGGCCGAGGTGGTGTCGAGCGTCGTACCGAGCGGCGCCGACGAGAGCGAGGCGGCCTACCGCGCCGGCCGCGTGCGGCTGCGTGGGCTCGCCGGCCTCCCCGCGCCCGCCTTCCGCCAGAAGCTCGGCGGCTACCTGCAGCGGCGCGGCTTCAACTACGCCGCCTGCGCCGCGGCGATCGATCGCCTGTGGGCGGAAGTCGGCGCCGCGGCGGACGACGACGCCTGACAGCGGCTCGCTCCCAGGCGGAAGACGACGGCTGAGCCCGAGCGCTCCCCGGCTCCCCCTCTCTGTGCCGCGCCGTCCGCTACCTGTTGCGCCGGCCGCCCGGCCGGCTATCATGGGGACGTTACGAACGACCGACGCGACGGACGGGAGTGAGACGTGCGACGAATGATTGCGGCGCTCGGCCTGGCGCTCGGCGCGCTGGCCCTACCCGCGGCGGCGGGGGCGCAGACCTGCGGCGGCGGGGGCTACGCCGTCTACACGCCGACCGGCTACACCGCCTACACCGGTTTCGCTGCCTACCCGGGCGGGTTCACCTCCGGCGCGGTCCCCGGCAACTACAGCAGCACGCCCTACGGCGGCTGCGGCGTCAACACCTATAGCAACCTGCCCTACAGCTACACCGCGAACACCTACAACCCTTACAGTAGCTATGCGACCGCCGGCGCCGGCACCTACGGCTACAATGCCACGGTCGCCTCGGGCTACTACGGCGCGCCGACCAGCGCCGCGCCGAGCTACGGCAGCTATGCCGCTCCGAGCACGGGCGGCTACGCGGCTCCGAGCGCGGGCAGCTACGGCGCTCCGAGCGCCGGCAGCTACGACCCCAACGCGGCCTACGGGACGGGCAATACGGGCAGCGCGAGCTACCCCGGCGCCGCGACGCCGACCACCAGCGCCTACGGCGCGAGCCCCGGCTACGGCGCCAGCAACGGGTATCCTACCGGCACCGGCTACGTTGACGGCAGTGGCTACGCTACGGGCACCGGCTACGCCGGCGCGAGCGCGGGCTACGCGACAACCCCCTCCTGGACCTCGGCCTACACCGGCTTTGCCGGCTATCCTGGGGTGCCGGTCTCCGGCTACGGCAGCGCGGCGCCGACCACGTCTGGCTACGCGCCCACGGGCTACGCGGGAGCTACCGGCACTGCCTACGGAGCAGCTACCAGCACCGGCTACGCGGGTTACGGCACCACGAGCTCCGCGGGCTACAGTGGCACCGGCTACGCGAGCTACTCGACCAGCGGCTACGGCACGACCGCCGCTGGCTACAACCCGCTGCCGACCAGCATGCTCACCTGGGGTTGCAACGGCCGCTGCTAGACGCCGCGCTCGCCGCGGGCCGGCCTGCGTCCGGCGCCCTCGACGCGGTACTCGCGGACGGGGCGGCCAAGCTCGCGCGCGGCGGCGATCGTCTCGGCGGTGCCGCCGCCGCTCAGCCCGGTCCAGACGGCGATCAACAGGTCGCCGCACTCGGCGAGCAGCGCGTTGCGCTGGCTGTAGGCGGCCGCACCGCGCCGCCCCAGGCGGTCGACCACCACCCGCGCCGTGGCGTAGGCCCAACTCCGCCGCAGCGCGTCCACGTCCAGCGGCTCCCAGTCGGCGGCGAACCGCTCAATGGGCAGGGGCAGGTACAGCGAGAGCGGGATGCCGAGCCGAGCGGCCGCCTCGGCCGCCCAGGTATCGACGCCGCGCTGACCGCCGCAGTGGAAGCGCAGGGCAGCGCCGTGCTCGGCCTGGAGCTGCGCGGCGATCGTCCCGACCTGCGCGGCGACCTCCGCCGGCCGCGCGAAGTACTCGGGCCGGTGGCCGGTCCAGGCGACGTTCATCCGGGCCGCTCGCCGACGCGGACGTCGGTCGACGCGGCCTGGCCGTCGCGCAGGTAGTCCACGTGCACCGTGTCCCCCACGTTGCGGTTGTCGTCGAGGTAGGCGTCGAGGGCGTCGGGATCGGTCAGCTTGCGGCCATCCACGGCCGTCACGACGTCGCCGCCGACGATCACCCGCTGGTTGCCCACCCGCACCTGCCGGTTGCCGCCGCGCAGGCCGGCCTGGGCGGCGGGGCTGCCGGGCGGCACGCTCGCCACCAGCAGCCCGTCGCTCGTGTTCAGGCGCAGCGCCGAGGCCAGGGCCGGCGTGAGGGGCACGGCGTCGAAGCCGATCCAGGGGTGGCTGGCGTGGCCCTTCGCCACCAGCTCGGGCAGCCAGCGGCGTGCCGCGTTGCTGGCGGTGGCGAAGCCGACGCCCACCGAGCCGCCGCTAGGGCTGAAGATCATGGTGTTGATGCCCACCGCCTCGCCGCGGGCGTTGAGCAGCGGCCCGCCGGAGTTGCCCGGGTTGATCGCGGCGTCGGTCTGGAGCACGCCGCGCATCAGGCGGCCCTCCTGGGTGCGTAGCGTGCGGCCCACGGAGCTGATCACGCCGGTGGTGATCGTGCGCTCGAAGCCGAACGGGTTGCCGATCGCGATCGCGTACTGGCCGACGCGGACGGCGCTGGAGTCGGCGAGGACGATCGGTCGCGGGTGCAGGCCAGCCGGCAGATCGACCTGGACCACGGCGAGGTCGGTGGCGCTGTCGCGCCCGACCAGGCGGCCGGCCAGGCGCGTGCCGTCGGAGAAGGTGACCTCGAGCTGCGTGGCGTCGCGGACGACGTGGTCGTTGGTGGCGATGTGCCCCTGGTCGTCGAACAGGAAGCCGGAGCCGCTGCCCTGCTGCGGGACCACCGAGAAGCGGAACAGGTCGTAGGCGTAGGCGGTGGTAGTGATGTTCACGACCGCCGGCCCGATCTCCTCGTACAGGCGCGCCACGGCCTCGTCGAGCGGCGCCAGCAGCTCGGCGGGCGCGCTCCTCGCCGCGGCACGGGGCGGCGGGGCGGCCGGCGCGGGCGCCGGCAGGCTGGCCGCGGGCGTGGCTTGCGGCGGCGCGGACAGGACGCGGAAGGCGCCCGGCGGCGCCAGGTACAGCGCCCCCAGGATGATCGCGGCGGCGAGGAGGCCGCTGGCGACGACGCCAAGCAGGAAGCGCGCCGCGCTGCCGCCAGGCCGGGCGACCGGCCCGGTCGCCGGCGGCGATGGCCGGCCGAGCCCCGCATCGACCGGCGGCACGCTCGGGGCGGACGGCTCCGGCCAGGCCCCGCGGCGCCAGTCCGGCGGCAGCGCCGGACCCTCCGCGCTCACGGCTCCTTGGCCACCACGACCTGGGCCGGCCGCAGGACGCGGCTGCCCAGGCGGTAGCCCTGCCGCGCGACCTGGGCCACCGTCCCCGGCTCGACGTCCTCCCGCACCTCGTGCAGCACTGCCTCGTGTTCCCAGGGGTCGAACGGCTGGCCTTCGGCCGCGATCCGCTCCACGCCGAGGCTCTCGAGCGTGGAGCGCAGCTTCCGCTCGATCAGGGCCAGGCCCTGCACCCAGTCCTCGGCTCGCCGCTCCTCGGGCAGCGCGGCGAGCGCCCGCTCGAAGTCGTCGAGCACCGGTAGGATCTGGAGCACGACCTCGCCCCGCCCGCGGTCGTAGGCCTCGGCCCGCTCCTGCTCGGCGCGCCGTCGGTAGTTCTGCAGGTCGGCCTGGCTGCGCTGGGCCAGCGCGAGATATTCCTTGACTTGCTCCAGCGCGGCGTCGCGCTCGGCCGTCAGGGCGGCGAGCGGGTCGTCGGGGCTCACGTCGACCGCGGGGTTGGTCGGCGCATCGGCCACGTCGGGCGTCGAGCGGTCGTCGACCACGTGGCTCGTCTCTGCTTCCTTCGTCGGCGAGTCCTGGACTCCCTCCGAGTTCATCGCCATCCTACCTACTCCGTCCACAGGGTCCCGCGGGGCCGCGGCGAAGCGCCCCCTACGTAAACAGTAGCGGATTGCCCCCCAGCCGGCCAACGGCGGCGCGCGCCATTACAAAGGTGAGCCGGCGCGCTTGGTGGGGTTAGCAGGGCTCTGCTACAGTGAGGGTCAGGCCGCCGGGGGCGGCTCCCCCTGGCGACAACGGCTCCTCTCTCGTCTCGACCGGGACTGCTCGGGCGGCGCGTTGCGAGGCCCGGCGGGGAGGAGTATGATGCGCCTCACGCCGGGATCTGGCCGACTCTGGCGCGTGGGTTTGTGAGCTGATGGACACTCAGGAGCCCGTTCCGCCGGTAGGGATGCGCAGCTCGCGCGTGGCCGGCGCGGGGATGTGGGGAGCGGCCCGCTCGGCGCGCTGGGCCGGTCCGGCGGCCGGCCGACTGGCCGAGCGCCACAGCC
>Ga0070739_10007243_pt1 | contig 11868 bp, 10 predicted proteins | sample Coa_R1_7_FD_66445 | JGI IMG/M metagenome (GOLD analysis project Ga0070739, IMG submission 66445) | Surface soil microbial communities from Centralia Pennsylvania, which are recovering from an underground coalmine fire - Coalmine... | ecosystem: Environmental > Terrestrial > Soil > Unclassified ... | reverse complement strand
CGTCGAGAGCGCCGGACGCCCGGACGTGATCGCCGGCTCTGATCCCAGCGCCGCGGCCGGACTCACTCAGATCCTCGCTCAGACCGGCCAAGCGCTCCTCGGGATGCACATTGATCTGGCGAAGAGCCGCAAGCTGACCCGCGCCATCGCGACAGCGGCCGCCCAGGGCAACGCCGCGGCATTCGCGCGACTCGAGCGCCAGCGTGCAGGCGTCGACGACCGCTTCTCGCCCTCCAAGGCCCTCGCGGCGACGGTGCGCTACCTCCGTCTGGCGCAACAGCGGTTCGGGCGCCAGGACCTGGCGGTCGTCTCCTACCACATGGGGATCGGCAACCTCGACCAGGTGCTCTCCGACTACGACGGCGGCACGCCGGTGCCGTACGTGCAGCTGTACTTCGACGCCTCGCCGACGCGCCATCCGGCCTCCTACGCACTGCTGGAGAGCTTCGCCGACCAGTCCCCGCTCTACTGGTGGCGGGTCCTCGGCGCGGCCACGCTCATGCGCCTGTACCGCAGCGATCGCGGCGCGCTCGAGCACCTGAGCACGCTCCAGGCGCAGGCCGACTCGAACGCGGAGGTCCTGCACCCGCCCGATCGCACCGGCGGCTTTGCCGACCCCGGCGCGCTCGAACGCGCCTATGCCGACGGCACCCTGGCCGTCCTGCCCTCCAACGCGGCCCAGCTCGGCCTGCGCTACGCGTCCTCGCTCGGGGCGTCCGCCCGGCGACTGCATGCCCCGGCCGGGCTCTACCGCGGGCTGCGGCCGGCGGCGCTCACGGTCCTGCTCGAGCTCGCCGCGCACGTGCGCGCGCTCGGTCACGGCGCGTCGCCGCTGATCGTGACCGGCGCGGTCACCGATGAGCGCTACCAGAGTCTCGTCGGCTACAGCGACCCGCCGGCGGCGGCAGGCTGGTCGTTCACGCTGGCCCGCCACTACGTGAGCGGGGCGCAGGCCGGCGCGCTACAGGCCATGCTGGACCGCCTCCAGGCGCTGAACCTGATCGCCTGGTCGGCCTACCCCTCGGAGATCGAGGTCACGGTGGCCTCGGACGCCGCGGGCGTGATCGCCCACGGCGTCTGACCGTCAGCCGGTGATCTTCTCGGGCTCGCGCTCGGCCTCAGGGGCCGCGGGGGTCGCCGCGGGCTCGAGCACCGCCGGGGCCTCCTCCGCCGCGGGCTTGACCGGCGCGGCCCCCTCCGCCGCGGGCTTGACCGGCGCGGCCTCCTCCGCCGCGGGCTGCGCGGCCGCGCCGCCGCCGATGGTCTGGCTCATGCGCGCCTCGTAGGCCGCCCGCGCCGTGTGATCGGGCTTGGCCAGCACCTCATCGCCCTTGAGCAGGCGGTTGATGCCGTCGAGGACGCGGCGCGGGAGCACGTAGCCCATGCGGACGGTGGCGTTGATCGACTTGGGCACATAGACGTCGAAGCGGTCGGTCTGGAGCGCCTCGACGATGGCGTCGGCCACGTCCTCGGGCTGCACAGCCTTGAACGCCCGCGTCTGCGGCAGCCCGGAGCCCAGGTCGGTGTTGACGACCGTGGGCATCACCACGCTGACGCTGACGCCGGTGCCCCGGAGCTCCTGGCGCAGCGCCTCGCTGAGGCCGACGACCGCGTGCTTGGTCGCGCAGTAGGTGGCGCCGCCGGCGATGCCCCACTTGCCGGCCGCCGAGGCGATCTGCACGATGTGGCCGCGACGGCGGGGCAGGAAGCGCTCGAGCGCGAGCTTGGAGCCGAAGATGACCCCGTGGAGGTTGATGTCGACCATGCGCTGCGCGGTCGCGTCGGTCTCCTCCACGAAGGGGCCGATCGGCATGATCCCTGCGTTGTTGATGAGGATGTCGAGCGGTCCGAGCCGGCGCTCGGTCTCGTCGAGGAAGCGGGCGAAGCTCTCACGGTCGGTCACGTCGAGCGCCAGCCCCACGGTCCCGCTGCCGAGCTCGGCCGCCGTCTTCTCGGCCAGCGCGGCCTCGATGTCACCGATCGCGACGCGGGCGCCGCGGGCGATCAGCGCGGCGGCGGTCGCACGGCCGATGCCGCGGGCGCCGCCCGTGATGGCGACTATCTGGCCGGCTAGTGACTTGGGAGCTTTGGCCATTGAGCGGACCTCCTCGTCGTGCGGTTGGGTACTTGAGCGTACCGATGTGTGGGCGCGCGGTAAACCAGGCGGGGGCGCGGACGTGTGGCGGCATCGGGGGCGGCTGGGAGCGCGGGCGCCGGCGCAGGCGCGACCCGGGCCGCCGAGGTGGACGCGGGCGTGTTGCCCACCGGCGCCACCGGGCCGCCGGAGACGGGATGATCGGCGCCCGCAGCGGTGCCATCCGGGCGCTCGTGGCCGGAACCGCCGGTGCCTCCGGTGCCGCCGTCGCCCGGAGCGCCTGTGCCGCCGTTGCCGCCGTCGCCCGGGGCGCCTGTGCCGCCGTGACCGCCCCCGTCGCCCCCCGTGACCCCGTGACCGCCCGCGTCGCCGCCCGTGCCGTCGTGACCGCCCCCGTCGCCCCCCGTGACCCCGTGACCGCCCGCGTCGCCTGGGGAGCCCGCGCCCCCATCGCCGCCCGGCCCGTCGGCGGGCGTCGGGTCACCGCCACCCTGCGGCGGCGGCGCGTGGACGTCGTGGATCACGCGCGGGATCTCCGGGTGACGCGAGATGACCGGCAGCGGCGGTGTGGGCGCGGGCAAGACGACGTAGTGCACGCCCCGCTTCCCGGAGGGGCCCGATGTCGTCCCAGCGGGCCCGTGCAGGCGCGCGAAGCGGCCACCCCCGGCACGCCAGGCGCGCGTCCAGGAGGCACGCCCGGCCGCCAGCCCGTGCCCGGTGAACAACGGCCCCGCGATCGCCCGCGCCGCATCCGCCCGGTGCTCGCCGCGACCCCGCGCCCGCGCTCCCGCGGCGGGCGAAGCCGCGCCCGCCAACAGATCTGACTCCCGCAGCCGCGTGCGCGCGTCGGCGGCGGCGCGCCCCGAGCTCACCGGCTGCACGCGCGCAACGAGCCGCGCGACCGGGTGGTGGACGGCGGAGCGCACCACGACGACGGCGCTCGTCGCGCCCAGCGCGGCCACGACGGCGCCGACCACGGGCTTGACCGCGACCAGCTTGACCGCAGTGCTCGAGCTCACCGCGCCGCCGCCGCTCGCCGTGGCCCGGCCGCCACCCAGCGCGCGGCGCAGCACGAAGAACAGTCCCAGCGGCGTCACGGCCGCCAGGCGCGGCCGCTGGCGACGCAGCTGACGGCGGTACTCCCGGCACCCCGCGCAGCCGTGCAGATGGCGGCGCAGGTGCCCCTTGCGCAGCGCCGGGCCGCGCAGGGTGCTGAGCTGCAAACGGATCTCCGCGCAATCCGTCTCGCGAGCATCGCGGGTGGCCACGAGCGATTCGCGGGCCTGGAAGACGAGCGCCTTCACCCTGTCGCGCGGCACCTCGAGCGCCACCGCGATCTCCTCGTGGCTGAAGGCGCCCAGCTCGGCCATGACGAGGGCGGCCCGCTGGTCAGCGGGCAGGCCGTTGACGTCGACCATGAGGTCGCGCAGGGCCTCGCGCCGCACGACGACGGCCGCCGGCCCCTCGCTCGCGCCCTGCTCGCACTCCGCCACCGCCACCTCGCGGCGGCCACGCAACATCGACAGGCAACGGTTGCGCGCGATCGCGTAGAGCCACGGGCGCAGCTGGATGGGCTGATCGCGGGTCACGATCGCGTCGTAGGCCGAGAGGAAGGCCTGCTGCGTGGCGTCCTCGGCCTCATGCCGGTCCCCGAGCAGCTGGGCGCAGAACCTCAGGATGGCTCCGTGGTGGCGGTCGTAGGCGGCCTCGAAGGCGTCGCGATTCCCCGACCTGATCAGCCTGATCAATTCCGCGTCGGAGGCCAGCCTCAGGAGAGCAGGTGATGCGCCCCAGAGACCCCCTTCCGGCGCCCGCCTCGGCACCGTGCCTGCTCCCATGACCGCGACATTGTGGCGCATCTGGCACGCGGGAGCGCCACTCGTCCTCGCCGCGCGACCCACCGATATCCTGAGCGCCGATGGCGTACTTCCGCCACGACGGTCAGCGGCTCGCCTACACCGTCTACGGAGAGGGCCGGCGGTGCACGGTGCTGCTGCCCGGGCTGCTGCTCTCGCAGAAGATGCAGGTGCCGCTGGCACGCCGCCTGGCCCGCCTCGGCAACCGCGTGATCACCTTCGATCCGCTCGGGCACGGCGCTTCGGATCGCCCGCGGGACATGTGGCGCTACTCCATGCGCGCGTTCGCGGAGCAGACCGTGGCCCTGCTAGACCATCTGGAGCTCGACGAGGCCGTCGTGGGCGGCGCCTCGCTGGGCGCCAACGTCACGCTCGAGCTGGCCGCGCTGGCGCCCGAGCGGGTGCGAGGGATGCTCATCGAGATGCCGGTGCTCGACAACGCCATCCCGGCGTGCGCGGCCGCCTTCGCGCCGCTGCTGCTGGCCCTGACGTTCGGTGCGGGTCCGCTCGGCCTCCTCGCCCGCGGCGCGCGCGCCGTCCCGCGCCGCTGGGTCCCGCTGCTGGCCGAGGTCGGGCTCGACGCGGTCTCGCAGGACCCCGGACCCAGCGCCGCCGTGCTCCAGGGGATCATCTTCGGACGGACGGCGCCGCACCGCCGCGAGCGGCGGCAGATGACCGCCCCGGCGCTCATCGTCGGGCACCCGCGCGATCCTGTGCATCCGTTCTCCGACGCCGACATGCTGGCGCACGAGCTTCCGCACGGGCGGCTGCTGCACGCGGAGTCGATCCTCGAGCTCCGGCTCCGCCCAGAGCGGCTGAGCGCCGAGATCGGCGCGTTCATCGCCGAGTGCTGGGACGAGCCGGCGGGCCGCGAGCGCCGCCGGTCGCGGGCGGCGACCGCCCGCTAGCTGCTCGGCGCGGCCGGGTGCTCGTGCGGGCGCAGCCGCGCCAGCGCCTGCGCGCGCCAGTGGGAGGCCGGCTCTCCCCCGGAGAGGACCGCCTGGGCGCTGCGGTAGCCCTGCTCGATGAGCTCGGCCGCGTGGCCGAAGTTCCACGCGGGCACGGGCTGCGGGCAGGGAGGCGGAAAGACGATCAGGCGCACGTCCTGGGAGTAGCGCTCGATGTCCGCGGCCAGGCGCTGGTTTATGAGCAGGGTGAGCGCGTGGACGAGCATCGGCACCGCGCCGCCGGGCGGCTTGGGCAGGGCGCACGTTCCGCCGGTGGGCAGCACGTAGATCGGGTCGGCGCCCATCTGGACGGCGTCGGCGATCGGGGTGTTCTCCGCCACGCCGCCGTCCACGAGCCGGCGCCCCTCGAACTCGATCGACGGGAACACGCCGGGGATGGCCGCGCTGGCCAGCACGGCCGCCTGGGCGTCCCCGCGCTCGAGCCGCCGCGCCGCACCGCTCAGAACGTCGGTGGCGATGACCGCGAAGCGGATCCGGGCGTCCTCGAGGCGGCGGAACTGCTGCTGGGCCTTCAGCACGCGCTTGACGCCGCTGTTGGAGACCAGGTAGTCGTGCTCGGCGAGCAGCCCGAGCGCGGCCGTGACCGGGTTGGGCGGGAACACCTCGAGCGTGTGCATCCGCCGCCACAGCCCCCCGAGATCGGACGCGGTCTGCGGGATGGCGGGCCGGGAGGCGATGTAGGCCCCGTTGATCGCGCCCGCCGACGTGCCGACGATCAGCTCGGGCGCGACGCCGTGCTCGTAGAGCGCGCGCAGCATCCCGGCCTCGATGGCGCCGAGGCTGGCACCGCCCGCCAGCACAAACCCGACCATGGGCCCGACCGTACCCGCGGCCCCGAAGTTTGCACCGTTGCCTACCGATACGGTAGGCAAACTGCCAGAGCTCAGCGCGGAACCGGCGGCCCCGGCGGTTCGACGATGTCCCGGCCGGTGGGCGCCAGCGAGCCGTCGAGCTCGAGCTGCCAGTAATAGCGCGTGAAGGTGATGCCGGCCCGGAACTCTCCGACGTGCGGCTCGATCCGCTCGCCGGCCGCCATGCGGACGATCAGCTCCGGGTAGGTGCGCCCCGGCAGCGCGGCGTACATCGGGGCCGGGAAGGCCCCGCCGAAGCGGGTGTTCACGTCGGTGATGCCGAGCCCGACCTCGCGGTCGCGGAACACCTGCACGGTGCACGGCCCCCGCGCCCCCAGCGCCTCGACCACACGGCGGCCCAGCTCGACGAGCTCGGCGTCGTCGATCACCGTGCCCTTTATCGACTCGCCGCCGCGCGACTCGATCATCGTGCGCGGGATCGCGTTCAGGCAGTGCCCGTCGAGGTCGGACAGCGTGTCGATCGAGAACTCCGGCCCATCCATGAGCTTCTGCACCATGACCGGCTCGGGCACGTAGCGCACGAAGAAGTCGACCGCCTCGGGGTCGGGCGCGGGGTGGATCGAGCGCGCGCCGGACCCCTGACGCGGCTTGACCATGGCCGGGTAGTGGGGCACGGGCTCGCCCGGGAGCACCGTGGGCGGCGTGGGCAGGCTGAGGCGCTCGAGCAGCAGGTGGGTCTCGTACTTGTCGAAGGTCGCACGGGCGATCTCCGGGTCGGGCACGAAGGCCGGCAGCCGGCCGTCCGCGCGGGCCACGGCCAGCACCTCGAGATCGAGATCGGTGAGGGGCACGACGGCGCGCACGCCGTGACGCGCGCAGAGCTCCTCGAGCGCCGGGACGTAGCCCGGGTCGTCGATGCGCGGTACCGGATAGCGGTGATCCGCCGCGTACTGCGCGGGAGCGAGCGGGTTCGGGTCGGCGGCGACCACGACCGCGTGCTGGGCGAAGGCCGAGACGATGTCGTAGCGCTTGCCCACTCCCGTGAGCAGCACGCCGATCTCGCGCTTCACTGGCTCGGTCGCCATCCGCCCGTCTCTCCCTTGTAGAGGCCGTGGCCGCGCAGCACCATCCCGACAGTGCGCGCCAGGATGCGCACGTCCAGGCGCAGCGACTGGTGCTCGACGTACCAGAGGTCGAGCTCGATGCGCTCGGACCACGGGAGCGAGGCGCGCCCGTTGACCTGGGCCCAGCCGGTGATCCCGGGCTTGACGGCCAGCCGGCCGCGCTGGCGCTCCGTGTACTGGTCGACCTGCACCTGGATGGTGGGCCGGGGCCCCACGATCGACATCTCTCCGCGCAGCACGTTCCACAGGTTGGGCAGCTCGTCCAGCGAGTAGCGCCGCAGCAGCGCGCCGACGCGGGTGATGCGGTCGTCGCCCTGGTTGATGGCGAGGCCGGCGCCGCGGAACTCGGCGTCGGCGACCATCGTGCGCAGCTTGTAGATCGTGAACGGAACGCCGTCGCGGCCGACCCGGCTCTGGCGATAGATCGGGTGACCGGGCGACTCCAGGCGGATGGCCAGGGCGAACGCCGCGACGACGGGGCCGGTGAGGATCGTCCCGATCCCGGCGATCACGAGGTCGAGCCCGCGCTTGATAACCGCGTACTCGAGCCGGGCCAGGGCGCTCAACGCGTCCCCTCGGCCGGCTCCCAGCCCGCCTGCGTGCCCTGCCGCAGCCAATCCCAGAGCCCGGCCGCCAGCGAGGAGGTGGTGAGAACGTAGTAGCGGGCGACGAGCAGCGGACGGACCGGCCAGGCCGGCGCGGCCAGAGCGCCGGCCAGGATCGCCGCCTGCAAGGCGAAGGCGAGTGCGTAGATCCAGCCCTGCCCGATCAGCACCGCGCTGGTCACGAGCGCGATCGCGTGCAGGAACGGCGCGAGGTAGCGCAGCACGCGGTGGGAGACGATCATCAACCCGTACAGCGCGTCGTAGCCGCGCGGCGAGAGCATCCCACCGCGCAGCACGATCGGCCACGTGTGGCTCATCATCCGGCGCTTGCGGGCGAACTCGCCCTCGATCGAGGGCACCATCTTCTCGCTCGCCCGGGCATCGGGAGCGAACACGGCGAGCCACCCCCGCTTGACCATGTTGAACGGGAACGACAGGTCGTGGCCCATGATGGGGTCGACGACCATGTAGGCCTCGCGCCGCGTGGCGTAGATGGCTCCGTTGCCCGCGGTCACCGAGCGCACCCGCGACTCCAGCGCCCGCAGCGCCATCTCGTAGCGCCAGTAGAGCCCCTCCTGGTTGGTTCCGCGGTCGTTGACCAGGCGCAGCTCCCCGCACACGTAGCCCACCCGGGGGTCGACGAACGGGGCCACCAGGCGGCGCAGCGCCCCCGCCTCCCACAGCGCGTTGGCGTCCGAGAAGGCCACGATCTGGCCGCGCGAGCGCTCGACGGCGGCGTCCTGGGCGCGGATCTTCCCGCCCCGCGGCAGCTCGAGCACGAGGTCGGCCCCCGCGGCGCGAGCCAGCTGCGGCGTGCCGTCGGGCGAGCCGTCGCAGGCCACGATCACCTCTAGGCGCTCGCGCGGGTAGTCGAGCGCCCGCAGGTTGGCCACCCGCCGCTCGATCACCGCCTCCTCGGCGTAGGCGGCCACGATCACCGACACCGCGGGCAGAGCCGCCTCGGGGATCTCCTGGGCCGTGAAGGCGCGCCCGTGGCGCACGCGCGCGAGCAGCGCCAGCAGTGCGGGGTAGCCGGCGAGCGTGTAGAGCAGCAGCGCCACGCAGAGCCAGAAGATGATCGCGACGACGGTCACGGCGCTCGATTGTCGCCGGTCGCGCGCTCGTGCCGCCCCGCCGGGCGCTCTCACCCCCCGCAGCCACGGTCGGAGGAACCCGCCGCCTGCGATCATCCTCGCCGATGCTCGCCGAGGCCTACACGCTGATCGGGGCCGACGGGCGCCCGTACCACAGCGAGCGCCCGGGCACGCTGGGCGGTCACCGCCGCAGCCGCATCTACGGCCGTTTGGACTGCCCCGCGGCGGCGCGCGCGATCGCGCGCGGCGGCTACGTCGCGGACCGCGTGTTCTTCGCCGGCGCCGCGGAGGCGGCGACGGCCGGCTACCGGCCCTGCGCGGTCTGCCTGCCCGAGGACTACGCCCGCTGGAAGTCGGCGCGAGAGGCGGCGAGCTCGGCGTAGAGCTCGAGCGTGCGCGCCGCCGCGGTCTGCCACGAGTACGGCCCGGCCGCCGCCGCGCGGGCCCCGGCGGCCAGCCGCGCGCGCTCCTCGGGGTGCGCGAGCAGCTGCGCGAGGGCGTCGTGAAGCGCGACCGGATCGCCCGGGGGCACTACGCGCGCCGCGCCGCCGGCGGCGACCTCGCCGAACCCGCCCACGTCGCTGACCACGGCCGGCTTGCCGAAGGCCAGCGCCGTGGCCAGCACGCCCGACTGGTCGAAGCGCTCGGTCCTCGTGTAGGGCAGGACGACGGCGTCGGCGCGGCGGAAGCAGGCCGCGAGCTCGGCGTCGGTGACGAACCGGGTCACGAAACGCACCCCGGGGCCGGCGAGCGCCTTCAGCGGCTCCAGCGCCATGCGCGCGCGCCCGACGATCCACAGCTCCCCCTCGCCCTCCAGGCCGCGCCAGGCGCGCAGGAGCGTCTCCACGCCCTTGTAGGGCCGCAGGAGCCCGAAGAACAGCACCACGCGGCGCCCAGGATCCTGGAGGCCGGCGGGCAGGGCGGCGTCGGGCAGCGCGGCCAGATGGGTGAAGGCGCCGTGCGGGATGACGTGCACGCGCGTCGGGTCGAGGCCCAGCCCGCGCACGAGCGCCCCGCGCCCGTATTCCGAGTGCACGACCACGGCATCGACGGCGCGGTAGAGCCGGCGCTGCGCCGCCGTCTGCCCGGGGCGCGGCTCGCGCGGCAGCAGGTCGTGGGCGGTCAGCACGACAGGCCGGCGCGGAAGCAGCCCGACATCGAGCCACGGCACGTCGAGCCACTGGAAGTGCACGATGTCGGCGTCGTGAGCGGCGCGCCGGTAGGCGAGCATCGCAGGCACGTGGACGGCCAGCTTGGCCGCCCGGCGCAGGGCCGACCCGGGCGCCCCGGGCAGCCGGCGATAGAAGAGCTCCCGGCGAACGTATCCGTCCGCGGCCGGCGCCGCGCCGTAGGCGAACGGGCTCGTGACGAGCTCGACGTCCGCGCCGGCGCGCGCGAGGGCCGCGGCCAGCGCGTGGTCGTAGGGGGGCGTGAACGCCGACGGGTCGACGATGTGAACGCGCATCAGCGGCGGCGAACCCGGTGGCGGGACTCGGCTCCGCCGCGGTCGGGCGGCGGCTGCTCGAGCTCGCGGCCGGCCAGATGCGCGATCCGACGCGCCAGTGCGGGCGTGCCGCCGGCGCCGAGCGGGAGCACGCGGGCGCCGCGATCGGCGCCCAGCCGCCGCACGACGGCGGCGATCTCGCTCAGCGGCGGCTGGTCAGGCGGGCGAGCAGCCACGTCGGCGGCCGCCCGCAACGGATGGCGGGCGACCAGCGCGGCCAGAGCGAGCGCACGCGCGAGCAGGCCGTCGTCCTCGCGATAGGCGATCCAGAGCTCACGCCCGGCCGCGAGGTCGACCCGCGCCGGGCGGCGGCCGGCCTCCACACGCACCTGCCCGAGCGCGCGGGCCAGCTCGACGAGCGGGTCGCCGGCCGCCGGGAAGCGCTCGGCCACGATCACGGCCTGCACGGGACCGGCGCGCGGGGGGCGGGCAGGACGGTTGGAGAGCGCGAGGCCGGCCAGCTCCTCGACCGACAGCAGGACGTCCAGGGCGGCGTAGCCACCGCGCTCGAGGCGCCCGGGGGGCCTGCCGGGCTCGGCCCCGCCGGGCGCAGGCGCGGCGTACGCGGACGTGCCGGCAGCCGCGGACGTGCCGGCAGCCGCGGACGTGCCGGCCGCGGGCGTCCCGGGCACGCACGCGCCGGCTGCGGGCTCCAGCCCGGCGCTCGCATCACGCCGCGCGCCGCGCCCCCGCGCCAGCCGCCGCACCCCGCGCCGCAGGGCCGGCTCGGGGCGGAAGCCCTCGTACCGGCGGGCCAGCCAGGCCCGGCCGGCCGCGTAGCCGCGCCACTGGCGGCGCAGCTCGCCCACGCGGGCCCGGTAGCGGTGCTCGACCGCCGCCTCGCTGCGGAGCTCCAGGCGCCAGCCGGCCTCCTGAAGGCGCCAGCTGAAGTCGGTGTCCTCGGCGGCCCTCAGACCCTCGTAGAACCCCCCGGTGGCCTCGAAGGCCTCGCGGCGCACGAGCAGGTTGGCGGCCACGGCGCGGGGCCGGTAGGGGTGGGCGAGGTGCGCGCGCTGGCTGAGGAAGGCACGGCGGGCGCCGTAGCGCCCGGCCAGCGTGCGCGCCTCCCCGGCGGCGCGGACCTCACCGGCCAGCGCTCCCACCTCGCCGTTCACCGGACGCGCGAAGTAGCGCGAGAGCAGGTCGGCCGGCGCCCGGCAATCGGCATCCAGGAAAAGCAACCACTCGCCGAGCGCCCCCTCAGCCCCCACGTTGCGCGCGTGAGCGGGCGAGCGCTCGGCCACAGCGCGAACGACCCGCACGGCGCCGCCGGCCTCCTGAGCGGGCACGGTGCCCGAGTTGTCGGCCAGGATCAGCTCGTCCCCGGGAGCGGTCTGGAGCGAGCCCAGGACGGCCAGCGCCTCGCGCGCCGCCGCCTCGTCGCCGGCGAAGGGCATGATGACCGAGACCGAAGGACGGCTCACGCGCCCGCCTCGCCCCGCGCGCCGCGCGCCCGCGCACGCGCCAGGGCGGCCCGGGCGAACCGCAGCTCCTCGGCATGGAAGAAGCCCGTCAGCGCGAGCGCGGCCGGGAGCAGCGCCACCAGGGCCAGCCGTGTCAGCAGCCCGAGCACGCCGTGCGTGGGCAGCAGCAGCTCGCCGGCGGCCGCCAGTCCGCCGAAGACCACGGCCACGCGCGCCAGCCGGGCCCACTCGAAGGCGACCGCGAACGCGCTGCGCGTGAGCAGGTGCATGACGGCAAGCATGACAACGTACGCCCCGCACAGGGCGAGCCCGGCGCCGGTGATGCCGAGTGGCCCGATGAGCAGCGCGAGCAGCACCAGGTTGGCGGCGAGGCCGGCCAGCGAGGC
>Ga0070739_10007241_pt1 | contig 11871 bp, 12 predicted proteins | sample Coa_R1_7_FD_66445 | JGI IMG/M metagenome (GOLD analysis project Ga0070739, IMG submission 66445) | Surface soil microbial communities from Centralia Pennsylvania, which are recovering from an underground coalmine fire - Coalmine... | ecosystem: Environmental > Terrestrial > Soil > Unclassified ... | reverse complement strand
CTTGATCTCGTCGTCGCTGGCGCCGCGGTCGAGCGCGTCCTGCAAGGCCTTTTCAGCATTGCGCAGGGCGTTCTGTGCATCCGATACATCGCCGTCCTCGAGGCCCACCGCCATCTGCCAGAGCCGCGCCACCACATCTCGCATATCGTCATCGGTCTTGGCGCGCACCAAGGACCAAAAGATCGTGCGCAGGCCGAGATAGATCCCGGCGTCGGTGCCGAACTTCTCCGGCGCCAGCGCCAGTGCATCGAGCGCGGTGATGACGCGTGGGCGCGTGTTGGCGTCAATCGCTAGATTGCGGCGCTGCTCCACCAGCGCGCGCGCAAGCGGTTTGGTGAACACGCGTTCGGGAAGACGGAGCGAGAACGGCGCGCTCTTGCCGACGTTGCCGCCTTCATCGCGGGCGATGAGCGTCATGGTTACATTTGCGCCGGCCCATGGATGATCGGTCAGGTCCTTAATGGTTTGGCCGATGCCATTTTTGGTGCGCGCTTGCGGCAGCACCAGATTGAAATCGGGCGGACCGAACAGCGGATGCGGGGCTGACCGCGGCTCGGCTTGCCCGCCCGAGCTCCGATCCGAAGTATCGTCATCCTTGCGCGCAAAGGTCGCCTGCGCCTGGGTCACTCCGTAATCATCGGCGAGGCGGTACGACAGCAGGAGCGAGCCGCGCGCCTGCCGCTCCGGATCCTTGGTGAGTTCAATGGTCGGCGGCTTGTCGGGAATGACATTGAACGCCCACGTCAAATCGTCGCCGGCGCCGCGCAGTGTGGCCGCGCCGGTGGCGGTAATGGCGAAGCGGCGCTCCTCGGTGCCCGCCGGCGGATGCACCGCCTCTTGCGACGGCGTGACGCCGCCAGTGCCGGATACATCAATATTGAGCTTGCCGGTGGAACGCACCACCAGGGTCGAGTTGACCGGCACGGCCACGACGCCGCCCTCGCCTGGCGTCGCCGCCGACGCGGTCTCGCCGGGATGGATGCCCGGCAAGATCAGAGGCGGCTTGCCGGTGTAGTTCGGTGGAATGACCCAAGCGTCGACGCGGAAGTTCGCCGGCAGCACGACGCCTTGCCAATCGAATGCGGTGGCGATGCGCTTCCAACGTTCGCCGCCCGCGGCAAAAAACGTCGCCACACAGGCGATCAGGACCAGTGCGCGCAACGCATAAGGGTCGCGGCGCGCCACGCGCGGCGACGGCCATCCCGCGTGAAGTGCGCGCGCCGCCGCGCGGGCACGCTCTACATGCGCATTCCATAGCGCCAGCGAATAGGGATCGCTTGGCGTCACGGCGAGCTGGTCGGCGATCGCGGTTGCCGGTCTATGACGTAGGCCGCTGTCGCGATCGAGCCGGCTCAGCCCATCGCGCAATGCGGGCAAGCGGACGCGAAGCACCTGAAACGCCGCGACCACCGCAAGCGCGGCACAGACCGCAAAGGCTGCGGCGCGTCCAAGCGGCGGCAGCCACAGCCAGACCCCGAGCCAAGACACCGTCAGGAATACGCCGATAGCAGTCGCCAACGCGCTGATCGGCGGCCACAGGCGTTCCCAAAAAATGGTCCAACGTGCCCGCCGCAGCATCGCGTCAAGGAGGACACGGCTGATGTCGGCGCGGCGTTCGTCAGGCGCGGCGTTCGGCAAAATCGGTTCGGTCACAATGGTCCCGTTTGGGTGTCCTTTTGCGGGCCTTGGTCACACCGATGGCGCATGACAACACGCTAGCATGAGGGCGGGTTCAAGGCATCCGCCCGGGGCAATACCGAGCCATGCAGGTTCTGCGCAGAGTTCAGAGCCACGGCGGCAGACGATCCAACGCGATCAGCTCTCGGGCCTGGACCCGGGGCCGCACGACTGCGAATTCCTGTGCCTTGACAAGCACTTCCGGAACAAGCGGACGGGTATTGTAGGTGCCCGCCTGGACCGCTCCATAAGCGCCGGCGCTCATCAAGGCAAGAAGATCGCCGGGTTGCGGCCTTGCCAGTGCACGATCCAGCGCGAGGAAATCGCCCGATTCGCACACCGGACCGACAATATCGGCGATGATTCGTTGCAGGCTGGCAGGCGGCTCACGCACCGGACGGATGGCGTGATGCGCGTCATACAGCGTTGGGCGGATCAGATCGTTCATGCCGGCATCGACGATCACGAAGATCTTCGCCTCGCCACGCTTTACGTAAATCACGCGCGTGACCAGAATGCCGGCATTGCCGACGATCAGCCGGCCTGGTTCGAAAATCAGCTTGCAGCCAAGACCGGCGGTGGCCCGCTTGACGATCGCCGCATAGGCCCGCGGCTCGGGCGGCGGCTCATTGTCCTCGTGGTACGGAATGCCGAGGCCGCCGCCGAGGTCGACATGCTCGATAGCGTGACCGTCCGCGCGCAGCGTCCGCACGAAATCGGCAAGCAGCGCAAACGCGTCGCCAAATGGATCGAGATCGACGATCTGGCTGCCGATATGCATATCGACGCCGCTCACGCGCACGCCGTCGAGCTTGGCGGCACGCGCGTAAACCTCGCGGGCGCGACTGATCGGAATGCCGAATTTGTTCTCGGATTTTCCCGTCGCGATCTTGGCGTGGGTTTTCGGATCGATGTCGGGATTGACGCGGATTGAAACCGCGGCGGTAGCGTTTTTGGCCGCGGCAATCGCCGCCAAAAGCTCGAGCTCCGGTTCGGACTCGACGTTGATGCACAGAATGTCGTTCTCGACAGCGAGCGCCAATTCGTCTGCCGTCTTGCCGATTCCGGAGAACATAATCTTGTCCGGCGGAACGCCAGCAGAGAGCGCGCGCAAGAGTTCGCCGCCTGAGACCACATCCGCGCCGGCGCCGAGCCGCGCCAGCGTCGTCAGCACCGCCTGATTTGAGTTCGCTTTGAGCGCGTAGCAGACCAGCGCGTCAATATCGGCGAAGGCATCGGCGAAAACCCGATAATGCCGTGTGATCGTCGCGGACGAGTAGCAATAGAATGGCGTGCCGACAGCTTCGGCCAGCGCCGCGATGTCGACGCCCTCGGCGTGCAGCACGCCCTGCCGATAATCGAAATGGTGCATCGGCCGTCTTTAAAGCAGCGGCCTAAAAAGTGAAACCCGCTTGACGCTATTGCAGCAGCGGATCGAGGATGAAGCTCTTCTTCTCGCTTGGTGCGGCAACAGGATTGCCTTGAGCGTCGAAGCCGCTCCTGGCGGTGCCGGCATTCTCTTGTGGCTGCGTGCCGAAGTTGCTCGCCGGCGGCAAATATTGCGGTGCCGGAGCGGCCGCCACCGGCGGCTCCATGGCCGGCCCGGGGGGCATTTCCAGCGGACCCTTGCGGCCGCAGGCGACCAAGCCCAATGCGCCGAGCGCAGCGGCTATCATGAGAAGCCTTAAACCGACGGACGCCAAGATAGCCCTTCCCCCAATCACGCCGCGATATTAGCAGATCGCAATGCCGCGGCGATATTGTGTCGGCAAGCGTTGCCGGGCCGTTAGCCGGCTTTGAGCCGCTTCAGCCACCGCTTGGCCTGCACTTTGACATTGGCCGGCGCCGTGCCGCCATAAGTTTTGCGGCTCTTTACCGACTCCGTCACCGACAGCACGCCATAGACGCCCTTGGTGATGCGCGGCTCGATCGCCTGCATGGCTGCAAGCGACAGTTTGTCGAGCGTCAGGCCCGCATCCGCCGCCTTAGCGACAATCCGACCGGCGGTGTGGTGGGCCTCCCGAAACGGCAGCTTTAGGGTCCGCGTCAGCCAATCGGCAAGATCGGTGGCCGTCGCGTAGCCCTGGCCGGCCGCCTCCCGCATGCGCGCCACATCGGGCTCGAGATCGCGCACCATGCCGGTCATTGCGGCAATGGACAGCGCCAGGGCGCCGACGGCGTCGATCGGCCCCTCTTTGTCCTCTTGCAGGTCCTTCTGATAGGCGAGCGGCAGGCCCTTCATGACCACTGTTAGTGCGGTCAACGCCGCAAAGACGCGACCCGTTTTGGCGCGCACCAGCTCGGCGGCGTCGGGATTGCGCTTCTGCGGCATCATCGACGATCCGGTGGTGAAGCGGTCGGAAAGCCTGATGAGGGCCATGAGCGGCGACGACCAGATCACGATCTCCTCGGCGAAGCGCGACAGATGCACGGCGCAGATGGCGCAGGCCGCAAGCGTCTCCATGACGAAATCGCGGTCGGCCACGGCATCGAGCGAATTCGCCATCGGCCGCGCGAAACCCAGCGCCTTCGCGGTCATGACGCGATCGAGGGGAAACGCGGTACCGGCCAATGCGCCGGCGCCAAGCGGGCTCACATTCAACCGCGCCCGCGCATCGGCGAAACGACCGCGGTCGCGCGCCGCCATTTCCACATAAGCGAGCAGATGATGGCCGAACGTCACCGGCTGGGCCGGCTGCAAATGCGTGAAACCAGGCATCACGGTCGCCGCGTGGGCCAGCGCCTTCTCGGCCAGGGCTTGCTGATAGGCCTTGAGCCGGGCATCGAGCTCGTCGATCGCATCGCGCAGCCAAAGCCTGAAGTCGGTCGCGACCTGATCATTGCGCGAGCGCCCGGTGTGCAGCCGCCCCGCGGCCGGTCCGATCAATTCGCCGAGCCGGCTCTCGACATTCATATGAATGTCTTCAAGCGCCCGCTTGAAGGCGAACTTGCCGCTCTCGATCTCTGACAGGATCGTGTCTAGACCGTGAGCAATCTTCTTTGCATCTTGAGCACTGATAATGCCGGTCTTGGCCAACATTGCCGCATGGGCCTTGCTGGCAGCGATGTCTTGCCGGTAGAGGTGGCGGTCGAAGTCAATCGAGGCGTTGATGTCCTCGAGGATGGGATCCGGCTTGGCGGTGAAGCGTCCGCCCCACATTTTGTTGCTCATGATGCGCCCGCCGCGAGTCTGTCGATGAATCCACTGCCTGCCGATGCTGCCGATAAGATCCGCCGCCGATGGATCGCACGCGGCGCCATCGGACTATGCGGCGCGCTGGCTATACTGGCGGCGGTATACGGGATTGGCCGGCTGCGTAGCAATCCGGCCGAGGCGGCCTGCCGGGCAGCCGTGCAAACCGCACAGCGAATCGCGCCGTTGGTGCATGGCGAGGTGGCGGCGCTGGCGGTGGCGCGACGGCCGTTTCGCGTCCCCGACCTCACGTTCAAGGACGCGAATGGCCGCGACCGCTCGCTTGCCGAATGGCGCGGCCGCACTGTCCTTCTCAATCTCTGGGCCACTTGGTGTGTGCCATGCCGCCGCGAGATGCCGGCGCTTGACGCTTTGCAGGCCGATCTCGGCGGACCGCGATTCGACGTTGTCGCCGTTAACATCGACACGCGCGACGCGGAAAAGCCACTTGCTTTCCTGAAGCAGATTGGCGTGAGCCATCTCGCCTTTTATTCCGATCAAAGCGCCAAGGTGTATGAGGAGCTTCGATCGGCCGGCAAAGCCTTCGGGATGCCGACCACAGTGCTCGTCGACCGCTCCGGCTGCGAGATTGGCACCATGGCCGGTCCGGCCGAATGGGCGAGCGATGATGGGGTGAAACTGGTGCGCGCCGCCACGGACGCGGACGCAGCGATCATCACGCGCTGACGTTGATGTTGGTTCCGATGCCGGCCGCCACGTTGGCGAGCGAATTGAAGCTCTGCTGGGCGGCGTCGATCAATTTGACCACTGACGCGCTTTGATCCGCGTTCATGCGCAGCAGCCGCGCCGCCAGGGCAAGCTGCACGTTGCCTGTCTGAGCGCCGATGAATGCCGACGCAAGGCTGGCGAGGTCCATCGCGGTTGCCTTACAGCCACGCCCCTTAAAAACAGGTGAATAGGCAGCGCTTTGCCGGAGCGCCGCCCGAACTTGGGCGCGCTTGACAGCCACAGCTGCTGCCTGATACTAAACCATATGGTTAAGTTTTCAGACACCGCGCTCGACCGCACGTTCGCCGCGCTGTCCGATCCGACCCGGCGCGCGCTCGTGATGCGGCTGGCGGAAACGCCTGGTCTATCGGTGAGCGAACTGGCGACGCCGTTCGCGATGTCGCTGCCGGCGATCATGAAGCACCTCGAGGTGCTCGCCGACGCAGGCCTCGTGGCGCGCAGCAAGACCGGCCGCACCGTCGCCTGCCGACTTGAGGCGGAGCCGATGCGTGACGCCTTCGAATGGCTCAATCGCTACGAAAGATTCTGGTCCGCGCGGCTTGATCGCCTCGCCGCATTTCTGGAGGAAGAAGAGTCATGGTCACCCAGACAAGCACCAAGCCGAGCCTCACCATCAAGCGGCGCCTCAAGGCACCGCCGGCGAAAGTCTTCGCCGCATGGACCGACCCGGAAAAGGTGAAAAGCTGGATGGGGCCCGGCGATGTCAAGGTGCTGCGCGCCGAATGCGATCCGCGCGTCGGCGGCCGCTATCGCTGGCTGATGCGTTCGCCGGCAGGGGAAGATCACGACGTGAGCGGTGTTTATCGCGAATTCATACCGAACGAGAAGCTGGTGTTCACCTGGGCCTGGCAAAGCACCCCGGAGCGCGAGTCGCTCGTGACGGTACTGCTTAAGCCCGACGGAGATGGCACGTTGCTCACTCTCAGCCACGAACAATTCTTCGACGAAGCGGCGCGGGATCGCCATCAGCACGGCTGGAATGGCGCGCTCGACAAGATGGAACGCCTCTTCGCCTGAGGGTTTCGGCCAAACAGGAGCGACCCATGAGCGGCGGCCACGGCACATTCTACTGGAACGAACTCATGACCCGCGACGTCGAACGCGCAAAGAAGTTCTACGGCGATGTCATCGGTTGGAGCTTCGATGCCATGCCGATGTCCGGCGGCGGGACGTATTGGGTTGCCAAGATGAACGGACAGCCCGTGGCGGGGCTGCTTGACATCAGTTCGCCCGAATTCGCTCCGGTCTCGGAAAGCTGGGTGGCCTACATCGCCGTCGACGATGTCGATGCGCGCCTGAAGAGGGCGATTCAGGCCGGCGCCAAAGTGATGAAGCCGGTGTTCGAGGTCACTGGTGTCGGCCGCATCGCCATCCTGATGGAGCCTGGCGGCGCTATGATTGGCTGGATGAGCCCTGTCAGGCCGCAATAAGGGACCGCGCTATGAGCCTGCGAGCAGCAACTTTCTACGGTCTGCTGGTGACGGCGATCAATGTTGCCTTCGTCACCACCGCCACGGCGCAGACGGCTCAGAACAGCCAGACAGTTACTCTCATGAATCGCGACAGGGAAATTGAGATGGCGCTGAGCGCGTGTCCGCCATCGGTCGCCGACAAAGCTGCCGTTTACGTACTGGAGAAAACTGGATATGTGAAAATCCGCGACAGCCAGAACGGCTTTAGCGCGATCGTTCAACACTCGCTGCCGACATCGCGAGAGCCGCAGTGCATGGACGCCGAGGGCGCCCGGTCGTTCCTTCCACGCATGCTGAAAGTTGCAGAGTTGCGCGCGCAGGGAAACAGCGCCGAGGAGATCAGGCGCGCAATTGCCGACGCGTTCGCCAAGGGCATTCTCCGGCCGCCGCAAAAGCCGGGCATCAATTACATGCTATCGACCGAGAACTTGGTGCCGGACGACAACGGCGTCGTCGCACCGTTCCCGCCGCACGTCATGTTCTACGCTCCATATATCACGAATGCCGACATTGGCTCCGGGGGTCAGGCGGCAGGGGGACCGGCTTTCGTCGCCTCGTCCGGAAGTCCTTATGCCCTGATAATCGTGCCGGTCGCGTCATCAGGCGCATCGGCTCACAAGCACCCGGTCGACTTGCAGTAACCCGAGAAAAGTAGGAGAGCCGCCATGGAATCGCGCCAGATCGTATCGCACGATGAGTGGATCGCCGCGCGCAAGGCATATCTGGTCGAGGAAAAGGCATTCTCAAAGGTTCGCGACGCGCTGGCCAAGAGACGCCGCGAACTGCCGTGGGAAAGGGTGCACAAGACTTACGCATTTGACACTCCGGATGGCAAACAGTCGCTCGCTGACTTGTTCGGTGGCAAAAGCCAACTCATTGTCTACCACTTCATGCTCGGTCCGGGCTGGGAGGCCGGCTGCCCGAGTTGCTCGTTCCTGGCCGACCATTTCGACGGCGCGGTCATTCATCTGGCGCAGCGCGATGCCTCATTCGTTGTCGTGTCACGCGCACCGCTGCCGCAGATCGAAAAATTCAAAAGGCGCATGGGCTGGCGCTTCAAATGGGTTTCGTCGTTTGGCAGCGACTTCAACCACGATTATCAGGTTTCGGTTACGCCGGAAGAAAGGGCCAGCGGCCGCGTCATGTACAATTACGAGTTCATCGATAAATTCCCGAGCGATGAACGGCCGGGCGCCAGCGTGTTCTACAAGACCACGGCCGGAGAGGTGTTCCACACCTATTCGACTTACGGCCGCGGCCTCGATCTTCTGATAGGCACCCACAACCTCCTCGATCTGGCGCCCAACGGCCGCGATGAGGATGGTCTGGCCTGGTCCATGGCGTGGGTCCGCCACCACGACCGCTATGACGATGCGACCGCCGATACCAAATCGTCATACCAGGAACCCAAAACCGCCTTTGTGATTAGACGAACGCTCGGCGACTGAGCATGAAGGACAGGCGCCGATAAATGCGCTCATCAGCCCTGCGGTCTCCTCCATATTCGCCGTAATCGTCCGTCCTCAGTCATCCATGTCTCTATCGTCCAACCACAGGAGTACTCCCATGAAGCTCTACGGCTTTCCGCCTTCGCCAAACACCTGGAAGGTGCGTGCGCTGGCGTCTCACTTGAAAATGCCGCTCGACCTCGAATTGGTCGATTTGTCCAAGGGGGCGCAGCACTCGCCCAGCTATTTGACGATCAACCCGACCGGACGAACACCGACCCTGGTCGACGGCAACTTCAAGCTGTGGGAGTCGAACGCCATCCTGCAATATCTGGCGAGCAAGACGGCAAATTCGCTATGGCCCAACGATGCACAAACACGCGCCGACATCAGCCGCTGGCAATTCTGGCAGCTCGCGCACTGGAATGCCGACGCCTGCGTGCCGCTGATCTTTCAGCGTCTGGTGAAGAAGTTCTTGAATCTGGGACCGGCCGACGAGACGGTCGTTGCCAAGGCGACCGAGTGCTTCAATAAGGAAGCCAAGATGCTCGACGCCCATCTGGCGAGGCAGAAATATTTGGTCGGCGACGTCCTCACGATAGCCGACTTCTCGGTCGCGGCGCCGCTGTTCTATGCCAAGCACGCCGAACTGCCGCTTGGCCCATATGCCAATGTCCGCAGCTGGTTCGAACGCGTGTCCGGGCTGGCGTGCTGGAACGAGACCGCGCCGCAGTTGCCCGCCGCGGCATAATCCCGCAACGCATGCATTGCAGAGCGGAGGACGGACCGAACCGGTCCGTCCTCCAACATTTTCAAAAACCATTGTGGCGGGATTCCCTCGGCATCGTTGCGCAAATGCGTGCGGGCCTTTTGCGCAAGGGACCGGTGTTGCTCGCTTGGCAACAGGTTTGGCAGAGCGCCGCAGTTTCGACCCGAAGCGCTATCGCCTCATCCGGGCGGATTGCGCGTTCGTGGCGCATTCCGCCTGTGATGTACGTCACCGCGCGACTCTGCCTCCGATGGTCTACTCGCCATCGGGGACTGATGACCGTAAAAATCTTGCATGTCGAGGATAATCCCGCAAACCGGATGCTGGTGCGAGATCTTCTGGAATTTCACGGTTACGCCGTGGTCGAGGTATTCGACGGTGAACGAGCGCTGGCCATTGTCGAAGGCGAACGTCCCAATCTCATTTTGATGGATGTCGAGCTGCCGGACATGTCCGGGCTCGAGGTAACTCGGCGCATCAAGACTCGCCCTGACCTGCAGCGGATTCCGATCATTGCCTTGACGTCGATCGCCGGCGGCGAAAGCAAAGCTGCCGCCGCCGGCTGCGACGCTTATCTTGGCAAGCCCTACCGACCGCGCGATCTGCTGCAGACCATCCGGCGCTTGCTGCCGCCGCTGTGATGCTTATTCGCTGGGACTTGCTGCGCGGTCAGCGTGTCGGCACCGGCTTTTCGCCGCGGTAGTCGTAAAAGCCGCGCTGCGTTTTGCGGCCCAGCCAGCCGGCTTCGACGTATTTCACCAGCAGCGGGCACGGCCGATACTTTGAGTCGGCGAGTCCCTCGTGCAGCACCTGCATAACGGAGAGGCAGGTATCGAGGCCGATGAAGTCGGCCAGCTCCAGCGGGCCCATCGGATGATGGGCGCCGAGGCGCATGGCGGTATCGATCGCCTCCACCGTCCCGACCCCTTCATACAGCGTGTAGATCGCCTCGTTGATCATCGGCAGCAGGATGCGGTTGACGATGAAAGCCGGGAAATCCTCGGAAACGGCAATGGTCTTGCCGAGCTTGCCAATGAACTGCTTGGTGGCGTCGAAGGTCGTATCATCGGTCGCAATGCCGCGGATGATTTCGACCAATTCCATCAGCGGGACCGGATTCATGAAATGAATGCCGATGAAGCGCTCCGGCCGGTCGGTGGCGGCGGCAAGCCGTGTGATCGAAATCGATGACGTATTGGTGCCGATGATGGTGTCGGCCTTCAGCACCGGGCACAGCGCGCCGAAAATCTTGCGCTTCACGTCCTCGGCCTCGGTAGCCGCTTCAATGACAAGATCGCAATCGGCGAGGTCGTCGAGGGATTTTGCCGGCGAGATGCGCTTGATCGCGGCCTGGCGCTGCTCGTCGGTGATGCGTTGCCGGCTCACCTGCCGCGCCAAGTTGCCGCTGATGGTAGCGAGGCCCTGATTGATGCGATCGGCGGCGATATCGTTGAGCAGAACGTGAAAGCCGGCAAGCGCACAGACATGCGCGATGCCGTTACCCATCTGACCGGCGCCGATCACGCCAATTTTGCGAATGGAATGCGCCATGTCGCCGGTCCGCCCGGGGCGAGTCTGGATCCGATCTTTGGCCAGTTCCTTGACCTCAACCATTTCGATTCACTTTCTACGCCGATCCAGACCCGCGCGCTAGTTTGGCTCAGCGCTTAACCTTATCGAGCTCGGCCGCGAGCTCAGGCAACGCCTGGTAGAGATCGGCCACCAGTCCGTAGTCGGCGACCTGGAAAATCGGCGCTTCCTCATCTTTGTTGATCGCGACAATCACTTTCGAATCCTTCATGCCGGCGAGATGCTGAATGGCGCCGGAAATGCCGACTGCAATGTAGAGATCGGGCGCCACCACCTTGCCGGTCTGACCGACCTGCCAGTCGTTCGGCGCGTAGCCTGCATCGACGGCGGCGCGCGACGCTCCAACCGCGGCGCCCAGCTTGTCGGCCACCGGCTCTATATATTTGGTGAAGTTCTCGCGGCTTTGCATCGCCCGCCCGCCGGAAATTATGATTTTCGCGGATGTCAGCTCCGGGCGCTCGGATTTCGATAATTCTTCGCCGACGAACCCGGATAGGCCCGGATCGGCAGCCGGTGCCGCAGGCTCAATCGGCGCCGCCGATTTGCCCTCGCCGGTCGCCTGGAATGCCGCCGTGCGCACGGTGATGACCTTCTTGGCTTCGGGCGAACGCACCGTCTGTATGGCGTTACCCGCATAGATCGGCCGCTCGAACGTGTCCGGCGCCACAACCCTAATGATGTCCGATACCTGCATGACATCGAGCAGCGCCGCGACGCGCGGCATGACATTCTTACCCGTCGTGGTCGCCGGCGCCATGATCGTCTCATAACCTGGCGCCAGCGCCACAATGAGAGCGGCAGTCGGCTCGGCCAGCATGTGCGCATAGGTCGGCGCGTCAGCCAGCAAGACCTTGCCGACGCCGTCGAGCTTGGCAGCGGCCTCCGCCGCCGGCCTGCAGTTCTGTCCGGCCACCAAGACATGCACCTCGGCGCCGAGTGCTTTGGCGGCGGTCAGCGCCTTGTTGGTGGCAT
>Ga0070739_10007240_pt1 | contig 11871 bp, 12 predicted proteins | sample Coa_R1_7_FD_66445 | JGI IMG/M metagenome (GOLD analysis project Ga0070739, IMG submission 66445) | Surface soil microbial communities from Centralia Pennsylvania, which are recovering from an underground coalmine fire - Coalmine... | ecosystem: Environmental > Terrestrial > Soil > Unclassified ... | reverse complement strand
GCCTTGATCTGGAGACGCGAAGAGCGGGCCGGGAATGTGCCCCCGGCCCGCTCTTCGCGTCTCTGTTAGAAAATCAGTCTAGAACTGCCAGCGCGGCCCGTTCAGGCAGTGCGACTTCCAGGCGCATATCAAAGTAGTGTGCCGGGGGAGGAGCGTCCCAGACGCCGGTGACAACGTACTCGGTTTCCTCGCAGGCAAACGTGTTGAGGTCAAAAACATTTCTCGATTCATCGAGAAAACATTGTAACCAGTTTGTAACATCCTCGCTGGAGAGGTGAGGCGCACCTTCACAAACAAACCATTCCGCGATCCCTTGCAGGTAGCAGCGATAGTTCTGATCCAGCGGATAGCGGCGCTGGATGCGGTACGTCTTCTCTTCGACATCGGTATACCCGGCGGCGCGCAAGTAGCTGGCTAGCTTTGAGCCGACCCAGCTATCCTCGAAGGCGAAGCCCTGATCGACGCGCTCGCGTTCCCAGCGCTCGCGGGCCTGGAGCACGCGGGCCTGGAGCGCGGGATCGATGTTGTAGAAGCGCATTGTACCGAAATCTATATCTTTGATGGCAAGGCGGCCTCCTTGAGAGAGGTACGGCCCCATTGCCGCGAATGTCGTTACCGGGTCTGCAAGATACTGGCTAACATTCGCGCTAAAGATGAGGTCGGCCTGCCCGTACTGGATGGGCAACTGCTCCAGCGCCGCGAGCTTATACTGGACCTGCGGGCGGTACCAGGCGTGGGCGCTGCGCCTCTGAGCGGTGATGAGCGCCTCCGGGGAAATATCGACGCCCAGGATGCGACCTTTCGGCCCGATAGCCTCTGCCAGCAGCGGCGTCCACAGCCCGGGACCGCAGCCTGCATCAACCACAAAGCTCCCGGGTCGGATCTCAAGATCGCGAATCATGCGGGCGCGTTCAAATGCTTTACTCTGATGATGTGTCTCCAGCCATGCTACCGCGTTTAACGGAAGCCCATACTCGTTGACATGCACTACGTTGTTGACTGCCATTGCACTGCCTTATCCTTCCAGAGCGTCAAATAGTGAAGAGTATGCGGGATTCTCTTCGTCGTGGTAGTATAGTAACATGTGTCCTTTAGAGAAAGCAATAGATATTTGACATTGTGGTACTTTCGTATAAACAATGTTAAGAACAAGGCAAAATGTTGAAAGGTATGAAAGATTTCTCATTTGTTAAACAAGATATCTACGCGTGAATATCTTTGCGTGTCGTAGCGAATAAAGCCTGATGGTGAGCCTCTTCTTGCTAATCCTGGCGCAAACCGTAAATATAGGGGAACTGAATAGCGGGCTTGCTACTCTTTGTTTGTTGTATAGTTCTGTGTACTTCTGTCTCACATTCGTATAACATCGAATATCACCACGTACTTAATAATCAGCAAATTGGGCGGAATATGTATTCTCAAAGCCGTTCTGTGTGGTATACTGTGTCGTAAAACGTCTTTCGGTGTCGAGTCGTTGTTGTTTAGTTTAAGGATGGAAAGCATTATGGCGAATGAGCAAGAGCCAGGGGAGCAGCTAAAAAGAAGGCGCGGGCGCCCACCTGGCACACGGAAAACGGCCCCCGGCACACGGCGAGATGTGGCAGAGTCGCACTATACACGAGGAGGGTATGCCACGCTGAATGCTCCTGCGATCAATGGCGCCTCTGTACGCTTGCGAGAGGATTCAGGGCCAGAGCAAGCGGAGGATCTGCCTGCGGATGAAGGACGCTCACCTTTCAGCGAACTTTTGAGCGCTATCCTGCGACGAGACCGGTCCGAGATTGGTCGTGTGGCGCGGGAACTGGATGTTGCCGAAAACACTGTATATCGCTGGATGAACGGCAGCTCTGAGCCGCGCCCGGCGCATCTCAAAAGGTTGCCGGAAGTACTGCTACAGTACCGGACAGATCTGATACGCGCCATCGATCAAACTTTTCCAGGTACGTTGACTATAACGCCAGCAGGTATTACAGAGGTTCCCAAAGATATTTACTGCACTGTTCTGGAGCTACTGACGACGGTAGAGGATGATATACGTTTCTGGGAGATCTCGCGCACTATTTTCGATTATGCTTTACAACACCTTGATGCTGACCACCGGGGCCTGGCAATTACGTATGCTAAACTGATGCCGGCTCATCCCGATGGCATTCATTCTCTTTACGAAACAGTGACGAAGGGTAGCTATCCCTGGCCGGCTGATATCGAGACCAGGGCGTATCTGGGCAGTACCACTCTGGCTGGCACGGCGGCAACCTTTCAGAGAATGCAAATCTGGGATAGCCAGGACGTAGCGAACCGCCTCCAGGTGGAAGTGGATGACTTCGAGGCCAGTGCCTGTGCCGTGCCTGTGATGCGTGGAGGATGCATCGCCGGCGTGGTCGTTGTATCCAGCACGCAGCCCGGCTTTTTCTCCGAGCCAATGGCCCGCCAGGCTGTCAATGAGTTTACCCGGTTGCTTGCCACGGCTCTGCCGGATCGCGATTTTCAGAGCTATGCACTTCTGGATTTGCGGCCCATGCCCAGCTTAAAATGGCAGCGCGCCCAGATTACGCGGGTATTCGTTAATCGTGTCATTAACTGTGTGCGTAAGTACGGCGTTTCCAAAGCCGAGGCAGAGTTACGGGTACAGCAGGAGATGGAGCTGGAATTCGAGGAAGAGAGGCGCCGTAGTGCCGGGCAAGACGACCGCAGGGGTCGCCTCTATATGTAGAGATGATCCTTACGGTCGTCTTGCCAGCGCGGCGCCTGAAAAAAAATAGAGTCGAGATTGGTACATGCAGTTCCCTGATCCATCGGAAGAGGTACAGAAGCAGGCATCACAGCCGCTCTATGAATTTGTAGCAGAGAATCTGTCGCAAGCGCCTCCCGGGGCACCGGCGCCCATCAAAAAATCGCGCACATGGGTCTGGATCGTTATCGCTGTCCTTGCTGTGGCCCTGCTCAGCAGTTGCGGCCTCTGTGGCTGGGCGTCATATAACATATTCTCCTCAACCTTCAAGCAGGTTGAAGGCTCGATGAACGTTGTTGAGGACTATTATGCGGCCATCGAGGCGAAAAACTATACCACCGCTTACAGCTATCTTGATCCGCAGGGGACGATTAGCGGGCTGACGCAGGATCAATTTACGCAGCAGGCGCGCAGCCTTGATAATCAGTATGGCGCGGTGCTTTCTTTTACGCCTGGTACGCCTGCTTTCTCTTCCAATGGCGCGAGCGGGGCCGATTTCTCGCGTTTCACCATCACGATTGAGGTCAGGCGCCCGAAATTGAGTTATACCACGCTGCTTACGCTGGGCAAGGCTGGTGGAGCATGGAAAATCGTCGATTTCGATAGGATTTAGGTATGACATATTGGTAGAACCTGCGTTTCGCGCAGGTTCTACCAATATGTCATACTGATTATACTCTGCTGCGGCAGAGATCAATTGTTTTAGTTATAGCGACAGAAGAATAAACACTATAGAAGGTTGACAGACCTGTGACCTAGTTCAAAGCGTGATTCTCTGACATTGAAGTCACCGGCGCCTCGCGGCCTACGCAGGCGCGCAGATCCTCGCGATAAAACCGCCAGGTACTGCCTACCTTGTGGCCCGTAAGCTGCCCGGACCACATGAGACGATAGAGTGTAGAGCGGCTAACGCGCAGGTAGCCCATAGCCTCTTTGAAAGTGAGCAGGACATCATCTTGCATCATTTGCACAACCATGAATTCTCTCCTTAAAAATGGTAGATAAGTGCACTTGACACTAACAATGTAATCTGGAAAGGTGTATCACCAGATACAAAATACTGTCTCATCGCATACTATAGTAACCAATGTTGACGCGCTTCCACGTTAAGGAATAGTTGCGATCTGGTTAAGTTCAGCCGCGGAATGGTTGGATATTCATTACCTCTAATACAAGGTTCCCGCGAAACCACACCCGTCTATCTACCACTCCTGTTCGAGCAGGGCGCTAAGGCTCTCTTCTGTACAGGAGACGGGGAAGATAGTCATACCTGTAATTTCGTGTAAGAGGTGTATCTGATCGCGACTGGTCGGGTTTGCCATTGCTACAGTGAGGCAATGGTGATCGCGACCAACAGGCACACAGCGCAGCGAGTACGCTAACCGGTGGGGGATAAGTTGTTTCAGGCGAGCGGGCAGCGTCGCAGGCAGCGTCATGAAGGGGATGCCCGGAAAGCGCTGCGGCTGATTGCTCTTAGAGGTGTGACGCGGGGCAATCTCGCGCGGAGCAGGAGGCGTCTGCTGTGGCAGCAGCGCCGGGCGCAGCGTGAGACTGCGCGCCGCGAAGCCGGCATAGTAGAGAAGGTGCTCCAGCGATCCCCCTGGCTCCGGGTAGCTGCCGCTGCCCATCAGGATCGTCGTTTCGCGTGTCAGGGGCGGGATCACCGTCTCCGCTTGCAGGAGAGCGACGCTGTGATAAATGCGCTCCAATATAGCGGACGCCCCATAGCGATCAACGTCGGGCAGGATCAGAGCTGCCCCTGAATCCTCGTGGATGAGCATTTTATCGTCGGCCCTGATCGCGCGGCGTACATTCACCAGGATCTGCGCCAGCAGGCCAGGAGGTGCATGATAGCGCCGGCGCTTAAATGCCAGCGCTGCCTGCGGTGCGCTATGGATGTGTTCATGTTGTGATACATGCAGCAGCACTATACTCAGCGGCGCAACGCGCGGAAAATAATCGTCGAGCGAGGCGCGCATCCTGTCGTTCAAGAACTGCGTCGCGGGAACCAGCCGCTCATTATCTTCATCTTCATCTTCCTGGTGAGCAGTCCGTCTCTCGTGGAGTAAAGAGAGGGGCGGGCAATTACAGTGCTCCGGTAGTGGAGTGCTCATCTCTATTGCTGCCAGTCCTGGCGCGGCTGCTCGTCTGCGATTCGTAGCCATAGTTTCTCTATTCCTACCCGATGATTGTCCATCCCATTACCCGGTGATTGTACGCCGGAAAGGCTAAGAGAATTATGCACATTCAGTTATGGAGTGGTTGAGATAGAGAAAAGTTGGTTAAGAGGGCAAAACAGGCGAACCTTGAGTTCCACATAACCTGCTCGCCTGGCTATATGGAACTCTTAATGGAACCTGAGCAGTTATGATTCAACGGTGACGGGAGCAGTAAATGTGTAACCGACGCCCGGAACGGTCATGATATACTGCGGGTTATTGGCGTCAGGTTCGACCTTCTGTCTCAGGTGGCGGATATGCGTCTTGACCAGTCCAGAATCGCCCACTTCGTCATATCCCCATACGCGCTCGATAATCATATCGGTTGTCAGGACCTGACCGGTATGTGTAATCAGCAGGTGCAGCAGGCGGCTCTCGGTGGGGGTAAGTCGCACTTTTGTGCCGTTCCTGGTCACTTCATGGCGCATGGCGTCCAGTGTGATGGGGCCAACGGTGATTGCCGAAGAACTGGAAGGCCCGCGTGTGCCGCTGGAGCGCCGTGCCAGCGCCTTGATACGCGCCAGCAATTGCCGTGGGCTGAATGGCTTGCGCAGGTAATCGTCGGCCCCCATTTCCAGCCCCCGCACCTCGTCGTCCTCGCGATCATGCGCAGTGAGAATGAGAATCATCGAGTTGGTTTCTGCCCTCATCTGGCGACAGACCTCAAATCCATCGAGCTTGGGCATCTGGATATCAAGGATCACGAGATCTGGTAACGTTTCGCGCCAGCGCTTGATCGCCTGTTCCCCATCGAATGCTCGTACCACGTCATAACCATGTCCTTTGAGCCAATAGCTCAACATGTCTACTGTGTCGCGGTCATCGTCCGCCACCAAGATTTTCACTCGCGTTCCTCCTGAAGTAGGACTGCATTAGAATAGTAGGATAAGCCTATCGATAGTGCCGAGTCAATAGCCAGGCAAGCTTTTTCATCTTCCTCTCATCGTGTGTAACGCGATGAGAACAGGCCGGTAACATCATGATACAATTTGGGCTAGAAATAGTCACTACGATAGCTCTTTTGGGACAGGTGTATCTGATTGCCGGCACCAGCGCCGGCTGTCGCCCGGCTCCCTCGCGCAAAGAATATATTCTGGTGTATAAACATGCGTGAAGCGCATGTTTATACACCTATATTGAGCGAGCGCCGTGGGCGCGAGTCAGCGCTGGTGCCGCAAATAGAAAGTAGTATACATATGGAACGAGAAACATTGTTGAGGCTGGCCCGCGAGGCCGCTTTACGCGCGCATTGCCCCTATTCACATTTCCATGTCGGCGCGGCCCTGCTCGCGGACGGCAAAATCTACGTGGGCGCCAACGTTGAAATATCCAGCTATGGCCTCAGCCTCTGTGCCGAACGCTCGGCGCTGGCTGCGGCGCTCTCCGACGGCGCGAAGAAGATTACTCATGTCGCCGTCGCCTGCGTTGACGCGCCAGGCGATGCCCCTTTGAGCGCTCGTACTCCCTGCGGTGCCTGCCGTCAATGGCTGGCAGACCTGGCTCCCGGCGCGGTAATCTACATTGACGGTTTCGAGCAAGACCTGTATCTACCTGATTTATTGCCTCATGCGTTTGCGTTATAGGAAAGCCCCTTGACAGAATATGGAGATCTTGTGTACGCTATAAGTCCTAGTACTTTTGCGTAGGCATATGGTTCTCCTGGTGCGACTTATGCAGTAAGACACTTGCTCAGAGGTGCCTGTATGCAGTTTTGCGCTGTCGCGCTTCGCCACGACCCGCCCGATCCGGGCTGCGTTCCCGGGGCAGCGTCGTGCAGGTTCCTGCTGGTTTGCGCGGACTTTATTGTGTCGTCGCTTCTCCGCTTTCCCTCTGTTTATCCGCAATTGCGTATCCCAGAACGATATAAACATCTCCCTCTATGCGTGGCCGCGCGATTCTGGATGGTAACGTTCAGGGGGTGCCTGCTTTCCGGCGCCGCAGCTTGCTCGCGCCTGCGCCGCTCGCCGGGTATATGTTGTGAGGTGAAAAATGCGCGCCGCGCATTTTTCACCTCACAACATATACCCCCGGTGCGGCTCCGCCGCACGAACGTTGTGGGAAAGAGGGCGAATCGCCGCAGGCGTGAACAAGGAACAGGCCAGGGAATCAGGCGCCCTCTCAAATACTGGTGGGTTCTCTCGTATATCTCCTCTGTAGGCTTCTCCCTTCTAGCATGTTGCGTACCCGGGTGATGAAGGTTATCCGAAAGGAGAATGCTATGGCGCAGCGTTTCACTCTTGGCATTGAAGAAGAATTTCAGATGGTAGACAGGCAGACCGGTCAACTGGCTTCCCATATCCATACCATTCTGGAAAAAGGAACTCCACTTCTAGGAGAGCACATTAAAGCGGAGATGTTGCAGTCAACCGTGGAGCTGGTTTCAGATGTCTGCCCGAATATCGTCGCGGCCCGCAATGCGGTGCGCAATCTGAGAGCTGAACTGGCACGACTGGTTGAATCGGAAGGGCTTGCCCTCATCAGCGCGGGCACGCATCCGCTGGCGCGCTGGCAGGACCAGGTAAGGACGCGCAGCGAGCGCTACGAGGAACTGGAGGAGGAATTTCAAGATGTGGGCCGCTCTATTCTGATCTTCGGACTACATGTCCACGTCGGTATCGATAATCACGATATCTCTATTCCCTTGATGAATCAACTGCGTACCTGGCTGCCGCACCTGCTCGCGCTCTCGACCAATTCTCCTTTCTGGGCGGGCCGCTGCTCGGGTACGAAGTCCTATCGTGCTATTGTCTGGAGGCGCTTCCCGCGTTCGGGCATTCCTGATCTCTTCGCCTCGACAGGTGATTTTGAGCGCTATGTAGACACGCTGATTCGGACCGGCTGTATCGATAATGGCAAGAAGATCTGGTGGGATATTCGCCCGCATCCCTTCTTTAAGACCATCGAGTTCCGTGCCTGCGATATGCCAGCGACGATGGAGGACACGCTGGCAATTGCCGCGCTCTGCCAGGCGCTGGTAGCCAAGCTGGCCTGGCTCTACCAGCGCAATATCACTACGCATGTGCTGCCGAGCTATTACATCGAAGAGAACAAATGGCGTGCCACGCGCTACGGCCTGGATGCCGAGATCGTTGATTTCGTGCAGGGGCGGCGTATAGGAATGCGAGAGGCCATCGAAGAGACGCTCGATTTTGTCGATGATGTGCTCGACGACCTGGGCAGCAGGCGCGAGATCAATTACCTGCGCGAACTTATTGGGGATCCGCGTGGTACCGGCGCGGACCGTCAGATAGCCATTTATCAGCAGACGGGGGATACCAGAGCCGTTATCTCCTATCTGATGGAGCAGACGGTCCGGGGCCTGGTATTGGATAGCGTAAGGTAAGACCAGCGAGACGAGGCGCTATCTTGCCGCAGGCAAGATAGCGCCTCGTCTCGCTGGTCTTAGGTATCCTGACCTTTTAGAACGCCGGACAGCCTATCTGGAGCAGATGAGCGGTGCAGCAGTAGTTGGGATCGGGCGCCGGCGGAGTCTGCACCTTGACGAGATTTTGCGAGAAAACGTCGTGATAGATCGCCGCCGAGATTGGTCCTATCACGGCGCCGCCCTCGCCTCCGTTCTCTTTCATGCCCACAATTGTCAGCGCGGGAAGCTGAGATGGGTTCGTGATAGAATAAGGCGCCTGCGTAATCATCCATGCCTGAGCGGGGGGCACGCCGCTGTTGCTCACCTGTCCGGTGCCGGTCTTACCGATAATGGCCGCGTTGGAGGTGAACAACTGGCTGATGATCGAGCCGGAGCCGCAGCGCACAACGCCAAACATGGCCTGACGCACCTCGGCGGCGGTCTGGCTGGACATCGGCGTCGCCAGCGACTGGGGATCGAAGGTCTTGATAGGGTTCTTGTCGGGATCAACAATCTTAGAGATCAGCATCGGGCGCATCAACTGCCCATCGTTGGCGACGGCATTGTCGATGAGAGTCATTTGCAGCGGTGTGACGGCATCGAAGCCCTGCCCGAAGGAGTCTGCCGCCAGTTCGTTATCGGCGAGTGGCTGCCCATTCTTGAGCACGTTGCTCGGCGTCACCGGCAGATCGAAGGGAATTTGCTGTCCTACGAAGAAGCGCTTATTATAATCCATCCAGGTATTGAAGCCGGTGTTGACGCCGATCTGGGCAAAGATGATGTTATCCGAATGGGTATAGCCATATTCCGTCGTGACCGGGAAGCGAATGGTATAGCCTGCTATGTTATTACCCTCGGGGCCGATGTTCTGACCGTTATAGGTGATGGGGCCGAGGGCGTGCTGGCGGTCGAACGCCTGATCGAGTGTAGTGTGGCCGGAGTCAAGTCCGGCGATCAGCGTCATCGTTTTGTAGGTCGAGCCGGGCACGTAGGTGGCCTGAATGGGACGTTCCAGCAGCGGCTGCTGGGGATCTTTGACAAGCTTGTTATAGTAACTGGAGTCGCCATGAGCCAGGGTTGAAACAAGCCTGTTCGGATCAAAGGAGGGGCGACTCACCATTGCCAGAATCTCACCCGTGTGCGGATCGCTGACGATGAGCGAGCCGCGATCCGTGGGAAAGGTGTTGACGTGATCAATAGGTATGGGCGTATCAAAATCTCTGGCAGCGATCTTTTGAATGCGTTCGTCGATGGTCAGGTAGATATCGTCACCAACGGGCGGGCGATGGAGCAAGCCGTTGACGGTATTACCCAGGGCCGTTGCTCCTACCTGGCCGGTAAGGTAATCGTTGTACTGAGCCTCGATGCCGGTTGAGCCATAGAGGGGGCTGATATAGTAGCCGATAAGTCCCGCCAGCGAAGGATCGGTATAGTGACGCAGGTAGCCACAGATCCCCGGCTCAGGCGTTGAGTAGGCCAGCAGGACTCCGTTGCGATCATAGATGCGCCCACGAACGGGCGCGTTATCGGTGAGGCAGCGGCGCCCGTTATGCACGTTGGCTGTCACCTGCTGCGCGACAACGACCTGCCAGTAGACCAGGCCGCCACTCAAGGCGACGAAAAGCACAATAAACAATTGCGAAAGCCTGCGTATACTTGTGCGAATATTCATGAAAAGCGTCCCCTGCTATTTTAATACGCTCTAAAGGAATGTCTTCTTATGTGCCCGATGCTCAGCGCCTTCTCGCCAGGCGTTCGCGCGGCGCAACCGCGCGAGGGAGGTTCTGCTGTGGTGTGGAAAAATGCACGAAGCGCATTTTTCCACACCACAGCAGAACCAGGGGCGAGCACCACTGGTGCGAGCAAGTGATGGCATTGGGAGTCAGATACCACATTTGTTATATAGATTTCAACGAGTGTATCATTGATGCCGGTCACAGGCAAGTCATATAGCTCACAGGGGCCAGATTTTCACGACATCCTGGCCGCATGCAGCATCTCATCGATGCTATCGCCGCCGAACTTCTCGATCACCGCCTCGCTCAGAACGATAGCCAGCATCGCCTCGCCCACCACGCCGGCGGCGGGCACAACGCAGACATCACTGCGCTCGTAGCGGCTCTGATCGATATTCTCGCCGCTGGCGAGGTCTACCGAGGGCAGCGGGTGGGCCAGGGTGGGAATAGGCTTGACGCCAACGCGCACAACGATTGGCTCTCCATTAGAAATGCCGCCCTCGATGCCTCCCGCGTTATTGCTGAGATGAAACCACTGCCCCTCTTCGCTCCTGCGCAGGACATCATGTACCTGCGAGCCAGTGCTGCGGGCTGCGGCAAAGCCTGCGCCGATCTCTACAGCTTTGGCCGAAGGAATGCTCATCATCGCCATTGCCAGCCGCGTGCTCAGGCGGCGATCCCACTGGCTATAGCTGCCCAGCCCGATAGGCACGCCCAGGGCTACCGCCTCAAAAACGCCGCCGCAGGTATCGCCGTTGCGCTTGGCCTCCAGAATGCGCTCGATCATTCTTCCCGTCAGTTTCTCGTCGGCGCAGCGCATCGGTGAAGCCTCTACCTTCTCCCACATAGCATCGGGATAGGCATCGCGCGTAATCGCTCTGGGCGTTTCGTAGCCAACATCCACAATAGAAAGAACGTGGCTATGAATGGCGATACCAAATCGGGCCAGAAATTGACGGCATAATCCGCCCACGGCCACGCGCGCGGCGGTCTCGCGCGAACTGGAGCGCTCGATCACGTTGCGAATATCGGTATGGCCGTACTTCATCGCGCCGGTAAAGTCCGCATGGCCGGGGCGCACACGCGTCACCACCTCAACCTCTGTCTCCACGGGCGCCGGACTCATACGCTCCTCCCAGTTCACCCAATCGCGGTTCTCGATCTGCATCGTAATCGGTGAGCCGAGCGTCTTGCCATGACGCACGCCTGAAAGGAAGCTGATGGCGTCTTTCTCGATTTTCATGCGCCCGCCACGTCCATAGCCTCCCTGCCGGCGGCGCAGGTCGGCATCAATCAATGCCTTGTCTATTACTAATCCGGCGGGCAGGCCCTCTACGATCATCGTCAGGCATGGCCCGTGCGATTCGCCTGCCGTCAGAAAACGAAACATAGCTAAAAGTACCTCTTTATGATAAATTTCTCTTTCCCCGGTGGTTATTATAGCATCCACCAATTTCTTCCGTCATCAGGATGTGTCTGTTTCGCAGGGCTATGTAATGCTCCCCACGCCACGCCCGAAAGGAAGAGTCTGGGCGGAGACACCCCGTGCCCCGCAAGGGGGCTGCCGCCCCCTTGACCCCCGCTTCGGGCGAGCATTCAATAGCCCTGTCTGTTTCGCGTTGTTCTCTTTCCTCCCGGGCAGGAGGGTCGCACGGCTTTGCCGCGAGCGCCATAGGCGCTCGCCAACGGTGGATTTATGCATCAAACGGCCCTTTTAGAACTTTTTGTCACACAAGCAAAACTGTATGAGTATCGCTTTAATATTTACAGCACTAACATATTGACACAAAACATAGCGGTATTTTACAATGCATTTGAACA
>Ga0070739_10007238_pt1 | contig 11873 bp, 12 predicted proteins | sample Coa_R1_7_FD_66445 | JGI IMG/M metagenome (GOLD analysis project Ga0070739, IMG submission 66445) | Surface soil microbial communities from Centralia Pennsylvania, which are recovering from an underground coalmine fire - Coalmine... | ecosystem: Environmental > Terrestrial > Soil > Unclassified ... | reverse complement strand
ACATCACCGTTGGCGGCGATGCCGCCAAGGCTTCCTGCGCCAGGACCGGTCAGCCTGGTCCAGACAAAAGTGCCGGAAAAGGGATGGACGACAAAGTACCGGTTGCATTGGTTAGCGTCGCAGGTGACCACCGCCAGAGAGCCGGCGTCGTTCAGACCGGCGATGAATGTTTGTGCGGCGCCTGGCGGCGGCTTCAACACCGTAAACCGGCCATTGTCGTAAATGAAAACGTGGCCAACTGACGACGAGGGACCGGCGCTTCGAAAGAAGGAGTGCCGCAAGACGATCTGCCTCGGGTACCCGGCAATCGGAGTCGAAGGGGCCGACCCCGAGTACACTTCGCCCGCGACCTCACCGCCGTCATTGACGGTGATCGGCGTGGGGGTGTTAAACCCGGAAGGCATGTCCCGGCTGAGATCAATGAGGTGGTAACGGGCCTCTGGATGAACAGGCTGTGCCCGGACCCCACTCAGGACCGGGCTCAGCCCCATGGCCATGATGACAGCTCCCACCAACCGCATGCCCCTCAAATCCGCTTGCCTCTCAACCGCCCACGTGGGTATTCGTCCCGCGACGCCTGCGTTTGACGAATGACATATGGTAGACCCTCCAAAGGTGCCCTGAAGCAGAGGTCCACGGTATCGCAAGAATTGGATGACAGGAGTACCATGAGGTATTACTGAAGGCCTGTCGCCGGGATACCGGACGTTTTCCCCTCTGCCAACCACCGGCGGCCGGCCAGTTGTACCAGGATTTCCAGACCGTAGGGTCCTTTGTTGGCCAGGCGTCTGTGCTCACTCACGATCTTAGAGAGTCGCAGCCAGAGAAGGGGGCGCCAATGGCTCACCTCGAAGTGCCGGAGAAGCCGCAACCTTCCGCGGCGAGAGTGGAGCCGTACCCAATTGTCGACCGCCAAGAAGACCTAAAGGTAATCGCCTCCCTTCTTGTTGCCGGTGACGTCCGGCTGCTCACACTGACCGGTCCAGGCGGCGTCGGCAAGACCCGGCTCGCCCAGGAGGTGGGCAGGACCGTCGCCCCACACTTCCCGCACGGAGTGGACTTCATCGATCTCGCCCCGGTTCGCGAGGGCAGCTACTTCCTTGCCGCCCTCGGTAAGCGGCTGGGAGTGCCTGACACGGGTACCGCGCTGCTGGCCGACGTGCTTCACCACTATCTGGGTGAGCGCCAGATGCTCCTGATTCTCGACAATGTCGAGCAGGTGCTTCCGGCCGTCGAGGTCGCCGAGCTGCTCAATGCCGCCCCTCACCTGAAGCTTCTGGTGACCAGCCGCGAACCTCTCCATCTGCTGTCTGAGCAGCTCTATCATCTGCAGCCGCTTGAACTGGTGGACCCCGAGAGGCTGCCGCCGCTGGAACAGCTTGCTAACGTTCCTTCAGTCGCACTGTTCCTCCGTCGCGCTCGGATGATTCAGCCCTCGTTTGGCCTCACCACGGAGAACGCCCGTGCTGTGTGCGAGCTGATGGTTCACCTCGACGGTTTGCCGCTGGCAATCGAGCTGGCCGCGTCACGCATCCAGATCCTCTCACCCCAGATGCTCCTTGACCGGCTGGGCCAGCGCCTCTCACTTCTTCAGTGGGCCGGCCCTGAGGTTCCTCAGCGCCAGCAAACACTCCGCGCAGCCATCGCTTGGAGCTACGACCTCCTGTCTGTGGAGGAGCAGGCTGCGTTCCGTGTGCTCGGTTTCTTCGCCGGCCGCTTCACCCTAGAGGCGGCCGAGGCCATCCTGTCAGAGGTCGTGCCGACGCCGTTGGACGTCCTCGAGGCCGTCGGCTCCCTGGAAGATAAGAGCCTGCTGCTGACGGAAGAGGACGATTCGGGCGGCTATGACTTCCGGCTTCTCGAGTCGGTGCGAGAGTTCGCGCGAGAACAGCTTGCCGCTCAGGGAGAACAAGAGAAGGTGGCGTCCGCGCACGCGTATTACTTCCTCCACCTGGCCGAACTGGCCGCTCCACGCCTCGCCGGAGCCGGGCAGCGGCACTGGTTCCTGTGCCTCGACCACGAGCACGACAATCTGCGTTCCGCCCTCGAATGGCTGTGGGAGGCCGGCGACCAGGAGAGTGCGTGCCGGATGGCGGCGGCACTCGGGTACTTCTGGGATGTCCGCGGCTATGTCCGTGAAGGCGTGCAGCAGCTGCAGAGGGCTGCCGACCGCGTGCCCCGAGACGCAGGACCATTGCGGGGCAGGCTGCTGAGTCTGCTCGGAAGTCTGCTGGCCCTCCAGGGCAGGGTGGAGCGGGCGCGGTCCGTACTGGAAGAAGCCGTGGCGATGGGCAGGCAGCTTGGGGACCCGGACCTCACGGCGTACTCTCTGGTGGGTCTGGCTCGTGCCAGCCTCGACTTCACGGAGTCGGGAGCTGAACGGCCTCGGCAGTACCTGGAAGAGGCCGCATCTCTCTGGCAACAGGCGGGCAACGAGACCGAACATGGCTACGCGCGGACCTGGCTGGCCTGGCTCGCGCTGGGTCAGGGCCACTACCAAGAGTCAGAACGGCTCGCACAGCTCGCGGTGCTGGCCTTTGAACAAGCGGGAGATGAGAACCGTCTGGGCGTTGCCTCCTCCGCCCTCGGTATGGCTCTCGCCTTTCAAGGCGATACGGCCCGCGCGGCAGCCTCCCTTCGGCAGGCGCTGACGGTCATTGAGCGGTTCCAGGACAGGCGGTTGCTGGTGTCGACGGCTACGATGATTGCGTGGTGGCTGGCCGGCAGCATTCATGACGAGGAGCAGCTTGCGCGGCTCCTGGGTGCAGGCGACGCGCTGAGTGATACCTTTGGCCCTCTGCTTCACCTCCTCGGAGCCACTGGGGTGCCGGACGTGGTGGAGACTCTTCAGACCCGTCTTGGGAGGGCTCGGTTCGAGGAGGCCTGCCGTGCGGGACGGACGCTATCCTTCTCGGAGGTCACCAACCTGGCCGCCGCGGTGCTGGATTCGCTTGACGGTGGAACGTTAGGTGGAGATCGTGCGCATTCGAGGACCAAGCAAGCGGAGACCAAGACATTGCTCAGTACCCGCGAGCAGGAGGTCCTGAAACTCGTGGCAGAGGGAATGTCGAACAAACAGGTCGCCCACCAGCTGATCGTCGCCGAGAGCACCGTCCGCTACCACCTGACCTCGATCTTTAACAAACTGGGGGTCGACTCGCGCACCCACGCGCTCGCCGTGGCCGCACAACGCGGACTCATCGACCTGGCTGGCGAGTAGGCGCTCGACAGTTCTGTGCCAGTCGGCGCAGGGTTCGCTGGCCCAGCCGGATCGCTACGACGGCGGTTCGGCCGCTCCCGCCGTCCGGGCTCGATGTCGCGCCAGCCCAAGCATGAGCTCCCACGCGTTCAGTGCCGCTGTGCTTAGGATCACCACGATGACCGGCACCATCCAGTAGAGATAGGAAGTCGAGCCCTGCAGCAGGGTGACCCCAATCAAGGTCAGGCCGGCTCCTCCGGCAAGAGGGAGTGCGATTGGGGGAATGAGTCGCATCGCGACCACACGCCATCCGCTTGCGCGATTCAGCTCCCTCACAACCTCACGAACGTCCACAAACGTCAGGATCACCTGGACGCCGCCGATCCCACACAGTGGCCAGCCCAGACCTTCGGGTCCCTGACGGGGTACGACGAATATCAGGGCGATGACGACGACCAGGATGAAATTGGAAGGCGTGCGACGCGCCAGGGTGAAGGTGGCCGAGACTCCCGATTCTCCAACAAGGTCGAGATGCAGCGACATGGCCACGAAGACCAGCCCCGCCAGAGCGGCGGAGGCCGTGCCGGCCAGCACATAGAAGGTCACCCAGCTCGCGACGACGGATGAAAAGCCCGAGTGCACCGCGGTCAGCTCACAGGGAATCGTGGATGTCGGGTTTGACTCACCACGCCCTCTATTTCACCGATGAGCTGGAGGATTCACTTGACGAAAAGAACCTCCCGTCATACTCGGGCTCGAAGTTGGGTGCATAGCTGCGCACACTGGCGATAGCCTTCGTCAGGGCCCGGCGCGCCGGGGCGGCGGGATCGCTCAAGAGATCCTCACGTCGGAAGCTGATGTACTCTTGCCGAAGTGTCGCCTGGTCGCGTCCAAGCTCAGAAGGTCCGATATGGTTCAGCTCAACACGAATGATGTCATCGAAGGTCCGCTCAGTCACGGCGCCACCCCCGATCAGGCCTGAGTCGAGTCCATTCGGAGGTCACGAGAGCGGCCCTGTCGCCTGACGACAGGACCGCTCCCGCGCCCGATCCTTTCGTCAGCCTCATATACGCGGGCGTGTCTGCCCCCCGAGGTAGACCACCTGGGCCGGCTCCCGTCTGCGCGTTCGTCTTAGCTCTTCCTGAGAGCGAACCAGGAAGACTTCCCGAGCATCGGGGTCGACGGTTTCGACCAGTGCGATCGGGAGCAGAAGCTCCTCCCTATCGTGCGGAAGGCCCCGCTCGACCGTCATCCAGCCGGTCTTGGGATCGTAGTCCTTGACCGTACCCACGGTCGCCATGTCCGAGGTGAAGACCCGGTCGCCAATGGAGATCTGTGCCTTCACCTCGTCCACGTCGATCCGATCGATCACAACGGGCATACCGTCGTAGCCGCTCGGCTGAGTGCTCGTGGCAATCTCGCGACTTCCGACTCGCTTGACCGAGGTGGTCGTCGTTGGATCGCTCGAAAAATCCCGATGGAGCTCCAGCTTCGTGACGGAGACGAAGATCTCACGCGGATCAATGCTGCTGACCACCCGGAAGGGGATGCTGAGATCCGATAAAGAGAGCGAATTCTCGTGAACCATAAAGTAGCCGACGATGCGATCGACCATGTCGACCGTTCCGACCCTCTTGCCGTCCCTGTCAAAGACGGTCAGGCCTGGTCTGATCGCGGTCGCGATGTCCTCGGTGATTATTCCCTGTACATTCGTCATTGAATTTATCCTTTCTCGATCGGAATTGGCTTGATGGGATCTGCGGTCTACGCCTGTCCCGACCTCAGACGGTCTCGCCTGAGCTACGGATGAACGTCGCCTTGATCTCGAGATGGACCCAGGACGGGACCAGCCCTCTCGCTCCCGTCATGCCGAAGGCATAACGGTCGGTGACTCCCGATGCCTCAACCACGATTCGGTCCGCGTCGACGTACCGGAGCCGCGCCTCGAGGGTTAACGGAAGGGTTACGCCGCGTACGGTTAGTGTGCCTTCCACCAGGTAAGCTCCGGGTTGGTCGGGCATGCCGCGAACCGTGCTGCTCTGGTAACGAATCTGGGGATGCTCGTCGGCCCAGAGGAAGTCCTTCGCGCGGAGATGCGCGTCGCGACGACCTATCCCGGTTTCGATGGAGATTGTCTCGGCCTCGCCCCACACGCGGGCCAATTCGAGACCGTCAGCGGGGATGTCCAGCTCTGCCTTGAATCGAGAGAAGCGGCCGTGCACGGTCATCAGTCCGAACAGGTTCTTCACCCTGAATCCGACCGTGCTCTGGCTTGGCTCGAGGACGTAAGCGCCGGCCAGGTCGTTCTCCACGACGGAGGTCTGCGGAAAGGTTGCAATCATAGTGGATAACTCCTCTGTCAAAGAATTGGTTTCGCTGTGTGGTTCCGGGTCCTAACATTTCGCCGGGAGACCAGCCGGCTAGCCGGAGGCCAGGCTCAGCTGGTGTGATGCCTTCACGTGCTCGACTCGATCTGAGGTGCTGAAGAGCCTGACCAGTAGAAGGCCGGTGATGAACCCGCCGACATGGGCCCAGTAGGCGACACCTCCGGCCGCCTGACTCCCGGTCGAGCTGAGGGCGGCCGCGCCGTTCCACAGCTGGTACAGGAACCACAGGCCGATGAAGACCCAGGCCGGAAGGCGCACCGGCACGAATAAGAAGCCGAGGGGAATGATGCTGCCGATTCGCGCGGTCGGGTAGAGAACGAGGAAGCCCGCCAACACACCGGCGATGGCCCCGCTCGCGCCCAGCCCGGGTACGTGCGAGCCGAAAGCGGTGGCGATCTCCAGGACGCTCGCGCCGAGGCCGCATAGGAAGTAGAAGCCCACGTAGCGCCAGTGCCCCATGGAGCGTTCGATGTGATTGCCGAAGATGAAGAGGAAGAGCATGTTGCCCAGGATGTGGGCCCACCCCGCGTGTATGAACATCGACGTGAAGAGCGTGACCCAGAAGGGGTGGGGTGTGCCCGCATAGGCAACACACCGGCTGGTGTACTCGCATGGAACGAGCGAGTAGTCGAGGAAGAACCTGTTGAGTGGCCCGCCGCTCAGCGATAGCTCGTAGAAGAACACCAGGAAGTTGACGACGATCAGGCCGATGTTGGCCCATGGAAAGATGTCGTCGGCGTCGTCGGTGTCGATTGCGTTGAGTGGTATTGCCATGATCTCACCTAGCTGGCGCTCGTCCGCTCGCGAATCGGGCCGGCGGCTGGGATGCCGCCAGCCCGATTCCCGTACGACGCCTTACTTGCCGTCCTTCTCGGTCGCTTCTACGAAGACGACGTCGACGGGCTCGAGGTGCTGCAGTCTCTGCAGATCAGCGCCCGAGACGACGAGGTAGACCTCTTGCGAGGCGTGGTTTACATAATCTACGACCGTCACCGGAACCATGAGGTGGCGGCGGCCTGAGAGCTGCCGCTGCTCGACGAGCATCCATCCAGTGACGGGGTCGTATTTCGTGATGGTCCCCAGATCGGCCAGCTCGGAGGTGAAGACCCGGTCTCCGACCTCGATGAGGTGCCTGAGCTCGTCAATCCTGACACGATCCACGACCAGAGGCGTGTTGGTGTAACCGCTCTGCTCCGTCGTGACCGCGACCTCGTGCCCGGCCACATACTCCACGGTGGTGGAGCGGGCGGGCGGATTGACGTAGCCCTGATCCAGCTGGTCCCTGGAGAGGCTCAGGTACAGCTCGCGTGGATCGATGTTGGTGATGAGACGGAAGGGGACATAGAAGTGGCGGTCGAGCAGCGGATTGTCCCGCTTTTCGGCCATCGGGCGGGCATAGATGGTGAAGTAGCCCGAGGTTCGGTCGATCATATCCACATCGCCGATGTTCTTGCCGTCACTGTCGTACACGCTCTGCCCGATGGCTATGGTGTTGCGAATGTCTTCGCTGACGATGCCTCCGACGGTATTCATTGGTGGTCTCCTTTTGGTTGTTTGTTACGGCTAGGGTTGGTCGATCACTCGTAGAACGAGTCTGCCGCTGCTCAGGCCGAGTGCCCAGGCGCGGGTTGAAGAGCGGCCCGGGCTTTCGAACCCACCTGGTTTAGGCGGTAGAAGATCACGAGCCTGGTGATGCCGGAGAGGATGGCGTAGAAGCCGATGATCCAGATCACGGCGAGAGCGCCGGACCTGGGGTAGATCGCCACCAGCGTTCCGAAGGCGACAGAGAGGACGCCGGAGAGGCCCAGCAGCCACCCATGCTCGAGCTGGCCGGCCAGGTCGAAGGCAGCGACGAGCTCGAAGATGCCGGTCATGATCGCCCAGAAGGCAATGACGTATACGAGTGCCAGTGCCGACAGGCCGGGCCAGAGGAACGTGACTGCCCCTATGGCGATCCCACCGAGGCCGCCCAGGACATATGGAACCCAGGTTGTCTGCCGCTCACCGAGCAGATTCAGGCCGGCCCCCAGGGTGAAGCCGCCCGTAATGAGGGCGAATGCGCCAAAGAGGGCAAGCAGCGCGACGAAGGTAATGCCGGGCCAGGCGAGCGCGATCACGCCGAAGGCGATGGCGGCTACGCCGCTCAGGGCGAGAAGACGGTTGTTGCGTACGAAAACTTGCTCGAGTTGGTTCATCAGAAATCTCCTTGACTTGTGTTTGTTGTGTACTCTTGTTCGGTCGCGAGATGAAGGCTGCAGTTAGGGAGGAGCACGGGCGCCATCCAGCTTCGAGAGGGCGGTGAGGAAGCCCTCTACGCCTGGGTCGAGGTTATTGGGAGAGACACGACTCCAGCGAACGACTCCGGCGGCGTCGACGACGAAGATGGCGCGCCGGCTCCGATCTTTGCTCTCTTCGTAGACTTGATATTCGCGAGACACCCGGCCCCTGGGACTCGAGTCGGAGAGAAGGGCGAACGTAAGCCCCAGAGTGTCCGCGAATGCGCGATGGCTCCAGATGCTGTCCACCGAGATGGCGACCAGCGTCGCCTCGAACGGCCGCAGCTGCATCAGGTTCGTCTGATACCGGTAGAGCTGTTCGGCTGAGATTGGCTCCCAGTCGCCGGGATAGAAGACCAGTACCGCCGGACCCGGAAGCTCACTTAGAGAGAGGTCCTGGTAGAGGTTTCGTGGGAGCGTGAAGGCCGGAGCCGGTGCTCCAATCAGCGGCGCCGCGGTATCTATGTTCACGACACTAGCCTGCGCTTATTTCGGCGACTGCGCCCCGACCAAAGCGATAGTCGAGCGCAGGCAGGTTCGTCCGACAGATCCCGACAAAGCGCTAACCGGGTGCGGAAGACCACGTGCTCGGGTGCTGGGCGGGTTTGATTGGGAACGTCGATCGGCCGCCCCACCGTGTTTCCGCGGCATGGACAGGTTAGAGGAAGGCAGTCCGGCTGGGCTGTACCGGCGATCAGATCGATTGACAGCGGCATGAGCCCGGCTGCCCGCCCTGAGAGCCAAACCGGCGGCGAGGAGCAGCCCCTTCAGTTGGTGCGATCAGCCGCGAGCTACGGCGACGAGTCCCCAGGTGCCAAGAGCGTACATGGCGAGCACAACCGCAGAGTCGGGGCCGAGCCGCAGGAACTGGCGCTGGGGGCGAAAGATGAGTCCCCACAGATACACCATCGTGAGCACGATTCCCAGGCTCGTCAGGTAAATGTCCGTGCTCGCTGCGAACGGCAGAACCGAGCTGCCCGACAGGATGCTGGCAGGGAGAAACAGAACCGGCAGAAAGGCATTCCCGCCGAAAATATCGCTGAACGCGAGCTTGTAGTCGCCCAGCCTGACCGACGCCAAGCCGGTGGACAGCTCGGGCAGAGAAGTGAGAGCGGCCAGGATCGTACTACCGAACAAGACGCCACTCATTCCCATATCTGAGGCAATATGACTACCCGTCTCTTCGAGGACGACGCCGGCTGCCAGCGTTACCGCCGAGGCCACCAGGAATACCCCAGTTGCTCGAGCCGTCGTCGTGCCTCGCTCCTTGGCTTTCTGGTACTTCTTTACCTGCGCCAGGTTGCGCCGGCTTTGGGCGCCGGGAGCGTTTCCCTGCTCTTGCCAGGGCAATCCCTTGCCGGCCCGGTTCAGGAGCCCGAGCCCCGCGACCCACGCCAGGAAGATCAAGACGGCGCCCGCGTCCACGGGGCCGGTGCCTCTCACCGGAAGCTGGGTTGCCATGACGGCAAGCCCCAAGACCCCGATGACCAGGGCGCCTTCGAGTACTAGAACCAGATCCGCGGCGTAGTACGAAAGCGGCTTGTCGCGAACGCCAAACCCGTCAATCGCTACGAGGACAACCGTTTGTATGGCGATGCCGCCGAGGATGTTTCCGGTGGCGAGGCTCAGGTTGTGGCTGAGGGAAGCAGTCACCGTGATTGCGATTTCGGGTAAGTTTGTGACTATGGCGAGGAGGATGGCACCCCCAAGAGCCTCCCCAATCCCGAGCCGGTACGACAGGATGTCTGTCGTGTCTGAGAGATAGATCCCGGCAATCCACACGGCCGCGCCCGCGCCGAGGAAGATGAGGACGAGAGCCGGAAGGGATAGCGCCTCAAACACGGCCTGCCCCATCTGTTCGGAGCGGGTCACCGTCTGGTCGGATGGAAGCGCGTGGCCGGCCCCTCGCGGGTGGGACCGGCCGAGCTTCAAAAGGTGCCCTGACCATATCTACCGTTCGGCGGATCCGGGCGCGTCGTCGAGATCGGCTGCGTCCCCCGGCGTTACTGCATTGAAGTGGACGCCGTCGCCGGTCGGAACTCTGGACTCCAAACTCGAAACCCGTAATCCGAAACAAGGCACCGTGCAGCGCCTAACGCGGGCCTGCCTCGATCTCCTCATAGAACCGGTTTATAGCCTGGCCCAGCTCCGCCAAAGCCGCGTCCTCCGCTTTGTCGTCCGCGGCTTCCTTTTCCCGCAGGCGCTCCCGCGTCTCCGCCAGACGGTCCCGAAGAGACGTCATGCGCGAGCGCAGGGCGGCGTCGTCGTCCTGTGAGTTCTGCACGGCGTGCCTGTGGAGTTGGTTGAGCTTACCCTCAAGCTCGTCGATTCGGGTCTGCATCGATGTGCGAACGTCCGTATCGGCCTTCATCTGCGATACCTCTCTTGTCGCTCGAGGGCTCTAGGTGAAGCTTGCTTCATCTCGGGTCCGCGGCGGATTAGTGCTTACACCTATCACCCTAGGCTCCCGGCACCTCTTGCGCACCAGCCGGACCGCTAGTCATCCAGCTCTCGGAGCCTGTTGGAATAGCCAGGAGCTTTCATGGGAGCGCTGTCAAGATAGGTGCATCCGCAGGCCCAAATCGCGGCAGAGTTGGGTACCTGGGGCGCGGCTCGCGTGCGGCGCCATCGCACGGATCAGCCGGCCCCGACGAGAAAATGCTGTGACGAGGCACGATATCCGAGTCGATTGCAACTGCGGAAACGGAACGGTAGCTGGTGAACGTCGAGTATTCTACGGCGATGCAGGAATCGAGAACGCTATCCTCGACAGACCGCCTTTAGAGAGAGAACGAGAGCAGCTTTGAGTTGGGCACCGTAGGCTGGAGCTGGTGGAGCACTGAGCGTTGATCTCGTCACAAATTGAACGCCTGCTCGAACGCTCGCGGGTCCCCGGTTGCTCCATGGCGGTCCTTCACGATGGAGTGGTGGACTTCGTCGGCACCTTCGGCCAACGTTCGGCCGCGTCCGGCCAGCCTGTGACGCCGGAGACCGTCTTTCAGGCTGCCTCCCTTGGGAAGCCGCTGCTCGCCTACATCGCCCTCCAACTGGTCGACGAGGACTTGCTTGATCTGGACGCGCCCCTGCATCACCAGGTACCTGCTTCGCGGCGGCCGAACGTTGCTGGTGCGGATGCCGTCTCCGCCAGAATGCTCCTCAGTCATACGAGTGGTCTTCCCAACTGGAGAAGGCGAGGACAACAGCTGCGCCTTCAGTGGACGCCGGGGGAGCGCTTCGGCTACTCAGGGGAGGGATACCTGTACCTCCAGTCGGCGATCGAGCACCTGACCGGTCAGTCACTCCAAGCACTGGCGCACAACCGGCTCTTTGAACCCCTCGGGCTGAGGAGGACATCGTATGTCTGGCAGCCGGCACTCGAACGCGATGCAGCGGTGGGACACAATGCAGACCGTCGACCCCGCGCACCGAGCAGGCCGAGTCGGCCGGCCGGATCCTACTCTCTTCTCACGACAGCGGGTGAGTACGCGGGGCTGACGGCAAGCTTGTGGTTGCCAGCCACCGGCGCTTCGACGACTCAGGGGCAGAGAGTGGCCGACCGGATGCTTACTCCATCGGTTTGGCTGAACAACGGCATTGCCTGGGGGCTGGGTTGGGGACTCCAAATCACCGACGGCGACACGGTGATCTGGCACTGGGGAGACAATCCGGGATTCAAGAGTTTCGTGGCAGCATCACGACGGCTGGGGTCCGGGGTCGTGATCATGACCAATGGCGAGCGAGGACTTGCGCTGTGCCGTGAGGTGGTGGAGTCGACGACACCACTGGGGCCCGATGTCTTTGGCTGGCTGGCCGCCTTCTACGGAGTTGCGGCCATCACGTGAAGGGCGGAAGCAAAGTCACAGAGCCCGTCGACTCTCGCTGCCCACACAAGTAGCGACTCATACACCTTCGGTCGGGACGACTCGCGTCCCGCGAGCGCCGGTCTGATTGCTGTCGTGCGGACCAGTCCCGACCTCGCATGTCCCGGCAAAGCGCCGCTGAATGAAACCC
>Ga0070739_10007237_pt1 | contig 11875 bp, 14 predicted proteins | sample Coa_R1_7_FD_66445 | JGI IMG/M metagenome (GOLD analysis project Ga0070739, IMG submission 66445) | Surface soil microbial communities from Centralia Pennsylvania, which are recovering from an underground coalmine fire - Coalmine... | ecosystem: Environmental > Terrestrial > Soil > Unclassified ... | reverse complement strand
GAGATGGGACGACGGTATCAGGGCGTTCCAATAGACGCGGTGTACTGTTCCGACCTGCAGCGGTCGTGGCGCACGGCCGAGATCGCATTCGCGGGCCGCGGGCTGCCCATCGTCCGCACCGCCGCGCTGCGCGAGTGCGATTATGGCGAGCTTACGCGGGGGCCGCTGCGCGATGCGGCCCGTTACGTGACGGAGCGTTATCCCGGCGGTGAAAGCTACGCCGGTGTCGCCTTGCGAGTGCGCGCTTTCCTCGAGGGTCTGCGCTCGCTGCCGAATGGCCAGGTCATCCTTATCATTGGCCATCGCGCGGTTCACTATGCGCTGGAACATCTGCTCGGGGGCGCGGACCTTGCCTGCGCCGTAAGCGCCGAGTGGCGCTGGCAGCCGGGCTGGCGCTACGTCCTGTAGCCTGTCTCGAATCAGTGCCCGTGAAGCGCTCAGTCCCTGAGAAACCCCTGCAGCTGAAGCCAGTCGCTAAAGCGGTCGATCCAGCTATCGGACGGGCATCCCTGATAAGAAACATCTGGCACGCGTCGTCTCGGCGGTTTGCCGCATTGCCGGGCGAGCAATGCCGCGGACACTGATTTTCGAGGCTCCGCCGACATCGAATCCGAGCCGTTGACTCAGCTTTTCTCGCCGCTTTGCACGAGTTTGCGCACGGCCTCGAGCAGCGGAGGGATGTCTCGTTCGACGATACCCCACACCAGTTCGGAGTCGGCGCCCTCGTAATTGTGGATGAGCACATTGCGGAGCGCGTTCATCTCCCGCCAGGGGACTTCCGGATTGGCCGCGCGAAATTCTGCCCCGATCTTCGGGGACGCTTCGCCAATAACCTCGAGGTTTCGGCACACGGCGCTGAACAGGATGGAGACCGGTACATTACCTTTCTCTCGCGCAGCCTGCGGCACTGAATTAGTTCCTCGCAACAATCGCGGATGTGGAGAAGGTAGACCTTCGGATCGGGCGAAGTCATCGGCTCAGAGAGGCAGCGCCTCCGCCAGGACGCGGTCACGAATGTAGCGGAGGCTGTTCGGTGTAACCACGTCTACGTTGACGCCGAGAAGGCTCTCGAGGTCCAGCTTCAGCCCGATCAGATCCAACAGTGTCCGTCCTGTTTCAAACTCGACGAGCAGGTCGATATCGCTGCTTTCATGGTTCTCGGCACGGATGATGGAGCCAAAAACTCGAACGTTCGGCGCCCCGTGTGTCCGAGCCAGGTTCAGGATCTCGGTTCGTTTCTGAGTCCTGAGTGCGTCGAACGTGATCATTGATGTTCCCTTCCAGTCTCCCTCAGCTGATTCGCCGTGAGTCGGTCAAGGCTTGAGAAAGCCCTGCAGCTGAAGCCAGTCGCCGAAGCGATCGATCCAGGCGTCGGACGGAAATCCCTGTTTACGCATGCCGAAACCGTGGCCGCCTTTGGAGTACATGTGGAGCTCCGCGGATTTGTGCGCGTCGAGCCATCTGGTGTAAAGGCGTACGCTGTCGGGCGCGAGGCCGAGCTGATCGTCGCTGGCGGCGGCGAGAAACATCGGCGGCGCATCCTCCGGGACAGGGAGGTTTCGCGTTGCGAACGTGCCGGGATAGATCGGCGCGACAAAAGCCGGGCGGCTCTCTGGCGTGTAGCGAAAGCCAACAGCAGCCGCGACTTCGCCGCCGGCGGAGAATCCGATAATGCCGACTCGGCTCGGATCGATGCCCCAATCGGACGCATGTTTGCGGACGTACGCGACCGCTGCGAGGCCATCCGCGATCGAGAGCGGCACGACTGTGCGGAGAATCTCCCCGAATTTCTTTCGGTCCTGAAACGCAGTCGTAAATTCCTGTGTCGCATCGTCGCCGGTATGCGCCAGACGGTATTTGAGCACGAACGCCGTCACGCCGCGCGCGGCAAGCCAATGCGCGACATCCGTCCCTTCGGACTTGATCGACAGCGCCATGAATCCGCCTCCGGGGCAAATCACGATACCTGTCCTGTTCGCGCGACCTGTCGGCTTGTAGAGAGTCAGGGTCGGCTTTGTTACGTTCGATACAACGTCGGTGTTCCAGACCTTCGAGTAATACTGTTTTTCCGGGTAGGTTGCCTCAGCCGAGCCCGGCGGGGCGCCGGCGTACAGCGGGATCACCTCCTGGGCGGTTGCGGTAAGCCCGAGCAATCCGACAAAGCAGACGATTGGAAGCAGAGAAGGTCGCATCGTTGTCTTATGTTCAGAACTTCAACCAGTATGTCCGCACGAGCCGCGCATAATCGCTGACACGAGGATCTCCTCGGCGCGCGAGATTCGGGAGATATACCTGTTCCATGCCGCCGGGCCGATTGAAGAGCGGCGCGGACGGCCCAACCCATGCAAAAACAGGTTGCGTGAGCGCGATTTCCAGGACGCACAGTTGTCTCCCGCCCGATGGGAGGGCCATGAATTCCGCGACGTAGTTTCTAAACAGCCGCCCGCCACCGTGCGCGCTCCGGTTCGCATCATCATGGAGTTCGCTGAAGACCGCTTCCCTCATCCACCACACGAACTGAAACGACTCGCCCGTGACCAGCGGCACGAGACGGAACAGGTGGGCGCCGGAGGGAAGCAGCATCTTCTCGGGCGTACCCTGAAACGAGCGCCGCGCATCGTAGCTCGTTTTCCGCATCGTGGCCCAGCGCACTTGGTCGAATCCGAGTTCCTGATTAAGGTAAGTGCCCACTTTGCTGCCGGTGCTCAGGACAGGCTATCACGATACGGTGGCGCCGTCCGCCGCGTACAATAACTCCAATGTCTCAACGCCTCTGGTGTTTCGCGATGCTCTTCTGCCTCGTGGCCGAGACCGCGCTCGCCCAGTCGCAGATTTGTCGATGCGACGGTGCATTCGCCTGGGCTCGAACATAACCTTCTGGGTGACCGCGCCGATCAGCGAGTCGCGATCTATTTACCCGCGGCATACCAAGCCGAGCCCGAAAGGCGGTTCCCCGTCATCTACTTCCTGCACGGATATTCGGATCCGACCCCGCGCCACCAGGCCGCACAGATGTTCCAGGAGGACATGGACGCGCTGATCGCCGCCGGCTCCGCGCAGCCCATGATCGTCGTCCTGCCGAACGGGAATAACCGGTATCACGGCTCGTTCTATGCCAATTCGAGCACAACCGGCAACTGGGACGACTACATTACCCGCGACGTGGTCGGGTATGTGGACGGCAATTACCGCACGCTGGCGACGGCCGAGAAACGTGGGATCGTGGGGCACTCGATGGGCGGCTTCGGCGCGCTGACGCTGGCCTTTCGACACCCGGATGTATTCAGCGTGGTCTACGCCATGAGTCCCTGCTGCACCGATCTGGTGGAGGATCTCGGCGCGAGTAATCAGGCGTGGGTTCGGATCGATAAGCTGCAGTCACCGGACGAAGCCGAGCAGGCGCTCGGCAAAGGCGACTTCTTCGTGGCGGCGGATTCGGCTATGGCGGCCGCGCTGGCCCCCGATCCAAAATCGAAGATACTCGGCGATCCGCCTTTTGTGGTGGCTGGGAGAACGGTGCGAACCGACCCCGAGGCGTTCGCGCGCGTGGCCGCGAACATGCCTGTGAACATGGTCCGTCCACTGCTGCCGAACATCCTGCGGCTACGCGCGATCTTCATCGAGTACGGCGCCCAGGAGAACTTCACGCATATTCCCTTCGGCGCGCGCGAACTGTCGCAGGCGCTGGCGGAAGCAGGCGTGTCGCACACGCTGGAGGTCTTTCAGGGCGACCACGGGAACCATTTCGCGCGGCGGGTTGAGGAACGCATGCTGCCGTGGATGTCGCAGCAACTGAACGGCCGATAACCAACGCGGTCTGGATTTCGTGAATCTCCTGCTCGAAGGCGCCCTGAGCGATATGCCGTACGTGACCGACATGCGCGCGGTGTTTGGTGCTCTTCCAGGCCTCTGCGTCGAGCACGATTGGCTCATCTCAGATCTGGAGCGCATCTGGATTGGAAAAGACTATGTGCCGGGCACACCCGATCAGCGGCTTGCATCGCACCCTCTGCTGATCAGTGGTAACGAACTTGAGGAGTTACTAAGCGGGCACGACATACAATTCTGCTGGGCTGTTTTCAGTGCCCTGCCGGCTGGCCTGACGCCGGAGTACGAACACGAGCCGTTCGCGGATGGAAATCAGGGATTCTGGATCGGCTCACCCCAACCTCAACTCACGCAGGCGAAGATGGAGATCGTGTGCTGGGACTGCAGCAAGACGCTATTGATAGGCGTCGACGAAGATTTGGCGCGGCGCTTCAAGGCTCGATTTCCTCAAGCCGTTGACCTCGATCTCTACAACCGCAGAGGAAAACCCCAGTGACCGGTCGCTGACGGCCTATGTGCCTGGCGGCTAACGCTACCGCCGCACTCCCGGCGTCTCTTCCCGCGCCTCCAGCGGGTCCTTCTTATACTTCGACCCGGTCCCGAAGAACGGGAAAGTCCCGCGCGGGGCATCGGTCAGGTGCTCGCGGCGAGTCCAGCTTGCCGCCAGGAAGTCGTGGTTCAGGCGCCCGATCACTTCGATTTTGATCTCCTTCGGGCACACCGCTTCGCACTCGCCGATGTTGGTGCAACCGCCGAAGCCTTCCGCATTATGCTGCTCCACCATGTGAAGCGCGCGGCGCCCGCGCTCCGGCTGGCCCTGCGGCAGCAATCCGAGATGCGCCACCTTCGCGCTGGTGAACAACATCGCCGACGCGTTCGGACACGCCGCCACGCACGCCCCGCAGCCGATGCACGCGGCGGCGTCCATGGCCCGATCGGCATCCTCCTTGGCCACGAGAATCGCATTGGCGTCCTGGGCGTTGCCTGTATTTGTGGAGATGTAGCCGCCCGCGGCAATCACGCGGTCGAACGCGCGCCGGTCCACCACCAGATCCCTGATGAGGGGAAACGCCTTCGCCCGCCAGGGCTCCAGATACAGCTCTTCGCCGTCTTTGAAATGGCGCAGGGTCAACTGACAGACTGTCGTGCCCCGCAGCGGACCATGCGCCACGCCGTTGATCATGAATCCGCAGGAGCCGCAGATGCCCTCGCGGCAGTCGTGCTCGAACGCCACCGGCTCCTCGCCCTTTTCAATGAGCTGCTCGTTCAATACATCGAGCATCTCCAGCGCGGACATGTTCGGGTTCAGATCGCGGACCTCGTATCGCACCATGCGGCCCTTGTCGCGCGGGCTCTTCTGACGCCAGATATGCAGCACGAGGTTCATTATTTGTAGCTCCTCTGCGTCGGATGCACGTATTCGAATTCCAGCGGTTCTTTGGACATGACCGGCGGCTTGTCCGGCCCTTCATACTGCCACGCGGCGGCGTATGAATACTCGGCGTCGTTCCGCTGCGCCTCGCCGTCCGGCGTCTGGTATTCCTCGCGGAAATGGCCGCCGCAGGATTCGTTGCGCTCCAGGGCATCCAGACACATCAGTTCCGCGAGTTCGAAGAAGTCGGCGACGCGGCCGGCCTTCTCCAGCGATTGATTCAGCTCGTCGGCCGTACCCAGCACCTTCACGTCGCGCCAGTATTGCTCGCGGAGGTCGCGAATTTGGCCGATCGCCTTTTCGAGGCCGGCGGCCGTGCGGGACATCCCGCACTCGTCCCACATGATTTTCCCGAGCTGCTTATGGAACGAATCGGCGGTGCGTGTTCCGCGCGTACCCAGGAGCCGCTTCGTGATTTCCGCGACGTTCTGCTGCGCCTCATGCACCGCCGGATCCTCCGCGCTTACCGGGAGTGGTTTCGCGCTCGCCAGGTAATCGCCGATGGTGTACGGGAGGATGAAGTAACCGTCCGAGAGTCCCTGCATCAGAGCGCTCGCACCGAGCCGGTTAGCGCCGTGGTCGGAGAAATTCGCTTCGCCAATGACGAACAGGCCGGGAATCGTGGACATCAGGAAGTAATCCACCCACAGGCCGCCCATGGTGTAGTGAATGGCCGGAAAGATGCGCATGGGCACTCTGTACGGGTCCTCGCCGGTGAGGTGCTCGTACATGTCGAACAGGTTGCCGTAGCGGTCCTTCACCACCTCGGCGCCGAGCCGCCGGATGGCATCCGCAAAATCGAGATAAACTCCGAGCCCGGACTCGCCGACGCCGCGGCCCTCGTCGCACACCGCCTTCGCATTGCGCGAGGCCACGTCACGAGGCACCAGGTTGCCGAAGCTGGGATATTTGCGCTCCAGATAATAGTCGCGCTCGCTTTCCGGGATCTGGTTCGGAGCTCGCTTATCGCCCTTTTTAAGAGGCACCCAGATGCGGCCGTCATTGCGAAGCGATTCGCTCATCAGCGTCAGCTTCGACTGATAGTCGCCGGACACCGGAATGCACGTGGGGTGAATCTGCGTGAAACACGGATTTGCGAACAGCGCGCCGCGCTTGTACGCGCGCCAGATTGCGGTGGCGTTCGAGCCCTTCGCATTCGTGGACAGGTAGTAAACGTTGCCGTAGCCGCCGGTGCCGAGCACAACGGCATCCGCCAGATGTGTCTCGATTCGTCCCGTCACCAGGTCGCGGGTGATGATCCCGCGGGCCCGGCCGTCGATGACGACCAGATCCAGCATCTCAGTCCGTGGATACATCGTGACCGTTCCGGCGTGCACCTGCCGCTCCAGCGACTGGTAGCAGCCAAGCAGCAGCTGCTGCCCGGTCTGACCCCGCGCATAGAACGTGCGCGACACCTGAGCGCCGCCAAAGGATCGATTTGCCAGCGTGCCGCCATACTCGCGCGCGAATGGCACGCCCACGGCCACGCACTGATCGATAATGTGTACGCTGTTCTGCGCCAGCCGGTACACGTTCGATTCGCGCGCGCGGAAATCGCCGCCCTTTACCGTGTCGTAAAACAGACGAAAAACGGAATCGTTGTCGTTGGGATAGTTTTTCGCGGCGTTGATACCTCCCTGCGCGGCGATGCTGTGCGCGCGTCGCGGCGAGTCCTGGAAACAGAAGCACTTGACGTTATAGCCCAGCTCGCCGAGCGAAGCCGCGCCGGAGCCTCCGGCCAGCCCGGAGCCGACCACGATGACCGTGTACTTGCGCTTGTTCGCCGGGTTCACGAGCTTCATCTCGAAGCGCGCGCGATCCCAACGCGCTTCAATCGGACCTGATGGCGATCGGGAATCGAGCTTCATTGCACGTCACCTCCGATCAGACCGGTCAGGATCGCAACGGGTATGGAAATGTACCCCGCCGCCAGCAGGATCGCGATCAGCGCGGCGGCGTTCTTCAGCATCGGCGTGTAACGGGGATGGCTGGCGCCCAGGGTCTGAAAAGCGCTCCAGATACCGTGATACAGATGCAGGCAGAGCAGCACCATTGCGATGATGTAAAACGCCGAGATGGGCCAGATGCGGAAACCGTGCACCAGATTCGCGTATACGTCGATCTCGCCAGGGTGGCCGGCCCACTGGTCATAGGGCGTGCCTCCCACGCCGAAGGTGTACTGCATCAGGTGATAGATGACAAACGCCAGGATAATTGGGCCGCTCCAGTACATCGTTCGCGAGGCATAGCTGGACCCCGCCGGCTTTTTCATTTCGTACTTCACGGGCCGCGCCTCCCGCTTACGGCGCCACAGTTTCCACGAAGACCAGATATGCAGCAGCACGCAGATCAGCAGCACGATGCGCACCGTCCACAGCAGCGGCGGCTCGATGCGCAGAAAAACCGCGTAGCGGTTGAGCGCCTCACGTCCTTCGAATACCTGCAGGTTGCCGAGCAGATGGCCCACGACGAACAGAAACAGAACGGCGCCGGTGATGGCCATGACGATTTTCATGCCTACCGTCGTTTCGAAGAAACGGGCGGCGCGTCGGTCTGAGAACCCTACAGCGGGAGCGGCCATGATCCTCTCTTCATGTATGAAAATGTTGGTCGCCTGAGGGAAGCGGAATTCTCCAGGCTGGTGGGGATTAGCGTAGAACCCACTAACCAGCATATGACGGAGCGAACCCCGGCAAACCCGCCGAACCAATGAGACAATAAAGAGATCGGGATCGGCGCAGCGCTCGTGCGCCGGTCGCCTGCGATTTAACGCGACTCCTGGAGGTTAATGGATGGCGGTTCCCGTCTCGCAGATGTGGACGGTGGCAACGTATGTACTGCGGCAGAAGCTGGCGGGCCGCAGGCGCTACCCGCTGGTGCTCATGCTGGAGCCGCTGTTTCGCTGCAATCTGGCCTGCGCCGGATGCGGCAAGATTCAGTATCCGGCCCACATCCTGAAGCAGCAACTCACTCCCGAGGAATGCTTCAGAGCGGTCGAGGAATGCGGCGCCCCGATGGTATCGATCCCCGGCGGCGAACCGCTGATGCACCCGCAAATCCAGGAAATCGTGGAGGGCCTCATTGCGCGCCGGAAGTACATCTACCTGTGTACGAACGCGCTGCTTCTGAAAGAAAAGCTGCATCTCTTCAAGCCGAGCAAGTACCTCACGTTCTCCGTGCACATGGACGGGCAAAAGGAGCATCACGATTTCTCGGTGTGCCGGGAAGGCGGTTACGACATCGCCGCGGAGGGGATTCGTGAGGCCGTGCAGCGTGGTTTTCGGGTGACCACCAACACGACGTTGTTCGACGGCGCCGACCCAAAGAGCGTCCGGGCGTTCTTCGACGAGATGATGGACCTCGGCGTGGAAGGCATGATGCTCTCGCCCGGCTACTCCTATGACAAGGCGCCCGACCAGCAGCACTTCCTCGGACGCGCTCGAACGCGGCGGCTGTTCACCGCCATTCTTTCGAACCGAAGCCGCCGCTGGAAGTTCAACCAGTCGCCCCTGTTCCTCGAGTTCCTCATGGGCAGGCGCAACTACGCGTGCACGCCCTGGGGCATGCCGACGTTCAACCTTTTCGGCTGGCAGAAGCCGTGCTACCTTCTGCAGGACGGATACGCGGACACATTCGCCGAGCTGATGGAATCCACGGCGTGGGAGCAGTACGGCACCGAATCGGGCAACCCGAAATGCGCCAATTGCATGGTGCACAGCGGATACGAAGCGACGGCCGTGGATCACACGTTCAGTTCGCTGAAGGGCCTCTGGGGAGATATTCGTTCGCGGCTCTCGCCCCGGTATGCCGATGAAGCCGCGCTGTCGATGCTCAACGAGCCAGTCAAACCAGTGCACTCTCCCGCCGGGCTGGTGCAACTGAACGCGCGCACGGAAGAGACCGAGCATGTCGGGGCGTGAAGCTTCGACGCACGCCGACCCCGATCAGCTCGAAGTCGCCGAGGGCGCCGTTCACGAGCAGCTTCAGGGCACGATGTGGCAGACGGCCACCGACGAGCAGCTTCGCGAGGGGCTGGAGAAGGCCTTCGATTATCGCGGCGACGTGACCATCACGACAAAGGACGGCCGCGCGATTGAGGGCTACGTCTTCGACCGCCGTGGCGGAGCGACCCTGGCAGACTCGTTCGTGCGCATCATCCCGAAGAACGAAGGCGGTAAGCTGAGCATCGCCTACTCGGAGATCGCCGGCCTGTCCTTCACCGGCCGCGACACCGCCGCGGGCAAGAGCTGGGAAGCGTGGGTGAAAAAGTACTGGGAGAAGCGCGCCGCTGGCGAGAAAAATATCGAGCTGAAACCCGAAAAACTCGATTAGTCCTGGTACTTTATTAGCGGGAAATTCGGCCGCGTTTTCATACAATATCGGCGTGGGGACGCTTCTCGGCGACGCCTGGCGCCTGGTCCGGGATACCGTCGAAGCGCGCGTACCGGCCGCGCGCGCGCTGCGTGGCCGCGATCCCGCGCTCGGCGGCGATTATCCCGCCGTATTCTGGCTGGCGTGGCTGGCCTCGTCGGCAACCCGCGTTTGCGACCTGGGCGGCCAAGTCAGCGCCGCCGTGCGCCAGCATCGGCGGTACCTGAAAATTCCGGACTCGGTTCAGTGGACGGTGTGCCCGGCCCGCTTTGCCGACGCGGATGCTTCGGATGTGCTGTTCGCCTGCGGCGCATCGCTCGAACGCATGCCGCTGCCGCTGCACCGCCGCCTGCTGCGGCTGGCGCGGAAGCCCGTGCACGTGGTGGTCAACCGCGTCCCGTTTGATGAGCAGGACCCGTTTCAGCGGATTCTCTTTCGCGGCGGCATGGAGCGCGCAGGTTACGAACTGCTGGACGAATGGGACAACGGCCGCGCGGGAGGTTTGGATTTCAGCGGGATGTACTTTCGCCTCGGAAGAACGCAACTAAACGCGCTTCCATCAGCTCGATCCGCCGATGCACGTTATTGACACGCACTTCCACGGTACCGACACGCGCTTCCACGTTATTGACACGCGCTTCGGTTCCGATTGCGAGCCCGTCAAAACGGTCGCACAGCTCGCCGAAGTGACGGTCCAGGTGATCTGAAATTTCCTTCAGCATGCGTTCCACATCTTCGTGGGTCGCGGGTTCGCCCATCGTGTCGATTATGAACCGCTTTCGTCCGGATTTGCTAGCCTGCAGGCAAGCGTAATCCGATGACCTTCGACGACCTCCGCGCCAGTGTCGCGGATAAGAAAGAGCGACTCGACCGCATGCGCCCGCTCCGACCCGAAGCGCTGCGCAACCTCGAGCATTACTACGACATCGAGATTACCTACACCTCGAACGCAATCGAAGGCAATACGCTGACCGCGGTCGAGACCACACTGGTGATCGAGAAGGGCATCACGGTCGCCGGCAAGCCGCTGAAAGATCACCTCGAGGCAATCGACCATTACGACGCAATCCGCTATGTCCGCGAGCTGGCGCGCGAGCCGCGGCCGCTCACCGAAAGCGACATCCGCAGCCTGCACCGCCTGGCCATGCAGCGATCGCGACCGGAGATCGCGGGCCAATATGCCACACTGCCGCGATTCGTGCGCACCGAAACTGGCCGTCACGATTTCCCGTCGCCCGTCGAAGTCCCGGCACTGATGGGCGACCTCGCGGCATTTCTGAAAGCGGCGGCGGACACGCCGGAGACGGCGTTCACCGCGCATCGCCGCCTCGTCGACATCCACCCGTTCAACGACGGCAATGGCCGCACTGCGCGCCTGCTCATGAATCTGGTTCTCATTCGCGGCGGCTATCCTCCTGTCGCAGTCCGCCCGGAAGACCGGCTCGCGTACGTTCAGGCGCTTCAGCAGGCGCAGGCCGGGGCAGGCTGCGAGGCCTTCGAAACGCTGCTCTGGAGCCGGCTCGACGCCGTTCTCGCCGACTACCTCGGCACGCTCTGAATCCGGCTGAAACGGCGCAATTCCCTGTAATTTCAACTGTGTTACGATGCTGGTTTCACAATCCCACCCGGCCCCGCAGGAGGGGGCCTCCCCATGAAGATCTACGAAGGATCCGATGTCAGAAATGTCGCGCTGATCGGGCACGGGCATTCCGGGAAGACCACGCTGGCGGCCGGATTGCTCTACACCACCGGGGCCAGCAATCGGTTGACGCGTGTTGACGAGGGCAACACCGTTACCGACTTCGACGACGAGGAGATCGCTCGCAAGATCACCATCGCCACCGCCCTCGCTTTCGTCGAGTGGAAGAAGAAAAAGATCAACCTGCTCGACACCCCCGGCTTCAACATCTTTATCAACGACACGCACGCCGTCATGGTTGCCGCCGATTCCGCGCTGGTGCTGGTGGACGGCGTCGCCGGCGTCGAGGTGCAAACCGAAAAAACGTGGAGCTTCGCCGACGAGTTCGGCATGCCGCGCGCGGTGGTCATCAATAAACTCGACCGCGAGCGCGCCAGCTTCGAGCGCGCTCTGGAAAGCATCCAGGAGATCTTCGGGCGCACCGCCGTGCCCATCCACCTGCCGATCGGCGCCGAGCGCGATTTCAAAGGCGTGGTGGACATCATCCGCATGAAGGCCTATGCCTACGCGGTCGACGGCGATGGCAAGGGGAAGGAGACGGAGAT
>Ga0070739_10007234_pt1 | contig 11879 bp, 8 predicted proteins | sample Coa_R1_7_FD_66445 | JGI IMG/M metagenome (GOLD analysis project Ga0070739, IMG submission 66445) | Surface soil microbial communities from Centralia Pennsylvania, which are recovering from an underground coalmine fire - Coalmine... | ecosystem: Environmental > Terrestrial > Soil > Unclassified ... | reverse complement strand
GCCGGGGATCAGCTCGGGGCGGGCGCAGAGCGCCTGCCACTGGTCTCGGTGCGTCATCAGCAACAGCATCATCCCGCCGAGCAGCATCACCGTCGTCTCCTGGCCGGCGAAGATCAGGTGGATCACCATCGAGATCTCCTCGACGAGCGACAGCGGCTCCGCCAGGGCCATCCCCTCCTGGATGACGCTGCTGATCAGGTCGTCGCCGGGGGCGCGGCGGCGCTCCTCGACGACCTCGCGCGCGTAGTGCTGGAAGCGGACGAAGTCGCGTGCGGTCTCGAGCTGCTCGCCGAGCGAGAGTGAGGCAAGCGTGCCGGCCTCGAGCGTCTTGAACGCGTCGCTCAGGTGCTGGAGCATCGGCATGTCGGCGGCGGGCAAGCCCAGCACCTCGCCGATCACGGCGCCCGGCAGCGGGAGCGCGAACGCGCGCATGAACTCGACGCGTCCCGCGGGAAAAGCGTCGATCAGCCCGTCCGCGAGCTCGCGGATCCTCGGCTCGTAGGCGGCGACTCGGCGCGGCGTGAAGGCGAGGTTCACGAGCGTCCGGTAGCGCGTGTGGACCGGCGGGTCGAGCTCGACCATGCCGGGGAAGCGTTCGAACCCCTGACGGAGGACGGCCTGCACCTCGGGCGCCGCGTCCTCGAACGAGGCGATGCCGATGCAGTTGACGTTCGAGAACGTACCGGTGTCGAGGAGGACGCCGACCGCCTCGTCGTAGCCGGTGACGAGCCAGGCGCCGCGGTCGGCATCGACGCGCACCGGCGCGTCCGGCGGCGGCGCCGGCACGTCGCGGGCGGCCGTCGTCACGGCACCCCCTCGACTCGCTGCGTCGCGAGCGCGGACTCCGCGGCCGACGGCGGGCCCCACAGCCGGACCTGTCGCGCCTCGAGCGCGGCGAGCCAGCGCCACGGCTCGCGCGACCGCGTCTGCCGGGAGCTCGCGATCACGGCGACGACGATGATCAGGCCGCGCACGATCAGCTGGTCCGGCGCCCCGAGGTTGAGCAGCACGAGCGCGTTGTTCAGCGTCCCGATCAGGAGCGAGCCGACGACGGCGCCGACGACGCTGCCCTTGCCGCCCATGAGCAGGGTGCCGCCGATGATCGTCGCCGCGATCACCGTCAGCAGGTCGCTGGAGCCGGTCGTGAACTCGGCCGCGCCGAACTGCCCGTTGTAGAGGAGGCCGGCGATCGCGCCGGCCGCGCCGCTCGCCGTCAGGACGCCGATCCGGATGCGGCCGGTGCGGATGCCGGAGAACCGTGCGGCGTTCCGGTTCGCGCCGGTGGCGAGCACCTTTCGCCCGAGCGCCGTCCAGTTGAGGATGACGACGCCGACGACCAGCGCAGCGAGCGACCAGAGGTCGAGGATCGGGATCGGGCCGACGTCGCCGCCCCCGAACCAGAAGATGAAGCGCTGGTTCGAGATCGAGATCGTGTTCGTGTTCGTCACCTTCTGGGCGAGGCCCTGCAGGATGCCCATCATCCCGAGCGTGACCACGAACGACGGGATACGGAACGCGACCGTGACGATCCCGTTCGCGAGCCCGACGCCGACGCCGAACATCACCGCCACGAACGCCGAGAACATCGAGCCGTAGCCCCAGGTCATCAGCACGGCGGAGATCAGCCCCGAGACGGGGATGACGGCCGCGATCGAGAGGTCGATCTCGCCGGCGGAGATGACGAACACCGTCGCCACCGCCATGATCGTGATCGTCGCCGAGAGCCGGATGATCTGGAGCAGGTTGCTGCTCGTCAGGAAGCCCTGGTCGCGCAGGACGATCCCGAAGACGCCGACGATCACGAGCATCGCCGCGACGAGGATGCCCGCGTTCTCGCCCGTGTAGCTCCGCCACGCGACCCGTCCGGCGCCGCGCGCGACCGGCACCCAGGCGACGCGCAGTCCCTGCCGCCGAACGCCTGCGCCCGCGGTGGTCGAGCTAGCCATCTCCGTCCGGACCCCCTGCGGTCGTGCCTGCCAGGTGAAGATACTGCTCCCGCTGCATCCGGGCGATGATCACGTTCTCGTTGTAGTCCGGCTCGCCCGGCTCGACCGACGCCTCGATCCGGCCCTCGCGCAGGATGAGGACGCGGTCTGCGACGTCGAGGAGCTCGTGGATGTCGGAGGTGACCCAGAGCGCGCTCGTGCCGGCGTCGGCGAGCTCGCGGACGTGGCGGATGATCTCGCGCGTCGCGCCGATGTCGACGCCGAACGTCGGCTCGTCCAGGAGCATCAGCCTCGCGTCGACCGCGAGCGCCTTGGCGAGGACCACCTTCTGCTGGTTGCCGCCGGAGAGCTCTCCGACCACCTGGTTGAGCCCGCGCGCGCGGACGTCGAGCCGCGCCATCAGCTGCCGCGTGAGCGCTCTACCGCCCGACATGCGCAGGAAGCGCAGCTTGCCGACGAGCCGTTGCAGGATCGGCATCACCGCGTTCTCGGCGATCGTCTTCATCAGGACGAGTCCGTGCACCGCCCGGTCCTCGGGGATCAGGAAGACGCCCTTCGCGATCGCGTCGACGGGCGAGCGCGGCCTGTAGGGAGCCCCGTCGAGCAGCAGCTCGCCGGACGTCGCCCGGATGTCGCCGAAGAGCGTCCGCAGGAGCGTCGTCCTGCCGCTCCCGGCGAGACCGGCGATCCCGACGATCTCGCCCCGCCCGATCTGGAACGAGACGCCCGTCAGCTTCTCGCCCACGTGGAGGTCGCGGACCGCGAGGCGCGGCTCGGCTTCGGCCGCCCTGCTCCTCGCTCGCGCCTGCGTCACGACCGACGGGCGGCCGAGCATCGCCTGGATCAGCTCGCCCATCGTCGTGTCGGCCGTTCGCGAGGAGAGGACGACGCGCCCTTCGCGGAGACAGGTGACGTCGTCGCTGACCGCGAAGACCTCGGCGAGGTGGTGGGTGATGAGCACGATTCCCGTTCCCTGCGCCGCGACCGTCCGCATGACGCCGAACAGCCGGTCGATCTCGTCCTTGCCGAGCGGCGCCGTCGGCTCGTCGAGGATCAGCACCTTGCTCCCGAGCCGGAGCGCTTTCGCGATCTCGAGCAGCTCCTGCTCGATCGGGCTCATCTCGGAGACGCGCAGGCGCAGGAGGAGCCGCGGGATTCCGAGCTCGTCGAGGAGCGAGGCGGCCTCGTCGGCCTCGCGGCCGCGCTGGACGACGCGCAGCGGGCTCACCTGCTCGGAGTTGAGGAACAGGTTGTCGAGCCCGTTCAGCGTCGGGATCAGGCTCCGCTCCTGCAGGACCATTCCCAGCCCGAGCTCCCGTGCCGCCGCCGGGCGCGAGTAGGAGAGCGTCTCGCCGCCGACGCGCACCTCGCCTCGCGTCGGCCGGTAGCCGCCGAGCGCGATCTTCATCAGCGTCGACTTGCCGGCGCCGTTGTGGCCGACGATGGCGTGGATCGTGCCGCGGCGGACGACCAGGTCGACGTCGTTCAGCACCCAGTTCTCGCCGAAGCGCATCGAGATGCCGCGCATCTCGAGCGCTGCGTCTTGCTGAACTGCCGGGCTGCTCGTCACCACGCTCGAGTGGCACGACGGGCCGACGGCCCCGCGGGTGGCCCGCGGAGCCGGCGGTCACGTCGCTCAATCGCTCTGGACTACTTGCACGCGCTGCCGCACGGGATCGAGGGGCCGTGCATGAAGTCCCAGGCGTCCTGGACGTTCGCCTTCGTGGCGGGCGTCGTCGGGACGATCACGTACGGGTAGATCTTCTTGCCGACCTCGGAGAGCGCCGCCGACAGCATCATCGAGCGGCCGCCGTCGTACATGTCCTGCGCCATGTCGACCGAGATGATCCCGTTGTGGGAGATCTGCGTCGCGCCGGCGCTGCCCAGGTCCATCGTCGCGATGTGCACCTTGTTCTGGAGGTGGAGCGCGTTGATCGCGGCCGCCTCACCGAGCGCCGGCGGGTCCTCCCACGGCGCGAAGAGGACGTTGACCGTCGGGTGCGCCTTCAGGAAGGCGACGGTGTACGCCTCGGCCGCGTTGAAGTCCGTGTAGCCGGACGAGGGGTTCTTCGGGCTCGGCGTGCCGTTCGTGACGATCTTGATGTTCGGGTACTTCTTCAGGCCGTCGAGCATGCCCTGCTCGCGGTTGATGATCGCGAGCGAGTCGGTCACCCAGTGGATGTAGCCGAAGTTCGCTCCGTTCGGGTACGCCTTGTGGATCGCGTCCGCGAGCTGCGTGCCGAGGTGGTAGAAGTCGTACGCGACGAGCGTCTTCAGCGGCTGGCCGGGACCGGTGTTCCAGGTCTTCGCGCCGAGACCCCACGTCGTCACCGTCGCGCCCTGCTTGACCGCGGGGTTCATGATCGTCCCGAACTGCTCCGGGCTGATCGCGCCGCCGGTCATGATGATGTCCGGGTGCGTCGGCAAGACCGCGGCGAGGTTGCCGGCGAAGCCCGACGGGTTGAAGCTGTAGTTCGAGATCTTGATGCTGATCCCGAGCGCGTTCGCGACGTCCTTGATGCCCGCGCGAATCGCCTGGTTGAAGGGCACCGAGTCCCAGTCGAGGTAGACGGCCGAGAGGTGCTTCGCGCAGATCTGCTTCTGCACCGCGGGCGTCACCTCTGCCATCAGGTCGGTGAACCAGTGCGGCTTGAGCGACTGCTTCGTCCCGAGCGCCGCCGAGGTGCTCGGCAGCGACGAGAGCGGCGGGAAGAGCACCTGCTGACCACCGAGGTCGGCGGGAAGCGTCCGCGGCTTCAGCGCCGAGGAGTTGAAGGCGGGGCAGCTCGCTGCATGGCCCCTGGGGGTGGCGGAAGCGGTGGTGGCGACGACCGCCGCCACCGCGGCGGCCGAGGCCACGAGCACGCCTCGACCTAGACGAGACATCTTGCGCATGCGCACCTCGTTCCTCCTTGTGTGATCACGCTCCGGGAGCGCCTGCCCGGCAGTCGGAGAGCTGGAAGTCGTGTTGAACGGCGTTTAGCGATGCTAAATGAAGCCGCTCGCCAAGACAAGGTCGCCCGGTCACACCGCCTGAGCGTCGACGATGATCCGGACGTGACGCTCCGGCTCGTCGATCAGCTTCTGGAAGCCGTCGTCGACGATGTCCCGGAGCCGGATCTTGTCCGTGATGAACGCCGGCGCGTCGACGCGGCCGTCCGCGGCGAGCGCGATCGCGCGCGGGAAGTCGTCGACGTAGGCGAGGCAGCCGATCACCTCGCGCTCCTGGAGCACGACCTTGTTCATGTCGACGACCGGCGGCGACTTGTAGACGCCGACGCAGACGACGCGGCCGCCCTTCCGTGAGAGGTCGAGCGCCGAGGCGAGCGACTCCTGGTAGCCGACGCAGTCGAACGCGACGTCGGCGCCGCGGCCGCCGGTCAGCTCGCGGAGCGCCTCGGCCGGGTCGCCCCGGCCGGGGTCGACGACCGCGGTCGCGCCCATCTGCTCGGCCCGCTCGCGCCGCTCCGACCGCGGCTCGACGACGTAGACCGCCGACGCGCCCGCCGTGCGCGCGACCTGCAGCGTGCCGAGCCCGATCATGCCCGCGCCGACGACCGCGACCGTGTCACCGGGCGCGACGCGGCCGCGGCGGACCGCGTGCACGGTGACGGCGAGCGGCTCGATCACCGCGCCCGCCTCGTCGCTGATCGAGTCGGGCAGCTTGAAGATCGCGTAGTTCGGCGCCGCGACGCGCTGCGCGAAGCCGCCGTGCGCGTCGAAGCCGAGGATCGCCAGCTTGTCGCAGAGGACGTAGTTGCCGTGCCGGCAGTACCAGCACTCGCCGTCGTAGATGCAGCCGTCGGCGACGACGCGGTCGCCGACGCGCAGGTCGGGGCGCGAGCCGTCGGTCTCGACGATCCGGCCCGAGAACTCGTGGCCGAGCGTCACCGGCAGCCCGACGCCCGTCAACGGGTTCGGCTCGGGCGAGCAGTAGAGCGGCCCGAGGTACTCCTTGATGTCGCTCTGGCAGATCGACGCCCAGGCGACCTCGATCACCGACCAGCCGGGTTGCGGCTGCGGCTCCTCGACGTCGTCGAGCCGGATGTCCCGGTGTCCGTGCAGGCGCAGCGCCTTCATCGTCTCCTCCCGCTCTCGCTCGTCAGGTTCGCCGTCGTGCCGCCCGCGCGCTCAGGACGACGGCGGCGATGATGATGCCGCCGCGGAACATCAGCTGCTCCGGCACGTTCAGCCCTTCGATGATCAACCCGTTGTTGACGGCGCCGAGGAGCAGCGAGCCGACGACGGCGCCGATCACGCTCCCCTTGCCCCCCGTCAGCGCCGTGCCGCCGATGATCGCGGCCGCGATCACCGTCAGCAGGTCGCTCGACCCGAGGTCGTAGCGTGCGCCCTGGTACTGGCCGACGTAGAGCAGCCCGCCGAGGGCGCCGGCGGTGCCGCTCGCCATCATCACCGACACCTTGACGAGGTTCGTCCGGATGCCGGAGAAGCGGGCTGCGTTCGGGTTCGCGCCGGTCGCGAGCACCGCCTTGCCGGCCGGCGTCCACGCGAGCACGAGGTAGCCGACGAGGGTCGCCGCGAGCGTCCAGATCGCGAGCCCCGGCACCGGGCCGACGTCGCCGCCCCCGAACCAGGAGTCGAAGGTCGGGTGGTCGACGACGATCGCCTGGCTGTTCGTCGGCACCATCGCGAGCCCCTGGAGGAGCCCCATCGTGCCGAGCGTGACGACGAACGACGGCACCCGGAGCAGCACGGTGATCAGGCCGTTGACGAGGCCGACGCCGGCCCCGAACGCGAGCGCGACGAAGACGCCGAACGCCATCCCGTACTTCGGCATCAGGAGGCCGGCCCAGTAGCCGGCGAGCGGGATCACGGCCGCGATCGAGAGGTCGATCTCGCCCGCCGAGATGACGAAGACGGTGGCGATCGCCATGATCGAGATCACCGCCGTCTGGCGCACGATCCCCAGGAAGTTGTCGACGCTGAGGAAGGCGGTGTGACGGAGGAGGATCGCGAAGATCCCGATGATCACGACCATCGCCGCGATCAGGATCCCGGCGTTCTCGCCGCGGTAGGTCCGGATCGCCGTGTCGCGGAGCCACTCGCGCAGCTCGCCCGCCGGCGCGGCGGCGACCGCGCCCGGCTCGTCCGGCTTCTCGGCGCGCGCGACCGCCATCAGGGCGCCGCCGCCTCGCCCACGCCGACCGTCTCGCTGCGCTGGATCGCGTGCAGCAGCGCCTCCTCGCTGAAGCCGGGAGCGCCGCGCGGGACGACGTCCTTGATCGTGCCGTCGGCGAGCACGAGGATCTCGTCGGCGACGTTCAGGAGCTCCGGCAGGTCGGACGTCACCCAGAGCGCCGCCTTGCCGCCCTCGACCTCGGCGCGGATCAGGCGCACGATGTCGGCGGCGGTGTGGACGTCGATCCCGAACGTCGGCTCGTCGAGCAGGAACAGGTCGGGCTCCGACAGGAGCGCCTTCGAGAAGACGACCTTCTGCTGGTTGCCGCCAGAGAGCTCCGGCACCGGCTGGCGCAGGTTCGCGAGCCGGATCCCGAGCGTCTCGACCATCCGGCGCACGAGCCGTCGCGCCGCGCGCGGCCGGTAGAGCAGCAGCCGCTTGAGCCGCCGCAGGATCGAGAGCACGACGTTCTGCTCGACGCTGTGGATCGGCACGAGCCCGTGCACGCGACGGTCCTCGGGGACGAGGAAGACGCCCTTCGCGATCGCGTCGGCCGGCGACCGCGGCCGGTAGCGGCGCCCCTCGAGGCGCATCTCGCCGCGCTCGGGCCGGATGTCGCCGAAGAGCGTCTTGAGCAGCACCGTGCGCCCGCTGCCCGCGAGGCCGGCGACGCCGACGATCTGGCCGGGCAGCAGCCTGAACGCGACGTCGTCGAGCTTTCCCTTCACCGTCAGGCCGCGCACCTCGAGGAGCGGCTGCGCGTCGCTCGGCGGTCTCGGCGTCTGCTCCGCCTCGGCGGCCGCGAGCTCCCGCCCGACGAGCGCGCGCACGACCGCGCCGACGTCGGTCTCGGCGGTCGCCTCGTGCAGCACGGTTCGGCCGTCGCGGAGCACGGTCACCTCGTCGCAGATCTCGAACACCTCGCGCAGGTGGTGGGTGATGAAGACGACGCCGAGCCCGAGCGCGGCGGTCCGCCGGATCAGCTCGAAGAGGCGACCGACCTCGGCGCGCGCGAGCGGTCCCGTCGGCTCGTCGAGGATGAGCAGCCGGCTGCTGAGGCGAGCCGCCTTCGCGATCTCGATCATCTGCAGCTCGGCGACGCCGAGCTCGCCGACGGGGCGGGACGGGTTGATGCCGGTGATGCCGAGGTTGCGCAGGAGCGCGCGCGCCTCGCGTCGCTGCGCGCGCGCCGAGATCGTCCCGAGCGGCGAGCGCTTCTCGGCGTTGAGGAAGATGTTGTCGACGACCGAGAGCGTCGGGATCAGCGAGAGCTCCTGCAGCACCATCCCGACGCCGGCGGAGCGCGCCTCCGCCGGGCGCGAGTAGGTGAGCTGCGTCTCGCCGACCCGCACCGTCCCCTTGGTCGGGGCGACGCCGCCGAGCGCGATCTTCATCAGCGTCGACTTGCCGGCGCCGTTGTGGCCGACGAGGCCGTGGATCGTCCCGCGGCGGACGCGGAAGTCGACGTTGTCGAGCACGAGGGTCTGCCCGAAGCGCTTGCTGACGCCCGTCATGTCGAGCGCGAATTCGTCCGGAGCATCCATGGCGTCAGACGGTCGCCGAGCGGCGCCCGGCCCGGAGTGTCGCACCCCGAGCCGGGCGCCGCCGCGGTTCGAGACGGGCTACGTCCCCTTCAGCTGGTCCTGCTTCGGCAGCGGGAGGTTCGGCCCGTGCATGTAGTTCCAGCCGCTGTCGAGGTTGGTCTTGTCGACGCCGAACGTCGGCACGATCATGAACGGCGGCACCGACTTCCCGAGCCGGCACATCGCGGAGGCCATCGCCATCGTGCGGCCGGCCTCGTAGACCGCCTGGCCGGTGTCGTGGAAGATGTTGCCGTTGTGCGCGATCTCGTGCGCGCCGGTGTTGCCGATGTCCATCGTCGCGACCTTGATGTTCGGGTGCCCGGAGGCGCGGATCGCGGCGACGATGCCCTCGGCCGGCGGGCTGTCCCACGGCGCGTAGATCACCTGGATGTCGGGATGCTGCGTGATCATCGCCGCGGCGACCGTGTCGGCGTGGTTCGGGTCGGGCATCCACGAGCTCGCCACGACCTTCAGGTTCGGGTACTTCTTCAGCTCGTTCAGGAAGCCCTGGTCACGCCCGATCACGACCGGGTGGTGGAAGTTCCAGCGGATGACGCCGACCTTGGCGCCGTTCGGGAACCACTTGTGGATCCCGTCGGCGACGGTCGCGCCGTCGTAGGCCGGGTCGTACGAGGTGATGTTGCAGTAGTCCTTGCCGAGCTTCCAGCCCTGCACGCCCTGGCTCCACATCTCGATCGTGATCCCCTTGGCGCGCGCCGGCTTCAGGATTCCCGGCCACTGCGTCGGGTCGAGGACGCCCGTGATGATGATGTCGGGGTTCAGCGGCAGCACGTCGAGGAGCTGCGAGTTCGCCTTCACCGCGTCGAACTCGAAGTCCGTCGTCGCGACGAGCTTGATCCCGAGCTCCTGGAACGCCCGCTTGATGCCCCAGGTGAACGCCTGGTTGTACGGCACGCCGCTCCAGTTCAGGAAGGCCGCCTTCCAGTGCTTGGCGCGGATCGCGGCGACGTCCGCGGGCGTGATCTTGAAGTCGGTCGAGTTGACGGGCGTGTAGCCGAGGTAGTACCCGGGCAGGTTGCCCGGGTACTGCTTGAGCTGGGCGACCGTCGGCACCTTCAGCCAGCTCGGCTGCGGCCAGCCGTTGAGGACGAAGCTCGCCCCCGTCACGCCGGAGCCGGCGGTTGCCGCGCTCGCCCCTCCGAGCGCCAGTACCGACAGCAGCAGGGCCCCGAGCGCCCACAGCGAGCGGCGGCGGCGCAGGGGAGCCGCAAGTCTCGATCTCATCGTGTTGCTCTCTCCTCTCTCGACGGCGCGTCGCGGCGCCCGTCGCTCTTCGTCCTGCCTCATCGACGTAAGCACCACTTCACGTCCAGCCACGGTCAGTTCAGCGGGACTCTACGCCGCGGTCGTCGGTGCGGCAAGCCCCACGCGCACCGGCGCCGCGGCGAGAGAATTCGCAGCCGATGAGCTTCCGCGACTTCGTGCTCGACGCGCGGGCGCCGGCGCTGCACCACGTCGGCCTCACGGTCTCCGACCTCGACCGCTCGCTCGCCTTCTACCGCGACGTGCTCGAGCTCGAGCTCCTGGAGGTGCTCGACGTGTCCGGCCCCGAGATCGGGCGCTCGGTCGGCGTCGCCGGCGCCGAGCTGCGGATCGCGTTCCTGCGGCTCGCCGGCCTGCAGCTCGAGCTGCTCGAGTACACGGCGCCGGAGCAGCGGGTGTACGAGCGCCGGAACTCGGACGTCGGGGCGGCGCACGTCTGCTTCCGCGTCTCCGACCTCGACGGCGCGTACCGCGAGCTCTCGGCGCGGGGGGTGGGGTTCGTCTCGGAGCCGTTCCGGATCGCGGAGGGCCGCCACGCCGGGCGCGCGATCGTCTACTTCCGCGACCCGGACGAGATCACGCTCGAGCTCCTCGAGGACGCGAACGTGCCCGGCGCCGGCGGCTGAGGCGTCAGCCGTCGCCGCTCGCGCCGGCGCCGGCGACGAAGCGGCCGGTGCCGGCTGCCGCGACGGCGCGGCGGTCCTCGGCGACGAGCTCGCCGCGGAGGTAGGTCGCGACCGCGCGGCCGACGAACGTCCGGCCGGCGAAGGGCGACCAGCCGGCCTTCGAGCGGACGTCCTCGTCCCGCACCGTCCAGCGCGCGCCCGGGTCGACCAGCACGAGGTCGGCGTCGGAGCCTTCCTGCAGCGCCCCCTTGCGCGGCCAGAGCCCGTACGCCCGCGCCGGCGCCTCGGCGTACGCCTCGGCGATGCGCTCGTAGCCGAGCCGGCCGGCGTGGGCGCCGTCGAGCAGGACGGGCAGCGTCGTGTCGATCCCGGGCAGGCCGAAGTGGACGTCCCAGATCGAGCCGCTCGTCTTCTGCGCCGCCGTCGAGGGCGCGTGGTCGCTCGCGACGTGGTGGACGCGGCGGTCGGCGACTGCCTCCCACATCCGCTCGAGGTCGGCGGTCGATTGCGCCCGCGCGGGCGGCGTGAACTTCCGGAACCCTCCGTGGTCGCGCAGCTCGTCCTCGCGTAGGAGGAGGTACTGCGGGCACGTCTCGACGAGGACGCGCGCACCCGCGTCACGCTCGCGCGCCGCGAGGTCGACGATCTCGACGCTGCTCGCGTGCGCGACGACCGCGTTCGCGCCGGTGCGCCGCGCGAGCAGCGCCGTCACCGCGACGGCGACTGCCTCGGCGTCGCGATTGCGCCATTCGGAGACGACGAGCGGGTCCTCGCGGCCGGCGGTGTGAAGCGCCTGCTCGGCGGCCGCGGTGAGCGACTCGTCCTCGCAGTGGACGAGGCACGGCGTGCCGAGCGACGCGGCTCGCCGGAACAGCTCGAGCAGGTGCGCCGCGTCGAGGCCCGGGACGCCGTGCGTCGTGCAGGTGAATGCCTTCACGTAGGTGACGCCGGCCCGCCAGAGCTCCGCGATCGCGTCGAGGCGGTCGGGCCACGCGTGCGCCGCCAGGCCGAAGTCGACGACGGAGCGGTTCCGCAGGTAGTCGCGCTTCTCGCGCAGCTCCTGCGCCGTCCGCACCGGTCGTGCGTGCGTGTGCTCGACGACCGTCGTCACGCCCGCGCAGGCGGCTGCCGCGCTGCCGGTCGGGAAGTCCTCGCGCGTCGGGTCGGCGGGGTCCATGAAGTGGACGTGCGTGTCGACCATCCCCGGCAGCACGAGCAGGTCGGCCGCGTCGATCTCGGCGCGCGCCGGCAGCTGCTCGTCGTCGACGAGCGCGACGCGTCCGCCCCGGACGTAGACGTT
>Ga0070739_10007233_pt1 | contig 11880 bp, 15 predicted proteins | sample Coa_R1_7_FD_66445 | JGI IMG/M metagenome (GOLD analysis project Ga0070739, IMG submission 66445) | Surface soil microbial communities from Centralia Pennsylvania, which are recovering from an underground coalmine fire - Coalmine... | ecosystem: Environmental > Terrestrial > Soil > Unclassified ... | reverse complement strand
ACGCCACTGCGGCGCCGCTCACGCCACCGCGTGCTGCTCGACGAGCGAGGCGGCAAGCGCCCGCGCCTCGGCGTCGGCATCGGTGAGCGACTCGAAGGAGTGAAGCCGCTGGACCTCCTGGCGCTCGAGCGTCGTCTCGATGACCGACGCGATCCCCGGGAACGGCAGCCGGCCGGCCAGGAAGGCGTGTACGGCCACCTCGTTGGCGGCGTTCATCGTGCAGGGTGCCGTCCCCCCGGCGCGGCCTGACTCGCGGGCCAGGCGCAGGCACGGAAACGCGGTCTCGTCGGGCGCCTCGAACGTGAGCGAGCCGAGCGCGGGCAGGTCGAGCGGCGCGACCGGCACCTCGACCCGCGCTGGATGGTGCAGCGCGTAGGAGATCGGCACGCGCATGTCCGGGTAGCCGAGGTGGGCGAGCGTCGCCCCGTCGCACAGGCCGATCAGGCTGTGGATGATCGACTGGGGGTGGACGACCACCTCGATCCGCTCGTACGGGGTGCCGAACAGATGGTGGGCCTCGATGATCTCGAGCCCCTTGTTCATCAGCGTCGCGGAGTCGATCGTGATCTTGCCCCCCATCGACCAGGTCGGGTGGGCGAGCGCCTCCTCGATCGTGACGTGGGCGAGCTCGGAAGCGCCACGGCCGCGGAACGGCCCGCCGGAAGCGGTCAGGATCAGGCGGTCGATCGTGCCCGCCTGCTCGGAGGCGATCAGCTGGTGGAGCGCCGAGTGCTCTGAGTCGACGGGAATGATCGAGGCGCCAGTCGCCTCCGCGAGCGCCGTGACGAGCTCACCGCCGACGACGAGCGACTCCTTGTTGGCGAGGGCCAGGTCGATTCCCTCGCCCAGCGTCGCCACCGTGGCGAGCAGGCCGGCGGACCCGACGATCGCGTTCAGGACCATCTCGCACTCCGACTCGGTGATCAGCGAGACGAGCCCTTCCGGCCCGGACAACACCTCCCCGTCCGTCCAGGCCTCGGCCGCACGGGCCGCCGCGTCCGGATCGGCGAGCGCGATCCGGCTCACGCCGTGCCTGCGCGCCTGCCGGATCAGCGGCTCCCATGCCGTGCCCGCGCTCAGCGCCACCGGCACCAGCTCACCGCCGCTGCGCTCGACGACGTCGAGTGCCTGGACCCCGATCGAGCCGGTGGATCCGAGGATGACCAGGCGGCGCGGCACGTGGCGCAGTTTAGGCACCGGCCCTGTCCGCGCTGGCGGGATCAGTGGTGTGGGATCGCGACCCAGATGTAGTACGCGGCGACGATCGTGAAGATCACGGCGTCGAGGCGATCGAGCGCGCCTCCGTGGGCGCCGAGCATGTGCCCCGCGTCCTTGGCGCCCGCATCGCGCTTGACGAGCGACTCGAACAGATCCCCGATCGGTCCGAGCACCGCGATCGCGAGGCCGAGACCGAGCGCCTGGCCCTGCGTGAGCCAGGTCTGGTAGAGCCCGGCCACGAACACCGACAGGATCGCGACGAGCATTCCGCAGAACAGCCCCTCGACGGTCTTGTTGGGGGAGATGAGCGGCGCGAGCGGACGCCGACCGAACAGCTTGCCGCCGAAGTAGGCGCCGGTGTCGCCGAGGAACGTGCCGACCATCACGTCGATGATCACCCCGTCGCCGTGCGGAAGCTGGCGCAGCAGGACCGCGTGGGCGAACGCGAAGCCGATCCAGAACACACCGAGGAGCGTCCCGGCGATCGAGACCGTCGCTCCGCTCCTCTGGGCGCGCCCGACGATCGCCAGGAACACGACCGGCACCGCCAACATCGCCACCCCGAGCACGTCGCGATGGTTGCCGTAGCGCGCGGCGAGGCACATGCCGATCAGGGCCAGGAAGCCGACCACCGGGACCGGCTTCCACCGCTCGAGCATCCGGTAGAGCTCGTTCAGGCACGCGCAGCCGAACGCGAGCATCAGGACCGCCCACGCGGTCCCGCCGACATCGACGAACCCGATCGCCAGCACGGCAAGGGGCACCGCGATCGCGATCCGCGCGACGAGGTCCGAGCGGCGACGGCGCCCCGCGGCCGGCGATTGACGCGGCTGGGGCATCACCGTCCCCCGAACCGACGCTGGCGTGCGGCGAACTCCGCCAGGCTCTCGGCAAACGCCTCCCGGCTGAAGTCGGGCCACAGCTCGTCCCTGAACACGAACTCCGAGTAGGCGGATTGCCACATGAGGTAGTTCGACACGCGCTGCTCGCCGCTCGTGCGGATGATCAGGTCGGGGTCGTGCATGTCGGGCGCATAGAGGTGCCGGCGGAACTCGTCCTCGCCGCCCCCCGTGTAGTTCGCCGCCGCGTCGAGGATCTCTGCCCGGCCGCCGTAGTTGAACGCGACGAACAGGGTGATTCGCTCATTCCCCGCCGTGACCGACTCGGCCCACTGCATCTTCTCGATCAGGCGGGGCGGGATCGGATCCGAGCGGCGGCCGATGAACCGCATCCGCACCCCCTCCTCGTTGAGCTCGGGCGTCTCGGCGTCGATCCGCCGGCCGAACATCCGCATCAGTCCCGACACCTCGGCCTTCGAGCGGCTCCAGTTCTCGGTGGAGAACGAGTAGACGGTCAGCTCCCGGATGCCGAACCTGACCGCGTCGCGAAGGCGGGCCTTGACGACGTCGGCGCCGGCTTCGTGCCCTTTCAGGGCCGAGAGACCCCTCGCCTTCGCCCAGCGCCCGTTGCCGTCGGTGATGATCGCGACGTACTTTGGCCCATCGGCCGGGTCGGCCACCTCAGACCTCGAGGATCTCTTCTTCCTTGGCCTTCAGCAGCTCGTCGAGCTCCGCGATGCGGAGGTCGGTGACCTTCTGCAGCTCGACTTCGGCCCTGTGCTCGTCGTCCGAGCCGGTCTCGCCGGCCTCTTTGAGCTCGCGCAGGTCGTGCATGACGTCGCGGCGGACGTTGCGGATCGCGACGCGGCCCTCCTCGGCGATGTGGCGGACGACCTTGACCAGCTGCTTGCGACGCTCCTCGGTCAGCTCCGGCAGCACGAGGCGGATCACCGCGCCGTCGTTGCCCGGCGTCAGCCCGATGTCGGACTCCTGGATCGCCCGCTCGATCGCCTTGATCGAGCTCTTGTCGTACGGCTGGATCGTCAGCATCCGAGCCTCCGGCGCGCTGATCGTGGCCAGCTGCTTGAGGGGGGTCAGCGCCCCGTAGTAGTCGACCTGGATGCGATCGAGGAGAGCCGGACTCGCGCGCCCCGTGCGCACCGAGCCGAACTCGTGGCGCGTCGACTCCACGGACTTGTGCATCCGTTCGCGTGCGTCGTCGAGCAGCCCCGTGACCAGATCGTCGCTCACGACTTCACCAACGTTCCCACTCTGTCGCCGGACACTATCCGGTCGATGTTCTTGCCGTCGGCCATGTTGAAGACGACGATCGGCAACCGGTTGTCCATGCACAGCGCGAGCGCGGTCGAATCCATCACCTGGAGCCCGCGCATGAGCGCCTCCCTGTGGGTGATCTCCGGGATGAAGGCCGCATCCGGGTCCTTGGCCGGGTCCGCGCTGTAGACGCCCTCGACGCCGTTCTTCGCCATCAGCACGACCTCGGCGTGCAGCTCCGCGGCCCGCAGCGCCGCCGCCGTGTCGGTCGTGAAGAACGGGTTGCCGGTCCCGGCCGCGAAGATCACGATCCGCCCCTTCTCCAGGTGCCGGATCGCCCGCCGGCGGATGTATGGCTCGGCGACCTCGGAGATCGTCAGCGCCGACTGCACGCGGGTTGCGACCCCGGCCTTCTCGAGCGCGTCCTGCAGGGCCAGCGCGTTCAGCACCGTCGCCAGCATGCCCATGTAGTCGCCGGTCGCCCGGTCCATCCCCCGGGCGGCGGCCGCGAGCCCGCGATAGATGTTGCCGCCTCCGACGACGATCGCCACCTCGACTCCGCGCCCCTGGACCGCCGCCACCTCGCTGGCGATCTCGCGCACGCACTCCGGGTCGGTGCCGTAGTCGCGCTCGCCCATCAGGGCCTCGCCCGAGAGCTTCAGCAGGACCCGGCCGTAGGCGGGCTTCTGGCCGTCGCCAGCCACGAGCTCGGGCTCAGCCTCCGACCTGGAACCTCGCGAAACGCCGGATCACCACGTTCTCGCCGGTGTCAGAGGCCAGCTTTGCGCGGATCTCCTCGATCGTCTGGTTCTCGTACTTGTCGGCGTTGACGTGCTTCTGGCGCAGCAGCACGACCTCGTCGAGCCACTTGTCGAGCTTGCCCTGCACGATCTTCTCGCGCACGTTCTCGGGTCGATCCGACGCCTGCTCGGTGGCGATCCGCGCCTCCCGGTCGCGGTCCTCCGCGGGCACCTCGTCCTCGCTGATCGCCAGCGTCTGGGGGCTCGCGGCAACGTGCATCGCGAGGTCCCGCGCGAAACCAACGAAGTTCTCGTTGCGCGCGACGAAGTCGGTCTCGCAGTCGAGCTCGACCAGCACGCCGATCCTCCCGTTCGAGTGGATGTAGGACTGCACTGTGCCCTCGGCCGCCTCGCGGCCCGAGCGCTTGGCCGCCTGCGCCTCACCGCGCGCCCGGAGGATCTCGACCGCCTGCTCGAGGTCGCCGTTCGCCTCCTGGAGAGCGTTCTTGCAGGCCATCATCGCCGCTCCCGTCCGGTCGCGCAGGGCCTTGACGTCCTGCGCCGAGATCGCGCTCATTCCGTCGCCTCCGTGGCCTCAGTCTCCCGCTGCGGTTCGTCCACGCTCTTCTCCTCCGCCGGGGCAGGGGCGGACGCCTCCGCAGGCGTGGCTGCAGCGGCCGGCGCCTCCTGAGCCGCTTGAGCGGCAGCGGCCTCGGCGGCAGCCTGCTCTTCAGCCTCCCGCCGCGCCTGTTCCTCCGCCTCTCGTCTCGCCCGCTCCTCAGCCTCGCGCCGCTCCCGCTCCTGCCTCGCGCGCTCCTCCTCCGCTCGGAACACGCCGTGCCCCTGCGCCACGACATCCCCGATCGCCCGGGTGATCGCCGCGCACGAGCGGATCGCGTCGTCGTTGCCGGGGATCACGTAGTCGATCCCCTCGGGGTCGCAGTTGGTGTCGACGAGCCCGATGATCGGGATCCGCAGCCGCTGAGCCTCCTTGACGGCGATCGCCTCGGTCTTGAGGTCGATCACGAACACCGCGTCGGGCTGGCGCTGCATGTTCTTGACTCCGCCGAGGTTCGCCCGCAGCTTCTCGAGGTCGGCCTGCGCGGCCATCCGCTCGCGAGTCGGCAGCAGCTGCAGCTGGCCCTCTGCCTCGTAGCGCTCGAGGTCGTGGAGGCGCTTGATCCGCTGCGAGATCGTCTGGAAGTTCGTCAGCAGGCCACCCAGCCAGCGGTGGTTGACATAGGGCATGTCCGCCGCCTCGGCGACCTCTCTGATCGCGTCGCGGGCCTGCTTCTTGGTGCCCACGAACATGACCGTGCCGCCGCGGCGAGCGATCTCGGCCGCGAACTGTCGCGCCCGCTCCAGCAGGTCCTCGGTCTGAACGAGGTCGATGATGTAGATGCCGTCGCGCTCGCCGAAGATGAACCGGCGCATCTTCGGGTTCCAACGGCGCGTCTGGTGGCCGAAGTGCACGCCGGCCTCCAGCAGCTCTCTGATTCCCACCTGAGCCACTGCATACTCCCTTTTCTGGCTTTACTGAAGCTCCGGCACGGATCCCGCGACCCCGCTGTCAGCGGGGCAGGGCGCGGTCCGTCGCCGGAGGACGAAGGAACGAAACCGGGGACGAGTTTACGCAAGTTTCCTCGCCGCCCGACGTTGTCGCGGTTGAGGGTGGTCTCCTTCCCCTACCTCCGGTGACCACCCCGCGAGTCGATCGCCCTTCCCCTACCTCCGGTGGATCGGCTCGCCGGCGGCGGGGCGGCTATTGGACGGGCTGCCCCGCCGCCCCTTTGGCCAGCGCCAGTGCCCGCGCGAGGTCTTCGGGGAGCGGCGAGTCGATGTCGATGGCCGCGCCGGTCACCGGGTGAGGAAACGACAGCCGCGCCGCGTGCAGGAACTGGCGCTCGAGCCCGAACCGCCTCGAGCCCCCGTACGCCGCATCGCCGCTCACCGGATGCCCGATCGCCGCCATGTGCACGCGTATCTGATGCGTGCGCCCGGTGTCGAGGATGATCCGCAGCAGCGCGGCCGACGCGCCGAACGCGTCGAGCAGCTCGAAGTGGGTGACGGCCTCGCGAGGCACGTCGGTGTCGATCGAGACGAGCACGCGCTCGCGGCGGTCGCGCCCGATCGGCGCATCGATCGTCCCGGTCCGCGCCGGCGGCACGCCGTCGACGAGCGCCAGGTACTCCCGGTGCAGCTCTCGCGCGGCGAGCAGCGCCTTCAGCGCCCGGTGCGCGGCGTCGTTCTTCGCCACCACGAGCAGCCCCGACGTGTCGCGGTCGAGGCGATGCACGATCCCCGCCCGCCACGGGTCCTCTCCCCCGGCCGCCCGACCGGCGAGCGCCTGGGCGAGCGTCCCGGTGCGGTGCCCCCGAGCCGGATGCACGACGACGCCGGCCGGCTTGTCGACCACGATCAGGTCGTCGTCCTCGAACGCCACCTCGAACGGCGCCGGCTTTGCATTGCCGGCGCCGTCGCCACCACCTCGCGCCGGGTCGCCTGCCACCTCCACGCGGTCTCCCGCGGCGACGATGTGGCGCTTGGGGGCGGTGGCCCCGTCGACGGTCACGCGGCCTTCGGCGATCAATCGCGCCGCCTGGGCGCGCGAGCCGACGCGGGCGCCCAGGAACTGATCGAGCCGCTGCCCGTCGGCCTCGGCGTCGACCACGTAGCTCTCAGGCGGAGCGCCGCTCACCCCGGCCGGCCTCCACGACGAGCACGAGGATGATCACGCCGAACGTGATCGCCATGTCGGCGACGTTGAAGGCGGGCCAGTGGGGCAGCTTGATGAAGTCGATCACCGAGCCGAGCGCCGCGCGATCGATGAGGTTGCCGATCGCGCCGCCGATCAGCATGCCCGTCGGCAGCCACAGCCACGGCCGGCGCGGCCGGATCGCAAGGTAGCTCGCGAGCGCCGCCAGCGCCACCCCCTCGAGGACGTAGACGAGCGCCCCGCCGCCGCCCAGGAACCCGAACGCCACGCCGGGGTTGCGCACGTGCACGAGGTGCAGCACGCCGGGAACGAGCGTCTCCTCCTGGCCCGGCTGGATCGAGGTGCCGATCGTGTGCTTGGTGATCTGGTCGAGCGCGATCACCCACAGGAGCACGAACGTCGCCTGCGCGAAGGCGCGCCGCCGGGCCTGATCTGGGCGGGCTTCCAGAACTGCCTCCAACGCTCAGCCCTGGATCGCGTCGACGATCACGCGCTCGAGGATGTAGAGCACGATGATCGCAACGATCGGGCTGAGGTCGACCATCCCGATCGGGGGGATGAAGCGCCGGAACAGGCGCAGGTACGGCTCGCTCACGTCGCGCAGGAAGTCCAGCACCCGGTCGAGCGCCCGCGAGTAGGGAGGGCGCAGCCCGAACGAGAACAGCAGGTTGGCGAGGATGTAGACGAGGATCAGGATGATGTAGACGGTGAACAGCGCCGCCACGTAGTCGCCGATGTCGCCGCGGACGGTGGCCTGGAGGAGCATCAGCGCGATCCCTGCGGATGCGGACCGGCGACGGCGTCCATCGCCGCCTGGAAGGCGCTGCGCACCCCGGCCTGCTCGAGCGCGGCGAGGCCGCGGGCGGTCGAACCGCCCGGCGAGGTCACCTCGCGGCGCACGGCGAGCGTGTCGAATCCCCTCTGCTCGAGGAGTGCCGCTGTCCCGGACATCGTCGCGGTGACGAGCCGGCTCGCCAGGTCGGGCTTCAGCCCGCGGCGCACGGCGGCATCGACCTGCGCCTCGGCGAGCAGCGCCTGGTAGGCCGGGCCGACGCCGCACACGGCCGTGGCGGTCGCGATCTGGGATTCGGGGACGCGCACGACCATGCCGAGGCGGCCGAACAGCTCGAGAACCCGCGCTTCGAGCTCCGCGTCGACGACGAACTGCTGCGATCGCTCGCGCTCGGCGTACACGGTGACTCCCTGGCGGACCTCCACGGGCGTGTTCGGGATCAGCGCGAACACCTGCGAGTTCGGGTAGGCCGCCTGGAGCGTGCCGGTCGGCGTAGCGCCGAGGATCGACGCCACCGCCACGGTGCTGTCGCCGAGCTCGCGCGCCACGGCCTCGAGCTGATAGGGCTTGTGGCACAGGACGACGAGGTCGGCGCGCTCGGCCACCTCGCGGTTCGAGGGGAGCGCCTCGCCGCCGACTTCCGCGGCCAGCTCGGCCGCGCGACCCGAACCCCCGTCCGAGCAGAGGACCGGCTCAGCCCAGCCTCGGGCAAGCGCCCGGGCCATGTTGCCGGCTCCGATCAGACCGATCCGCATGGGCCTAGCGTACCGGCGGGGCCGAGACCGTCCGGCCCGCTAGGACTGGTTGAAGAAGCCCTTCTCGATCAGCCGGGCGCGCTCCTCCGCCGACACCTCGACGTTGTGAGGCGTCAGCAGGAAGACCTTGTCGGCGATCCCCTGCATGCCGCCGTCGAGCGCGTAGGTGAGGCCGCTCGCGAAGTCGATCACGCGCCGCGACAGGTCGTGGTCGGCGCTCTGGAGGTTGAGGATCACCGGGATCGCGTCCTTGAACTTGTCCGCGACGTCCTGCACCTCGTTGAAGTTGCGGGGAGCGACGAAGTGCACGCGCACGTCGCCGCTGGCGCGGCCGTTGCCGCGCGTGGCCACCGGACGCAGCGTCGCCGTGCGGCGGTCGCCCGGGTCGTCGGCGAAGATGTCGTCGAAGTCCTCGTCGCGACGGCGGCGGGCACCCAGCCGCCGGACGTTTGGACGGTCCCGGTAGCTGTCCTGCATCTCGACCTCCGGCTCGAAGTACGACCCGCCCGCGGCATCGAGCTCGTCGTCGTAGGCCTCGTCCTCGGCCAGCCCGAAGTAGACGAGCGTGCGATGCCATGTATCACGGAATGCCATGATCGAGGTGGGGTTTCGCTCCGCCTGGGGATTTCCCTGCCCTGATTATGGCGCGCAGGGGCGGTACAGCGAAGCGCCGAGGCGGATGATCGTCGCCCCCTCCTCGGCGGCCACGCCGAAATCCTGGCTGGTGCCCATCGAGAGCTCGCGCAGACCGTGCTCCCCGGCGAGCTTCCGCAGCAACGCGAAATGGGGCCGGCTGGCCTCCGGATCGGACGTCAGCGGCGGCATCGTCATCAGGCCGGCGACCTGGACCGGGCAGCGCTCCAGGAAGGCGGCCAGCTCGCCCGGAGCGATCCCCGCCTTCCCGGACTCGCCGGCGACGTTGACCTCCACCAGCACGCGCGTGTCCGAGGTGCCGTGGCGCGCGAGCTGGCCGAGCGCGGAGTCACTCGCCACCGTCTCGATGTAGCGCACGAGGGGCAGTAGGGCCGGCACTTTGCGGCTCTGCAGGGCGCCGATGAAGTCCCAGGTGAAACGCCCGGGCCACGCGTTCGCCTTCGCGAGCAGATCCTGGGCGCGGTTCTCGCCGAGAAGGACGAGGCCGGCCTCGGCGAGCTCACCCAGATCCTCGAGCGGGACATACTTGACCGCCGCCAGCACCTGCACCTGGTCAGGGTCCCGGCCGGCCTGACGGATCCGCTCGCGCACCCGTTCGAGGTTCGCGCGCACGTCGCCGGCGCGGATCCCGCGGATCAGCTCAGCCATGCGATCCCGGCCTGCCGGCCGGTGCGCCCGCCGTCGCGCCGGTGCGAGAAGAAGCGGCGCTCGGGATCGCACATCGTGCAGATTCCGAGATCGTGGACGCGAGTGACGCCGGCGTCCTCGAGCTGCGCCCGCGCAACCTCGGCCATGTCCAGGTTGCGCCCGTTGCGCGCGCGCTCGAGGCCGGCGAACGCGCCGTGCACCTCCTCCCCCACCTCGTAGCAGCACGCGCGCGCGTGCGGTCCGATCACCGCCTCGAGGGGCTCCGCGGAGGCGGCCAGCGACCTCACCAGGCCGGCCCCCTCCTCGATCACCCCCGCGGCGAGTCCACGCCAGCCGGCGTGCACGATTCCAACCGCACCACCGCCCGCGATCGCGATCGGCATGCAGTCAGCGGTGACGACGGCGAGTGCAAGGCCCGGCCAATCGGTGCAGAGCCCGTCGGCTTGAGCCGGTTCGGAGTCCGGGTCGGTCGCCTCGGTCGCGATGAGGACGCGCGTTCCGTGGACCTGCCTGGCCCATGCCAGTTCGAGCCCGCGCTCGGCCGCAATCTCGTGGCCGCGCCCGCCCTCCCTGGTCGTGAACAGCGCCCGAGCCCCCGGCAGCTCGATCTCGAGCGCCTTCACAGGAGGAGCTCGACGTCGCGGACCGGCTCGCGCTGGCCGTACTCGAAGTGGGCGCGCCCCTCGGCGAGCAGCGTCGCGCGGTGCATCCACCCCCCGACGCGGCGCGCTCGGTGCAGCACCTGCACGCGCAGCGTCGCCGTCTCGGTGTTGTAGCAGTAGGCCGGCTCGCCGTCGGGGTCGTGGTAGGTGACGCCGGCGATCAGCCGCCGTGGCGCGTCGACCTCGGCGATCAGCCGACGGGAACCCGCGGTCGCCGTGAAGCTCCAGCCGCTCAGCGCGAACCGGCTGTCGTTGGCGAGCACCCGTATGGGTGAGCGAGACACGAAGTCCTCGCCCTCGAAGCGACCCACGACCGGGGTGTTCGGCCCCACCTCGCGCCCGGCGCGGCGAACCACCGCCGAGACGGCGTCGAGGACCGAACCCGGCTGCGGCGTCCCGTCGAGGTCACGGAAGTCGTTGCAGTGCACCCACGCCCACCGGCGCGCGTGGGCGCCCCCCCACAGATGCGCCTGGCCGCCACGCGCCCCGCGCAGCTCGAGACGCTCCCCGCTGATCGTCACCCAGCCGTCGATCGTCAGGTCGGCCTGTGGAAGGACGAGCTGGGTGTCGGCGACGCGGCGCAGCAGCGGGTGGATGTGCTCGTAGCGCAGCGCCGAGGGCTCGTAGCGCAGCTCCCAGGCGCAACCGGGCAGCTCCCCGGTCGCCGAGCGAGCATCGAGGCGGGCCGGCCCTAGCGCGAGCTCGTCGCCCGCGTGGGTGAGCGCCTCGATCGGGTACGTCGAGCGGCGGGCGAACACCGGCGTGGCGCGGGGCCTCGGATCCATCGCCAGGAACCACAGCGCCGCGCTTGGGGCGTCCCCGCCGGCGAGCGGCGAGAGCAGCGTGTAGCGGATCCAGCAGCCGACGCCGGCCCTCGGGTCGGTGAGGGTCAGGTAGTAGACCTCGTAGTGGCCGGGCCGCCCGTCCCAGACGAGTTCGTTTCCCGCTGGAGCCATCGTCGTCAGGCTATCCCGTCGCTCGTGCGGCCCGGACGGCCTCGGCGAGCTGCTCGGCGCGCGTCGGCGCCCGGCCGTCGAGCAGCGCGTCGAGCGCGGCGGCCAGGCCCGCGCCGATTCCCGGGCCGGCCGGCAGGCCCGCCGCGAGCAGGTCATCTCCGGTGATCTCGAGGCGGACGTGCCGAAGCCGCTCGATCCACTCCCGCGCCTGGGCCTCGGTGCCGAGGGCGCCCGCCACCGCCACCAGCTCGGTCGTGGCCGACCGGCCAGCCGCCGCGTACACCTCCGAAGGCCTGCTCGCGCCGCGCATCTGCTCGGCGACCCGCTCGCTTCTGCCGGCGATCGCCACGATCCGCTCGCGATCATCGGCCGCGAATCCGAGCCGGTCGAGCAACCCCGCGCGAAGGCCGGCCTCCACGCGGGCGAGCGCGAGCGCCACGACGACCAGCTCGGGGCGCCCGTCCGGGGGCAGCAGCCCGATCGCCCGTGCCGCCGCCCTCGCCTGCGCGGGCGCGAGGGCGAATCCGGGCGCGATCGCCTCTCCCAGCCCGAGCTCGGCCATCGCCTCCATGGCGCCCACCGGGTCGGCCTCCGCGGCCAGGAGGCGCACCTCGTTGCCGATCC
>Ga0070739_10007232_pt1 | contig 11881 bp, 12 predicted proteins | sample Coa_R1_7_FD_66445 | JGI IMG/M metagenome (GOLD analysis project Ga0070739, IMG submission 66445) | Surface soil microbial communities from Centralia Pennsylvania, which are recovering from an underground coalmine fire - Coalmine... | ecosystem: Environmental > Terrestrial > Soil > Unclassified ... | reverse complement strand
AAGGACCGGCTGCTGCTGGCGCGGCTCCCGCATCTGGTGCTCGACGGGGCGATGCTCGCGGCCGAGCTGGTGGGCGCCGCCGAGGTGATCGTGAAGGTGGGTGAGAGCGCCGCCGGCTCGCTCCAGGCGCTCGAGGGAGCGATCGCAGTGCGGCCCAGCGATCCCGTGCCGGTCCGGCTCGTCGCCGCACCGGAGGGCTACGTCGCGGGCGAGGAGAGCGCGGTCGTCCACTATCTCAACGGCGGCCCGGAGCTGCCGCTGTTCGTCCCGCCACGCCCGTATCAGCGGGGTTACCGGCGCCGCCCGACGCTGATCCAGAACCCGGAGACGCTCGCACAGATCGCGCTGGTGGCGCGCTTCGGCGAGCACTGGTATCGCGAGCTCGGAACCAAGACCGACCCCGGCTCGGTGCTGGTCACGATCTCGGGCGCGGTCGCCGCGCCGGGGGTGTATGAGATGGCGTTCGGGACGCCGATGCCGGACCTGCTGGAGGCGGCCGGCGGCGCCACCGAGCGGATGCGGGCGCTGCTCGTCGGCGGCTACTTCGGCAGCTGGGTCGATGCGCCGCAGATGATGGGACTGCGGTTCTCGCGCGAGGAGCTGCGCTCGGTCGGCTGTTCGCTCGGCTCCGGCGTGCTGATCGTCCTCGGGGAGAGCGCCTGCGGGCTGCACGAATCCGCGCGCGTGATCGACTACCTCGCCGAGCAGTCGGCGGGCCAGTGCGGCCCCTGTGTCCACGGACTGCGCGCCGTCGCCGACGGCGTCGCCGCGCTCGCCGCCGGCCGTCATGACGGCGACCGCCAGCGGCTGCTGCGCTGGGCCTCGGAGATCCGCGGGCGCGGCGCCTGCCACCATCCCGATGGGGCGGTGAGGTTCGTGCTGAGCGCGATCTCCGTGTTCGCGCGGGAGATCGAGCAGCACAAGCGGGGCCGCTGCCAGGCGGCGCCGGCCGGCTTCCCGCTCGGCCGAGTGAGCGTCCGCCGGCCGGTGGCGGCGCGGTCGCGATGAGCGTCCGGCTGCGCGTCAACCCGATCGCGTGCGAAGGACACGCGCTCTGCGCCGAGCTCCTGCCGGAGCTGATCCGGCTCGATGACTGGGGCTATCCGATCATCGAGCCGGCCGAGGTTCCGACGGAGCTGATGGAGCTGGCCGAGCGCGCGGTCGACGCATGCCCGACGCTGGCGCTGCTGATCGAGGAGGAGGGCTGAGCTCGGCGGGCGGATCGGCGCCGGGCAGCTCAAGCTGCCACCAGCCGACGTCGTGCCACGCCCCCATCTTCCAGCCGATCCGTCTGTAGATCCCCACCGGCTGAAAGCCGCGAGACTCGTGCAGGGCGACGCTCGCGTCGTTGGGCAGGCCGATTCCCGCACATACCCGTCGCACCCCCTGGCGTGCGAGCAGCGCCAGCAGCGCATCGTAGAGCGCGCCACCCACGCCCCTGCCGCGGCGCGGGCGGTCCACGTAGACGGCGACATCCGCGGCCCACCGGTAGGCCGCCCGCTCGTGGTGGCGCGACCCGTACGCGTATCCAACGACTGCGTCGCCGTCCTCGGCGACCAGCCAGGGGTAGCAGGCGGAGATCTGCGTGATTCGCCGGGCCATCTCGGCCGCATCGGGCGGCTGCTCCTCGAGCGAAATGATCGTGTCGGTCACGTAGGGACGGTAGATCGCCGCGCACGACGCGCCGTCCCGATCCGGATCGGCGTAGCGGATCTCTACGAGCGGCCCCGGTAGAACTCCGCGTTGATCTGCGTGAACTGCTGCCACTCCTCGGGCAGCTGGTCCTCGGCGAAGATCGCGTCCACCGGGCACGCCTCGACGCAGGCATCGCAGTCGATGCACTCCTCCGGGTCGATGAACAGCTGCCGGACCTCGCCGAAGTCGGGTTCGTTCTCGGTCGGGTGGATGCAGTCGACCGGGCAGACCTCGACGCACGAGTAGTCCTTCAGGTCGATGCATGGCTCTGCGATCACGTAGGTCATGGCGCTTGCCCTACAGAGTATCTAGACGGGGCCGGATGCTGACTCGTAGAGTGAAGCCTATGCGCGAACCCCCTGACGCCAGCAAGGCGCCCCGGTTCACCGGGCCGCGGACGTTCGGGAGGCTTCCGCACACGAGCGACCTCACGGGCGTGTCCGCGGCGGTCTACGGGATGCCGTGGGACGGCTCCACCTCGTTTCGCTCCGGCGCGCGCTTTGGGCCTGAGGCAGTCAGGTCGGCGAGCAGCCTGCTGCGCCCGTACAACCCGGTATCCGACGCGCTGGTGTTCGGCGCGCTGTCAGCCGTCGACTATGGCGATGCACCGACGGTCCCGGGGTACATCGAGCAGACGCTCGCGCGGATCGAGGCGTTCGTCGCGACGCTGGTCGAGCAGCGGGTGGTGGGCGTCGGCGTGGGCGGCGACCATTCGGTGACGCTTGCCGAGCTGCGGGCGCTGTCAGCCGCGCACGGGCCGCTCGGGCTGGTGCAGCTCGACTCGCACACCGACCTGTGGGACCTGTATTTCGGCGAGCCGCTGTCGCACGGCACGGTTTTCAGGCGCGCGATCGAGGAGGGGATCATCGACCCCAGCCGGGCGATCCAGGCCGGGATGCGGGGATCGCTGTACGCGGCGTCCGACCTCGACGTGCCGCGTGAGCTCGGCGTCGAGATGATCCCCTGGATCGAGCTGGCCGAGCTCTCGCCGCGGGAGTTCGCCGACCGCGCGCGAAGCCGCGTTGGCGACGGCCCGGTGTTCCTGACCTTCGATGTCGACTTCCTCGACCCGGCGTTCTGCCCGGGCACCGGAACGCCTGAGGTCGGCGGCCCGACGAGCCATCAGGCGCTTGGCTACCTGCGCGCCCTGACCGGCATCAACTTCGTCGGCTTCGACGTGGTCGAGGTCGCGCCCCAGTACGACCCCGCGCAGATCACGGCGCTGCTTGCCGCGAACGTGATCTTCGAGATGCTGACGCTGGTCGCGCTGCGGGAAGGCGCAAAGACGGCGGCGTCGTAGCGGCGCTCAGATCCCGACCTGAGAGCCGACGAGGACGGTGCGGTCGGGGGAGAGCCCGAACGTGTCCATCGGGCTGGCCGCGTTGCGGGCGAGCGCGATGAACAGCAGCTTGCGCCAGCGGCTCATTCCCTTGGCGTTCGTCGGCGTGATCGTCATCCGCGAGACGAAGTAGGAGGCGTGCTCGAGGTCGAGGTTGCGCGGTAGGAACCCGCGCTTGCGCGCGAGCGCGAGCGCCTCCGGCACGTTTGAGTCATCGCGGTAGCCGGTGCGGATCGAGACGTGCAGGACCTTGTAGAGGCCGCTGCCGAGCGTCTCGACCGCGAACTTGTCGGCCGGGTCGACGTGGGGGACGATCACCGGCTCGACCGAGACGATCAGCACCTTGTCGTGCAGCACCCCGTAATGCTCGACGTCCGCGCGCAGCGCCAGCGGCGTCGTCGCCTTCCCCGGGTTGAGGTAGATGCCGACGCGGGGCACGCGATGAAGCGGCGGGTCCGCCATCCGCAGCTGGTAGAGGAACTCGTCGAGCGGGCCCTCCTCCTCGATCCGGTTACGCGTGACGATCTCGCGCCCGCGGCGCCAGGTCACCATCACCACGGCCGTCAGCAGGCCGATGCACAGGGGGATCCACGCGCCGTGATCGACCTTGGTGACGTTCGAGCTGAAGAACGACAGCTCGACGGTCAAAAACACGACGCCGACGATCGACAGCTTCCACACCGCGGTGTGCCACAGCGAGCGCGCGACGACCAGGAACAGGATCGTGTCGAGCACGAACGTGCCGGTGACGGCGACGCCGTAGATGCTGGCCAGCGAGGAGGAGTGCTGGAAGATCAGCACGAGCGCCGTGACCCCGGCGGCCAGGCCCCAGCTGACCAGCGGCAGGTAGATCTGGCCCTCGACCTGGGAGGTGTGGCGGATCTTCAGCCGCGGCAGGAAGCCGAGCTGGACGGCCTGGCGCGCGATCGAGAACGAGCCGGTGATCGCCGCCTGCGACGCGATGATCGTCGCTGCCGTCGCCAGGAACACCATCGCCAGCCGGCCCTGTGCCGGCACGAGCAGGTAGAACGGGTTGCTGACGGTGTGCGGGTGGGCGATGATCAGCGCCCCCTGCCCGAGGTAGGAGAGGATCACCGCCGGGAACACCACGCCGAACCAGGCGATCCGGATCGGGCCTGCGCCGAAGTGGCCACGGTCGGCATACAGCGCCTCGGCGCCGGTCAGCGCCAGCACGACGCCGCCGAGCGTGAGATAGCCCGCGGCGCCGTGGTCGATCATGAACCTCGCCGCCCAGGTCGGGGACAGGGCTTGGAGGACGCCAGGGTGGCCGATCACCTCGCGCGCGCCGAGAATCCCGATCGCCAGAAACCAGACCAGGATCACCGGGCCGAACAGCCACCCGACTGCGCCGGTCCCGCGGCGCTGCACCGCGAACAGGCCGACGAGGATCCCGAGCGAGATCGGCACGACCAGGTGCGTGAGACCGGGCGCGGCGACGTGCAGCCCCTCGACCGCCGAGGTCACCGAGATCGCCGGGGTGATCATCCCGTCGCCGAAGAACAGGCCCGCGCCGAAGATCCCGAGCGTGACGAGCAGCGTGGTTCGGCCGATCCCGCGGCGCTCGATCAGCGCCGCCAGCGCCATCCCGCCGCCGTCGCCGCGGTTGTGGGCGCGCATCAAGAAGCCCGCGTACTTGATCGAGACGACGATCGTCATCGCCCAGAAGATCAGCGACGCGATCCCGTAGACGCCCGCCACCTTCGGCCGCGCGGCGTTCGCGTGCAGGGTGAAGATCACCCGCTCGGTGTAGAGCGGGCTCGTGCCGAGGTCGCCGAAGACGACGCCGAGGGCTCCGAGCGCCAGCAGCAGCCGGCTTCCCTGCGTGACGATGTCGCGTTCCGGGTCGAGCGCCAGCGCCCGGCCGTTGCGCGCCATCGTCCGCGGCAGCGTCGAGGAGACGGGCCAGTAGCCCAGCTTGTGGGCGGCCATGTTGAGGTTCCGGCGTGCCCCGGGCTTGCCCCCCGGAGCGCCGGCGCCGTTCAGCGTCTCAGGATCGAGCTTGTGAGCTGCTTCGTGCAGGCTGCGCCGGCGGGGCGGCGAACTCACTCGGACGTCTCCTTCCGGACCCGGGCGTCATCAGCGTCCGCTGGTCCGCGAGCGATTCCCGGAAGAACGCGGTCGCCGCGCCGCCCCTCACGAACAGGCGCCACCGCTTGACCGGTCGCGGCGCCCCGCCGTTGGCCCGCGCGGCGGCGCTGCCCGTGCCCGGGGCGGTCTCCTCATCGAGGGCAGGCTGTTCTGGCTGGTCGAGGTCTGGCAACCCACCACGAGGAAAACCCACGCGGTCCCCCGTCGCCATGGGTACTCCTACCTATTCTGCGGGGGCCACTTGTGCGGGGTCACCCGCTCCTACCTGTTCGGCGGCGTCACTACCACCGGCTTGAACCCGAGCAGCCGCATGTCCAGCATCAGCTCGGCGAGCTCCTCCTCGGCCGTGTCAGCCGCCTCGTCGTCGGTCTCGACGCGCAGCCTGAAGCCCTGTCCCCAGGAGGCGCCCGGAACCGACAGCGCGAGTGCCCGCTGGCGCACGAGCGCGCGGTCGACGACCCATGCTCGCATCTGCGAGGTGCTCATCGACCGGGGCCGCTGGAAAGCGATCACGATCTCACCCACAGGTCCAAGGTCGCAGCTCGGCGCGGGCTACGACATAGGTGTATGTCCCGATCTTCGGGCTGATGCGCGGGCCACCCGCGGCGCCGATCCACCCCGGCTACGGGACTGACGTGGCGGGAGTTAGTGCTCGTGGCGAACCTTAACTCCCGCCACGTCCCCCTGCCGACGAGCTGTACAACTCCTCTCAGGGCTGCACGAGGCCGCGGCGGATCGCGTAGCGCGTCAGCTCGGCGCCGTTTCGCATGCCGAGCTTGCCGAGGATCCTGGCGCGGTGGTGATCGACCGTCTTGCGGCTGATCACGAGCGCCGTGGCGATCTCGTCGCTCGTGTAACCCTCGGCGATCAGCTTCACCACCTGGAGCTCGCGGTGGGTGAGCGGGTCGTCAGGCACGGCCTCGCCCCGGCGGGCGCGCTCGAGGTAGTCGCGAACGACCGCGGTGACGGCCTGGGGGTAGAGAAACGGCTCACCGCGCATGCTCGCCCGGCATGCCTCGACCAGGTCGCGGTTGGCGGCGGTCTTCAGCACATAGCCCGAGGCGCCCGCCTTCATCGCCTCGAAGAAGTACTGCTCGCTGTCGTGCACCGACAGGATCAGCACCCGCATCTCGGGACGGCGACGCAGTAGCTCGACCGTCGCCTGCAGTCCCGTCAGCCGCGGCATCGCGACGTCGAGGATCGCCAAGTCGACGTCGTTGGCGAGCGCCCGCTCGACCGCTTCGCTGCCGTCCGCCGCCTCGGCCACCACCTCGATGTCGGCTTCCTTCTCGAGCACGCTGCGCAGACCGCTGCGCACGACCGCGTGGTCGTCGGCGAGCAGCACCCGCGTCTTCAGCGGCGTGCTCATCGGTATCTGCTCTTGGGCCGCGCGCTCACTCGGGCGTGCTCCCCACCGGCACGGCGAGCCGGATCTCGGTTCCAGGGTCGCAGGATTTGATCTCGAGCTCCGCGCCGATCAGCATCGCCCGCTCGCGCATCCCGCCGATCCCTCCCTCGCGCCGCCGCGCGGGCATGCCGCAACCGTTGTCCGCGACGCTCAGCACGACCTGGCCGTCGCGCGGTTGCAGCGACACCGTCACCTCCCTCGCGTCGGCGTGCCGCAGCGCGTTCGTCAGCGCCTCCTGCGCGACGCGATAGATCACCAGCTCGACCTCGTCCGACAGCGCCGGCAGCGTGCCGTCGAGCTCGCGGCGCACCTTCATCCGGCCCTGGCGCCCGATCCGGGAGCACAGCGCCATCAGCGCGTTCACCAGGCCGAGGTCATCGAGGGCCTCGGGTCGCAGCTCGCGGCCGATCCTGCGCACGTCGTCGAGGCTTCGCTGGACGGTGTCGGCGATCTCGCTGAGCGCCTCGCGTCGCCGGTCCGGTTCGGCGGCCGCCTGTTCTGCTCGCAGCGCCACCGCGGTCAGCGTCTGGCCGACCTCGTCGTGGAGCTCGCGCGCGATCCGGGCGCGCTCGCTCTCCTGCGCGACCAGCGCCCTCCGGCCGCTCTCGCGGCGTTCGTCCTCGAGCCGGTCGAGCATCGAGTTGAGCGCCTCCGCAAGCGCGACCACCTCGCGTCCGGCGCTCGCCGAGGGCTCTGCCCGGCGGCCCGGCTGAGCAGGCTCGACCGATCCCATCACCGTCGCCAGGCGCCGGAGCGGCCCCAGCACCCGTCGCAGCAGGATCAGGTTGACCGCGAGCATCACGACCAGCCCGACTGACAGGACCACGAGCTCGCTGGGCGTCGCCACCCGGTGGACGGTCGCGGGCGTCCACGCAAGCAGCGCGACGGCCACGACCCAGAGGACGGCGTTGACCAGGAACACCCGCCACAACAGCGACACGTTTCGCCATCGCCAGCGCTTGATCGGCGAGGTCTGGCGGCCCGCGGCGGGAATCTGGCCCGCCGCGGGGATCTGGCCCGCCGCGGGGCCGGAGCTCTCGCGGACCGTCGCGGGGACGGGGTGCGCGTTGGTCGTGGCCACGGCTCTCAGCTGAGCATAGGGGCTACGTGGCTCGGTGACGGGTCGAGCGCCACGCTGAACCAGACCGTCTTGCCCTTTCCAGCCAGGCTGTCATAGCCCCATGCGGTTGAGAACATGTCGACGATCTGCAGCCCCCGGCCAGAGGGATCGGTCGGAGCCGGAGTGCGCATCCGCGGCTCTCCCGCGCCGCAGTCGGTCGCCTCCACGCGGATCTCCTTGCCGGTCTTGCTGATCGTCAGATCGAAGTCGCTGTCGGTGTGCCGGACGCAGTTGGAGGCGAGCTCGGACACCATCAGGGTGATCGTCTCGCGCACCTCGGCGGGCACGTCCTCGAGAACCTTGCCGACAAACCGCCGGGCTGCCGTGACCGACTCGGCGGTGTGCTTGAAGGTCCTGGTCCGCTTCATGGCCGCACCTCGAGTCGCTCGGACAGCCCCATTCGCGCGATCACCCGGCGCAGCAGGTCGGGCGGCTCCCGGATCTCAACCTTCGGGATCACGTTCGCCCACCTGACCAACAGCGCGATCGCCGAGCTGTCGGCGAACTGCAGTTCGCTCGCCTCGATCACCAACCGAGCCGGTTTGGCCGCGAGCGTGGGGCTGAGCGCCGACTCCAGCTCGGGTGCGGTGCTCATGTCGAGCTCGCCGCCGAGTTTCACCAGCGGCGCGCCATCGTGATCCTCGGAGAGGTCGAAGCTCAACCTGGTGTTGCCTTTTCCTAGCTCAGCCATCTGATCCCTGCAACCGCGGTGTCATCAGGCGCATCTTCTCGGAGGTCGTGCAATACGCCGGTCAGGAGCTGGTCAAGCGAGGCGTGGTTTGCCGCCACCCGAGAGCGGAGCCGCTCGAGTCCGGCCTCGATGCTCTCTCCGCGCCGCTCGACGAGGCCGTCGGTGAAGGCGAGGAAGGTTGCGCCCGCGGGCACGGCCACCGTGACCGACGCGTAGGAGGCGTCGGGCTCGATCCCGACCGGAAGCCCGACGGGAGTCTCGAGGTACTCGCTGTTGTGGTCGCTGATCATCAGCGGCGGCAGGTGTCCGGCGTTGGTGATGCTGAGCCGGCGTGACTTGGCGTCGACGACTGCGCACAGGACGGTCGCGAGGTGGTGATCCTCCTGCACGTTGACCAGCCTCGAGAGCTTCGGCAAGAACGCGCTCGGGTCGTCGCCCTGGGCGCTGTAGGCGTGGATCGCGAAACGAAGTGCGGCCATCGCGGTCGCGGCCGACAATCCCTTGCCCGAGACGTCGCCGACCACCAGCAGCAGCCGGCCATCGCCGAGCTCGATCAGGTCATACCAATCGCCGCCGATGTCGACCCCCTCGGCGCCGGCCGCGTAGCGGGCGCCGATCTGGAGCCCGGGGAGTTGCGGAAGCGAGGCCGGGAGCAGCGCATGCTGGAGCGTCTGCGCGATCCCGCGCTGCTCGGCGTACAGCCGGCGGTTCTCCTCGGCTGTCGCCTCGAGCTCGCCGGCGAGCCGCTCGGTCGCCAGGCGGCGCTCGATCAAGCGCGCGGTGAGCGCGGTCGCGGCGAGCGTGAGCAGGCTGCCGACAATCGCGATCAGCCACGGCAGCCGCTGCGGCAAGGAACCCGCCAGCGAGCCACGGGCCGCGACCGTGACGGTGAAGTAGGTGTCTCCGAACGGGACCCTGACGATCGCGTGCTGTCCTGGCAGCGGCAGTCGCCGGACGCTGGCGATCAGCAGGTCGGCCCGCTTCGTCGATCTGCCGAGATACAGCGCGTAGTTCAGATCGTTGAAGGCCGCGTTCTTCTGGGGCGGTTCGTAGCGACTCGGCGGCAGCGCCCCCTCGCCATAGGCGGCAAACGGCCCGTTGCTCATGCCGGTGTATGCCTCGCCGAGGCGCGGACTCGGGCCCGACAGGAGCCCGATCAGGCTGAGCGTTCGTGACGCCGCCGCCCGTCGCATGAAAGCCGAGACGTCGACGCCGCTGGTGGGCAGGGCCGGGGGCACCCCGGCTACGGCCACCAGCCCTTGCGCGGGACCGGACACCCTCCACAGCGACACCGAGACGAATGGACGCGTGGGCAGCCCGACGTAGGGGGCGATGAACGCCTTGAACTTCGCGACGTTGCCGTCGGTGGCGTCCGCAAGCGCAGCGGCTGACGCGAGCGGGGTCTGAATGCTGGGGAGCGCCGAGGTCAGCGCTCCCGCCACGTCGTGCGCTCGCAGCTCGATCAGTCGCGTCTCGTTGTGGTGGTACTCGCGCGCCGAGATCCAGGTGAGGACCCCGGTGACGGCAAGTCCTACCACGAGCACGGCCACGGCGATCCAGAAGGGCCATCGCTGGCGGGCGTCCGCTCGGCCGTTCATCGGTTTGCGAGGCTACTTGGTAAGGGTGACGGGATCGGCAGTTGAACGGGCGCCCGGGTGGGCGGGGGATTGCCCGGTCGGGTGGGGCGAGGAGTGCCCGCCCGCGCGCGCCGAGGAGTGCCCTCGGTGAAGCGCCGGGCGTCTTCCGCCGAGCGCGCGAGTCAGGGTCGCCGCGCCCTCGAGCAGGACCGGAAGGTGCCGGGTCGGGTCTTCGAGCCGCGCGGCCGGTCCCTGCAGCCCGAGGATCGCGGCGAGGCTGCCGGTGCGGTCGAACGCGGGCGCCGCGATCGCGTTGACGTCGACCTCGCGCTCGCCGAACACCAGGCCGTAGCCGCGTTCGCGGATCGCCTCGATCTCCTTCGCGAGCGCGATCCGGTTGGTGATCGTGCGGTCGGTGAACGCGACCAGCTCTCGCTCGGGCGGCACCGGGCCGCCGCCGAACGCGAGCATCACCTTGCCGACCGCGGTGGCGTGCGAGACGCTCGGCCGGCCGAGGCGCGCCATGCTGATCACGCTCGAGCGCGACGGCACCGAGTCGACCGTGATCGCCTCGCGCTCGCCGCGGATCGAGAGGGTCGCCGTCTCGCCGCTCTGCTCCATCAGCTCGACCAGGATCGGGCGCGCCAGCGCCTGCACGTCGAGACGCGCGAGCACGCGATCGGCGAGGCTGACCAAGCCGAGACCGAGGCGATACGGGCCCTGCCCGTTGCGCTGCACCATCCCAGCTGACTCCAGCGTCGCCAGCAGCCGCGACGCTGTGCTGGCGTTCACGCCGATCCGCCGCGCCAGCTCGTTGACCCCGAGCCCGCGCTCGCTGACGCGGAGCTCCTCGAGCAGCGCGAGCGCGCGAGCGACGGACGTGACCGTCCGCGGTCCCGATGGGAGCGCCTCGCCCGAGCGCTGCGCCGCCTTTCCCGAGGGTTGCGCCATGGGCAACAGTATGGCGTGGTGCCCCGGCGATCGCCGGGGCACCACGCCTGAGCGGTCGCGCCTCCGCTCAGAACAAGCCGACGGTGCGCCCGCCCGCGTCGATGTCGACGTTCAGCGCGGCGGGGCTCTTGCCGAGGCCGGGCATCTGCACGATGTCGCCGCACAGCGGGACCAACCAGCCGGCGCCGGTGTACTCGCGGATGTCGCGGACCGGCAAGGTGAAGTTCTCAGGCGCGTTCAACAGCGTCGGGTCGGAGGACAGCGACAGGTGCGTCTTCGCCATGCACACGGGGAAGTGGCCGAGGCCCTGCCGCGTGAACTGCCCGAGCTTCTGCTCGGCGGCGGGATAGAAGTACACGTCCTTGGCGCCGTAGACCTTGGTCGCGATCGCCTCGATCTTGTCCTGGATCGGGGCGTCGTCCTCGTACAGGTGGTGGAACGTGTTGGGCTGCTCGCAGGCGGACACGACCGCCTCGGCGAGCTCGGCGGCGCCGGCGCCGCCCTTGGTGAATCCCTCGTTCGCCTCGGCGGCGAACGCGCCGGCCTCGAGCGCGAGCCGCTTGACGAGCTCGACCTCCTCGTTGGTGTCGCCGGGACGGCGGTTGACCGCGACCACCGCCGGCACGCCGTAGGTCTCGATGATCCGCAGGTGGCGGCGGACGTTTGCCATCCCCACCTCGATCGCCTGGATGCTCGCGGGGCGCTCGACGCGGGGATCATCCTCGACCCCGCCGTGATGCTTGATCGCGCGCACGGTCGTCACCAGCACGGCGGCCGAGGGCGTCAGCCGGCCGAAGCGGCAGACGATGTCGAAGAACTTCTCCATCCCCATGTCCGAGCCGAAGCCCGACTCGGTCACGACGTAGTCGCCGAGCTTCATCGCGATCAGGTCGGCGACCAGCGAGTTGTTCCCGTGCGCGATGTTGGCGAACGGTCCGCAGTGGATGAACACCGGCTGCCCCTCGAGCGTCTGCACGAGGTTCGGCTTGAT
>Ga0070739_10007228_pt1 | contig 11885 bp, 4 predicted proteins | sample Coa_R1_7_FD_66445 | JGI IMG/M metagenome (GOLD analysis project Ga0070739, IMG submission 66445) | Surface soil microbial communities from Centralia Pennsylvania, which are recovering from an underground coalmine fire - Coalmine... | ecosystem: Environmental > Terrestrial > Soil > Unclassified ... | reverse complement strand
GATAAGGTTGCCTGCCCCGGAGGCGGCGCCGCCCACCGTGTTGCTGGTGCCGGCCACTTCGATGCCGATGCTGTTGGCCATGGAACCGCTGCCGCGGGTGCCGATGTAGTTGCCCAACACCTGATTGCCGCTGGCGCCGCTGTCGATCAGCACGCCGTCGGTGCTGTTGTTGGAGATGAAGTTGCGTGCTCCCGTAGCGGCGCCGCCGATCATGTTGTTGTTGCCAGCCACCTCGATGCCGTTGCCGCTGTTGCCCAGGCTGAAGACGCTGCCGGGGCCGGTGCCGATGAAGTTGCCCAACACTTGATTGCCGCTGCCGGTGATCAACACGCCGTCGGTGCTATTGCCGGAGAGGACATTGCCTGCTCCGGCGGCGGTGCCGCCGACCGTGTTATTGCTGCCCATCGCCAGGCCGATGCTGTTGGGCAGTGCTTCGGCACCGATGGCATTAGTGCCGATGTAGTTGCCCAACACGAGATCGCCGTCAGCCACCCGCAGGCCGACGCCGCGATTGCCGGAGATCACGTTGCGTGCTCCGTCGGCCGTGCCGCCGACCGTGTTGCCGCTGCTATCCACTTCGATGCCGTTCTCTTTGTTGCCCAGGGCGCCGGTACCGGCGGCATTGACACCGATGGAGTTGCCCAACACTTGCGTGCCGTTGCCGATAATCACCAGGCCATCGACGCTATTGCCGGACATGAGGTTGCCTGCCCCGGAGACAGTGCCGCCGATGGTGTTGTTGCTGCCGGCCACCTCGACACCGAGGTTGTTGGCCACGGCGGTGCTACCCGTGCTGTCGGTGCCGATGTAGTTGCCCATCACCTGATTGCCGTTGGCGCCGCTGTCGATTTTCACACCAGCACCGTGGCTATTGCCGGAGATGAGATTGCGTGCTCCGGCGGCGGTGCCGCCGATCGTGTTGTTGTTGCCGGTCAGCTCGATGCCGCTGCCGCTGTTGCCCAGAGGGCCATTGCCGCCGGCAGTGGTGCCGATGAAGTTGCCCACCAGGAGATTGCTGCTGCCGCCGATCAACAGGCCATCGCTGCTATTGCCGGAGATAAGGTTGCCTGCCCCCAAGGCGGTGCCGCCAATGGTGTTGCCGCTGCCGCTTTGCACATAGATGCCATTGTGACCGTTAGCCGCTGCGGCGGTGCCGGCGGCATTGGTGCCGATGTAATTGCCCAACACTTGATTATTGTTGCCGCCGCTGAACAACATGCCGTCGGTGCTATTGCCGGAGATAAGGTTGCGTGCCCCGGAAACGGTGCCGCCGATGCTGTTGCTGCTGCCGCTCAAAACAATGCCGGTTCCGTTGGAATGTATGGAGTTGCCCAACACTTGATTGGCACCGCTGGAGATCAGCACACCGGCGTTGCTATTGCCGGAGATATCATTGCCTGCCCCCGAGGCCGTGCCGCCCACCGTGTTGCTGTTGCCGACCACCTCGACGCCGATGCCGCTGCCATTGGCGCCGATCTGGCTGCCCAGCACTTGATTGCCGCTGGCGCCGCTGGCGATCAGCACGCCATCCTTGCTATTGCTGGAGATAGCATTGCCTCCGCCGACCGTGTTGTTGCTGCCGCCGATCTCGATGCCATGGCCGCTGTTGCCCACAACATCGTTGCCGATGCTATTGCCCACCACGTGATTGCCGCTAGCGCCGCTGGCGATCAGCACGCCGTCGCCGCTATTGCAAGAGATAACATTGCTTCCGCCGACCGTGTTGTTGATGCCGGTTACCTCGATGCCATTGCCGCTGTTGGCCAGTTCGGTGAGTTCCCAGACGCCGATGGAGCTGCCCAATACGACATTACCGCTGCCGGCGATCGCTACGCCGTTGCCGCTATTGCCGCCGACAATATTGCCTCCGCCGACCGTGTTGTTGCTGCCGTCGATCTCGATGCCATTGCCGCTGTTGGCCACAACATTAAAGATGTAGGAACTGGTGCCGATGCTGTTGATTGTCAGTTGATTGCCCCTGGCTCCGCTGTCGATCAGCACGCCATCCTTGCTATTGCCGGAGATAACATTGTAGGGGCCGATGATGTTGTTGCTGCCGCCGATCTCGATGCCGTTGCCGCTGTTGGCCAGGGAGCCGGTGCCGGTGGCATTGATGCCGACCCAGTTGCCCTCCACTAGATTGCCGTTGCCGCCGCTGTCGATCCGCACGCCATCCTTGCTATTGCCGGAGATGATATTGCTTGCTCCGACGGTGCCGCTGTGTGTGTCGCCGACGGTATTGCTGCTGCCGGCCACTTCGATGCCGTTGCCGCTGTTGGCCACGACGCCGAGGCCGTTGGCATTCGTGCCGATGTAATTGCCTAACACTTGATTGCCATTGGCGGTGCTGCCGATCAGCACTCCATCGTTGCTATTGCCGGAGATGATATTGCGTGCTGCGGCGGAGGTGCCGCCGATCATGTTGCTGATGCCGGCCACTTCGATGCCGTTGCCGTTGCCCAGGGCGGCGGTGCCGGCGAAATTGGTGCCAATATAGTTGCCCAACACTTGACTGCCGCTGGACGTACTATCGATCAGCACACCATCTTTGCTGTTGCCGGAGATGAGGTTGAAAGCTCCGGAGACGGTGCCGCCGACCGTGTTGCCGATGCCGACCACCTCGATGCCGACGTTGTTGGCCAGGGAGCCGGTGCCGTCGGCATTGGTGCCGATGTAGTTACCCAACACTTGATTGCCGCTGCCGATGCTGTCGATCAGCACGCCATCTGCGTGACTGCCGGAGATGAGGTTGAAAGCTGCGGGGTTGGTGCCGCCGATCGTGTTGTTGACGCCGAACACCTCGATGCCAATGCTGTTGCCCAGGGCGGCATTCCCGGCGTAATTGGTGCCGATGTAGTTGCCCAACACAGCAACGCCGCTGGCGCGGTGATCGATCAAGATCCCGTCGTTATTATTGCCGGAGATCACGTTGCCGGCCGTAGCGGTGAGGCCGCCGACTGTGTTATTGGCGCTGACGACCTCGACGCCGTTGCCGTTGCCCAATCCACCGTTGCCGGCGGCATTGGTGCCGATGTAGTCGCCCACCACTTGATTGCCGCTGACGCCGCTATCGATCTTCACACCGTCGCCGACATTTCCGGTGATGATATCGGCGGCCCCCGCCGCGCTGCCGCCGATGAGGTTGTTGGACCCCTCGATCTCGATGCCGTTGGCGCCGAAATTCGAGACGGTCAGGCCCGATATGGTGCAGTTCGACCCTTGCACCAGCAAGCCATCAATATGGATGGGAGCGCCCGCGCCGTTGAGCGTAATCAGCGGCGTGGTGTTGCCCTTGCCTCCCTGGCTCAGACCGTTGATGTAGACGTTGCTCGCGGTCAGAGTCGGCAATTGCGTGCCGAGGTTTATTGTTTGCGCGCTGCCGACCGATCCAATATTGAAGTCGATCTCGTTATAATTGCCGGCGTTGACCTGATTGATAGCATAGAGCAGCGTCCCCGCGGCATTCGAATCGGCGGCGCTGGTAACAACAAACGCCGATAACAAGGTACGGTCTTCAAGTGCTTCTAGACGCGGCCGAGAAGCAGAGCGACGCGCGCCTGCTTTCCGTCGCAGCGTTTGGTGCAAGGCCCAACGGCGGTCGAGGGAACGTTTCCAGTTGCGTAGCCACGTGGAAAAAATCATGGTTTGTACCCCTTCGGGAAAAGTCAGCGCTACAATGTTTAGAGAGCGCAGCGAGGACGCAGGCCGAACGCTCGAGCGCTGACGAGCCGGAATCGTGCCAGTCAAAGGACCGGAACGGAAAAAACTTGAAATCGCTTACCTACAATCCGAAAATGAAGGTATCCGATGGTCATGAGAAGATAAAAAAATTTCAACTGGCAGGTCCTACTGACCGCCTCGCAGCACCGTTGCCCAGAGGAGGTCCGCAGATGGTCGATGATAGTGCGGAGAAAATCACCAAAGAGACGCAGGCCGCCGCAGAGCTGCTGCCGGCCGTTTATGCCGAGTTGCGGCGGCTGGCGTCGGTGTTGACCGGTCAGCTGCCCCCCGGTCAGACCCTAACACCAACCGCCCTTGTTCACGAAGCCTACCTGAAACTGGTACGCGACAAAGATCCCGGCTGGGAAGGCCGGCGACACTTCTTCGGCGCAGCGGCCAAGGCCATGCGCGAAATTCTCGTCGATCAAGCGCGCCGCAAGGCCAGTATCAAGCGCGGCGGCCAGGGCCAGCGCATCGATTTGACCGAGGGATTGGCCCTGATCCAGCCGCCGGCGGACGACGTGGAAGCGCTGGACGAGGCCATCCAGCAGCTGGAAGTCGAGGAGCCGCGCCTGGCGGAGATTGTGCGCCTCCGCTACTACACCGGGTTGAGCGTCGAAGAGACGGCCAGCGTCATCGGTTTGTCGGTCAGCACCGTCACGCGCGAATGGCGCTTTGCCCGCGCCTGGCTGGCCGGACGCCTGAGCGAAGATGCGCTGCCCGTCGAGGAGAGGGTTAATGGGTGAAGGGCGGATCGAGCGCGTCAAGGCTCTGTTCGATCAGGCGGCGGACTTGCCGCCGTCCGAACAGCAGGCCCTGCTGGACGCCGCCTGCTCGGGCGACTCCGAACTCCGCGCTGCGGTGGAGAAATTGTTGGCCGACGATGCCCGCCTCCGCACGGATGAGTCGGCGGCGAGTTTTCTGAATAGCCCCCTGGTCCGATTGCCTCTGAAACCGTCCGATGCTGTGGACCCATCCGCGCCCACCGATGCGCCGCCGCTGCCGGCGCGGATCGGCCGCTATCGCATCTTGCGCCTCTTGGGTGAGGGAGGCATGGGGACTGTCTACGAGGCCGAGCAAGACAACCCGCGGCGTCCCGTCGCCCTGAAGGTGATCCGGCACGGTCTCGTTTCGCCGGCGCTGCTCAAACGCTTCGCCTACGAGGTGGAGATACTGGGCCGCTTGCACCACCCCGGCATCGCCCAGATCTACGAGGCAGGACTGGAGGACGGTCGGCCTTTCTTCGCCTTGGAGTTTATCCCCGGTCTGCCGCTGACCGAATATGTCCGCCGCCAGCAACTCGACCCCGCCGCGCGCCTTGCCCTGATGGCGCGGGTGTGCGACGCGGTGCAGTACGCTCACGAGCGCGGAGTCATCCACCGCGACCTCAAGCCCGGCAACATCCTGGTGGACGAGACAGGGCAGCCTAAGATCATCGACTTCGGCGTGGCTCGCGCCACCGACGCCGATGTGCGGACGACGACCGGCCGCAGCGAGATAGGACAACTGTTGGGTACGCTCAGTTACATGAGTCCGGAACAGGTGACGGGCGATCCCTCCGCGATTGACCAGCGCTCCGACGTCTATTCCCTGGGCGTGATCCTTTTCGAGCTGTTGGCCGACCGGCTGCCGTACAACCTGGAGAATTTGCCGCTGCCCGAAGTCGCACACGTCATCCGGGAGCGCGAACCGTCACGTCTGGGGTCAATCCATTCAATCTTCCGCGGCGATGTCGAAACCATCGTGGGCAAGGCGTTGGAGAAGGACAAGGCGCGGCGTTATGCCTCCGCGGGCGAGTTGGCCTCGGACATTCGTCGGCACCTGAACAACGAACCGATCCTGGCGCGGCCGCCGTCGGCGTTGTATCATCTGCGCAAGTTCGCGCGGCGGAACAAAGCTCTCGTCAGTGGAGTGCTCGGCGTCTTTGCGGCGCTCCTCTTGGGAACCATCGTTTCCATCCTCTTTGCTTTGCGTGCCTGGCAAAACGAGCAGCTGGCCAACGAAAAGGAGCGCGAGGCAACCCACCAAACCTATCGTGCCCGCCTTGCGGCTGCGGCCGCAGCTTTCGCGATTCACGACATGGCCGACGCCGCTCGCCACTTGAACGAGGCCCCCGAAGCCCTGCGCGACTGGGAATGGCGGCACCTGCACAGCCGGCTCGACGACAGCATCGCTGTCTTGCCCAGCCCGGTTTCGGGAACCTTCTTTCTTTCTCGCGGGATGGACGGATTCCGCCTGGCGGTAATCGCCGATCAGGGCCTGCGCTTACTGGATGAGCAGGGCCACACCGAACGGACATTGTCCTTGCCGCACTTGGGCCGGAACCTCTGGTACATCGCACAGACCCCGGATGGACTACTCTTTCTGGATCATACGGACGACCATACCGTCCGCCTGCGCGACGAAAGGGGAAAGGTGCTGCTGAGCGTGAAGGCACCAGCTGGCGCAACCGTGACCCGATTGTCCATCAGTCCGAACCAGAAGTGGCTGGTGGTCATGTGGCAAAGCCCTACCGGGTACTCCACGCGGGTGTACGACTCCTCCGGAAAGGAACAGGCTCCCCTGCCCGCTCATCGCACCGCCCCGATCTGCTGGCTGGCCTTCAGTCCCGACAGCACGCGGTTGGCTACAGCCTTCGAAGGCGGCACAGCCCAGCTGTGGGACGTGGCGACCGTCCAGCCGATCGGCGGACCTCTGCGTCACCCGACCAGAGCCAAGGTCCTCAGCGCGGACTTCAGCTCGGACGGGAAACGGCTCGTGACTGCCTCGTCGGATGGCAGCGTATGCCAGTGGGACGGCCGGACAGGAGCCGCGCTTGAGCCGCCCTACGAGCGTCATGCGGGGGAAGTCTGGAGGGCAGTCTACAGTCCAGACGGACAGTGGATCGCTTCGGGTGGTACCGATCACACGATCCGGCTGTGGAGGGCCACGGGTCGCCAGGATGCCTTGGTCCTGCACGGTCACACAGGAAAAGTGACCCAGCTGGCCTTCAGCAGAGACGGACGCCGACTGGGTTCGGCGAGCGAGGACGGCACCACCCGGATCTGGGAGGCAGACCCGAAGTCCAGCCTGCCCGTATTGCGCGGCCACATCAGCGGCATCTACCCGGTGGCGTACAGTCCCGACGGCCAGTGGATCGCCTCGGGCAGCTGGGATAACACCGCGTTCCTGTGGGATGCCGTGACAGGAGAGAGGTGCGCCAAACTGCCCCATCCGGGCGTCGTGTGGACCCTGGCCTTCGCCCCCGACAGCTCGTGGTTCGTTACCGGGGGCGATGGCGACGGCCGGCTGCACCTGTGGGATATCGCGACCTGTACGTGCAAGGAGATTCCGGGGCCCGGTCCGCGCATCTGTTCGCTCGCCGTTAGCCCGGACGGGACACAGATCGCTGCTGTGGACTGGACCGGGAACCTGAGTATCCGAGAAGCGGCGACTGGCCGGGAAGTCGCCGCCGTGCCTCTGGGCGGCAAGCGGCAGATGAAGGGGGTTGCCTTCAGCCCGGATGGGCGCTGGTTAGCCGCCTCGACGCCGGACCTTCAGGTGGTTTTATGGGATGCCCACACCTATCAGCCGTCCCGCCGTTTGTCCGGCCATTCCGGGGAGATCTTTTCCGTCGCCTTCAGCCGCGACGGCAGCCGGCTCGCCTCCGCCAGCCTGGATCGAACCGTCCGCGTCTGGAATGTGGCAACGGGAGAATGCCAAGCCGTCCTGCGCGGGCATACCGAAGATGTGTTCACGGCGGCCTTCCACCCGGACGGTACGCGGTTGGCGACGGCCGGCCGCGATCAGACGATTTGGTTGTGGGATCTGGCCAAGGGCGTGGAAGTGGCCCGTCTCCAGGGCCATACCAATTTCGTGTGGTCGCTCGTTTTCAGCCCGGACGGCAAGACCCTGGCTTCCGGCTCGGGGGACCACACGATTCGGCTCTGGGATACGGAGCCGCTACGGGTGCGCCATCAGGCGCGCCGCGCGGTCGAAGCCTTGCGCCCTGACGCCGAGCAGCTGATCGAACCGCTCTGGCGCGAGAAGAACGACCCGGCCGAGGTCGTGAAAGCTCTCCGGGCCGACCCAGCGTTGAGCGAGCCGCTGCGCCACGCGGCCCTGCGTGCCGTGCTCCGGCGGGCGCAGCCACCGGAGGCCGCTCCGAAACAGCCCCACGCCCTGCCCTGACGCCTCGGCCACGGACCCGCGGCTCTGCACGCCGCTGCTTCGCCGATGAGTCCTCCTCTTGCTCTTGCTCTTCTTCCTTTCTCTCTGCCTCCAGAAGCAGCAACGCCGAAAGCGCCAGAGATACAAAGCGAAAACACGCTATCAAGACGAACGAAGTAACTGGAGCATTTCACGATCGAGTTTGTGGCCGTGGAAGTCCTCGTACTTAACATCCTTGCGGCCACTGTCGAGGACGCCGAAGCTCCCTCGGAGGTTCCACAATGCCCAGCCCCATCCGGCTTCTTTCCACAGGCTCAAGCTATCACGCATCCAGGCGAGGACCACTCTGTGAGGCGTATATTGATACGCGCCCCATTCACCAACGTGGATGCCTACTCCCTGGCGCTCCAGTGCTTTCCACGGTTCGATGCGCTTCTGCCGCAGCCGGGCCTTGTCCCAGACCTGCCCGGAGGGATCCTTGAACGGCCAGGTCGGCTCCGCCCAACGATCCGAACCCTTGGCCCAGGAAGCCTTGTAATGCGTGAGTTGAAACGGATCATAGCCGCGCGTGCTCTGGGCAATCTTCAAATCAACCAGGCCGGAAACCGGCACGGTGCCCCACTGTAATCCATCGGCAATGATAAGGCGATCCGGGTCCCGTTCACGAATCGCTTCCACCAATCTCCGGACGGCGCGGACGTAGGATTCCTCCGGGATCTTGGGAGGCTCGTTGAGGAGGTCAAAGCTAAGGCGACTGTTGGGAATGCCTTTGTAGCGCTCGGCGAAGTGTCCCCAGTGGTAGGCGGAGGCTTCCAGAGCTTTCTCATCCTTCCACAGGTCGAACGGTTCCGCCGGCGGGTTGACGCAGTAGCCGGGCGCCCGGTGGAAGTTCAAGTTAATGTGGATGCCGTAACTCTTGCCCCATTGGACCGCCTGATCGATCTCCTTGAGTGCCGTCTCGCGGAGTTTGCGCCAATCCTTCGGATCGGACCAGCAGCGGTACGACAGCGGCAGACGGGCGAAATTGAATCCCCACTCGGCCATCCATTCGAAGTCCGACTTCACAAAGGGACCGCTGTGTTCGGCAATGAACTTTTCCAGCAGATTGAATCCACGCCAACGCGGCAACTTCGACGCACGAACTTCTTCTCTATTCTCAGCTAAAACCTTGCCCGCGAGGGCACCGGCCCCTAACGCGCCCGCCGCCTGGAAAAAATCTCGTCGATTGAGATGGTGCTTCATGGTGACTCTCCTTACAAAAGGATGAAGGATAAACGATGAAGGATGCACAAGAATTGGCTGATTCATCCTTTTTCCTTCCTCCTTCATCCTTTCGACAGCAGTTTGATGCAACGGAGCATGGCTCGACCGCTGTGGTAGGCTCCTTGCCAGGGTGAAGTGCGTGTCTGCCCCTGGGGCGATCCATCCGCCCTGCGGGTGGCCCACCATCCGCCTTTGCTGGCCACTTGGTGTTTCGCAACAAAGTCGAAAGTCTGCTGGAAGGCATCCTCGTATTCGCGCTTGCCCGTCAGGCGATGCATCTCCAGCATGGAAACGAGTGCCTCGGCCTGCACCCACCACTCCTTGCGTATGTCCTGGGCCGGCTGTCCCAGAGGGCCGGTGTAGTAAAAGCCTCCATTCCGATGGTCGTAGCCATACTTCAGACTGTAGGCACACAGCCCCTCCGCCCAGCCACGCAACAGTTGAGGCGACATGCCCAGAGTCCGAGCGGCGTCCAGTGCCAGCCAGACGCATTCGACATCGTGGCCATAACTCGCCCGCAGGTCCGAGGGTTCCTCCACCATCTTCCAGTCCGGCCGCCAGCCGTCGATGTTGCAGTTGTAATCGGGATGATGCACCGTGCTGGTGTTGATGACCAGCAATTCAGTTAAACGCTGCCGCACCAGTGGGTCGGGCCAGACCTGGTACAAATCGGTGAGTGCTTCCATCACGTGCAAGTGCGTATTGTACGTCTTGGTGCCGATGGCGCCGACGTAACCAGGTTCCTTCGGGTCGGTGATCGGCTTCCAGTCGGCGGTAAAGAACTCGATATAGCCGCCGTTGCGCCGATCGTGGGCTTTCTCCTCCAAGATGCGAAACAGGTCCTTGGCCGCAGCCAGCGCCCGTTCGTCTGCGGTAGCGCGATGATAAGCGACCAGCCCGTACAAGGCGAAGGCGTTCAGGTAGACGTGCTTGCGAGAATCCTTCACGTCGCCGGCATCGTGGACCTTGGCGTAATAGCCGCCGTGACGCCGGTCCCGCATGTGATTTTCCAGGAAATCGAAACCACATTTCGCCGCGCTCAGGGCGGCGTTCTTGCGGATGCCCTCCCGCGCCAACGTGCTGAAGAACCACAGTTGCCGCGACTGCAACACGAGGAATTTTTCGCCGATGGAGACGAACTTGTCCTCGCGCAGCGACTCGTAATACCCGCCATGCTCGGTATCGACGCAAGCGGGGAGATAAAAGTCCACCAGGCTCTCGTTGAGGATGCGCCGACAGCGGTTGGCCTGTTCCGATGGCGATTGATTCTCGGACGCCTCGGCTGCCGAGACAACCAGCAGGAGCGCGATCAACAATAAAGGTCGCTCCCATGTTCTGAAGGGGGTCATGGTTCTTCTCATCTCTCGACTACGAAGGAATGCAGCCGTCAAGTGTATTGTGTTGTCGAACTCAGCTTACAGTGATCGTATCCTAGAACGCCGCGGCTGGCCGCATCCAAGAGGTGACGACCATTCGCGCCCCATCATTGGGAGCGAGCGGAATGCCGCGGCGGACGGGTGCGGAACGGCTGCCCGGCGGACGGGATAGATGAGCATGCGAAAACAGCGTGCTAAGCACGACCTTCATCTCGTACAGGGCAAAGGCCATTCCCAGACACATGCGGTTGCCGCCTCCGAAGGGAAGCCATTCGTGGGCGGAGTATTTGCGCTCGAGGAAGCGCTCGGGGCGGAACTTGTTGGGTTCGGGATATAGGTCGGGACGGCGATGCACAAGATGGATGCACGGGCACAGGAGGACGCCGGGGGGATATTCGCGTCCGCCGGCCATGACCGGCTGCTTGGTCAAGCGAACGACGAAGGGGAATATGGTGCGAACGCGCAGGCTCTCGCGGATGGCGGCATCGAGATAGTCCAACCGGCTGAGGTGTTCCGCTTCGGGCGGTCCGCCGCCGGAGCAAGACAGCATCTCTTCGGTAATGCGCGCCGCTACATCGGTTCGGGGAACGATCTGTTCCAGCGCCCAGGCCAAGGCGATGGAGGTAGTATCGTGTCCGGCGATGAGCAGCGTCACCAGGGCATCGCGGATTTCCTGATCGGTCAACGGCGAGCCATCCTCATGTGTGGCAATGAACAGATCGGCGAGGATGTTTTCGCCGCGCTGGGAGGCGGGCCGGCTGCGGCGGTCGCGGAGAAAAGCAAACAGCGCATCGTCCAGTTGGTGCAACTGCCGCCAATAGGGCAGGGAGCGAAAGCGGCGGAGCAGATGCGGCGGAAACATCAACATCAGGATGAGAGAATATCGGCTGCGACCGAAAGACAGGAGACGATCAACACGGCCTTCGATATCGTCGCGCTCGGGGCCGGGCGGCAGACCGAGCACGGCTTGGAGGATGACACGCATCGTGATTCGCTGCATCGGCTCAAGAGTGCGAAACGGTTGACCAACCGGCCAGGAGCGAAGTTCTTCCAGCGTTGTAGCGCGCATGGCCTCGAAGAACGAACGCATCCGCTCGCCCTTGAGGGGAGGCAGCAAGATGCGCCGCTGCCGCTGGTGCGGCTCGTCGTCGAGAACAAGCACGGAGTTGGCCCCGACGGTCGCGGCGAAGATTTCGTTACCCTCGCCGGAGTGCAAAGCATGCGGATCACCACGGAAGACATCCTTGATCGCGTCGGCCGCTGTCAGCATTACAAAATGGCCATAGCCCGCCCAGTGGACCGTGAACGGATCGCCGTAACGGCGCGAGCATTCTTCCAAAAACGGCAGCGGCGAATGCGTGTACCGCCAAAGTTGCC
>Ga0070739_10007227_pt1 | contig 11886 bp, 6 predicted proteins | sample Coa_R1_7_FD_66445 | JGI IMG/M metagenome (GOLD analysis project Ga0070739, IMG submission 66445) | Surface soil microbial communities from Centralia Pennsylvania, which are recovering from an underground coalmine fire - Coalmine... | ecosystem: Environmental > Terrestrial > Soil > Unclassified ... | reverse complement strand
CAAGAAGTTAATGGCTCCGGGCAATCGGCCCATCGACATTGTCCGCGAGGGCAAGGTCCGCACCGAACTGCTGGCCTGAGCCGATCCTGCGCCCACGGGGCTGCTGTTCCGTGGGCGTTTTCATTGCTGTCGGTCGAGATGAGGTTGCCATGCGGTACGAACGCAAATGTACCTCTACCTCGTTCCCACGCTCTGCGTGGGAACGCACGGTGGGCCGCTCTGCGGCGCGAAATGAGAACGACCCTGCTCGTCAATCTTATCGGGACGCAGAGTGTCCGGACGTGCGTTCCCACACAGAGCGTGGGAACGAGGGTGCAGTCGGATGCTTGTGCGCCGTGGTTGTGATCCTGAGTTTTGTTGCCTCGATGCCAGCGGCCTCGCCGAGCATCGGCACGATTCTGCCGCGGGGCGCCCAGCGCGGCAAGGATGTGACGCTGGTTTTCAGTGGCGGCCGGCTTAGTGATACCAAGGAAGTCGTGTTCTATTCGGCTGGCTTCACCGTCAAGAAGCTCCAGGTTGTCAATGACGGCCAGGTGAAGGCAACCATCCATATTGCGGACGATTGCCGGCTGGGCGAGCACGCCATGCGCCTGCGGACCGCCACCGGGCTGTCCGAGTTGCAGACCTTCTTTGTCGGTGCGTTGCCCGAGATCGATGAGAAAGAGCCCAACAACGACTTCAAGGCCCCGCAAAAAATTCCGCTCAATGTCACCGTCAACGGTGTCGTGGATAGTGAGGATGTCGATTACTTCAGCTTCGAGGCCAAGAAAGGCCAGCGGATAACGGCCGAGATCGAAGGCATGCGCCTGGGAGACACCTTTTTCGATCCTTATGTGGCGATTCTCGACAGCAAGCGGTTTGAACTGGTGGCGTCTGATGATGCTCCCTTGGTCGGGCAAGACTGCATTGCGTCGGTGGTCATCCCGGCCGACGGAACTTACGTCATCCAGGTTCGCGATAGCTCGTATGGCGGCAATGGCGCTTGCCACTACCGGCTGCACGTTGGCACCTTCCCGCGGCCGACGGCTATTGTGCCGGCCGGCGGCAAGCTCGGCGAGGAGGTCGAGGTGCGCTTCCTGGGTGACCCCGCGGGGCCCTTCACGCAGAAGTTTAAGCTGCCGACTAAGGTCGAACCGAAGTTTGGCCTGTTCGCACAAACGAAGGACGGCATTGCACCGTCGCCGAATCCTTTCCGGCTGTCGGAATACGGCAACGTCATCGAGGCTGAGCCAAACGATACTCATGCGACGGCCACCCCTGCGGCGCTGCCGGTGGCGCTGAACGGCGTCATCGATAAACCAGGCGATGTCGATTGCTTCCGTTTCAAGATGAAGAAGGGCGAGACGTATGATGTTCACTGCTACGCTCGTCAGCTCGGCTCGCCGCTCGATTCGGTGATCACGATCGCGGCCTTCAATGGCGGCGCGATTGCCGCCAACGATGACAGCAATGGTCCGGACAGCTATCTGCGCTTCACCGCCCCCGCGGACGGCGAGTATGTGTTGAGCATCACCGATCATCTGCACAAGGGCGGGCCGACGTACTTCTACCGCGTGGAGTTCACGCCGCCTCGGGCACAGGTGACGCTGAGCATCCCCAAGGTGGCTCTCTTTTCGCAGGAACGACAGACCATTGTGGTGCCACGCGGCAACCGGTATGCGACGCTCATTTCCGGTGCGCGTGCTGACTTTGGCGGCCCACTCAAGATCGGGGCCACGGGCTTGCCCAAGGGCGTCACGATCGCCAGCGAAGACATGGCGGCCAACCTGGATGTGGTGCCTGTGCTGTTCGAGGCAGCCGCGGATGCTCCCATAGCCGGCAGCCTGGCGGACATCACCGCTCGCCTGGATGATCCCAAGCAGAAAGTCAATGTTCCGAGCTCCTTCCTGCAAACGGCAGAACTGGTCATCAGCGGGCCAGGCCAATCGGTGTACTGGAAGCACGACGTGGACCGCGAGGCGGTCGCCGTGACCGAGGCGGCGCCCTTCAAGATCAACATCGTCGAGCCAAAAGTGCCGCTGGTACAGAACGGCTCCATGAACCTGAGGGTGGTGGCCGAACGGAAGCCCGGTTTCAAGGCGCCGATTACGGTGCAAATGCTCTTCAACCCACCCGGCGTCGGCTCGGCGACAGCTGCGACCATTCCGGAAGGCCAGAATGAAACAGTCATCCCCATGAACGCGGCCGGCAACGCCGAGGTGCGCAAGTGGAAGATCGTGGTGATTGGCCAGGCCACGGTTGGGAATGGGCCCGTGTGGGTGGCGTCGCAGCTGGCCACTCTGCAAATCGCGCCGCCCTACGTCAACTTTGCCATGGAGCGCGCTGCCGCCGAGCAAGGCAAGGCCACGGAAATCTTCTGCAAGATTCAGCAGAACACGCCCTTTCCTGGGAAGGCGAAGGTCCAACTCCTCGGCTTGCCCAACAAGGTGACGGCGCCGGTGCTGGAGATCACGAAGGACACCAAGGAGCTGGCCTTCAAGGTGACAGTGGACAAGACCAGTCCCGCGGGCCAGCACAAGAACCTGTTCTGCCAGGTAGTCATCACCCAAAATGGTGAGCCGATTGTCGAGAACACCGGCGGCACCGAGCTGCGCATCGACGTGCCGCTGAAGGTGGCCGCGGCACCGAAGCCGCAGGCGGCGGCCAAGCCAGAGCCGGCCAAGCCGATGCAAAAGCGATTGAGCCGCCTGGAACAGCTGCGCCTGGAGCAGCAGGAAAGAGAGAAGGCCATGCAGGAAGGGAAAAAGCCCGGGCCGCGCTGACGGCGGAGTTCGCAGCATTGCCGTTTGCGAATCGAAGAGGAGCAAAACCTATGCGACGCATTAGCTTTTTGATGCACGCCGCCACGATCATGGCTTTTGGTCTTGGTTCCGTTCAGGCTTACGCTGCGGAACCGGCACTGGCCAGTGTCGCCGTCTTTCCCTCGGCCGTGCAGTTGCACACGAGCCGCGGTCGGCAATCCTTCGTTGTTCAGGCCACGTACGCGGATGGCATCACACGCGATGTGACCGCGGACGCCAAGTGTACGCTCGCGGACCCCAAGCTCGTGCGGCTGGACAAGAATGTCCTTTATCCCACTGCCGATGGCAAAACCACGCTGACCGTGGCTTACGGCGGCCAGCAGATCAGCATCCCAGTCCAGGTCAAGGATGCCAAGGTCGACAGGCCGATCAGCTTCCACCTCGACGTGATGCCGGTTTTCATGAAGGCGGGCTGTAACTCCGGCGCCTGCCACGGGGCCGCCCGCGGCAAGGATGGCTTCCGCCTATCGCTCTTCGGCTTCGATGCCGACGGCGATCACTACCGCCTGACCCACGAGATGAGCGGCCGGCGCATCGACCTGGCCATCCCAGCAAACAGCCTGCTTTTGCAGAAGGCCACGGGCGCCGTGCCGCATACGGGCGGCCAGCGCTTCACCAAAGACAGCGAGTTGTACCAGACACTCATGCGCTGGCTCGACGCCGGTGCCCCCACTGATCCGCCGACGGTGGCCAAGCCAGTGTCACTGGAACTGTTGCCGCACAACGCCGTGCTGGATGGCAAGGGCTCCAAGCAGCAAATGGTCGCCCTGGCCACCTACTCCGATGGCACGGTGCGCGATGTCACCCCCCTGGCCCTGTTCTTGAGCAACAACGAAACCTCGGCCAAGATTGACGCCGATGGCGCCGTCACTGCCGGCGACCGAGGCGAGGCCTTCGTAATGGCTCGCTTCGCCACCTTCACCGTCGGCTCACAGATCATCGTGCTGCCCAAGGGCTTGAAATTCGAATGGCCGAAGGTCGCCGAAACCAACTACATCGACAAGCTCGTCGATGCCAAGCTCAAGAAGCTGCGCATTGACCCGTCGCCCATCTGCAACGACGAAACGTTCCTCCGCCGGGCCTATCTCGACATCATCGGCCTGATGCCCACACCCGAAGAATATACCCGCTTCATGAACAACTCCTCGCCCAAGAAGCGCGCGGAATTGGTCGACGAGCTTCTGAGTCGCAAGGAGTTCGCGGAAGTCTGGGTGATGAAGTGGGCCGAGCTTTTGCAGATTCGCTCCTCGCAGCAAGTTAGCTACAAGGCCACGCTGCTCTATTACAACTGGCTCCAGGAACGGATCGAACGCAATGAGCCGATGGATCAGCTCGTCCAGGAGCTGCTCGGCTCGAACGGCGGCACGTTCAAGAACCCCGCCACCAACTATTACCAGGTGGAAACGGATACCCTCAAGGTATCCGAGGATGTCGCCCAGGTGTTCATGGGGATGCGCATTCAATGCGCCCAGTGCCATAACCATCCCTTCGACCGCTGGACAACCGACGATTACTATAGCTTCGCCGCTTTCTTCTCCCAGATTGGCCGCAAGGGCACCGATGATCCGCGCGAAACCATCATTTTCAATAGCGGCGGCGGCGAGGTCACTTCGCCTGTGACGCACCAAGTCATGAAGCCGAAGTTCCTGGGCGGCAGTACACCGAACGTGCAAGGCAAGGACCGGCGTGAAGTCCTGGCCAAGTGGCTGGCCTCGCCCAAGAATCCCTACTTCGCCACCAACTTGGCCAACATCGTTTGGGCCCATTTCTTCGGCGTGGGCATCATCGATCCGGTGGACGATGTTCGCATCAGCAACCCGGCCTCGAACCCGGAGCTGTTGCGTGAGCTGGGCAAGCGCTTCACCGCCTACCATTACAACTTCAAGAAGCTGGTGCGCGACATCTGCACCTCGCAGGCCTACCAACGGGCCAGCGAAACGAACGCCAGCAATGCGGGCGATGGCCGGAATTTCTCACACGCCCTCATCCGGCGCATCAAGGCCGAGATGTTCCTCGATTGCATCACGGAGGTGACCGATACCAAGAATAAGTTTGCTGGTCTGCCGCTGGGTGCTCGGGCGGTGGAGATTGCCGACGGCAACAATAGCAACTATTTCCTCACCACTTTTGGTCGAGCCACTCGCGAGACGGTCTGCTCCTGCGAGGTGAAGCTGGAGCCTACGTTGTCGCAGTCGCTGCACCTGCTCAACGGCGAAGATACCACGCAAAAAATCCAGGCCGGCAACCTCATTGGCCGCCGCTTGCAAGCCAAGCACACGCCGGAACAGATCGTGGACGAGCTGTATATCCGCTGCCTGGCTCGGAAGCCGACGGCCCAGGAGAAGCAGAAGCTGCTGACCGGCCTGTCTGCGTACAAGGATCGACAGAAGGGACTGGAGGACATTTTCTGGGCCCTGCTCAATAGCCGGGAGTTTATGTTTAATCACTGATCCTGGTGAGAGGCCCGGCTGCGTAGGATAGGCTTCCAGCCTGTCCGTGTGCGACCAGACAGGCTGGAAGCCTATCCTACACAGCCCCCACCGCTCGCTGTGGCTGAAGGTTACCGCTGCCATGCGTTATTCGTTCTTGCCAATCCTTACCGCATGCCTTCTAATGCCGGTGCCCGCGAACGCCGCGGGTAAGCCGGCGAAAAAGATCACCTACGACGATAACATCGTGGCGATTTTCCGTGACAAGTGCTTCGCCTGCCACGGTCAGGATCGCAAAAGCGGCGGACTGCGCCTCAACAACTACACCAGCGTGCGGGCCGGCAGTAGCTCGGGCGAAGTCATCAAGCCGGGCGATCCGGATGGTAGCCTGCTCTATAAACTGGTCAGCCACCAGCAAGAGCCGTTCATGCCGCCCAAATCGCCGCCTCTGCCCAAGGAATCGCTGGAACTCATCCGCATCTGGATCGAAAACGGCGCGCCCGAGAATTCCGGTAGCAAGGTTGCGGTTTCTAAGCCGAAATACAACCTCTCGCTAACATCAGTAGCCAAGGGCCGCCCGGCCGGTCCCCCGCCAATGCCGCACAACCTGCCCACCGAGCCAATCGTCCAGACCACGCGTGCCAACGCGATCACGGCCATCGCCAGCAGTCCGTGGGCGCCGCTAATCGCCATCGCCGGCGAAGGGCAAGTGTCGCTGTACAACAGTGACACGCTCGAATTGGTGGGGGTGCTGCCGTTCCCCGAAGGCATCCCCTACGTTCTCAAGTTCAGCCGCAATGGCAGCTTGCTCCTGGCGGGCGGTGGTATTGGCGGCAAATCGGGCCGCGTTGTGGTCTGGAAAGTCACCACCGGCGAGCGCGTCATTGCTGTCGGCGAGGAAACCGATGCCGTTCTGGCGGCCGACATCAGTGCCGACCAGACGCAAATCGCGCTCGGCGGACCCAGCAAGATGATCCGCATCTATTCCACCAAGGATGGCAAGCTGATCCGCGAAATCAAAAAGCACACCGACTGGGTCCTCTCGCTGGAATACAGCCCCGATGGCGTGCTCCTGGCCACGACCGACCGCAATGGCGGCCTGTTCGTCTGGGAAGCGTTCACCGGGCGAGAGTACTTCAGCCTGCGCGGCCACACGGCGGCCGTGACCGATGTTAGTTGGCGGCCCGACGGCAATGTCCTGGCCTCGTGCAGCGAAGACGGCACCATCCACCTGTGGGAGATGGAGAACGGCAACCAGATCAAGGCCTGGGGCGCGCACGGCGGCGGGGTTGAGTCGATCGCTTATACACATGATGGTCGGCTGGTTTCCTGTGGCCGCGACCACATCACCAAGATTTGGGACGGCAACGGCGGCCAGCAGCGAGCCCTGGATGCCTTTGCCGACATCGCCCTGCGCACGACTTTCACCCACGATGGCAAACGCGTCATTGCCGGCGATTGGACGGGCGCCATCCACGTCTGGGACGCCGCCACCGGCAAGCAAGTGGGCAGCCTCCGCGCCAACCCGCCGACCCTGGCGGAGCGGCTGGAATTGGCCCACAAGGAATTGGAGACACGCAAGGCGGCGTATGAGCAAATGGTCAAGGCGGCGGCAGCTTCCCAAGCCGCAGCATTGCGTGCCACAGCCGAATTGACCGCCGCTCAGCAAGATTTGAGCGCCAAGATGGCGCTGCACCAGGCCGCCCAGACGGCACTGGCAAAGCTGCAAAACGATCTCAAGCAAGCGACCGCGGCTTTGCCGGGGGCCCAGGCGAAGGTGACCGCCAAGCAGGCCAAAGTCGCGGCGTTTGCCGAGGCGTATGCACGCATCCAGGCCGCGGCCGACAAAGCGAAGGACAACAAGGAACTCGGCACTGAAGTTCAACAAATGCAAAAGCTCCGCGAGCAAGCCGCCACCGAGTTGACAGCCGCCCAAAAGGCGGTCGCGACGTTGGGGACGACGCGGAAGACCGCGACTGACCATTTGCCGGCGGCTCAAAAAGCGGCCGCCCTGACTGGCGCCGATGTACAGGCGGTGCAGAAGACCGTGGTGGCCCGGACGCAGGTCGCACAGAAGGCCAGCGCCAAGGCCAATGAGGACAAGTTGGCCGTGACGCGGGCCGCCGCTGCGGGGCTGGCCGCCGCCAATTCTCTGGCTGAAAAGTGGAACGCAGTGCTGGCCGCTTCGAAACCGCCCCAGAAGGTGACGGCAAGGGCGGGCCGGTGATGATTCGCGGAAACAGGAGAGCCGCGACCGTGAGGGAGCGGGGATGACGTCCCGCTCCCTTACGGTCGCGGCTCTTCTCAAGTTGTCACTTTTGCCGGATGCTCAACCGATAACGCAAGCCCGTAATGTTCTGCGGTTCGCCGGGGATACGGCTGATGAGAACTGCCGTCGGCCCATCTTTGTGATACTCAAACGGCTTGTCTGTACCGGGGTCGGCCGGCACAGGAACCTCCTGGATATCACTCAACTTTTCAGGCAGCTGTCCATCGTGGGCGGCTGCGTACAGTCGAATCGCCTCGAGCACGCGCAGGGCTGCAAACTCGCGCACCAGCCGATTTTCGCTTTGGCCGACCTTGCCTATGGCAGGCAGAAAGGTATGGGCGAGCGCCTGGGCTTCGGTGTTGGGCGCCGCCTCGAGCTGCCGAATCGCCTCGGCCACCACCCGGCGGCTTTCGGGGTAGGGAAGATAGGCCCCCTTGAAGAAACTGTCCCGATAGGCGCGGTACTCGTCCAATATCCACAGCAGCAGCACATGTGCCGGTGCCATGCTCTCCACCTTCGCCGCGGGAATGCCGAGATGTTCGGTTAGATACCGCTTAGCGGCAGGGAAATCGGGCGAGCGCTCGGCCGGGTCATCCGGACCGGTGTTGGCTGGGAACTTGATACGGGGCCCATTCTCAGGCCCTTCAATCAGTCCCTTCACCTCCTTCCTGATCCGTTTCAAGTCGGCGGCCCATTGCTCGGGTGACCGGGAAAGATCGAGATGCTGGAGGACGGGAAACTCCATCACGAAGGTTTTTTGCTCGAAATCCAGGCCGTGGCGGATCGAGAGCAGTGGTTGAGGCAGTACACTCAGCGACCAATAGAGGTTGGGCGAGTTTGGTGCCTCGATGAAATCCAGAATGGTGTTCTCGAACTGTCGGGCGATGGCGATGCCGACCAGTACGTTGATGAGAAATGGGCCGCTGCCCGCGTGCCGGCTAAAGGCGAGCCCTGTCTCGATGGTGTGGGCGGCGGCTGAAAAATGGCCCTGAGCCAGCTCCACACGAGCCTTCAGGACCAGTGCCGGCGCGTAACTGCGCATCGTTTGAGCATCGGGCAGCAGAATCGAGATGACGTCGCCTTGGTCCAAGGTGTAGTTCCAGTCCGCGTGTTTTCGCCGGGCGCCCAGTTCAATTTGCTGAAGAAAGGTGCGCAGTTCCTTCAGAAAGTGCTGCGCCTCCGAGATCGGTATCTGGTTAAGCGGCAGGGCGTTCCATTTCGTGGGCTTGTCCACCAGCATCTTCTTCCAGGCATCGTTGCGCTCGAAGATAAGCCGTAGGTAGATCGGCACGGCGTTGCCTTCTTTGAGTTCCGAGTACAGGGGCAAGAGCCGATACTTGAGGGCTGGCACGGGCGCCGCCGCGGGCGTCAAAGTCAGCGAGCGATCGAGCAACCACGTTTTCGCCCCCGACTTCTGCCCCGGCGGCTCAGCCCAACTGAGCGAAGGGCCAGCCGCCAGAGCGATCAACATCAAGGCGCACCATCTCCGCAACGGTTTCATGAATCACAACTCCTCATTTTGACACAGAAACAAGGGCGCGTGCTCAGTTCTCCAGCACGCGCCCGGACTGCCAGACTTGGAGGACGGACGATGTCTGCGACTCAGTTTCGGGCGACGCGGGCGGCTCGGCAGCTTTCCAACTCTCGACGCCCGCTTCCAGTGCCCGCCGAGCCGCGAAAAGGCTGGCCGGCGACAGTGGTTCCGCGCTGGCTACTCCGTCCGGTTCGATCGTGGACGGCTGATCTTGCGTGGAAGAAGGTGCCTTGGGTGACAGCGTGGCCAGGAGTGCCTCGCGTGCGGCGCGGTCCCGTGACAGCTGCACGCCAAGCACCGCGACCAGAACCGCCAGTAAGCCGGACAAAGTCGGCCACAGCACACGACCCGAGCCACGCTGAGCCGAGGCCCGACCAGCGGCATAAAGCATTCGGTCAACATCGACATTCTGGACCGCTGGCTGCCAGGCGGCGAGCCGGCTTTCCAGGGCGGTCAGATCGTCGGGCTTGGGGTGGTCGGTGTGCATGATCTTTCAAGCCTCTCTCGCAATGTACTCAGACCCGCATGATAGCGGCGGTGCGCTGTGGGCAGCGAACAGCCCATGAGGGCGGCAATCTCCTCGAAGGTCAGCCCGCCCCAGATGCGAGCCACAACGGTTTCACGAAGTTCCAGTGGCAGCTCCGCCAGCAACCGCGCGGCCTCGCGGGCGTCGAGCTGATCGTCCACGGTGCCAAACCAGGCCTCCGGCGTGCTGACCGCGCCTTCACGCCGGCGTCGGCGTGCGGCAGTTCGACCCGCTTGCAGGGCAGCATTGCGCACCACGCGGTAGAGCCAGGGCACCACCTGCTCCGGCGGTGACTTCTGCTGGGCCAGTTTGACAAAGGCTTCCTGCACCAGGTCTTCCGCGGGACCAGGCCATTGGCGCGCGTACAACTGCAGAGCCGGTGCGTGCTGCCGGTAGAGCTGGCCCAGGAGCTCAGGTGCGATCGGCGTCATCCGCTGCCTGTTATCGAGTCATCAAGATAATGATGCCACGGTGGCGGTAATTTCTCACGGCCGATTGGGAGTCTGCCGCGCAAGGCCTCCACCGACATCACCTCGGCTCAGGCCCCTACCAGCATAAGCTACATGAGGATAGCGGCCCTGCATAGTAACCGCTGCTCCCAAGGCATCTGGAGCGGGATCGCAAACGCCTCTTCTTCTGTAAGCCGCGTTGTGCCAAATGTACACCGGGTAATAATAAGTTAACAGCGACCGTAAAGGGTGTTATTTTTTTGAAACATGTCTAGGCAGCCTGGGCAGCTTAGGTTATCATGTTTTGCATGGCGCGAAACGGGTGAAAGCCGCTCCGCCTCCCGGAAACTCCAAAACCAGAGCAACAAAGGCTCGGCCAACCTTGCGACTTCGGCAAGCCGGACGGGTTCGATTTGTACGCTAACTGGTGGGCGAGTCGTCCCTTAGAGCGCTGGCGCGAGCTCGGTGGCTCGCAAACTTGCTGGACTACCAGCCGGCCACGATCGTTCGGAAGTATGCCACCTGGAGGGGAGATTTTTCGCCTTAGAGCGCCATTGGCAATCCGTTTGCTAGTGTGAAAGCGTCGAACCGATCTGGCCGAATGACTCACGCCCCCGCGTAGTGACACGCACATCGGTTTTGGCCCATTGCCTTGATAACATCGCCCGAGGTGGAACCAGGGTAGACGCGCAGATCATCGCACCAGCGGGGCCAGCCAGCGCCCGGCTCGCCCCGTTTATGGTCTGCCGTTTACCCTCCCACCCTAGCAGCGGGAAGAGGCCTCGCCCGTTTTCGCTCATGGTCACTTTTGTTTCCGCAACCTGCCGTCATGAGCGCGGCGGGGAGCGTGGGCATTGCAGGATGGGACAATGGCGTCACCCACTGACCGGACACGGTGTACCCACAGTACGCACAACTCGTTAGCCAACCACCCCCACTACCAACTCGCCGCCGAAGCAGGCCCGGTGGTGCTATTTGACCCGGACGGGGACCGGGCAGAGCACGTACTTGCGGTGCTGCGTGCCGGTGGCCTGGACGTGCGCCATGAAGCGCAGTTCGAGCACATAATTGGCTCTGTGCAGGAGGAAGAGCCGGCGGCCGTGGTGGTTCCCTGGCCGGTCTCGGCTCACTCCGCACGCTCGCGGGACCTGGACCTACTAGAGTGGATCCGGACCCGCGGCCGCCAGACAGTGTTCCTGGCCTATGCCCACACCAACCGGCTGCCGATTAGCGACTACTGCCGGCCGCTGGCCGCGGGCGCCCGCCAGGTCTTGTGTCTTCAGTCGCCCACCTTTGCCGAAGACTTGCGGGACACGCTGCTTCACCTCATCGACGAGCACCAGGCTCGGCTCCATGAGAAGCATGGCCTGCGCGAGCTGTTCGCCAGCCATGGTCTTGTGGGTCGAAGTTCGGCCTTGCAAGAAGTCTTTCGCCGAGCCCTACGTGCCAGCCATTTCAACGATTTGCCGGTCATGATCCTGGGAGACACGGGGACTGGCAAGCAGCGGCTGGCCGAGGCTATTCACGCCATTGATCCGCGCCGGGCCGACAAACCTTTCCTGACGCTCAATTGCAGTGCGATCCACAAGAGCTTGGCGGAAAGCACCCTGTTTGGCCACGCCCGCGGCGCCTTCAGCGGCTCCACGGGAGATCGTCTAGGCGTGTTCCGGGCCGCCCACGGCGGCACTCTGCTCCTGGACGAGATCGGCGAGCTGGACCTGGAGCTCCAACCCAAGCTTCTGCGTGTGCTCCAGGAGCAGCGCGTAGTGCCGGTCGGCGAAGATTACGAGCACCCGGTGGACGTGCGCATCATCACGGCTACCAATCGGCCGCTTGCTGAGATGGTCCGTGACGGCCGGTTCCGCGAGGACCTGTTCC
>Ga0070739_10007226_pt1 | contig 11887 bp, 13 predicted proteins | sample Coa_R1_7_FD_66445 | JGI IMG/M metagenome (GOLD analysis project Ga0070739, IMG submission 66445) | Surface soil microbial communities from Centralia Pennsylvania, which are recovering from an underground coalmine fire - Coalmine... | ecosystem: Environmental > Terrestrial > Soil > Unclassified ... | reverse complement strand
GACTTGATCATCACCAGCGGCGGGGTCAGCGCGGGCGCCTACGAGGTGGTCAAGGACGCGTTCGGCCGGGCCGGCGATCAGGGAGTGGAGTTCGTCAAGGTGGCGATGCAGCCGGGGATGCCGCAGGGCGTCGGCCGGGTGGCCGGCACGCCGATCGTCGCGCTGCCCGGCAACCCGGTCAGCGCGCTGGTGTCCTTCGAGGTGTTCATCCGCCCCGCGCTGCGCACCGCGATGGGGCTGCCAGCTCCGGGGCGGCCGCGCCGCTCGGCGGTGCTCACCGAGGCGCTGACCTCGCCGAGCGGCAAGCGGCAGTTCCGCCGCGGCGTGCTGGACGCCGCCGCCGGCACGGTCACCAGCTATGGCCCGCCGGCGTCACATCACCTGCGCTGGCTGGCGTCGGCGAACTGCCTGCTGGACATCCCCGAGGACGTCACCGAAATACCGGCCGGATCGCAGGTGGAAGTTTGGGACCTGTCGGCTCCGTAAGATGACCGCGTGGCACGACGCCCCCGCCCCGCCGGAGACGACCTGAAGTCCGGCCCGCAGCGCCTAGTCGCGTTGCTGCGCTCGACGATTCCGCCGGTGCATCCAGCGGGGCTGCCGTTCATCGGCGCCGGGCTGGCCGTGGCTGTAACCGGACGCCGTCACCGCTGGGCGCGCCGGGCTGGGCTGCTGACCGCGGGCGCCTGTGCGGGCTTCTTCCGCCACCCGCCGCGCGTGCCGCCCAGCCGGCCCGGTGTTGTCGTCGCACCCGCCGACGGGTTGGTCTGCCTGGTCGACACCGCGGCCCCGCCCGCCGAACTCGGCCTACCCGACGCGCCCCTACCCCGGGTCAGCATCTTCCTGTCGCTGCTAGACGCCCACGTGCAGCGGGCACCGGTCAGCGGCGAGGTGGTCAGCGTGCAACACCGGGCGGGCCGCTTCGGCTCGGCCGACCTGGCTGCGGCCAGCGAACACAACGAGCGCACCAGCATGCTGCTGCGTACCGAAAACGGTGTGCAGATCGTCGTCGTGCAGATCGCCGGTCTGCTGGCACGGCGCATCGTCTGCGACGCGCGGGCCGGTGACAAGCTGGCGATAGGTGACACCTACGGCTTGATCCGGTTCGGTTCGCGGCTGGACACCTATCTGCCCGAGGGAGCCGAGCCGCTGGTCAGCGTCGGGCAGCGGGCACTCGCGGGTGAAACCGTGCTGGCCGAACTGTGATCACCGCCAAGCCCCGCGGCCGGCCGTCGGTCAACCTGCGCATCCTGCCCAGCTCGATGAGCGTGCTGGCCATCTGCGCGGGGCTCACTTCGATCCGGTTCGCGCTGGAAGGTCAGCCGCACGCAGCGATGGCCCTGATCGCCGCGGCCGCCATCCTCGACGGGCTCGACGGTCGGGTCGCGCGCTTCTTCGACGCCGAATCGCGGATGGGCGAAGAGATCGACTCGCTGGCCGATGCGGTGAACTTCGGGGTGGCGCCGGCGATGGTGGTCTACGCGTCGCTGCTTTCCGCCTCACCCGCGGGCTGGGTAGTGGTGTTGCTGTATGCGGTTTCGATCGTGCTGCGGCTGGCGCGGTTCAACGCGCTGCTCGACGACGCCACCCTGCCGGCCTACACCCGGGAGTTCTTCGTCGGCATGCCCGCCCCGGCCGGCGCGATCGCGGTGCTCGGGCCGCTGGCCGCCAAGCTGCAGTTCGGCACCGGCTGGTGGAGTTCTCCGTGGTTTATCTGCGCCTGGGTGGCAGCTTGTTCGCTGCTGGTGGTCAGCCGGATCCCGATGAAGAAGATGCATGCGGTCGCCGTGCCGCCGAACTTGGCCGCGCTGCTGCTGGCGGTGTTGGCAATCGTCGCGGCGGTGGCATTCCTGTTTCCCTACGTACTGGTCATGGTGGCGATCGCGGCGTACCTGTGCCACATCCCGTTCTCCGTCCGCAGTCACCGCTGGCTGGCCGAGCATCCCGAGGTATGGGGCGAGCGACCCAAGCAGCGGCGCGCCGTGCGCCGGGCGATCCGCCGGGCCCAGCCCAACCGCCGTTCGATGGCCCGGCTGGGACTGCGCAAGCCAGCCGGCCGGACATGACGCCCCAGCTGACCCTCACCGCGCGGCTGAACACCTCGCCGGTTGACTCCCGCCGCGGCGTCGTCCGGTTGCACCCGAATGCCATTGCCGCCCTTGGTATTCGGGAATGGGACGCGGTGTCGCTGACCGGCTCGCGGGCCACCGCGGCGGTCGCCGGCATGGCGGGTGCAGAGACCCCGGTCGGCACGATCCTGCTCGACGACCTGACGCTGTCCAACGCCGGACTACGCGAGGGCATGCCGGTGATCGTCGCCGCGGTCACGGTGTATGGCGCGCGGTCGGTGACGCTGAGCGGCTCACCGCTGACCACACAGTCCGTTGCGCCGGCCACCTTGCGGCAAGCCCTGCTGGGCAAGGTGCTCACCGTCGGCGACGCGGTATCGCTGCTGCCCCGCGATCTGGGGCCGGGCACCTCCGCCTCAGCGGCCACCCGCGCGCTGGCATCGGCGGTCGGCATCAGCTGGACCTCCGAGCTGCTGACCGTCACCGGCGTCGACCCCACCGGGCCGGTGAGCGTGCAGCCCAACTCGCTGGTGACCTGGGGAGCCGGTGTGCCGGAAGCCGCGCAAGAACCGGCCGCCCGCCCCGTCAGCGTCGACGACCTCAAAGGCATGCACGCACAGGCGGCCAAGCTGACCGAGTGGCTCAAGCTCGCGCTCGACGAGCCGCACCTGCTGCAGGCCCTGGGCGCCGACGCCCGGCTCGGCGTGCTGGTGTCCGGTCCGGCAGGCGTGGGCAAGGCGACGCTGGTGCGCGCGGTATGCGATGGTCGCCGGCTGGTGGAACTCGACGGCCCGGAGGTCGGCGCGCTGGCCGCCGAGGACCGGCTCAAAGCGGTGACGACCGCAGCTGCAACCGTCCGCGACGGCGGCGGGGTGCTGATGATCGCCGACATCGATGCGCTGCTGCCGGCCACCGCCGAGCCAGTGGCCACCTTGATCCTGGCGGAACTGCGCGCGGCGGTTGCCACCGACGGTGTGGCGTTCATCGCTACCTCGGCCATACCGGATCGCCTGGACAGCAGGCTGCGGGCACCCGATCTGTGCGACCGGGAACTCGTGGTGCCCCTGCCCGACGCCGCCACCCGCGCCGCGCAGCTGCAGGCGTTGCTGCAGTCGGTTCCCACAAGTGACCTCGACTTTGACGAAATCGCCAGCCGCACACCAGGATTCGTTGTGGCCGACCTGGCCGCATTGGTGCGTGAGGCCGCGCTGAGGGCGGCGGCGCGAGCCAGCGCCGACGGTAAACCGCCGGCACTGACCCAAGACGACCTGATCGGCGCATTGCAGGTGATCCGGCCGCTGTCCCGCTCGGCGGCCGAAGAGGTACCGGTCGGCAGCATCACACTCGACGACGTCGGCGACATGGCCGACACCAAACAGGCACTGACGGAGGCGATGCTATGGCCGCTGCAGCACCCCGACACCTTCGCCCGGCTCGGCATCGAGCCGCCACGCGGAGTGCTGCTCTACGGCCCACCGGGCTGCGGCAAGACCTTTCTGGTGCGCGCACTGGCCAGCACCGGGCAGCTCTCCGTGCACGCCGTCAAAGGCTCCCAGCTGATGGACAAGTGGGTGGGCAGCAGCGAGCGAGCTGTTCGTGACTTGTTCAAAAGGGCCCGCGATTCCGCGCCCTCGCTGGTGTTCCTCGACGAGATCGACGCGCTGGCGCCGCGGCGCGGCCAAAGCTTCGACAGCGGTGTCACCGACCGGGTGGTCGCCGCGCTGCTGACCGAGCTCGACGGCATCGATCCGCTGCGCGACGTCGTCGTGCTGGGCGCCACCAACCGCCCCGAGCTGATCGACCCTGCGCTGCTGCGGCCCGGACGGTTGGAGCGGCTGGTGTTCGTCGAGCCACCGGCCGCCGCGGCGCGCCGCGACATCCTGCGCACGGCAGGCAAGTCCATTCCGCTGGCCGCCGACGTCAACATCGACGCGCTGGCCGCCGAGCTCGACGGCTACAGCGCCGCTGACTGCGTGGCCTTACTGCGGGAAGCCGCGCTCGCCGCGATGCGACGCTCCATCGACGCCGCCGACGTCACCGCCGCCGACGTCGCGGCCGCGCGGGAAAAGGTGCGGCCATCGCTGGATCCGCGTCAGCTGGAGTCGCTCCGCGCATTCGCGGCCTCGCCGTAGCTGACCAGAAGCGCGCGTGCCGCCGCGGCGACGTCGTCCTCCAACCAGTCGGGCATCGGGTCGTCGTAGGCATGACGGCGCACGACGGCATAAGGCAGATCGGCGACCGCCCGAGCGACGGCGTAGACGCAGCGCTCATCGCTGCTGCCATAGAGCTCTTCGGCGAAAACTCGCACCCGCTCCAGCAGCGGCGCATTGCGGGCGGCAAGAGTCTCCCGGAACGCCGCGTCGGGTCCGCCGTCGAGCAGGTCGCCCGGCCGAATCGTCAACAGCAGCCGGGCGTCCTCGGGAAACTCCCGCATGAAGCGCACCGCCGCAACGGCCATCACGACGGCGGCCTCCAGGGCGGTCTCGCCGGTCGCGGCCATCGCCCGAGTCTGAAAGCGCTCGAGTGCGCGCAGCCAGGCCGCCGTGAGGATGCCGTTGCGGTTGCCGAACCGGTGATACAGCGTCCCCGCGGGCGCTCCGCTGGCTTTCGCGATCGCCGCCACGCTCGCCGCGCGCGGTCCTTCGGCGAGCACCAGGGCCCGGGTTGCGTCGAGGATCACATCGGTTTGGTGCTTCCGCGGAGGCGCCACGATCTAGTACGGTCCTTCTATATGGAACGATTACCCTATATCGATGAGCATGCCATAGCCATCCCCGCATCTTCGGCAGCCACGTGGGTGGCGTTGTTGGAGGTCATGTGCCGCGATCCGCGTGACCCGGCTAGCGTGCCGATCGGATTCGTCCTGGATGAAGCGCGACCGGCCGAACGGTTCGCCCTGAGAGGCCGCCACCTGTTCGCGGTGTACCGGTGGGTGTTCGAGCTGGATCCTGACGGGCCCGGCCGGACTCGCCTGCGTTCGTCGACCTGGGCGAAATTTCCCGGGGTGCACGGCAAGATCTATCGCGCCCTGGTCATCGGGACCGGCGGCCACCGCGTCGTCGTGCGATGGACGCTTCGGCGGATCGCCCAGCGGGCAGAGACCAACGCCGACTACGTCGACGTGTTCGAAGTCCCGCTGCTTCCCGGGGACGTGCGTACTGCCGAACAAGCATTCCGTGACGCGCTGAGAAACACACCGCGCCCGCTTGGCCGTCTTGTCTTGTGGATCCACCGACACGTCCTGCGACTTCGGTTAGCTCCCGGGATCTCGCCCGCGCATGTCATCGGCTGGGCGATCACGCGTTCGGACGACGACGAGGTCGAGCTAGCGGCGGATGGGCCACTTATGCGTGGCCAGCTGACGCTGCACCGTGAGGACCGCCGCGCCGTACTCGTTACTCGCCTGCACTACCACCACAAACTCGCCGCCCGAACGGTGTGGGCCGTGGTTGGCCCGCTGCACCGGATGGTTGCGCCTCGGCTGATGCAGCGCAGCGCCCATCCAGTAGCGTGAAATAGCCAGTAGCCCAATCGATTACATCGCCGTCCCGCTCGCTCGGACGTTCTATCCCCTAAAGCGCCGTCCGTCTGACCGGTAGACTGCCTAGAGAAAATGCCCCCACAGGCTCGGGAATCTCTGACGGGCCGGCAAGGATGACGGCGATGGCGAGAACTGAGAGCGACAGCTGGGACATCACCGAAAGCGTCGGCGCCACAGCGCTGGGCGTGGCGATGGCGCGGGCCGCGGAATCGGACTGCAAATGCCCGCTATTCACCGACCCGTACGCGCAATCGTTCATCGATGCCGCCGTCGAACGGGGTTGGCAGGCTCCGTCATCAGGGCCGATGGCCGAGCGGCTACGAGCGATCGGCGGCTACGCTGCGGCGCGGACCAAGTGGTTTGACGAGTACTTCATCGCCGCCGGCGCCAACGGCATCCAGCAGGTGGTCATTCTGGGCGCGGGCCTGGATACCCGCGCCTGGCGGCTGCCGTGGGTGGACGGCACTGTTGTATATGAGATCGATCAGCCCAAGGTGCTGCAGTTCAAGTCCGACACGTTGGCCAGACGCAGTGCCCATCCTGCCGTCGGCTATGTGGCGGTTCCGGTGGATCTACGGCAGGACTGGCCGAAGGCGTTGCGCGAGGCGGGTTTTGACCCGTCGGCAGCGACGGCGTGGTGTGCCGAAGGGCTGATCCCGTATTTGTCGGCGGCGGACCAGGATCTGATGTTTGAGCGGATCGCCGGTCTCACTTCGCGGGGCAGCCGGGTGGCGGCCGACACGTTCAGCGCCGGCTTTTTCGACCCGGACTACCTAGAGCGCCGCAGCGAGAAGATGCGTCGCCTGCGCGAGGCCAGCGACATGCCGCCCGCCCAAGACTTGTGGTTCATCGAGGAGCGCACCGACTTGACCGAGTGGCTCACTCAACGCGGCTGGCAAGTGACGGCGATCGAGGCGCTGGACCTGATGGAGCGCTACGGCCGCTCGCCCGACGGCGACCCTGAGGACGCCGCCCCGCGCAGCGTGTTCATCGAAGGCCGGCTCACAGCCAGCGTCCCATCCGCCACATGAATCACTAAGCGGCAGGGGGACATAGCATTTGACCGAGACCTGGCCCTGGGCGCCTACTCCGAGAGCTGAAACTCCACCATCGCCGTGACGGAGTCCAAAGCCTCGCCCAGCGCCGCCAACCGCTCCGCAGCCGAGGGCGCCGACAGCACGGCGTAACGGTCGGCCGGCCCGATCGGCAGCCGCGACGCCAACCCGTACAACCGCTTTGCGGTGTCGCCGGACCCATCCGGCCCGTAACCCAACACCGTTTCGCGGTCGGGCAGCCGAGCGCCACGGGCTGTGGCGACTCGTTCGAACAACGCCACCACCCGGTCTTCCAGCTCATGCAACTCTGTCTCGCTGACCGGCTCGCCCGGGTCGTCAGGCCAGATCTGCACGATCGCCCGCGGGTAAGGGTCGTCGGGCAGCCATTCGCGCACCCGGATCCGCTCGCCCACCCGGCAGCGCAGACCGTAGCGATCCGAGCCCATATCGATGCACTGCACAATGTCGGCCAGCGCGCCGATGTCGCAGCGGGTATCGCCGCCGCCGACCTCGCGGCCCCGGGAGATCAGCACCACACCGAATCGCGGATCGGCCTCGCGCATGCAGTCGCGCACCAGCGCGGCATACCGCGGCTCGAAGACCCGCAACGGCAGGTCATCACCCGGCAGGAACGCCGACTCCAGCGGAAACATCGGCACCTCAACGGTTTCCGTATCACCGGCCATCAGATGTCCAGTTCGCCGATGAGTGCGTCGACCACCGCGCGCAAATCCCCGTCGTGCTCCTCGGCCACCCGGCGCTGCCGCTGATAAGAGGCCCCCACCCGCGGAATGTCGGCGACCGCGGCCAGCTCGTCGGAGCAGTGCAACGACTTCGCCACGGGCTCCAAGCGGTTGAGCACGTCGACCAGGTCGTCGGTGACCAAGCGTTCGTTGCTGTTGGCGTCGAGAATGATGATCGCGTCCAGCCCGTAGCGGGCGGCGCGCCACTTGTTCTCCTGCACATGCCACGGCGGCATGTTCGGCAGCGTCTCGCCGGCTTCGAGCCTGCGGTCCAAATCGACCACCAGGCAGTGGGTCAACGCCACCAACGCGGCCAGCTCGCGTAAGTTGGGCACCCCGTCGCAGACGCGCACCTCGAGGGTGCCTTTATGGGGCGACGGCCTGATGTCCCAACGGATCTCGTCCATGTGGTCGATGATTCCGGTCTTCTTCTGGTCGTAGACAAAGCCTTCGAACTCGGCCCACTTCTGAAAGTGAAACGGCAGACCGGCAGTGGGCAGCTGCTGAAACATCATCGCCCGGTTGCTGGCATATCCGGTATCCTCGCCGCCCCACCAGGGTGAGGACGCCGAGAGCGCCAACAGGTGCGGGTAGTACTGCAGCAGGGCCGTCATGATCGGCATCACCTTGTGCGCCGAGGAGATCCCGACGTGGACGTGCACGCCCCAGATCAACATCTGCCGGCCCCACCACTGGGTGCGTTTGATCAGCTCGGCGTAGCGAGGCGCGTCGGTGAGCTTCTGGGCGGACCACCGGGCGAACGGGTGAGCGCCCGCGCAGAACAGCTCCATGCCGCGGTCCCGCACGATCTTGCGCGCGGTCCGCAAGGTGCAGCGCAGGTCTTCCATCGCTTGTCCGGTGCAGTCGCAGATACCGCTGACGATTTCAACGGTGTTGCGCAGCAATTCCTTGTGCACTCTTGGGTTTTCGCCAATTTCGGCGATGACCGCGGTGGCTTCGTTGCTCAGGTCGCGGGTCTGCGCGTCGACGAGCGCGAACTCCCATTCCACACCCACCGTCGGCCGGGGCGACCGGGCGAAGTCGATGCGGGCGGCTGCCCTGCTGGCCGGCAAGCTAGCCGGTACCGATGACACCGCACGCCACCCGCTTGCCGGCGTCGCCGGTGGACATGGTCATGGGATCGGGACCGGGTGCGCCGTTGACCTGTGTGTAGCGCTCCGCGGGGATGTTGGCGAAGTTGTCGGGGCCGGCGTGAATGATGATCGCCGTCTTGGCGCCGGAGATCAGGTCCTGCTTGGTGAACGCGTCGGTGGTAGTCACCAGTAACGCCGCACCGTCCTTGCGCACCTGCAGCGACGTGAGGTCACCACTTTCCGGGGACCCGGTGTGCCCGGGCGCCTGGAAATGCCCGCCGGCGGAGAGGAAGTCGCCGGGCGGACCGCCTGTGGGTGCGACCGAGTTGGCCTCGCACTTGCCCACCGAGTGGATGTGCAGGCCGTGGAATCCCGGAGTCAACTGGCCCAGCCCGGTGGTGCGCACGGTGATCGTGACGTAGCCGGGGTCGAATTCGAACGTGGCGGTGGCGACCTGGGTACCGTCGGGCGCACGCAGGTGGGTGGTGATCGTCTCCGGCGGCACCGGTCCCCCTTCCGGAGGGGTTTTCGGCGGCGCGGGTGATCCCGTCCACACCGACGGAGTGGTGCCGGGCGTGCTCGCCGGGGGCTGATTCGGGGTGCACCCTCCCAGCAGCGCGACCGGGACGGCGAGCGCCCCGAACGTAGTTGCGGCAGCAACTGTGCGGCTTTTCGCGAGCTTGACCATAGCGAGAGCCTATCGCCTTGCCGCCCCAGATGTGGTTAGCCCGCGACCGCCACGATGACGCCCGGCGGCTGGTCCGCAACGGCCGCGATACGGGGTTTGACCGGCGCATTCAACTGCTTGCCGACGGCATCCGCGGTGTCGCGCTCGCCCGCGGTGTTGCTGAAGTACACCGTGGTGGCCGCGACATCGGGCAGTGAGAGATTGCCAACCTCGGTGACGTTGAAACCTGCGCTTTTGAGCTGGTCTGCGGTGCGCCCGGCCACACCCTCTTGGCCGGAGATGTTGTAGACGCGCACATCGGAGCGGTGCACCGCCGACGCCCCCTTGGCCGGGGCCGGCGTGCTAGTCGTCACAGTGGTCACCGACGTCGAGTCGTCGTCATCGGAGCTCCCGTGAGAACCCATCGCCTGCAACCCGACCAGCAGGAAGATCACCCCCAGGAACAGCAGCACCATCACCATGGCGCGCAGGGGTAATCCTGAGGAGTCGGGAACGCGTTCGTTCATCGAGCCAACTGTATCCAGCAGTGCCCGAGACGGCGCAAATGCAGGTGCAGAGTCAGGTGACCTCGAAACCCAGCCGCCGCGCGGCGCGGGCCTTCTGCCGACTGGCGCGCAACCGCCGCAGCCGTTTCACCAGCATCGGGTCGGCCGCCAACGCCTCAGGGCGGTCGATCAGGGCGTTGAGAACTTGGTAATAGCGTGTCGCTGACATCGAGAACAACTCTTTGATGGCTTCTTCTTTGGCCCCCGCGTATTTCCACCATTGGCGTTCGAATGCCAAGATGTCATGTTCGCGGCGGGTCAGGCCATCGGCGATTTCGGAGTCGTCCCCCGATCGATTTGCCCGCGCCATGGCGCTGTCCATATCGCTTCCCCTGGACCCTTCCGGCGAATTCCCAAATGGCTTGAATTTCTTTATGAAGTGGCATGCTTCGGCGATATTCAACCACGCCCCCAACTGTTGGCCGGTAACCCAGGCCCGCGAGTCGGGCCACTTTAACTGCCTGTCTCGATCGCCGTGCTCCTCCTCCCGCCGCTTCTCGGCGCGCATCGTCGCACCGCCTAAGCTGAATCGCCGTGCTCCTCCTCCCGCCGCTTCGCGGCGCGCATCGTCGCACGGCCTAGGCTGAATCGCCGTGCTCCTCCTCCCGCCGCTTCGCGGCGCGCATCGTCGCACGGCCTAGGCTTGCCCATCGTGGCCGTCGTACCCATTCGCATCGTGGGCGATCCAGTCCTGCACACCCCGACCAGCCCGGTGCCGGTCGGCCCGGACGGCTCGCTGCCCGCCGACCTGCCGGAATTGATCGCCACTTTGTACGACACCATGGAGGCTGCCTACGGGGTGGGCTTGGCGGCCAACCAAATTGGCGTCGGGCTTCGACTGTTCGTCTACGACTGCCCCGATGAGCGTGGGAAATCCGCCCGCCGCCGCGGCGTGATCATCAACCCGGTGCTGGAAACATCCGAAATACCCGAGACCATGCCCGATCCCGATAATGACGACGAAGGCTGCCTGTCGGTGCCCGGGGAGTCGTTTCCGACTGGACGCGCGAAATGGGCAAGGGTCACCGGACTGGACGCCGACGGCAATCCCGTGAGTGTAGAAGGCACCGGACTGTTCGCGCGGATGCTGCAGCACGAGACCGGACACCTGGACGGATTCTTGTATTTGGACCGCTTGGTCGGCCGGCACGCCCGCGCAGCCAAGCGGGCGGTCAAAGCGCACGGTTGGGGTGTGCCGGGACTTTCCTGGACACCGGGTGAGGGGCCCGACCCGTTCGGCCACTGATGCTGTCCTGGCCCGATCTGGGGACGCGGGTGACGGTGCGCTACCGCCGGCCCCCCGGGTCAGTGCCGCCGCTGACCGACGCGGTCGGCCACCTACTGCAGATCGACCCGGTGGTGCGGGTCCGCACGAAAACCGGCGCGGTGGTGCAATTTGCGTCCGCCGACGCGGTAGCGCTGCGGGTGTTGACGGACGCGCCGGTGCGCACCTCGCAGATCCGCGCGCTCGAGCACGCCGCAGCCTTGGCGTGGCCGGGCGTCGAGCAGTGCTGGCTGGACGGCTGGCTGCTGCGCACCGGGCACGGCGTCACGTTGGCCGCCAATTCAGCTGTGCCGCTGGATGTCTCGGCCGATGCCAGTGCCATCCCCGCCATCGTGGACTGGTACAGGGAGCGCGGCCTGACACCGCGGCTGGCCATTCCGGAGCGCCTGCTGCGGCTGCCCATCGCCGGTGAACACCCGCGCCGGATGCTGGTGCGCGACGCGGACGGAACCGAACTCGACCCGTCGGTGTCGCTGGCGGCCTGCCCGGACGACGAGTGGCTGCGGTTCTATGACCGCCCGGTGCCCGTCGATGTGCTGACCGCGGTCCTCGACGGTGAGTTGGCGTTCGGCAGATACGCGGATGAGGCGGTCGGTCGCGCTGCGGTCACGGATGCGCCCGACGGGACGCGTTGGGTCGGCTTGTCGGCGCTGCGCATCGTGAGCGGCCGGCACGCCTCGGCGCTGTGCGAGGCGCTGCTTTCCTGGGGTGCTAGCCGCGGAGCCACCCGTGGCTATATCCGCCTCAGCGACGAGATGACGCTCGCCGGCAGCGTCATTGAATCGCTCGGGTTCACGCTGCACCATCGCAGCCGTTACGTGATTGCGCAGCCACGGTTATGGTCGGGCCATGAGTGATTGCGGCGAC
>Ga0070739_10007223_pt1 | contig 11892 bp, 11 predicted proteins | sample Coa_R1_7_FD_66445 | JGI IMG/M metagenome (GOLD analysis project Ga0070739, IMG submission 66445) | Surface soil microbial communities from Centralia Pennsylvania, which are recovering from an underground coalmine fire - Coalmine... | ecosystem: Environmental > Terrestrial > Soil > Unclassified ... | reverse complement strand
CGACTACAACCACACCGCGGCGCACGGGCTCGGGGCGGTGATGGGCGCCAAGAAGCTGAAGGCCGTCGTCGCCCGCGGCACGCGCCGTCCGCCGATCCGCGACAAGGCACGGCTGATCGACGCCGGCGAGCGCTGGCGCCGGACGCTCAAGTCCCGCACCTACACCGTCGAGAAGCGCCTGCGCAGCGTCGGGCACGGCGAGGACTGGGGGGCGATCACCCGCCAGAACTGGCGCGGCACGATCATCACCGACCAGAACGAGGGGTTCGACCAGAACCGCGTCACCCTGCGTCCCTGCTTCCAGTGCCCCCGCCTGTGCCCGTGGGACGCCGAGATCGGCGAGGGGCCGTACAAGGGCACCGTCGTCCACTTCAACGCCGGCAGCGAGTGGATGGACACCTTCTACAACCTCGGCCTCAAGGGCAACGCCGTCCTCTACCTCTCCGAGCGGATCAACGACCTGGGCATCGAGTGCAGCCACTACGCCGACGGCGCGGGCCTGGCCTTCGAGGCCTGGGAGAAGGGCCTCCTCGGCCCCGACCGGACCGACGGCCTGCGGCTGGAGTGGGGCGACGTGGCGGCGGTGGAGCGCCTGCTGGAGCGCTGCGCGCGGCGCGAGGGCTGGCTGGGCAACCTGCTGGCCGACGGACCGAAGCAGCTCGCGGCAGCGCTGGGCGGCGAGGCCGGCCAGTGGGTGGTGCACACCAAGGGGGGCACGCCGGCCCAGCACGAGTGGCGGCCGCAGATCGGCAACATGCTCCGCGAGCTGGTGGCGAGCGGCGGCATGAAGCCGCAGGGCGGCGGCAGCGCCCGCCCGGCGCCGGACCTGGCCTACCGCGAGCACTGGGGACCGCTGGCCGCCGACCAGCCGGACGGCTGGGCCTGGTCCCACCTGCTCAGCGAGGAGTACCGCCAGGCCTGCGGGATGATGGGCGCCTGCTGGTTCGCCCTCCAGGCCCACGAGCCGGACGCCCTCAACTCGATGGTCGACGCGCTCGCCGCGACCACGGGCTGGGACGTCACGCTCGACGAAGCGCTCGACGCCGGCCTGCGGAGCACCATCCTGCAGGGGCTGTTCGGGACGCAGCGCGGCTGGCGGGCCGAAGACGACTGGACTGACGTCGGGCCACGCTTCCTCGAGCCGATCCCGGACGGCAAGTACCAGGGCTTCACGATCGCCCGCTGGCTGCCCGACATCGTGCAGGAGTACTACCGCCTGTCGGGGCGGCACGAGACCAGCGGCCGGCCCTACCGCGCGACGCTGGAGCGGCTCGGCCTCGACGAGTTCATGGACTGGAGCGTCCCCGAATGACGGCCGTACCCCTTGCGACGGCGCCCGGGACCGGCCGCCGCCCGTACCCCGTGCGGCGGCTGCTCGACGGGCAGCCGCGGACGATCCTGTTCGACGCCGCGAAGTGCATCGGCTGCCGCCAGTGCGTCGAGGCCTGCAAGGACTGGAACGACCTGCCGCGCGGCGACTACTTCCACCTGAACAGCGCCACCTGGCTGGCGATGGCGCCGCCGGTCCTCGAGGGCCAGGCATCAGTATGGGGCCGCCAGAGCTGCATGCACTGCGAGTACCCGGTCTGCGCGGCGGTCTGCCCCGTCGAGGCGATCGTCAAGTACGAGGAGGGTCCCGTCGTCATCGACCAGCGGACCTGCATCGGCTGCGAGTACTGCATCTACGCCTGCCCCTGGCACGTCATCTCGAAGGACGACGTGTCGGGCAAGGCGGCGAAGTGCACGATGTGCAGCGATCGCCTGGCCGTCGGGCAGGAGCCATTCTGCGTGCGGGCCTGCCCGGTCGACGCGCTCGACTTCGGCCTGGCCGCCGCAATGCGGACGGAGGCTGAGGCCCGCGCCACGCGCAGCGGCGCGCGCCTCTACGGCGCCCTGGCCGCCGGCGGCACCCACGTGCTGCAGGTGCTCACCCATTCGCTGGCCGAGCACGGCCTGCCACGCGTCAGCACGCGCCGTTACCCGCGCCACCACATCCCCCTGCGCGTCAAGCTCGGCGGGGTGCTCACCCTCACCGGCGGCCCCGCGGGGAAGTGGCGCGCGATCAAGAACGCCGCCCTGCGGCCCTGGCGCCTGCGCTATCGCTACTGGCCGCGCTGACGCGAGGCTAGACCTCCTCTTCCGAGTACAGGTCGAGCGCCTTCCGCACCGGCGCATCGCTGAGGGAGAACAGCACCGCCGCCTCCGACGGCGAGCGGTTGACGTGGCGGTGGACGTACCAGAGCGGCACGACGAACGAATCGCCCTGCTCCCAGTCGAAGCGCGCGTCGCCCACGTACGTCGTGCCGCTGCCGCGCCGCACGTGGTAGATGACGGCGCTGGTGTGGCGGTGGGCGCGCCCCTCGAAGGCCGGCGGCAGGAGCTGGAGCGCGCACTGGATCGTCGGCAGCGTGGGGCCGCCACTGGTCGGATCGCGGTACTCGAGCAGGTAGCCGTCGGCGGGCGCGGGAGGTCCGCTGGCCGCCAGCGCCTGCAGCGCCGCCTCGGCATCGCGCCCGCGGTAGTGGTAGTAGGCTAGGCGCGGCGCGGCCGGCGGCCGGGCCGCGCCGTACAGCGCGCCGACCTGGTCGCTGGTGGCCGTGATCGGCTGGGCGGCCCACGGCCCGGGCTCGAACGTCTCCTGCTCCAGCAACTGGATCAGCGGCATGTCCAGCCCGTCGAGCCAGACAATCGGGGCGTCGGAGTGGTTGGTGTGGTCGTGCCAGGTGAGGTGGGGCGTCAGGATCAGGTCGCCCTCCTCCATCAGGCACTGCTGGCCGTTCACGGTGGTGTAGGCACCGCGGCCCTGGACCACGTAGCGCAGCGCGGCCATCGAGTGGCGGTGGGCGCGGGCGTGCTCGCCCGGCTTCACGTACTGCACGGAGAGCTGGACGGTGTTGGTCGTGAAGTCGCGGTCCAGGCCGGGGTTGATCAGGCGGCAGGTGCGCCGCTCCGAGTGCTCCAGGCTTATTACTTCGCCGGCCCGCACCAGGCTGCCGTAGACGTCGGCCCAGGCCCAGAGGTGAGGCCTCACCCGCGTGCGAGGGTGGACGGCCAGCGGCTCGGTCTCCGTCATCGCCCAGAAGCCCTGGAGATGCCGCTCGGCCATGTCCTGGTTCAGCCGCTCGACGCTGTCCGCGGTAAGCATCGCTCCTCCCAGCTCGTCGGGGGCGGCGCGGCCCGCGGGCCGCGCCGCCCCTACCGGCTCACGGTCCATCTCTCCAGCAGTAGGACGCCCCGATCGACCTCGGCGGGGTCAGGCCGGCACCACGCCGCGGGCGCGCTCGAGCAGCGCCATCAGCGGCTGGTACTCCTCGTCCGGCAGCGGCGCCGTCGGCCAGCGCGGGTACTTCTTCACCGCGAAGCCCAGCGCCCGCAGGCCCAGGTAGTAGGGCGTGCGGCCGTACTGCTTCCAGAGGCGCAGCAGCAGCGCGTTGACCTCCGAGACGACCCCTTGCAGGCGCTCGGCGTCGGCGTCGCGCCCCTCGTCGATGGCCCGGACGAGATCGACCCCCAGCTCGGGAGCCAGGGTTAGCGGCGGACTGACCGTGCCGGTGATGCCGAGCTTCATGCCCGGATAGATCCCGCTGGCCAGGGCGAACAGCGAGAAGTCCGGCAGCAGCTCGCGGTACTTCAGCGCCGACTCGATCGTGCCCATCGCCAGCTTGGCGCCGAAGATGCGCGGCACGGCGGCGACGAGCTGCTGCATGAACGGCGGGTCGATCGCATAGCCTTGGTAGCCCGGGTTGTTGTAGATGAACAGCGGGAGCTGCACGGCCTGGTCGACCATCTGGAAGTGCATCAGCAGCTCGGTCGGCGTGCGATCGTTGTAGTAGTACGGGCCGACCATCCCCACGGCATCGGCGCCGGCGGCGCGGGCGTGCAGGCCCAGCTCGATCGACGTGTAAGGGTCCACGGCGCCGATGTGCACCACCACCGGGATCCGCCCGTGCACCTCCTCGACCACGACCTCGGCCGCGCGCTTGCGCTGGTCGATGCGCATGGCCGGCCCCTGACCGTAGGAGCCGAGGATGAACAGGGCGTGCACGCCCTTGTCGACGTAGAACCGGACCAGCTCGCGCTGGACCGCCTCGTCCAGCTCGGCGGCCTCGTCGAAGACGGTGGGTAGCGGCAGGAGCATGCCCCGGATGGCGCTGGTCGGGTGCATCGCGCGGCTCCTTTCTGCGCCGGCGCGGCCCGGGGGGGCCCGCGGCCGTGGGTCAGGGCCGGTCTTCCAGCGCCTCGGCCAGGGCGCCGCGGAAGGCCCGATCGACGGTGTCGGCGGCCGGTCGCAGGCCGAGCCATCATAGCACCGGCCGAGCGCGCTCACAACGGCGGCCGGCACGAGCCCAGGAGCGGCCAGGAGCTAAGCGAGGTAGCCGCGCTCGCGCCAGAAGCGCTCGGCCGCCGCGTGCAGCGGCACGTCGAGGGGGCCCTCGGGCGTGTCGCGGCACATGCGCTCCAGGGGCAGCGGCCCCTCGCCCTCCCAGGGGATACGCGCCTTGCCCGCCTCCAGCGCCGCGCAGTAGGCGGTGATCAGCGCGTCCGGCGCGTCGGCGCGGGTGAAGACCGCGAAGCCGCTGAAGTCGATCGCCGGCACGTCGGCGGGCAGGGACGGATAAGCCGCCTTCGCGATGACGTCGCGCCGGAAGCCGAGCCCCTCTAGATGCTGCAGGGCCGCCTCGTCGAGCGGCAGCAGGCGCATGCCCAGCTCGGCCGCCCGCTCGACCCAGACGCCTACCGCCTCGTCGAAGATCGCGTCGACCTCGCCCCGCTCGACCGCCCCCAGCCGGCCGGCATTGTCGGGGAGGCCGCGGTCATAGCGGATCTGGCCGCCCCAGGCGACCAGGTCCTCGATGCCGAAGCCGGCCGTGGCCAGGACCTCCCGGGTGACCGCATGCACCGAGTGGTCGCGCTGGCCGCGCAGGGAGACGCGCAGCGGCACCTGCCGCTCGCGGATCTCGGCTAGCGAGGTGACCCCGCTCGCGGCGGTCACGGCGAGGGCGAACTGATCGTAGGACGGGATGACGACGATCGCCCGCAGCGGCAGCGGCTGGCGGAACGGTCCACTGCCGCGGACGGCGAGGGTGAGCAGCGCGCTGGGGTTGACGATCGCCACGTCGGCCTCGCCCGCCGCGACCGCCTCGATCCCGCCGGGCGCGTCGCTGGCGAACAGGCGCAGCCGCCAGTCCGCGCCACCCTGCTCGCGCAGGCGGACGTCGACCTGGCGGTAGGGCCAGTCGTCGTCCATGGCCAGGACGGAGGCCACCTCGAGCATCAGGCGCGAGCGCGTGGCGACCGGCTCCGGCCGCACCCGTCCGCCCTGGTCGTCGAACCGTGGTAGCAGCTTCACGACACGCTCCTTCCCCCGCGACGTCCGGCCCGCGCCGGCGTCCGCGAGCGACGATAGGGATAATAGGCGATTCAGTCATAGAGGGTGGTGCGGGTGGGGATCGTCCCGCGGGTCAGGCCCGCCCGCGTCGCGATCTCCCGCGCCCGCCGCTGCACCTCCTCGCGGAGCGCTGCCTCGTCCACCGTCAGGACGCGGCGATCGTCCATCACGACGCGGCCGTCGACGAGGACGGTGCTGATGCTGGCGGCATCCGCGGCGTAGACGAGCGCCTGGACCGGGTCGTGCAGGGGCACCCACTCCGGCTGGTCGAGGTCGAACAGGATCAGGTCGGCCTTCTTGCCCACCTCCAGCGAGCCGATCTCGTCGTCCCAGAGGAGCGCCTTCGCGCCCTCGATCGTCGCCAGGCGGATCGCCTGGCGGGCGGGCACCAGGTCGGCGTCGAGGCGGGCGTCCTTGAACATCCCCGCCACCAGGTAGGTCTGGCGCAGCAGGTCCAGCGAGCCGGCGGCGGCCGCCCCGTCGCAGCCGAGGGCCACGGTCACGCCGGCCTGCAGCATCTCCGGATACTTGCCGATCGCCGCGGCGCCCTTGGCCAGCTTGAACGCCGAGCCGGGGCAGAAGGCGACCTTCGTGCCGCTGTCGGCCAGGTAGGCCACCTCCGCGTCCTGAACGGCGACCACGTGCGCCAGGACCAGGTTGGGGCCGAGGGCGCCGAGCTGGTGGAGCCGCGTCAGCGGCCAGACGCCGTAGCGGCGCTCGCTCACCCGCGCCTCCTCGATCGAGGAGGTGATGTGGTAGGTCGTGCCGACGCCCAGCTCCGCCGCCAGCCGCCGCGCGCCGACGTGCAGCTCGGCGCTGCAGGGCTCCTTGCCCTCGATGTTCACCCAGCAGCGCAGCCGCCCGCCGGCGTAGCCGTTCCAGCGCTCGACGTAGCCACCCAGGGCGCGCAGCGCCGCGTCGGCGTCGGGATAGAAGTGGTGGCGCACCATCTCGGGCGTCCACCAGGCCGGCAGTTCCGCGGGCGGGCGATCGGCGGCGTGCCGCCCGGTGATGCCGCGCAGGCCCAGCCGCTCGACGGCCAGCGCGAACTGGGCCGGATCGTTCTGCGCGCCCATGTCCAGGAAGCAGGTGGTGCCGGTCTTGAGCATCTCGACGCCGGCCCAGAGCGCGCTGACGTACTCGTCCTCCTCGCTCACCGCGGCGTAGTAGGGCTTGGCCCAGTTGAACACCCACGGCCGCGTGGAGAGGTTGTCGGGGAACAGGCTGCCGCTCAGCTCCTCCGACAGGTGCAGGTGCGCGTCCACCAGGCCGGGCAGCGCCAGGCGCCGCCGGCCGTCTAGGACGCGATCGAACGCCGCGCCCCGGTACTGCTGGGCGACGGCGGCGGCCGGCCCGATGGCGGCGATGCGGTCGTCCTCGACGACGATCGCGGCATCCTCCAGCACGGTATCGTCGTGGTCCACGGTGAGCGCGTAGGCCAGGTGGTCCAGCAGCGTTCGACTCATCTCGCCCTCGTCCGGTGGCCTGTCGCGACTGATTTGCAGTGTGTTGGCGGTGGCCAACAGACCGCAATCTCTTTGACCGACTGCTAGCCGCGGCACGGCGGCCCATCGTATAGTAGCGCAGCCGCGAGGAGGACAGCGCGCCGTGGTCGCCCATCCACCGGCTCGGCCGAACCAGGCGGTGTACCTGGCGCTGCTGGAGAGCCTGCGCCAGGCCGGCGTGACCCTCAGCGCGGCACTGCCGGACGACTGGGTGGCGCCCCTGGCCGACCTGCTCGACGCCCAGCCGGACGTGACCAGCCTGCGGGTGGCCCGCGAGCCGGAGATCGTCGCCATCTGCAGCGGTGCCTTCTTCGGGGGCGCGCGGGCCGTCGGGATCATGGGCGCGACGGGATTCCTGGCCTGCGTCAGCGAGATCGCCACGCTCAACCTGCGCCACCAGATCCCGGTGTTCCTGGTCGTCAGCCTGCGCGGCGGCCTCCACGACCTTCAGGTCTTCCAGGAGCTGCAGGGGCGCGTGTTCGTGCCGCTGCTGCGCACCCTCGACCTGCCCCACCTGGTCCTGGACCGCCCCGAGAAGGTCGCACTGCTGCCGCAGGCCTACGAGTACGGCCGGCTCCACAAGCGCCCCTACGTCGTCTGCCTGTCCAAGGCCCTGGTCACCGGCCAGGTGAGCGAGCACTGAGGCGGCGAGGGGACGATGCGGAGCGAGGAGTACTTCCAGACCCTGGCGGCGCTCTGGGACGGGCAGCTCGTCGTCTGCGCGCTGGGCACGAACGCCAACGAGTGGTGGCGGGTGACGCGCAGCCCGGACTGCTTCTACATGCACGCCGCGATGGGGTTCAGCTCCTCGTTCGCCCTGGGCCTGGCCCTGGCCGCGCCGCGGGCGGAGGTCTGGCTGCTGGACAGCGACGGCGGCCTGTCGATGAACCTGGGCGGGCTGCTCACCGAGGCCGCCGCCCAGCCCCCCAACCTGAAGCACCTGGTGCTGGCCAACCGCTGCTACCAGACGCTGCGCGGCGCGCCGCTGGTGAATGCCGACGTCGCGGACTACGCCGGGCTCGCCCGCGCCGCGGGCATCCGCAACGTCTGGAGCGTCGAGGCCGCGGCGGAGCTGCGGGAGCGGGTGCAGGCGTTCACGGCGAGCGGCGCGCACGCCTTCGTCGTCGCCGAGGTGGAGCGGGTCGTGGAGACGGGGCAGTTCGAGGCCCCGCCGCCGCTGCCCTACGAGGGACCCGAGGTGAAGTACCGCTTCGGCCGCCACGTCGAGGAGAAACTAGGCATCTCCGTGTTCGGGCCACAGGGTTTCTAAGACGCTCAAATACGTGGTGTGAGCCCGCGGCTCACACCACGTATTCGGTTCGCAAGGCGCTCTGAAGGGTGTTGGAAGGGGGAAACCGATGGTCGCCGCCGACCCGCTAGCCGAGACCGTACTCAGCCGGATCACGCGCGAGGAGCTGCTGGAGCTGGCGCTGGCCCTGGGCAACATCGAGAGCCCGACCGGCTACGAGGCCCAGGCCTGCGGCTACGTCTACGATTGGATGGCGCGCGAGGGGTTCCGACCGGAGCGCGTCGGCGCCTACGAGGACCGCTACAACGTCGTCGGGCGCCTGCCGGGCACCGGGGACGGCTACAGCCTGGCCTTCAACAGCCACCTCGACACGATCATCGCCCGCACAGACACCTTGATGTACATCAACCCCGAGGACCCCGTGTACCACAGCGCCTGGTACGACGCCGAGAAGGACGTGGTCTGGGGCGCGGGCGTGGTGAACTGCAAGGGGCCGATGGCCTGCTGGCTGGTGGCAGCGAAGGCGATCAAGGAGAGCGGCGTCACGCTCAAGGGCGACCTCGTCCTCACCAGCGTGGTCGGCGAGATCTGCGTCGACCCCGTCGACGAGTTCCAGGGCTACCTTTACCAGGCCAACGACATCGGCACACGCTACGCGATCACCCACGGCGCCCTGGCCGACTACGCCCTGGTCGCGGAGGCGACGGGCTTCAAGCCCGGCTGGGTCGAGGCGGGCAAGGTGTTCTTCAAGATCACCGTCACGGCCGGGCCGTCGCGCTACACGCCGTACATGCCCCGCCCGCTGCCGATGGTCGAGAGCCCGAACGCGATCGTGCGGATGGCGAAGCTGATCGAGCGGCTGGAGGCCTGGGCCGACGAGTACGAGCGGCGTTACACCCGCGAGTACTCCGGCGGGGTGGTGGTGCCGAAAGTCAGCATCGGCGCGATCCGCGGCGGCCTGCCCTTCCGCATCTACCGCCAGCCGGAGGTCTGCCACATCTACATGGACGTGCGGCTCACCCCGGACACCGAGCCGCTGCGCGTCCAGCGCGAGCTGGAGGCGGTGGCGCGCGAGGTGGGCGTGCCGGCGGAGATCCGGCCGTTCCTGTTCCGGCGAGGGTTCGAGGCGCAGGGCGTGGAGCCGCTGATCGAGGCGGTGACGACGGCGCACGTCAACCTGTTCGGCCGCCAGCCGGAGCGCCCGAGCTCGCCCGAGGTAAGCATGTGGCGTGACATCAACCCCTACAACGAGCTGGGCATCCCCGCGATGACCTACGGGCCCGGCGGCGGCATCGGCGGCGGCAACTTCTGCTTCACCCTCGACGAGATGGTCCAGGCGTCTAAGGTCTACGCCCTCACCGCCCTCGACTTCTGCAACCGGCCGAAGTAGCCTCGCAAGGGTCCCGATGCGCAGCTACACGACGCTGGATGGCACCGTCATTGACCTGACGGAGCTGCCGCCCGATCTCGAGGCGTACCTGCAGGCGTGTCTGACGGCCTACCACCATGACATGCCCTGGGACGCGTTTGCGGTGCTCGTGCAAGGCGAGGGGAGCCCGCTCGTCCGAGCTGCCGGGATGGTCACGCGGGAGGTGCAGCGCCACCCGCTCTACCGCGCCTTGCGGGATCTCGAAGACCGCCTCGGTATCGCTCAGGGCCTCCTCGCGCCGGAGCCAGACGATCTGGTGGAGGTCGATCCCTGGGCCGACGAGTGGCTCTCGGTGCCTCAGGCCGCGGCCCTGAAGGGGGTCACAGTGCCGGGGCTCCACTCCGCCATCCGACGAGGTGCCGTCCTGGCTCGCCCTGCTCCGCGGCGGCGACCCTGGTACCGGGTCAGCCGTAACAGCCTGGCGCGCTGGACGCCAACCGCGGTTCGACAACAGGCCGGACGACAGAGCCGTCGACGCGCTGCCGAAGCCGCGGCTCGGTAGCAGGTCGCGCCGGACAACTCCCGCGCCGACGGCGGGCTACCGCTCGTAGGGGCCGAGGACGCTCAACGCGTACTGCACGAACGACTCGTCGACGACGCGGTCGACGTCAGCGACCTGGCCGCTGGCGCAGCCTTCCTGGACGTACAGTGCCAGGTCGTCGCGGATGCCCTGGACGTTCAGGCGGCCGTCGGGATCGAGCCCGGCCGGGACCATTTTGTCGTAGAGCGCGACGTCCTTCACCGTGGTGTACTTGGCCAGGATCTGCGCCACCTCGGCGCGGCCCTGGTTCTTGGCGAAGGCGTCGTTGTAGTCGCGCAGGGCGCGGACGTAGGCGACCATGAACCGCCGGGCGACGTCGGTGCGCTGGGCGAACTCGGGCGAGTAGAACAGCGCCGCGATCTGGTGGTTCGGGTACAGCTCGGCACCGTCGATGAACTTGACCCCAACCCCCAGCTCCGCGCCCAGCGTGGTGAGCGGCTCGATCTGCCAGGCGAAGTCGATCCCGTGGTTGGCTAGGGCCACGTTCATGTCCGGGAAGCTCATGTAGGTGATCTCGACGTCGCCGCGGGTCAGCCCGCCGCGATCCAGGGCCCGCTGCAGCAGCGGGTCGTGCGAGTTGCAGGGCGCGAGCATCGCCATCGTGCGGCCGCGCAGGTCGGCGAAGGTGCGGAGCTGGCCGCTGTCGTAGAGGTCCTCGCGCGCCAGCGGCGTGGCGAAGCCGAAGCCGGACCGCTGGCTGCCCTTGTCGGCCACCAGCTTGACGTCGATGCCCCGTGCGGCGGCCAGGAAGGGGTTGGCGTTGACGCCGATCCCGATGACGTCGAGCTGGTTGGTGCTGAGCAGCGTGGACATGGTATTCGGGTCGGGGATCGTCTCGAGGGCGAGGTCGAGGCCGAGGTCGCGGTAGTAGCCGCGCTCGTAGCCGATGTAGACGCCCGAGTCGGAGATGCTCGACAGCAGCCCCACCTTGACCGTGACCGGCGGGTTCAGCGGTGCCGGCATGCCCCCGGCGGACGGCGCCGCGGCCGCCGCCTGGGGCGCCGCGACGCTCGGGGCCGCCGTCGCCGCCACCCCCGCGGGCGGCGCGGCGGGCGGACCGGCGGGCGCGGCGGGAGCGGCCGCCTGGCAGCCCAGGACGGCGACGATCAGGACCGTCCAGAGTGTGCGCGCGATGTACCGCACGGCGCCTCCCCAGGGCGACCGCGCTCGCCAGTTGGTCGAGGCGCCCCACCCGCGCGCCGCGGTCGCGTGGCCCTAGTCTAGTGCCGCCTCTACCCGCTGTCAATCGCGTTCAGCCAGCGCGGCAGAAGGGCCTGGGAACAATGCCCAGGCCCTTCCCGAGCACACCGGCGCAAACGTCAGCTAGAGTCCGAAGCCTCGCCGCGGAGCCAGCGCTCGCAGCACCACCAGCAGCAGCGCTGCCCCAACGAAGGCTACGACAATGGTGCCCCAGAAGCCCGCGGTCCCGCCAAAGCCGAACACGCTCGCGAGCAGCCCACCGAGGAAGGCGCCGACCACTCCGAGCAGTACATCCCCGACCAGTCCGAAGCCATGGCCCCGCACGAAGTGGCTCGCGAAGAACCCCGCGATGAGCCCGACGATCAGCCAAGCCACTATCCCACCAGGATCCAGTGCCATCTTTCCGCTCCTTCTACTACAGACGTCTGATACCAACTGAGGGGGAATCCTTCGTATACTGGGTTCCTGGAGGCGCGCCCGCCATGGGTGCAGCGGAGGAGGGGCCCTAAGCCGCGCCGCATCGTGCTTGCCGCGCACCTATCGGTAGCGGAGCTGGAGCAGCGCTATCGGCGAGCCCCG
>Ga0070739_10007222_pt1 | contig 11892 bp, 16 predicted proteins | sample Coa_R1_7_FD_66445 | JGI IMG/M metagenome (GOLD analysis project Ga0070739, IMG submission 66445) | Surface soil microbial communities from Centralia Pennsylvania, which are recovering from an underground coalmine fire - Coalmine... | ecosystem: Environmental > Terrestrial > Soil > Unclassified ... | reverse complement strand
CAGAGCGTGCAGGACGACGGCCAGGTCCGCCGGTCCTGACGGCGTGTAGCGCCCGCCCCAGCGGCCGGGCTCTTCGGCGTCGACCGATTCGAGGGCGACGGCGACGGCGAGTTCGGCCAGGCGCCGGGCTTCGGCGGCCTCGGCCTCGTCGCCGATCACGTCGGCCGGGGCGGGCAGGGCGGCGGCGTAGCGCACGGCGTGGTCGAACTGCCGCGCGGTGGTCTGCTCGACCTGGGCGGGGGACAGGGCGCGGCGCGCGCGGGCGCCGGGGGCGACGCGCTCGCTGCGCAGGTGCTCCAGGCCCGGCGCGGTGCGCGCCTGCAGCAGCACGTCCTCCAGCTGCCAGCCGGCCAGCGCCAGGCCGACCAGGACCCGGGCGGCGTGGGCACTGTGGTCCTCGTCCGGGTCCAGGACACGCGCCAGCGCCGCGGCGGTCGACCAGGGCAAGGCGCGCTTGGGCTTGCGCAGTCCCAGCGCGCGGGCACCGAAAGCGTCGGTGACAATCGGGCGCACGTGGCTCTCGCCGGCGAGGCTCGGGTGCGGGCTCGGCACGCAGTCGTTCGGCGTCGCCGCTGCGGCGGCCGACTCGAGCGACGCGGCCAGCAGTTCGAACGCGCCGCGGGCGGAGCCGGTGCGCAGCAGCCGGATCGCCGCGTCGAGCTCCTCGGGGTGCTCGGCGTCCAGGCGCGCGTACCCGCCGGCGCGGTGTGGGCTGCCGGGTACGCGCGCGGCGGCGTAGGTCGAGCCGCTCATCGTGCTCGGGTCCAGCGAGGGCGCCAGGCGGGTGGCGGCCGCGCGGATGCGCTCGAGCAGGGGGCCGGGCAGCCCCGTGGGGCAGGAGGTCCACAGGTGTCGGCCGCCGCCGGGCCCGGAGGTGGCGGCGACTACGCCGATGCTGGCGGACTCCAGGAACGCGGTCAGCACGGCCTCGTCGGCGGCGACCTGGTCGGGCCCCTGGAGTTTGGCGTCCAGGTCGAAGACCAGGTAGATCAGGTCGGCCTGGTCGCGTTGCCGTCCGCGGCGGGTCAGGATCATCGCGACCGGCTGGCCATCGGCTGCCTGCTCGACGTCGGCGCCGTGCGGGTACCAGTTGATCCACTCTCCGGCGCCGTTGCGCGCGGCCAGACGCACCCGGCGCCGCCGGGAGAGCTGGCGGCACCAGCGCACCATCAGCTCACGGGCTGCCGCGCCGTCGCGTTGCGGGTCGCGTTGGCGGGGAAAGTACAGCACGCGCGCCGACGCCGGCGCGCCAGAGTCGTGCTCCGCGCGCGGGGCGGGGATCGACGGTGGTAGGCCGTCGTCAGCGCCGGGCGCAGGATGGGGGAGGCCGGTCTGCTCGGGGGCGGCGGGTTCGCCCGAGTGCAGCCGGCCGTCGGCAAAAGGGCGGTCTCTCGCCCGCCTCTCCCAGTGCGGGCGCAGCGGCCCCGGGGCCGGGTCGTCCTTCCGAGTCAGCCTGTCGCCGTCCGCACAGCGCGCCGAGTCCGCACGTCGTGCAGGGCTACTCGCAGCGGCCGTGAGGGGCACAATTCCAGCCCTGGCATGGACATACGAGCACCCATCCGGGTATGGCGTTGGCGACAGCGCAACGTCGGATTCACCCGGTTCGGTGACATTTGTACCCAGCTCGTCGGAGCGCATGACTGGACGCGCGCCAAGGAGGGCAGTTACCCTCATGACAGACCTCTCGCCCCGCCTCGCGGGCGGGGTTGGCAAGGCCGGCTCGAGACGATGCCCTGCAAAGCGAAAGTCTCAGGCCGACAACTGAAGATCGCGAACCAAACCGCCCCGCAAAAAGCAGATGGTTCGGGATCAGCTGACAGAGTGGCCCGGGTTACCAGCCCGGGCTCCTCTTTTTGGTGCCTTCGGTGCTATTGCTGCCTGTTTCAGGTCCCGCTTCCACGTCCGGCCTGCAAGCTCGGACATGCCACTTCTGATGGGCCATCGTAGGGGGCTTGTCAGCTCCCGCGCAACGCTCGCGGTAACCCGTCTATGCCTCTGACCAGCGGAAGCGCGCACAAAACATCTCGCCAGCCTTCCGAGGGCGGCCGACAAGACATGTCCAAGTACGCTCTTCTCGCGTGCCTATATTTGCTCTGCCTCACCTCCCAGTCGGGTGATGGCCTCGGGGCGCGAGGTCATCACCGACCAGTTGCGGCTACGTCCTTCAAATGCGGCGCAAGCGGCCCCGAGAGGCGCATCGGGCCACAACGCGTCGGCCATCAGCGCACCGACCTGAACGACACTTCGGTCGTCGATGGCAACGGTCTCGACCACCGGCATTTCCTTGATGCTGAGCACCCGGGCGCCTTCCTTCGGGTCGACCTCCGCGATCGCCTCTACAAGGCATGCCGCAGGGACCGCCAGGGGAATCAGTTCCCGGTGCGCTACGGCGAAGACAGCGTCGGCGTACGCGCTGCCCTGGGCGTAGGACACCAGGACACCGGTGTCGAGCACCTTGCCGGCTGACCTCATGCGACGCTCCGCATTGGCGTCGCGGCCCAGTCCTCGGCTGTGTACGTCACGCCGAACGTCGCGGAGGCGCGTTCGAGGTCGCCTGCGTCAGCTTGCTGCGACGCCGGTCCAAAGGCACCGCGCCTTATACGCCGGTACTCAGCCAGCGAGGCCTCGCCGTCGGTGAAGACGCGCAGCTTGGCGGCGACGATCGCCGATGCCGGCAAACCGGTGGCCTCGACCATTCGCTCCAGCCAGTCGGCGATGTCAGCGGGCAGCGAGAAGGTCTTCCGCTCGTACCGCCCCGATGGCTCGCTCATACCCGGATCATAACGTCGCGCCAATCTTGTTAGGTAGACGCAAATCACCCCTCTGACCGGAAAGTCTCAGCGCCGCGCTGCAGCTTGATCGATCCCTGACAGCAACTGCCGAGGTCAGAGGTTCGGGCCGCAGCCGGCGAGTCGGTTCTCTCCCGAAGAAATCCACGTCTAGAGCTCCCGGCATGGCGATCGCCCCGGGCGTGTCGCCTTGAGTGCGGTTACGCGCCGTCAGCCGACAGGTACACGGTCCGATGGGCCTTCCATCCCTGCGCGATGCGAGGGGCAGCCCCCGGCTGTAATCGCCGGGGGCTGATATCAAATCGGAAGGCTGCGACGTGGAGAAGCAGCGGTAATTGGATGGTCGGGAATCTCTGTCACTCGCCGCTGGACATCGGGATCCACGACGGCTCCGATCTGCATGAGGTACCCACTCACGACGCCAGGCACTGTACGCACGTAGTCGAATCCGAGGCCGTGATACCACTGCTGCAGCTTCCGATTCTGACGGTCAGGCGGGTCGGGGTAGTAGCCCGTCCAGACGTCGATACGCAGGAGTTCCGCTCCACCGAGCGCCGCCTTGGTCTGGCACCAACGAACCAGAACCTCGCCGAGGTGCAAGCCATTCAACTCGGGTGCCGGGCTGCGGTTGAGCTTGCTCATATACCAGGATGGATTTCTCGTTCCTGCGGCGTCCACAGCGGATCGTATTCACCGTCACCCAGCTCGATTGCCGGCTCAGGCTCCGGATCGAGGGTCACCGTGGCGATTGGAAGTGTGCCTCGGTAAGGGTGCGGCATCGCCATCCACGTGACACCCCGGTCGATCCAGCGCTTCAGTTTCCACTGAGGGTAGGGAGTCGCCCACTGGCCCGTCGGCGGGAGCCCCAGAACGCGCTCGCGCTCGGCGATCCCGTCGGCAGTTTCGGCTCGCCACCGCACCAGCGTCTCGAGGTCGTCGTATGTCGCGCGTCTCATGTACAGCTGAGACACGGACAGGTCCGGCGATGGCTTCATGCCTTCTCCTCGACCCCCAGTGTGGGATTCCCTCGGCCGTCGACGAAGTATCGGAGTCGGTAGCGATCTCCGCGATATACCAGCCGAATCACACGAATAGGACTTCCACCGAGTCGGTCAAACGTGATGCGATACTGAACCAAGACCTGCTGATCGGTTTCTAGGAAATCACGCTCGTCCTTTGTTGGCGGACGTGTATCGACGTCGTCGAAGTGGCAAAGATCGGGAAACCCGTTCCGGGCAAGGTAGAGCGTTGTTCCTTCAGCGACGTCCACGGGCTTGCGGATCCTGGCCAGCTCAGGTCGGCTAGCGATGTGATCAGGAAAGTAGCCGGACTCAATTATGCGCGGCTGCTCATTGACCGACCTTCTAAGCTCACGCAGTGTAAGCGTCTCGTCGTCGCCGACACCCAAGTAGCGCGCAACTTCTGCCTCCTCGCGTCCGGTGACAAAAACGAGTCGGAATTTCGCTGTCGGATTATGCCCGGCTGCAGCCACCGAGGCACCGAGAGCGTCCTGATCGCCCATATCGGCGCGCTCTCGCACGTCGAGATCTTGCATGCTGGACGCATCGATGAGGATCCCATCACGGGTGATCACTCTCGTACCGACACCCATCAGCGACTCAACCCATCCAGCACGACGGAGGATCTCGAGCGCTCCACGGACGACAAAGCGGGACTCGCCCTCCTCCTCCATGAGTTGCGGCTCAGTGAGCAGCGTGTCGGCTGGCCACTCACCGCTCTCGATCCGAGCAAGGAGCCGTTCGGCCAGGGCCTCCTGCTTGGACATCTTGCCGCCAGTTCGCGGGCTCACCCTTCGCCTGCTTCCCGATCCGGGGGTCAAATCCTGGCTGATCAGCATACTCATCTCTCCCATCCTGGCCATCTGCATAGGTCCGATAGGTCAGCTCCCACGAACGGGATGTCCCAGATCGCTTGACGGGGCCCGGCCCTCTCTGCATGATAGGCACCATCTCACCTATGCGCATGGGTCAGCTAGGGCACATCGCTTAAGTGAGTGGCGGCTGCAACCGCCCAAATACGACAAAAGCCCCCCGGCGGCTGCAACCACCGAGGGGCCGTAATCCGGGCTTCGGCGCTGCAGGCGCCGGTGGGCCGGACCACCAACAAGGCCTACCTCGCTAAGGAACTCTGCCTTGTCACGTCCATCTTTCCACGCCGGCGCCGCAATGCCGCCCGTCTCTCGCTGGGTCGCGGCGTCCACCGCCGCCGACCAGCGGCGCGCCGACCGCGCGCCCGTCGCCACCAACGACGAGCACGCCCGCGTTGACGCCACCGCCCCGGCATCCGGCCCGGCCGACGCCGAGCCCGCCGTCAGCGCCCCCGTGCGCCGCCGCGGCACGCTCGCTCGCCTGCTGCTCGGCAGCGGAAGCGGAGCGTCGCCGTGACCATCCTGGACATCCGCCCCGTTCCGGGCGCTGCTGCCCCGGCGCCCGAGCACCTCGCTGTGATCGAGCGGGGCACCGAGCCCGCCACCTACGCCGTCAGCTGCCTGTCCCCGACCTGCACCACCCGGATCGTCATCGACGATGATCTGCCCGCCGAGGTTGCCGACGCTTTGGTCGCTTTCCACCTCGACCAGGTGCGCGGCTGGACCACGCGCCTGGACGGGCTGGTCTGCGGCCAGATCCTCGACACCACCGGCGACCAGATCACCTTCCGTCTGCTCGACTACGACACCTTCGGCCTGCACCCTCTGCTCAACCCCCGGGGTCTCGCCCTCGGCACGTGCGAGGGGTGGCCGATCCCGTGAACCTCGCCTCGACACACGCCCCGGCTGCTGGCACCCCGGTGGCCGCGATCCTGCTCGGCGCCGCCGGGCTGATCTCGCGCTGGGACACCGACAGCCTGCGTGTCGCGGTCAACACCACCGCCCATGGCCACCCGACTGGCTCGCTCGACCACGAGCCGGCACTGCGTGCCGTGCTCGCGCACCTTGGCATCGACGAGCACACGATGGCCCCCGGCGACCTGCTCGACCGGTGGCAGCAGCAGACCAATCCCACCAACGACGAGCTGATCCACGTCCTGATCGCCGCCTCCAAGACGGCCCTGAACGCTGAGCGGGCGGTGGCCCGATGAGCGTGAAGCCTGGCGTCGTCCTGGTGCTCTGCAGCGCGGCCGGCCTGATGCTGCTCGCCCACGAGCACAACCTCGAAGCATCCAACGGAACCCTGCAACCCGGCACGGTCCCGGCCGCCTATGTCAGGACCATCCAAACCGCGTCGCGCACCTGCCCGCAGATCAGCGCGCCGCTACTGGCAGCACAACTCGACCAGGAGTCCGGTTTCGACCCCACCATCGTCTCGCCCGCAGGCGCCCAGGGCATCGCCCAATTCATGCCCGGCACCTGGCCCGACTGGGCGCAGAACGACGACGGCACCGGTCACATCAGCCCGTTCAACCCAACCGACGCGATCATGGCGATGGCCCGCTACGACTGCGCGCTGGCCCGCAAGACCGCCAATGTGCCCGGCGACGCGACCGACAACATGCTGGCCGCGTACAACGCCGGCCCGAACGCGGTTCTCGACCACAACGGGGTCCCGCCCTACGGCGAGACGCAGACATACGTCGCCTCGATCAGGGCCGCGATCGCGCACTACACCGCCCCCGACTCCACCAGCGCTCAGACCGCCGCCGCAGCGGCGGACCCCTGGTGGGCTCCCTACCTCAAGGACCTCCAGCAGCTCTGGCACCAGGCCACCAACGGGGCAGGCTCCACCTCATCCTCCGGCTTCGCCCAACGCGAGATCCAAGCCGCCCGCCACTACCTCGGCACGCCCTACGTGTGGGGCGGCGGCACCGGGACCGGCCCCAGCAACGGCGGCTCGGGCGACACCAAGGGCTTCGACTGTTCGGGCCTCGTGCTCTACGCCGTCTACCAGGCCTCGGGCGGACAGATCGAGCTGCCGCACTTCGCCGACGACCAGGCCCACCTGGGCGCTGCCGTCGACCGCGGCGACCTGCAGCCCGGCGACGTGATCGCTTTCAAGCTGGGCGGCTCGCCGATCTACGACCACATCGTCATCTACACCGGCGACGGCAACGTCATCACCGCGCCGCAGACCGGCGAGGTGGTCCGCCTCCAGACACTCGCCAGCTTCGGCAACGTCCCGATGGCCATCCGGAGGTTCGGATGACCGCCCAGACCAGCCGCGCCATGGCACTCCTGCTGGCCTTCCTCGTGCGCCTGCGCCTGGTCGCCCCGCCATGGGCCCAGCCGGAGATCGCCGAACTCGAGGCACTGGTGATCGCCCTGCGCGGGCTGCCCAAGTCCACCGTGTTCGCCGCCCTCGCCGCCACCTCGATCTCGCTGGCCGCCAAGGCCGCCACCGTCGCCGCTCTGATCCTGCTGCTGGGTGCCTGCCTGCTGCGGGAGAAGACCGTCTCAGCTCCCGGAGTCAACCAGCCATGACCGTGACCCAGACCTTTGACAGCACGGTGTCTGCGCCGCGCGCCGACCTTGCGCCGCCCTCTGTCCCCGCTGCGATCGTTGCCGACATCGGCCGCGACTTGGACACCGCAACACGCACCCTTCCGCTGCGTGGCCCCCTGCTGGCGTGCGCCGCAGTGCTGGCGATCTTCGCTGCGCTCGGGCTGGCCTTCGGCTTCCTGCACGTGCTGTACACCCCGCGCCGCGCCGCGCTCGTTGCCTCCGCCCTGCTGCTGGTGATGCACCGATGACCACCACCGCACCCGCCGGCGGACTGCCGTCGCAGATAGGCGACCTGGCCGACCGCGCCTTCCGCCCGCTGGAGTCGTGGGTCTCACACGCCACGGCACCGTACATCGCCAAGGCGATCAGCGTGCTGATCCCACTGCTCGCAGTGATCGCCGCCCTGACCGTGCTCCGCCTGCTGGCCCGGCTGCGCCGTCGCTGACCAGGCGGGGTGCCACGCACCACACACCGCTCACCACACGCACCGCCATATCCCTGCACAGCCCCGCGAAGGAATCAGGAGCAAGTCATGTCGAACCACAACAACGGCAACGGCAACACCTCGGGCCGCAGCCAGATGAGCACCGGCGCCAGCCGCGCTTTCGGCGCCGTCGTCGCCGGGGCGGTCGCCTTCGGCCTGTTCATCTACCCCGGACCGCTCAACCACCACCAGCCGACCTCGGCCCCGACCTCGAACAGCGCCCGCCAGCAGTAGGCGCGGCGCCAACCGCCCCCACGACCGCGCGCCGCACCGGCGGCGCGCGTAAGGAGTCCAAAACGAAATGTCTGCCACCTCGTTTCAGGCGGCCGCAGCGGTCGCGAACCATCTGACCCTCGCCGACTCGGCCGTGCACACCGCCGGCGCCACCACCAACGCCGCCGTCGGCGGCGGAATGGTTCTGTTCACGCTGACCGCGGTCGCATGGCGCTACTTGTCCAGCCACCGCCACGACAAGGGAAGCGGCGCCAAGAAGATCCACGACAGTCACCGCGTCAACACGGTCGTCTCGATCCTCATCGGCCTGCTGGCCGGTGCCGGCACGGCGATTGGCGTCGGTGCCGCGCACGTCGCCTCGATGATCCCCTGATCCCCGCCCCGCCGCCGCGCGGCTGACTGATCGAGCCGCGCGGCCGGGGGCTCAGGGATCTTCCCGCGTTCATCACCCCGCACGACCCATCCCCATCCCGCACCGCGACGAGGAATGGAACGGACCCACCCGTGGCCGACCTGCACGATCCGACCGAGACCGAGGAGCCGCCCGAAGGCGCCGACACCTCGGCATGGCGGCATGCCCGCGACCACAGCGCCATCCCCGTCCCCACCCCCGGCCCGGGCGCGCACCGCACTCTCGGTGAGCGCTTCGGCGACCGGATGAGCCGCGGCTCCACGCGGATCTTCGAGCAGATGACCGCCTTCGCCACCGGTGCCGAAAAGGACACCGTCGGCGAGAAGGTTCCCTACTGGTTCGGCAGCCTCGCCAGCACCGCGGTGGCCGGCTTCAGCGTCCTGCACCAGACCCTGCCCTCGCTCGCCGTCATCTTCGTGGGCTGGGCCGGAGCCGCCTTCGTGAAGGGCGGCCCGCGCTACGACGGCCTCCCTGCCAACTGGCACCCGCCGATGGCATTGCCCGTCGAGAACGACTCCGACGACGAGCAGGACGCCGACGAGGACTGCGAGCCGACCGTGCTCATGCTGCCTCCCGGCGCGGCACCCACCCATTGGGCACCCCCGCCGACCAACACCGGGGCCCCCCTCACGCCGGGCAACGCCTACATCATTCAAGACCAGGCCGACGGCACCAGCCTGGTGCGCGTCGCCGAGACCGGCGAGCAGCTACCCGAGACCGACCCCGCCCATCGGGAGGTCTCGGCGGTCAATGTGCTGCAAGCCGCCAAAGACGAGCTCGCCGCCGCCCTGAGCGCCAAGAAGGTGGAAATCGCCTTCAGCGGACTTGAGGGCGGCTTCACCCACGACGGGCAGCGCTGGATCGCCAACCTCACCGGAGGCATGACGGTCGGCGACGTCAACGGGAAGATCGGCGCCCTGGAATCCGCCTGGCGCATCCCGGAGAGCGGCTCGGTCTACGCCACCCCGAACCCCGGCGGCCGCAAGAACCAAGTCGTGATCACCCGCATCGACCGCGACCCCCTAAACGCCGAGCGGCGCACCCGGCGGATCCCCTACGGTTCCGTCAGCATCAAGGATCTGGCTCCCATCGGCTGGCACGAGGACGGCAGCGCCGACCTGATCAGCCTGCTGCGCAAGCACGTGGGCATCATCGCCGCGAACGGATCCGGCAAGTCAACCCTGACCTGGAACCTGCTGAACTTCCTGACCGCCTGCCCCGACGCTGTCTATTGCCTGATCGACCTGCAGTCCTCCGCCGCGCTGCGCCTGTGGGAGAAGACCGCCGCCCGCTGCGCATGGAACCTGGAGGACGCCCGGGAACTGATCGAGGGCGTCTTCGAGTTCTCCCAGGCCCGCGCCCTGCGGCTGGGCGACAACGCTGAGGCGTTCATCGAGGGCGACGGCGAGGGCAACCTGGACGTCAACCACGACCCCTCGCCGGAGTACCCGGCCCTCGTGCTGATCATCGAAGAGGCCTCGCTGCTCGCCGAGGACGCCAACATCATCGCCACGCTGATCCGGCAGCTGCGCACCGGGCGCAAGGGCGCGGTCACCGTCATCTACATCAACCAGCGCGACGAGAGCGACTCGACCGGATCGGCCTCGATCCGCAAGGAGTTCGCCCACCGGATCATGATGCGGTCCGAGGAGTCGGACGTGGACCGCTTCTTCGGCAAGGCGATGAAGGCGCTGGGCTTCGCCCCCCACAACATCCGCCTGGAAGGCGTCTACTACCGGATCGACTACCTCGGCGGCGGAGCGCGCAACCCGATGCCGCGTCGGGCCCGCACCACCTGGCCCGACCCAGGCGACATGCGCGACGGCATCCGCGAGGCCCTCGCGGCCGGCCGTCCCCGCATCCGCCACGAGGAGACCCGGCAGATCTCCATCGCCCTACACCCCGAGACCTTCCCCGAAGCCCTCGACGCGGTGGTCTACGGCCTGCAGAACCGCGGCCAAGACCGCATCAGCGCGAAGGACCTGCGGCTCGCGATCGCCCGGCGCGACCGGCGCCTGTGGACGCCCTCCGCACTGGACACGGGCCTGCGGGACCTGCGCCTTACCCCCTCCTCGATCAAGGACGGCAAGGAAGGGATGAACGGCTTCTACCTCACCCACCTCGCCGACACCGTCGCCGACACCCTTGTCGGCGCTTCCCGGACGGAGAGTTCCTGATGACCGCCGTGCTCGACGCCCCGCCACTGGCTCCCGTGCCGGCGGACGCCGACACCCGCCCGCACCCCCTCCTCTCGCGCCCCACCGGGAGCGCGGCACCGGATTCGCCCGACGCGCCGAGCGACCCGCAGGGCGCCGCGGCCGCGCCGCAGAGGCGACTGCGGCCGATCACCAAGTGGGTCAAGTTCGTCATCGGCGTGCTGAGCGCCTTCGTGCTCGCGCTGTTTGCCGACGGCATGGTCGCCAGCTTCCGCACCGTGCGCACCGAGATGACCCCGGTGTTCGGCTCGCTGGCCTGGACGGTGCCCACCGGGATCGACGTGGGCATCTTCGTCTTCTCCGGGCTGGACCTGCTGCTGGCCTACCTGGATCTGGACGTGTGGTGGCTGCGGTGGGTGCCACGGGCGCTGACCACGGGCACCATTCTCCTCAACGAGGCGGCTGGCGGCTCCACCTCATCGCGCCTGGCCCACGTCCTGCTGCCCAGCCTGGCGATCGTGGCCGTCGAGGTAGGCGTGCGCGTGGTGCGCAAGCGCACCGGTCTGGAGCAGGGCACGCGGCGCGAGTCGATCCCCTTGGCGCGCTGGGTGCTCAGCCCGCTCGACACGTTCCGGCTGTGGCGCCGCATGTGCCTGTGGGGGATCAATTCCTATCGGCGGGCTCTGGATATGGAATTCCAGCGGCTTTCCGGTGAAACACGCGCGCAGGAGTACTACGGCCGGGAATGGAAATCCGCCGTGCCCGGCGAGGTGCGATTCCTGCTGGAGCTCGGAAAGATCGGCGCAGCCGACATCCCGAGGCCCGGACAGCGCCCGTGGTGGAGCGATCCCGAGACCGTCGCTCAGGACCGGGAGCGGGACCAGGACGGGGACCGGTCCCGGGACCAGGACCAGGACGGCGGGACCGATGACGGGACCGGTCCCGACCCGAACCGCCGCCGGTCCCGGACCAGGACGGGGACCGGCGGCGGGACCGGGCGGCGCGGGACCGGCCACGGCGCGGGACCGGCGGACCCCAAGGAGCCCCAGGAGGTGCTCAGCGCCGCCGTCGAGGTGGGCAAGGAGCTGATCCAAAACGGCCAGTCGATCAACCGTGGAACGCTGCGCGCGGGCCTGGCCCGGCGTCAGATCATCCGCGGCAACAGCAAGATCGGCCCGCTGCTGAAGTACGTGAAAGACGAGGTCGCAGCGTGACCGATATGGGTGTAATGATCCTTATGCGCGTTCTCCGGAGCGGTCCCGCGGACCTCTCCGACGCGGCGCAGCCCGGTAGGCGTCCGGAGCCGGTTGGGAGCGCGAAAACCGTTCCTGAGCTGGCCGGATCGCGCCAGCGCCCGTTCG
>Ga0070739_10007221_pt1 | contig 11895 bp, 11 predicted proteins | sample Coa_R1_7_FD_66445 | JGI IMG/M metagenome (GOLD analysis project Ga0070739, IMG submission 66445) | Surface soil microbial communities from Centralia Pennsylvania, which are recovering from an underground coalmine fire - Coalmine... | ecosystem: Environmental > Terrestrial > Soil > Unclassified ... | reverse complement strand
GCCTGATCGAGCAGCACGATAACGCCGATCATGGCGGTGAGGCCCCAGAGCATGGCGCCGGTATCGCCCGCGCTGGCGGCCGTTTGCAGGTAGGAGCCGAGGCCGGGCAGGCGGAAATCGCGGTTGCCCAGCACGAACATCTCGCAGGCCATCAGAAAGAACCAGCCGCCCGCCACCGACACCATCGAATTCCACACCAGCCCGATGGCGCCGTAGGGAAGCTCGAGTTGGAAGAACCGTTGCCACGCGTTGAAACCGAAGATGCGGGAGGCTTCCCGCAGCTCGCGCGGTATGGACCGCAGCGACGAATAAAAACTAAATGCCATGTTCCACACCTGGCCGGTGAAGATGAGGACGATGGCGCCGAGCTCGATGCCGATCTGGTGCGCCGGGAACAGCGAGACCATCGCCAGCATGACGCCGGGCAGAAAGCTGAGCACCGGGATGGATTGCAGGATATCGAGCAGCGCAATCAGGAACGGCTGCAGCCGGCGGTTATAGGCCGCGAGATATCCGTAACCGACCGCGAACACCAGGCTGAGCACGTAGGCAATCGCGATCCGCACCAGCGAATAAAGCGAATACAGCGGCAGCATGCCGGGCGAGCGCGAAATGTGCGCCGCGGGCATGGGCGCGGCCATCCAGTAGCGGCCGATCAGCAGCACGACGCTGAAGGCGGCAAAGATGGCGCAGAACACCAGCCCGTCGTAAAGCGCGGAGCGCGCACCCTCGGAGGAGACGGACCGCCCGAGCAGCGGAAGCCGGATCACGCGCGATCCACCTCTGCGGCCTCTTCCGGCAGGTAGAAGCGGCGCTCCTTGGCGTCGTGGTCGAACAGCTCGGCGAAACGGCCCCAGGTGATGGCGGTTTCGAGCTGGCGCACGGTTTCCTCTTCGCTGAAATGCTCATCCAGGATGTCGTGAAAGAACTCGTCCGGGATGGAATGGTCGCGCTTGGTGGCGAGCGCGCGGGTGATCTGGCGCAGCAGCGCTACATTGTGGAACGCGGCGCGGCGGAAGAGATCCTTGCGGCTCAGGATATCGGCCGCGGCGAATTCGCGGCCGGCCGCGGTCATTTCGACGTCGCCTTCGGCGACGGTGGCGAAGCCGAGCAGCGCGGCGGCATCCACGATCGGCAGCAACTCGTCGATCGCGAAGCCGAGATCGTCGGCCAGCTTGGAAATATCGCTGCGGCCGCCGCGATCCTCGAGCATTTCGAGCAGACCGGCGACGCCGCCCGGACGCGCATGCGGCAGCATCGGGTACCTGGGCGCGGGCGCGGCGGCTTCCGGCCGCCCGGACGGAGCTTTGGCGGGCGCCTCATCGGGGCGCGTCAGGACGGTGTAGATATAATCCACCAGGTGCTGGAACGGCTCGGATTTCTTATCGCGCGGATGCGGCAGCGGGACCTGCAGATCCGTGCGGATGCGGCCCGGGTTCTTGCCCAGCACCACGACGCGATCCGCGAGCAGCACCGCCTCTTCGATGTTGTGGGTGACGAGGAATACGGCGCGCGTGGGCATGCTCTGGCGCTGCCACAGCTCGAGCAGCTCGTTGCGCAGATTTTCGGCGGTGAGGACGTCCAGCGCGGAGAATGGCTCATCCATGAACAGCACCTCGGGCTCGACCACCAGAGCGCGGGCGAAGCCTACCCGCTGCTTCATGCCGCCAGAGAGCTCCTTGGGGTAGGCGGCTTCGAAACCGTCCAGGCCGACCGCGTCCAGCATGCGGATGGCGCGCTTGCGGCGGGCGACCGGGTCCACGGCGCGGGCCTTGAGCGGCGCCTCCACGTTCTCCAGCACGGTCAGCCAGGGGAACAGGGCGAAGCTCTGGAACACGATCGAGACATTGGGCGGTTCCGCACCCACCGGGCGCCCGTGCCAGAGCACCTCTCCGGCGGACGGCGCGGCCAGACCGGTGAGCATGCGGAGCAGGGTCGATTTGCCCGAGCCGGAGGGGCCCAGCACCGCCAGGATTTCCCCCGAGCGGATCTCCAGATCCGTAGGGGCGATTACCTGGATACGGTTGCCGTTAGGCTGTGCGTAAAACTTCTCGACCTGCCGGGCCTGGATGATGGTTTCCCCCATTCCTTCCAGTGTAAAGGCATAAGGATCACAGTCCGGTAACAGGCGGTCACGCTATAATCCCACGGGGGCCGGGAATCGCGTTGATACTCGTGGTCGATGATGAGCGGGAGATCCGCAACCTGGTGCGCCTGCTGCTGGAGCGCACCGGATATAGCGTGAAAGAAGCGGCAAGCGCGCAGGACGCCCTGCGAGCGCTCGCGGAAGAGCCGGTGCAGCCGCAATTGCTGCTGACCGATATCGTGATGCCCGGCATGACCGGGCTCGCGCTGGCGGCGCGGGTACATCACGAACGCCCTTCCCTGCCCGTGATTTTCATGACGGGGTTCGCCAACGAGTATCAGGCCGAGCTGAGCGGCTCGGTGGTCCTGCGAAAGCCGTTCAAGGCCTCCGAGTTGCTGACCGCGATCGAGGACGTGATCGGACCGCCGGGGCGGATGAAGGCGGCGGAGCCGCGGGCGTGACGAGCGGTGCAGCCCGGGCGGAGCCGCACCGCTCCGTTACATCGGCTACGCTCACGCCGCGACGGCCGAAACCCCGGCAATGAGCGGGTCACCGGTGCGCCAGGCGCCGGTGAAGGCGTCGATGCCGTGGCTGCCGCCGTTGACCAGCTTGCGCGCTTGGGCGAGGTCGCCCGCGGCGACGGCGGCGCGAATCGCGGCCTCCCTGCTCTTTAGGAAGCTCGCCAGCAGCCTGGCGGCGATCTCCGGATCGTTGGCCAGATCCGGGTTGTCGAGCAGTTGCGTTCCCAATCCGATCGCCTCACCGTGCTGCCGGTAATTCGCGCGCCCGGTCAACTGTACGAAGCCGCGGCCCTTGAACCGCTCGCCATCGGGCGGCCCCTGATTGCCGAGATCGGCGCGATGGTCGTAAAGGTCGAAGGGCGGCCCTCCGGGCGACGTGTTGAAGCTTGAGACGCCTTCGCTGATTGGGAGGAACTCGCCGGTTTCGGCACGGATGGTGGCCAGCGCCATCAGGACCATGATCTTATCGGCCATGGCGGCCCCGACCAGGGCTTCGAGAACGGCCGGCAGATGGGTTTCAATATTGCCCACCGGTGTACCCGGAAACATGCGGCAGACGGCATCGAAGGGAACGCCGGAAACGGGCAGCGGCGGAGCGGAAATGAGCCCGAGGGCGAGCAGGGTGGCGGGACCGGCCACTCCGTCCGGTTCGAGGCCGCGGTTCGTCTGAAAGGCACGGACCGCCGCTTCGACGGCGGGTCCGAATTCGCCATCCGTGCTGCCCGGATCGAAGCCGGCAGCGGCCAGCGCACGCTCGAGCGCCGCGACATCCGGCCCGCGGGAGCCTTGCTTCAGAACGTTCATGATTGCCTCCTCTCAGGGTCGGGGCATCGGTGTTCGGCCGGCGCGCCGGCCGGTGAGCCTGCCCTGGCGAGAAATCGCCAGCAGCGATTCTAGCAGAGCCTTGCCGGCATTCCCATCCGGCATTCGTACGCGGCCGTCTATGGGTGGAGAAGAGCGTCGAGTTGCGGCGCCGTGCGGAGCATGGTGCCGTCGAAGAGCGCAGGCCGGGGTGGCGCGGCTTGCCAGCGCGCGCCGGGCGTCCAGGCGGCGATCAGATCCCAGAGGTACGTCTTCTGGTAAACGCAGCAGTGCGGCGGAAGCTGGACGGTACGGAGTATCGCAGCCATGCGGCGGCCGGGATCCCAGAACTGGCGGACGCGCGGGTCGTTCAGGCGCTGGAGCGCGGGCAGGTTCGGCGGGGCGGTGTCGTCATCGAGGATCGGCTCCCAGATGGCGAACAGCGAAACCGCGGCATGCGGATGCCTGTGCAACACGTCGGCGACTGCGGAGGCCCCCCGCAGACAGGTCGGTCAGGTGGGGGAAACCAGCAGGATGATGCGTGTAGCGTGGTCCTCGGCGTTGAACTCGGCCTGGAGCCGCGAGACCTCGGCCGCCGTAAGCTCAGTGAGCGCCAGCGGGTTGCGGGCGGGGCGGCAGGCGGCCAGCGTGAGCGCCAGAACGGCGAGGACGAGCGAGCGATGGAACATTTTCGTGTGAAATTCCGTGCGTCTACCGCACTTCCGCGGTCTGACGGGCCTGCGGCTCGAGCGGATTCGGCAAATGCTGCTCCGCGTAGTAGCCGGGGCGCACGCGCTCGACGATCTGCGCCACGGGGCGTTCGAGGACGCGGAAATACGGCTGCGGGTTGAGGCCGATCCAGAACGCCCAGACGATCAGCGGGGCGAAAACCGCGATCTCGCGCAGCGAAAGATCCGGCATCAGCCGGTTCTTTTCGGAAGCGTCGCCGAGCATGGTGCGCTGGAAGAGCCACAGCAGGTAGGCGGCGCCGAGCGCGATCCCAACCGCGGCCCAGAAGGCCCACACGTGCGACATCTGGAAGGCTCCGCCGAGGATCGTGATTTCGCCGATGAAGCCGTTGAGCGGCGGCATGCCCATCGAACTGAGGGCGGCGAGACCGAAGATCAGGGTAAAAATCGGCATGACCTTGAGCAGGCCGCCGTATTCCGCGATATCGCGCGTGTGGCGGCGCTCGTAAACGATACCCACAATGAGGAAGAGCATGCCGGTCGAAATCCCGTGGTTGATCTGCTGGATAATGGACCCCGAAATGCCGTCCGGATTGAGCGCGATGATCCCGAGCGTGCAGAAGCCGAGGTGGCTGACCGAGGAATAGGCCACCAGCTTCTTCCAATCCTTCTGCATCAGCGAGGCGAGCGCGCCGTAAACGATGCCAATCATGGAAAGGACGGCGACGATCGTGACCACGGTGGGGTTCCTGGCCGTGGCCGGCAGCAGCGGCAGGCTGAAGCGAAGGAATCCGTAGGTGCCCATCTTCAGCAGGACACTCGCCAGCACGACCGAGCCGGCGGTGGGGGCTTCCGTGTGCGCGTCCGGCAGCCAGGTGTGGAACGGGAACATCGGCACCTTGACGGCGAAACCGATGAAGAAGGCCCAAAAGACCCACCAAGCCATGGTTTCAGGCAGCGAGACGCGCATGAGGTCGCTGATTTCGAAGCTGTAGGTCTGGAACTGGATGTAGTGCTGGAAATACAGCGCGAGGATGCCGAGCAGCATCAGCACCGAGCCGACCAGCGTGTAGATCATGAACTTGATGGCCGCGTAGATGCGCCGGTGCCCGCCCCACAGGGCGATGATGAAGTACATCGGAACCAGCACGGTTTCCCAGAAAACGAAGAACAGCAGGAAATCGAGCGCCATGAAGACGCCGAGCATGCCGGTCTGCAGCAGCAGGAAGAAGGCGTAATACTCCTTGAGACGCTCCTGAATGGCGTTCCAGCTCGAAAGGATCGCGACCACGCCGATGAGCGTGGTGAGCATGACGAGCAGAAGGCCGAGACCGTCGATGCCGATGTGGTAGCTGGCGCCGATGGAGGGAATCCAGGGAGCGCGCTCGACGAACTGGAAGTCCTTGGTGCGGTCGAACTGGAAGACCAGCGGCAGCGAGACCAGGAATCCGGCTACCGCCACAAAGTTGGCCCAGAGTTTAATCGCGCGGGCGTTCGACGAAGGGATGAGCAGCAGCACCAGCATCCCCGCCAATGGCGTGAACAGGACAATCGAGAGGATATGGTCCATAAAGGGCTGGTTTTCAGCCCAATCATATTATCACCAGTGCGGGAAGACAGTTGTCCGGCATGGCACGCGCCCAGGGCCTGGAGCCGGGGACAGCAGGAAGGTCTCGTTGGTTCAGCGGTTCAGGATGATGAGCGTCCAGGTTTCGCCCTGGGGGGTCAGAAACTCCTGCCAGCCGCCGGAACTGCGGGATTCGAGGGCTGCCGCGACGGCGTCGGTGAAGGTGAGCCCGCCATGCAGATCACCGACAATCGCGCCGGGCGGAAGCGCACGAGCTTCCCTGACATTCGCGACTTTCGTCACGATGGAGCTTAAATCTACCGAAAAGGCCGCGCCCACGCGGTTTTCGGAAGCGTTAGTGGGGTCCGGGCCTGGTAATTCCATACCTTTATTGTCCCGGTTCCGCGGCGTAGAGGAAAGCACTGTGGGGACCGCTAGCGTACGATACCATCCGTACGCGGCGGGTGGAACTCCCGAACGATCGCCGGCGGCCGTCCTTACGCCGGAGTCAGGCCCAGTCCCGGCCGGTTCGGCAGCACCAGCTTGCCGTGCTCGACTTTCACGCCGCGATACGGGTCATTGGCGATCAGCAGATTGCCGTCGAGATCCGCGTAGTCCACCAGCGGCGAAAGATGCGCCGCGGCGGTGACGGAAACCGAGCTCGATACCATGCAGCCGAGCATCGTCTTCATGCCCAGCGACTTGGCGATCTCGATCATGCGGTAGGCCTCCAGCATGCCGCCGCTCTTATCCAGCTTGACATTGACGCCGTCGAACGCATCCTTGAGCTTCGGGATATCCGAAGCGCGCTGGCAGGCCTCATCCGCGATGATCGGGATGTGCACGCGCGCCCGTACCCATTTGGTCTCCTCGATCATCTCGGCCGGCATGGGCTGCTCGATGAACTCGACGCCCTGCTTTTCCAGCCAGTTGATCTTGCGCACGGCCTCTTCCTTGTTCTTCCAGCCTTCATTGGCGTCGACGCGCAGGGGCTTTTTGGTCACGCTGCGGACGGCTTCGATGGTGGGCTCGTCCGTGTCGAGCCCCACTTTGATCTTGAGCACCGGATAATCGGCCGCCTCGCGGGTTTTCTGCTTGGTGATTTCCGGCGTGTCGATGCCGATCGAAAACGTGGTGATGGGAGCGTCTTTCGGGTCCAGACCGAAATACGTGTAGAGCGGAATTCCCAGCTTCTGCCCGACCCAGTCCATCAGAGCGATATCGATCGAGGCCTTGCCCGCCCACTCGCCGCGAACGCGGCGGAACACCTCCGCCATCACCTTCGAGAACTGCATGGGATTGGCGCCGAGCAGCAGATCCCGCACCGATTCCACCGCCTTGCGGGCGCTTTCGGCATCCTCGTGATACCGCACGATCGGCGCGCCCTCGCCATGCCCCGTAATGCCGTCCCGCGTGTAGGAGACGTGCAGCGTGTCCCGGTACTGGCTGGAGGACATAGTGGTGGTCCACGTGTGCTGCAGGTTGAGGCGGACGATCTTGGCCGTGAGGTTGGCCGGATGCGCGGCGTGCGCGCCCGCTTGCGGCGGGGCATCGCTCGAAGCCGCGGACGCGAAAGCGGAAGCAGCCGGCGCCAGAGCCGCGGCCTGGAGGAATCTTCTGCGGTTGATCATTTCCTTCCTTCAGCGTACCGCAAGTACTACCATTCCCGGCATTTTCGCGTTTTCGGATGATACGCTGAGGTGAAATCCGGTCACCATTCCTGGGTAGGCCGGCTGCGCGCCGTGCCCTGCCAGGGAGCCGATAAGTAAGAAAGCATGACGAGCGCCATCTGTCCCAGCGGAAGCGATGCGGCCGACCGCATGCTCCGGGAATACGCCGCCTGCAGCGATGCCGGGAAGGCCGAACAACTGCTCGAAGCGCTCCTCGTGGACTATGCGCGGCCCGCCATCCGCCGGATCGTGACTCATAAACTCGGGTTTGCGGGCGCTGCCGAGGCGCAGGACATCGAGGATGTCTCCTCGGAAGTGCTCGTCGAGCTGATCGCCCGCCTGCGCACGATGAGGCAAGGCGCGGGTGAAGGCGGAATCGGCGCCTTCGCCGGCTACACGGCCGTGGCGGCGCTCCACGCCTGCAACGAGTACGTGCGCCGCAAGCATCCCAACCGCCACCGGCTGAAAACGCGGCTGCGGTACCTGCTTTCGAATGAGAAGGGGCTGGCCATCTGGGAGGAGGCGAACGGCTGGATGTGCGGCCTGTCGCGCTGGCAATCCGAACGGCGTCCGGCGCCGCCGCGAACGCGCCTGGAACGCTGGACGGAGGAGCTGGCCGATGTGCCGCGCGGGCACAGCCTGGCGCCGCGCGAGCTGTTGACCCGCATCTTCGCGCATTTTGGCGGTCCGCTGGATCTCGATGAGCTGGTGCCGATCGTGGCGGCGATCTGGGGAATCGAGGACGCCCCGCCGGCGCCGGAACAGGCGGCGCACGAGATCGGCAGCAGCGATCCCGACCCCGGCGAAAGGCTGGATCTCAGCCGGTGGATGGCCGCGCTTTGGGCGGAGATTCGCGAGCTGCCGGCGGCGCAGCGGATGGCGCTGCTGCTCAACCTGCGGACCTCGGGCGGGGCGCCGGCCGTTTCGCTGCTGCCGGTTACCGGCGTGGCGGGAATGCGGGAGATCGCCGCCGCGCTCGAAATGGCCGTCGAGGAACTGGCGGCGCTCTGGAACCGCCTGCCTTTGGAAGACCTGGCGATCGCCGAACGGCTCGGCGTGAGCCGCCAGCGGGTGATCAACCTGCGCAAATCGGCGCGCGAGCGCCTGGCCCGGCGCATGAGCCGTAGTAATATGGCGCCAGGTTTGGCATCTACCTTATAGGCCATGAGCTCGGCCCACCTCACGGACGACCAGATCGCGCGCTACGGCAGCCGGACGCTTGCTCCGGCCGATCTGCTGGCCCTGGACGGCCATATCGCGGAATGCGAAGATTGCCGCGGCCGGCTGGCGCAGGCCGGAAACGCATGGCGGGAAGCGGCGCGGCTGCGCGCGGATCTGGACGGTCATCTGGATTACGACGCTACCGTCGCGTGCGCGGAGGGCGGCGGCACGCCGGAACAGCGGCGGCACCTCACGGAGTGCCCGATGTGCTGCGGTGAGGTAGAGGATTTGCGCGGCTTTCGCGCCGAATTAGGAGCCAGCCGCGCGGTGGAGTTCCCGGCCCCTCGCAGACGCCCCTGGCCATGGCTCGCCGCAGCGGCGGCCGTAGTGCTGGCGGCGGGAGTTGGCGTATGGACGACGCGCCACGGGGCGGCGCCGGCGCCGCAAGTTGCGGCCGTGCAACCGCCGCCCTCGGCGGCGGTTTCGCCCGCGAAACCCGCATTCGAGCCCGCGCCCGCCTTCGAGCGAGCGCCTATTCTGGATCGCCTGATCTCGCATCCCGGAACGCTGCTCGGCCCATCGGCCGGCGGCCGCCGGTTCGAGCTGCTCGCGCCGGTGGGCACCGCCGTCTCCACGGATCGTCCGCTGTTCCGGTGGCGGCCGCTGGAGCCGGGCGCCACGTACGTGGTCGGGATCTTCGATGAGAATTTCAACCCGCTGCGGGAGAGTCCGCCGCTCCGGACCACCGAGTGGCGGCCCGATGCCCCGCTGCCGCGCGGCCAAGTGCTGGAGTGGCAGGTGACGGCCCACATGGGAACCGAATCCGTGATGGCTCCCCAGCCGCCCGCGCCTGAAGCGCGCCTCGAAATCCTGCCCGCGGCAGCCGCCGAGGCCATCGAATCCGCACGCCGCGAGCACGCCGCCGATCACCTCCTGCTGGCTACGCTCTATGCCAATGCGGGCGCTCTCGACGAGGCGGAAGCCGAACTGCGGCAGGTGGACAGCGCCACGGCGCGGCCGTATCTCGAAAAGCTGCGGCAACTCCGCGCCGCGCGGTAATCGACGGCGCTCAAGCGCCCGGATGGGTCTCCACCAGATTGCGCACCGGCTTCACCGTCCGCAGGTAGGCGAAGATCGCGCGCAGGTCCTCCGGCGGCAGTTGCGAGAAGCCCAGCCACGGCATGAGGGTGAACGAGCGCCGGTCGGAGATCTGTGGCGGGCCGTACTCCACGTAATCCTTGTAGTCGTAGAACTTCTTCAGGAAGAAGTTCTCGTCCCATTTGCCGATTCCGGTGTCGAGATCGGGCGTAATGTTCGCGGTCACCACCGTCCCGGCGTGGGACGCAAACACCTGGCCGCCGGCGAACGCTTTCGCGGCCACCGGCTGGCCGCGCTCCTGCGGTGTGTGGCAATCGGCGCAACCCGCCAGGGAGACCAGGTATGCGCCGTATTTCGCCGGGCTGGTGCGGTCGGGCGCGGGCACCTGTCCCACGGGCTGCGGGACGCCCTTGATCATCAGGTTGACGGGAAATTGGAGCGACGTCTGCGGCAGCGCGTGCCGCACGGGCGGCAGGCTGTTCAAGTACGCCACGAGGGATTCGACATCGTCATCGGACATCTTGCGGAAGCCCTCGTAGGGCATCATCGGGAACAACGCGCGGCCGTTGCGATCGACGCCTTCGCGGATGGCACGGATCTTTTCGCCGTCGGTCCACGTGCCGATGCCGGTTTCGCGGTCGGGCGTAATATTGGGGGCGACGACGGTGCCCGGAAGCCCATGGAGAAAGTCGGAAAGCACGGTGCCTTCGCCGATGCCCTCGGGCAACTGCGGTCCGCCGAAGCGCGTAAAATCGCGCCGCGAGTGGCAGCCGCCGCAATCGCAGATGTTCTCGAACAGCACCTTGCCGCGCGCGATCCGCTCGGGCGTCATCGGCACCCGGACATCGCGCGGCGGCGCGGCCGCGGGCTTCCGCAAATAAAGAAACGCCAAGCCTCCGGCCGGCACCAGAATCAGCAACAGGAGCGTAGAGAGCAGGACCTTTTTCAGCATCGGGGAAACCAGTATACCGGGGGAGATGGGCGTCCGTCACCGCCCTCGAGCGGGCCGCCCTGGCTCATTTTGATCCATTGCGCCGTTTTCGGCGCTTTGGTTTCAGTGACTTACAAAATTCAGTGGATCATTTTGGTCCAACGCCCGGCGGACCGCATGATATTTTGGACTCGATGCCCACGGAAAATCCGTTCCAGGATCCGCTGCGCTTCGAGCGGCGCGTGCCGGAGTGCGCGGTAGTCATTTTCGGCGCCACCGGCGACCTCACGCGGCGCAAGCTCATGCCTGCGCTCTATCGCCTCGCCTACGACCGGCGGCTCTCCGCGGGATTCGCCATCATCGGGATTTCGCGGCGTCCGCTCAGCGATGACGTCTTCCGCGATCAGATGCGCGAAGCCGTGCAGCAGTTTTCCGAAGACACACCCTTCGATGAAGGCGTCTGGCGCGCATTCGCCTCGGGCCTGTTCTATATGTCCGGCGATATCGGCGACGGTGGGATGTTCGAGCGGCTCGCCAAGAAACTGGCGGAAGTCGAAGCCGCGCGCCACACCGGGGGCAACGCGCTGTTTTATCTCGCCATCCAACCCAGCCAGTACGCGCCGGCGGCGCTTGGCCTGGGCGCGGCCGGGCTTGCGAAGGGCAACGGCTGGCGGCGCCTGGTCGTCGAGAAGCCGTTTGGCCACGACCTCGCCAGTTCGCGCCAATTGAGCGACGAACTGCACCGCGTGTTCCCGGAATCGGAGGTCTACCGCATCGACCATTACCTCGGCAAGGAGACGGTGCAGAACATCCTTGCCTTCCGCTTCGGCAACGGGATCTTCGAGCCGCTGTGGAACCGGCGCTACATCGACCACGTGCAGATCACCGCGGCGGAATCGATCGGCGTGGAAGGGCGGGGATCGTATTATCAGGAAGCCGGCGCGCTCGCCGACATGATCCAGAACCATCTGCTGCAGGTCATGGCGACGATGGCGATGGAGCCGAGCGCCGGGTTCACGGCCGATGCGGTGCGGGACGAGCGCGCCAAGCTGCTGCGCTCGATCAGGCCGATGACGCCCGACGAAATCCGCTGCAACACCGTGGCGGGCCAGTACGGGCCCGCGCGAATCGGCGGCGAGGACGTGCCCGGCTTTCGCCAGGAACCCGGCGTCGATCCGCAATCGCAAACCGACACGTACGCCGCCGTGACCTTCTTCGTCGAAAACTGGCGCTGGGCGGGCGTGCCGTTCTACGTGCGCACCGGAAAACGCCTGCCCAAGCGCGTGACCGAAATCGCCATCCAGTTCCGCCGCGCGCCGCTCGCCATTTTCGGCAAGGAAAACACCGGCCTGCCGCCGGACCTGCTCATCG
>Ga0070739_10007220_pt1 | contig 11896 bp, 10 predicted proteins | sample Coa_R1_7_FD_66445 | JGI IMG/M metagenome (GOLD analysis project Ga0070739, IMG submission 66445) | Surface soil microbial communities from Centralia Pennsylvania, which are recovering from an underground coalmine fire - Coalmine... | ecosystem: Environmental > Terrestrial > Soil > Unclassified ... | reverse complement strand
CGGCTGTAACCGCCTAAAGCAACGTCAAACCGCTTTCCCGCGCCCCCGTGCGGCGCCCGCTGACCCCTAACCGGCGCCCCGCCTCCCCAACCCCGACAAACGGGAATCCTTCACATACTCCTGCGCCGGGACGACGAAAGGGAACCGCGGCGACCGGCGAAACCTCGGGATCAGGTCGCTAGAAGCGGGTTCCGATCAAGTTGCACTCTTTCCGTCACCCCCGCGAAAGCGGGGGGCCCGGGGCGGATGACGGAGCGTTGGCCCTGGGATCCGCTTTCGCGGGAATGACGACTTTGGACGCCGGAACCTGTCCTAGCTCTACCGGTTCTGCCAGTTCGGCTTGCGGCGTTCGGCGAAGGCTTTGGGGCCTTCGATGTAGTCCTGGCTTTCGAGGTTGGCCTGCTGCGCCGGATAGGTCCGGCTCATCGCCGCTTCCAGCGTCGGCTCGTCAAGGCTGCGGTAGACCACCTGCTTTGAGGCGCGGATCGCCATCGGCGAGCATTCGAGGATCTGCGCCGCCCATCGCTTCGCCGCGTTCAGCGCCTCCCCAGGCGGCACGACCTCGTTAACGAAGCCGAGCGCGTGGCCCTCGGCCGCGGACACCCGGCGGCCGGTCAGGATCATGCCGAGCGCCCATTTCTGCGGGATCATGCGCGGCAGACGGTGGACGCCGCTGCCGGCGATCAGCCCGACGCGCGGCTCGGGCAGCGCGAACACCGCGTTCTCCGCCGCGACGATGATGTCGCAGGCGAGCGCCGTCTCGAAGCCGCCGCCCATCGCGACGCCGTTGACTGCCGCGATCAGCGGCTTGTCGAGGTCGTAGCGCGAGGACAGCCCGGCGAAGCCGGTCTTGGGACGCGGCCGGCGGCGGCCGGCGGCCTGCACCTTGAGGTCGTTGCCCGCGGAAAAGGCGCGCTCGCCGGCGCCGGTGATGATGCCGACCCACAGTTCCGGATCGGCCGCGAACTCGTTCCAGACCCGGTCGAATTCCCAGTGCGCCTCGCTGTGCAGCGCGTTCATGACCTCCGGCCGGTTGATCGTGACGACGCGTATGCCGCCTTCGTCCTCGACCTTGCAGAAGCGGTACTCGCTCATCGTTACCCCCTCAAAACGCGTCAGCGGCCGAGCTCGGGAAAATCCTCCTCGCGGAACTCGCCGGCCGCCCGGCCGCCGTCCTTCGCCCGCTCGGCTTCCGCGTGGCGCAGCTCGACCCGCCGGATCTTGCCGGAAATCGTCTTCGGCAGTTCCGCGAATTCGAGCCGCCGCACCCTTTTGTACGGTGCGACGCCGGCCCGGACGTGGCGGAAGATCGCCAGCGCCGTGTCGCGGTCGGCGGGCTGGCCGGCCGCGAGGGCGATGTAAGCCTTGGCTACCGCGGTCCGCGTCGGGTCGGGGGCGGGAACGACCGCGGCCTCCGCCACCGCCGGATGCTCGACCAGCACGCTTTCCAGCTCGAAGGGGCTGATGCGGTAGTCGGAAGCTTTGAATACGTCGTCGGCGCGCCCGACGAACGTCAGGTAGCCATCGGCATCGCGGGTCGCGACGTCGCCGGTGCGGTAGACGCCGGTGCCGAGCGGGGCGAAGCCCCCGTCGTCCTGCTGGTAGCCGCGCATCAGCCCGCACGGGGTCGGGTCGAGCGCGATGCAGACCTCGCCTTCGCCCGCGTCGCGGTCGTCGGGATCGAGCGTGCGGATGCGGTAGCCCGGCAGCGGCAGCCCCATCGAGCCAGGCTTTACCGGCAGGCCGGGCGGGTTCCCCACCTGGCTCGTCGTCTCGGTCTGGCCGTAGAAGTCGCGCACCGTCAGGCCCCAGGAGGCGCGCACCTGCTCGATGACTTCGGGATTGAGCGGCTCGCCCGCCGAGCAGACCTCGCGCAACCCCACCTTTTGCGCGTTGAGGTCCTCCTGCACGAACATGCGCCACACCGTCGGCGGCGCGCACAGGGTTGTGACCCCGTTGTCGGCGATCACGTCGAACATGCCGCGGGCGTTGAAGCGCGGCTGGTTGGCGATGAAGACGGTGGCGCCGGCGTTCCATGGCGCGAAAAAGCAGCTGTAGGCATGCTTGGCCCAGCCGGGCGAGGAGATGTTGAGGTGCAGGTCGCCCGGCTGCAGCCCGAGAACATACATCGTCGAGAGGTGGCCGACCGGATAGCTCTGGTGGCTGTGCAGCACGAGCTTCGGTTTCGCCGTCGTGCCGGAGGTGAAGTAGAGCAGCAGCGGGTCGGTAGCGCGCGTCTCGCCGTCGGGGGAGAACGCCGCGGAGGCGGTCAAGAGGTCCTCGTAGCGGTGCCACCCGGCCGGCGGCTCGCCGACGGCGATGCGCGTGACGCTCGGGTCGAGGCCGTCGAATTTTGCCGCGTCTGCGGCCGTCGCCACGAGATGGCGGACGCGGCCGCGTGCGAAGCGGTCGCGCAGATCGGCCGTGGTCAGCAACGTCGTCGCGGGGATGACGACGGCGCCGAGCTTCATCGCCGCCAGCATCGTCTCCCACAACGGCACGACGTTGCCGAGCATCAAGAGGATGCGGTCGCCGCGTCCGACCCCGAGCGCGCGCAGCCCGTTGGCGACGCGGTTGGAGCGCAGCGACAGCTCCGAGAAGGTGCGGCTCGCCGCGCCGTCGCCGACGATACGCAACGCCGGCCGCTGGGCGCTCTCGCCCCGCGCCAGCTCGGCGTCGAACCAGTCGAGCGCCCAGTTGAAGCGATCGAGTTCCGGCCAGCGAAAGTCGCGATAGGCGGTGGCGTGATCCGTCCGGTGTGCGAGCAGGAAGTCGCGCGCCGCCTTGAAACCATTCGTCATCGCTACCTGCTCCCCGAAAGCCGGCTGGTGCCGTACCTGGCCGCTTGATCGAGCGTTCCCGGCAAATCATAGCAAAAGACCGGCACCGTTTCCGTCGGGATCGGGCGATGGCGCCGCAGCCGCTTGTAATGTCCGGGCAAAGGGGCCACATCGACGCCGTCAACTTTTGGTTCGGCTCGCCTCGTAGCTCGCAGAGCGCCGACCCGCTTCCCGCACACCGACTGTTGATCCGGCACTCGACGACGGGCGCCGGCCCAATCGCCTTGAAAGGTTTATTATGGCTATCGGAACCGTTAAGTGGTTCAACGCACAAAAGGGCTACGGCTTCATCCAGCCCGAAGACGGCTCGAAGGACGTGTTCGTCCACATCAGCGCCGTCGAGCGCTCAGGCATCGGCAACCTCCATGAGGGCCAGAAGCTGAGCTACGAAATCGAGCGCGGCAATCAGGGCAAGACCTCGGCGGTCGCGCTCAAGATGGTGTGAAACAACGGGCCGTAACGCCGCCCGCTGATGGCGGAGCGGCGTTACGGCCGGCCAGGGGAATCCCGGAGGGACCGATGTCGATGCACAAATATTCGGCCGGCCAGAGCGTGAGGTTCGCCCCGAGCCGTTTCGAAGATAGTGGAGCCCGCGGCCTTTATACGATCGTCAAGCTCCTGCCCGAAGTGGGCACGACCCCGCAATATCGGATCAAGGCGAAGGTCAACGGCATGGAACGGGTGGTTCGGGAGGACCAGCTCATCCGCCCCTGACCCGGAGGGCGTCCATCGTATTCCCGCGAAGGCGGGTGTCAGAGAATTGTGGGCGGCTCGGACAATGTCGTGCGTCCTTCGAGACGACCGCTTCGCGGTCTCCTCAGGATGAGGAGAAGCATTAGAGTCCTCAAAATCCTGCCTCATGGTGAGGAGCACCCGAAGGGTGCGTCTCGAACCATGTACAGCACCAATGCAGCCGCTTTAATTCGCCGAATTCTTGACAGCCTCAAAGCGCCCAGGAGCTTACACAGCGCCGGCCGCCCTGGAATCCCTCGCTCAGCGCTTTTTCTTGAACCAGCGGCCGGCGGCGGCTTCTTCCTGCACGCGCTGCTTGTCCTTCTCGATCCATTCCTCGGCCGCTGCCTCGGTATCAAAGCTGCTCACGGTGGTCGGGAAACTGTCGGGGATGGCGACTTCCACGCCGAAGCGCCCGCCCGTCAACGCGACGACGCGATAGCTGGCTTCAGCATGCGGGTGGCTTCTCATCGTCTTTATATAGTCGCTCGCCGCGCCTATTCAGCCCGAGCGGCAGCGAAACGTCCGGCCGCCGCCATCTCTCGGCCGGATCGGAGGGCGCGGCGTCAGTTTACCAGATGGCAGGCGACGCCGTGGCCGGCGCCGATCTCGCGGAACACGGGCACCTCCTTGCGGCACCGCTCCTCGGCATAGGGGCAGCGGGTGTGGAAGGCGCAGCCCCGTGGTGGGTTGATCGGGCTCGGCACGTCGCCCTGCAGCAGCCGTTTCTCCCGCTTCAGGCGCGGGTTCGGCACCGGCACCGCCGCGAGCAGCGCCTCGGTGTAGGGGTGCTTGGGGTTGGTAAACAGCGTCTTCTTGTCGGCGTGCTCGACGATCTTGCCGAGATACATGACCGCGACGCGGTGGCTGATGTGCTCGACGACGGCGAGGTCGTGGGCGATGAACAGATAGGAGAGGCGCTTGTCGCGCTGCAGGTCCATCAGGAGGTTGATGACCTGCGCCTGGATCGACACGTCGAGCGCCGAGACCGGCTCGTCAGCGACGATCAGCTTCGGGTTCAGCGCCAGCGCGCGGGCGATCGAGATGCGCTGGCGCTGGCCGCCGGAGAACTCGTGCGGGTAGCTGTGGACCTGCGCCTGGCGCAGCCCGACCTGCTGAAACAGCGCCGCCACCTGCGCTTCCCGCTGCTTCGCGTTGGCGAGGCCGTGCACGAGCAGCGGCTCGCCGACGATGTCGCCCGCCGACATGCGCGGGTTCAGCGACGAGAACGGGTCCTGAAAGATCATCTGCATCTGGCGGCGGAACGGCCGCATCGCGCTCTTGCCGAGCCGGGTCACGTCCTTGCCGCCGAGCCGGATCGCGCCGGCGGTCGGCTCGATCAGGCGCAGCACCGTGCGCGCCACCGTCGATTTGCCGCAGCCGCTCTCGCCGACAAGGCCCAAGGTTTCGCCTTCGCCGATCGAGAAGCTGACGCCGTCCACTGCGAAGACCTGGCCTACGGTGCGCCGCAGCACCCCGCGCTTCACCGGGAAGTGCTTCTTGAGGTTCGCGACTTCGAGCACGGCGGCGCCGTTGGCGCCGTTGGCGCGCGCCGCCTCAGCCATAGAGCTTCTCCGAATGCCAGCACGCCGCCCAATGCCCCGGCCGTTTCTGTTCGTACGGCGGCGATTGCCGGCGGCAGCGGTCGTCGGCGAAGGCGCAGCGCGGTGCGAACGAGCAGCCCGGCGGCAGGTTGGTCAGCGCCGGCACCATCCCCGGGATTTCCTGCAGCCGCCCGGTCGCCGCCTCGGCGCTGCCGGCCATGATTTCGAGCTGCGGCACCGACCCCAGCAGGCCGTGCGTGTAGGGGTGCAGCGGCGCCGCGAACAGCGGATCGACCTCGGCCTCCTCGACCTTGCGGCCGGCATACATGACGATGACGCGCTGCGCCGTCTCGGCGACGACGCCGAGGTCGTGGGTGATCAGGATCACGGCGGTGCCGAGCGTCTTTTGCAGGTCGACGATCAGGTCGAGGATCTGCGCTTGGATCGTCACGTCGAGCGCGGTTGTCGGCTCGTCCGCGATCAGCACCTGCGGGTTGCAGGCGAGCGCCATCGCGATCATCGCCCGCTGGCGCATGCCGCCCGACAGCTGGTGCGGATACTCGCGCGCCCGCTGCGCCGGCTCGGGAATGCGCACGAGACGGAGCATGTCGATGGCCTTTGCCATCGCCGCCTTTTTCGAAAGGTCCTGGTGCAGCCGGACGGTTTCGCTGATCTGGGCGCCGATCGTCATGACCGGATTCAGCGAGGTCATCGGCTCCTGGAAGATCATCGAGATGTCGTTGCCGCGCACGTCGCGCATCTCTGCGTCGCTTAACGCCAGGAGGTCGCGGCCCTGCAGCCGGATCGAGCCGCCGACGATGCGGCCGGGTGGGTTCGGCACGAGCCGCAGCAGCGACAGCGCCGTCATCGTCTTGCCGCAGCCGGATTCGCCGACGATCGCCAGGGTCTCGCCGCGGCGCAGCGAGAAGGAGACATCCTCGACCGCCTTGACGACGCCGAGGCGGGTGAAGAGGTACGTTTGCAGCCCGGCAACCTCCAGCACCGGCGCGGCGTTGGCGCCGATCTGCGGCCGCGGCATCGGGGCGGGCTTTGCCGAGAGGGTCACGGGAGACGACATCGGGGGAGGCTCCGGCGGCTCGGGGGCGGGTCGGGGAGCTAGCTGCGCTGGCGCGGGTCGAGCAGGTCGCGCAAGGCGTCGCCGAGCAGGTTGGTGCCGAACACGACGAAGCTGATCGCGGCGCCCGGGAAGATCACCAGCCACGGCGCGGTACGCACGTATTCCGCCGCCGATTCCGACAGCATGCGGCCCCAGGAGGGGTGCGGCTCGGGCACCCCGAGGCCGAGGAACGACAGCGAGCTCTCGGTCAGGATAGTCGAGCCGAGCTGCGCGGTCGCGAGCACGATCAATGGCGCCAGCGTATTGGGGAGCACATGGCGCAGCGCGATGCGGCGCTCGCTCATGCCGATCGCCTTCGCCGCCTCGACGAAGGGCTGCTCGCGCAGCGACAGCGTATTGGCGCGGATCACCCGCGCGACGTAGGGCACCAGCGGGATCGCGATCGCGAAGATTGTGTTGTGCAGCGACGGCCCCAATGCCGCCGCCATGATGATTGCCATGACGAGGAGCGGCAGCGACTGCATCATCTCCAGCACGCGCTGGGTGACGAGGTCGAACCAGCCGAGCAGGTAGCCCGACAGCAGCCCGAGCGTGACGCCGATCGACGAACCCAGCAGCATCGACCCCACGGACACCGCTAGCGAGATGCGGGCGCCGTAGATGATGCGGCTGTAGACGTCGCGGCCCATGAAGTCGCAGCCGAGCCAGTGCTGCGCGCTCGGGCGCGCCAGCGAAATCGCCGCATTGGTCGAGAGCGGATCGTACACCGTGATGAACGGCGCGAAGATCGCCGCGAATACGAACAGAGTCATGATCACGGCGCCGATCGAACCGAGCGGGTAGCGGCGCACGAAGAAGCGGAGCGAACCCCAGCGGCTTTTGACGTTGGCGCCGGCAGCGGCAAGTTCGGCGCTGAAATCGGCCGTGCTCACGTGTTTCCTCCCCGCCGCTGCCTAATTGCCGTATTTGATCCGTGGATCGACCGCAGCGTACAGCATGTCCACGATGAAGTTCATCGTCACCACGACGACGGCGATGAACATGACCAGGTTCTGCACCATCGGATAATCGCGCCAGCGGATCGCTTCCACCAGAAACCGCGCCACTCCCGGAATGTTGAACACGGTCTCGGTGACGATCAGGCCGCCGAGCAGAAAGGCCGCCTCGATGCCGATCACGGTGATAACCGGGAGGACCGCGTTCTTCAGCGCGTGGTAGTAGTTGATCGCCATTTCCGGCGCGCCTTTCGAGCGTGCCGTACGGATGTAGTCCTGGCGCATGACTTCGAGCATCGACGAGCGCGTCAACCGCATCATCAGCGCGGAGCTGCGGAAGCCGACGGCCGCCGCCGGAACGCTGTACATGACGAGAGCGCTCCAGAAGCTGGTCGGCGTCTCGCTGTAGATCGGGATCGTGCCGAACATCGAGACGAAAAACATCAAAATCAGCAGCCCCAGCCAGAAGGCGGGCATGGAGAGGCCGCTGAGGCTGACCACCCGTAGGATGTAGTCGAGCGGTGTGTTCTGGCGCACCGCGCTGACGACCCCGAGCGGCACGCCGATCAGCACCGAAAACGTCAGCGCCACCGCGGCGAGCCGCGCCGTGATCGGGATGCGCGGCGCGATCTCGTCGATCGCCGGCTTCTCGGTCTGGTAGGAGTAGCCGAGATCGCCCCGCATCAGCCCGCCGATCCACGCCGCGTATTGCACCACCAGCGGCTTGTCGAGGCCGAGCTCGGCCTCGATCCGCGCCTTGTCGGCCGGGTCGACGTAGCCGCCGGCGTCGAACAGGATGTCGGCGATGTTGCCCGGCGTCAGCCGCAACAGCACGAAGATGATGACCGAGATGCCGAACAGGGTGACCAGCATCAAGCCGAAGCGACGCACGACATAGGCCCCCACCGCCAGCCTCCCTTCTTCGCCGGGCGTTTTGCCGCCCCGGCACTGCCTGCTGCGGCAGGTTAGCACGCGCCCGCCGCCGCGGTCGATGGCGGCCCGGCCGGTCCGCCTTTTCCGTGCGCCGCCTATCGCGTAAGGTCAGCCGCCTCGGGATTTGTCCGAGATGGGGAAGGAACCGCGCGTGCCGCTCAACCCGCAACTCGACACGCTCTCCGATTACCCGTTCGAGGCGCTGCGGAATTTGCTCGGGTCGGTGACGCCGCGGGTCAACGACGCCCCGATCCTGATGTCGGTCGGCGAGCCGCAGCACCAGCCCCCGCCGCTCCTGACCGAGACGCTCGCCAAGCACGCGCTGGAATGGAACAAGTACCCGCCGATGGCGGGGACGCCGGAGCTGCGCGCCGCCATCGCCGACTGGCTGACCCGCCGCTACGGCCTGCCCGACCGCGCGGTGTCGCCGGACGCCAATGTCCTGACCCTCGCGGGAACCAAGGAAGGGCTGTACCTGCTCGCCGGCCTCGTCGTGCCGCGCGCCAAGCACGGCCGCCGGCCGGTCGTGCTGTGCCCGAACCCCTATTATCTCGTCTACAACGGCGCCGCGACGATGGCCGGGGCCGACGCCGTGTTCCTCGACGCGACGCGCGACAACGGTTTTCTGCCCGACCTCGACGCCATCGCGCCGGAGACGCTGGAGCGGACGGCGCTGATGTATCTGTGCTCGCCGTCGAATCCGCAGGGAACGATCGCTAGCCTCGACTATCTCAAGAAGGCGATCGGCTTGGCGCGCCGCTACGATTTCGTGCTGGCGGTGGACGAGTGCTACGCCGAGATTTACGATCGCGTGCCGCCGTCGGGGGCGCTCGAAGCCTGCGCCGCCCTCGGTGAGGGCTTCGACAAGGTCGTCGCGTTCCATTCGTTGTCGAAGCGGTCGAGTGCGGCCGGGTTGCGCTCCGGCTTCGTTGCCGGCGACCCGGCGATTCTCGCGCATTTCAAACACCTGCGCGATTACGGCGGCTGCCAGGTGCCGCTGCCGGTACAGGCGGCGGCGACGGCGCTGTGGCGCGACGAGAAGCATGTCATCGAGAACCGCGCCCGCTACCGCCGAAAGTTCGACATCGCGCAGAACATGATCGGCGACCGCTTCGGGTTTTATCGGCCCGAGGGCGGGTTCTTCCTGTGGCTCGAAGTCGGCGACAGCGAACGCGCGACGGTGTCGCTCTGGCGCGACGCCGCGATCCGGGTCTTGCCCGGGGGCTATACCGCGCGGGCCGCCAACCGCGGCGTCAATCCCGGCAGCAACTTCATCCGGCTGGCGATCGTGCACGACGAGGCGATCCTCGAAGACGCCTTCGCCCGGATCAGGCGCGTGTTGTAGAATAGGAGGTTCGGGCACCGCCTGCCTTGGGGGAGGGATGCGGCGCCGGTGGTTGGGGGGAGTATGGCCAGAACGGCATTGATGGGGGGCCGCGCCGTCGCCGGCATGGCGCGCGGCTGGGGGCAGACCTGGGCCGCGTTGCGCGGGCGGCTTTGCGAGGGTGCCGGTGCGGCGCTGGTTCTCGCATCGCTGCTGCTGCTGCTGGCGCTCCTCACGTTCGACCACCAGGACGCCTCGTTCGACACCGCGGTGGATGTCGCGCCGCGCAATTTTCTCGGCCGCGACGGCGCCCTCGCAGCCGACCTTATGCTCCAGGCCATCGGTGTCGCCGCCTATCTGCTGCCCGCGGTGCTGCTGGGCTGGGCCTTCCGACTGCTGTTGCAGCGACCGGTGCCGAAGTTTCTGCGCCGGCTCGCGCTGGTGCCGATCCTGCTGCTGTTCGGCGCGCTGGCGGCCGCGGCGGTCGCCGCGCATCCGGCCTGGCTGCCGGCGGGAGCGGGCGGCGCGGTCGGCTGGGGGTTATTGCGCCTCCTCCGCCTCGCCGGGCTGGGCGACGTGCTGTCGCCGGTCGCGGCGGTGTCGGCGTGTCTCGTCCTCTTGTTGCTGCTGTCGATTATCGGATTGAGCTGGCGCGACTGGCGCGACGTCGGCCGCCGCTTCATCCGCATCGCCGGCGCCACTGCCCGCGGGGCCAGCGTCGCGGCCGGATGGGCGCTCCACCTATACCGCCTGTGGCGCGCGCGACGGTCGCAGGCGCGGGCGGCCGCGCCGGCGGCGGCCCCGAGGATGAGCCCGCCCCCGCGCGCTCCTTTCGCTGCCGCCGCCGCTCGCCGCGAGCCGAGTTTCGATGCGGCGCCGCCCGTCGAGGAAGAGGACGCGCCGGTGGCTGATCCGGCGGCGCGCATCGTCCGCTTCGTGCTGCCGCGCGCGAAGCCGGCCGGCCCCGGCCGGCGCGCCGAACTGGAGCGCCAGCCGGCGCTCGCGCTCGTCCCGGACGAGCAGCCGCTGCTGCCGGAACTCGACCTCCTGTCGCAGCCGCCGGCCGGTCGGGTCGAGACCGTCAACGAGGAGGCGCTCGAAAAGAACGCGCGGCTGCTCGAGGCGGTGCTCGAGGATTTCGGCGTGCGCGGGCAGATCGTGCAGGTGCGGCCGGGCCCGGTCGTGACCTTGTACGAGCTGGAGCCGGCCCCCGGAATCAAGGCGTCGCGCATTATCGGCCTCGCCGACGACATCGCCCGCTCGATGAGCGCGATCTCGGTGCGCGTCGCGGTTGTGCCCGGCCGCAACGTCATCGGCATCGAACTGCCGAACGCCAAGGCCGAGACCGTGTACCTCCGCGAACTGCTCGATTCGCCGGCGTACGAGCGGCACGCGGCGCGGCTGGTGCTGACCCTCGGCAAGGACATCGGCGGCGAACCGGTCATCGCCGACCTCGCAAAGATGCCGCACCTGCTGATCGCCGGCACGACCGGTTCCGGCAAGTCGGTCGGCATCAACACGATGATCCTGTCGATTCTGTACCGGATGCCGCCGGAGCACTGCAAATTCATCATGGTCGACCCGAAGATGCTGGAGTTGTCGGTCTACGACGGCATTCCGCATCTCCTCGCGCCGGTCGTGACCGACCCGAAGAAGGCGGTCATGGCGCTGAAATGGACGGTGCGGGAAATGGAGAACCGCTACCGCCTGATGTCGAAACTGGGGGTGCGGAACATCGAGGGCTACAACGCCCGCCTCGCCGAGGCGCAGGCGAAGGGCGAGCGGCTGGTGCGCAAGGTGCAGACCGGCTTCGACCCGGAGACGGGCCAACCGATCTTCGAGGAGCAGCCGTTCGACACCAACCAGCTGCCGTTCATCGTCGTCGTCGTGGACGAGATGGCCGACCTGATGCTGGTCGCCGGCAAGGACATCGAGGCCGCAATCCAGCGCCTCGCGCAGATGGCGCGCGCCGCCGGCATCCACCTGATCATGGCGACGCAGCGGCCGTCGGTCGATGTCATCACCGGCACGATCAAGGCCAACTTCCCGACCCGCGTCAGTTTCCAGGTCACCTCAAAGATCGACAGCCGCACGATCCTCGGGGAGGGCGGCGCCGAACAGCTGCTCGGCCGCGGCGACATGCTCTACATGGCCGGCGGCGGCCGCGTGACACGGGTGCATGGCCCCTTCGTTTCGGATGAGGAGGTGGAGCGCGTCGTGTCGTTCCTGAAGGCGCGCGGCGCCCCTGACTACGTCGAGGAGATCACCGAAGACGACGACAGCGTGCCCGACGCGGCCGCGGCCTCCGAGGGCGGCGACGGCGCCGACCAGCTCTACGACCAGGCGGTGGCGCTGGTCTGCCGCGAGCGCAAGGCTTCGACGAGCTTTGTGCAGCGCCATTTGCAGATCGGCTACAACCGCGCCGCCCGCCTGATCGAGCGCATGGAGAC